>Ga0070739_10006408_pt1 | contig 12972 bp, 10 predicted proteins | sample Coa_R1_7_FD_66445 | JGI IMG/M metagenome (GOLD analysis project Ga0070739, IMG submission 66445) | Surface soil microbial communities from Centralia Pennsylvania, which are recovering from an underground coalmine fire - Coalmine... | ecosystem: Environmental > Terrestrial > Soil > Unclassified ... | reverse complement strand
CCTCGATGCTGGTGATGTCGGGACGCGCCATGATCCGCCCGGCGAGCTGGTTCTTGGTGCCCGTGAAGATGGCGATGTCGGCACCATTGAGGTTGGGCTCGACCCCGCCCGTGCCGCCGTTCAGCGAGACGTCGACCTCGCCGGAAAGCTGCGCCGCGACCGTCTGCTGGGCCGAGCTGATGTAGGCGAGCGTGGCGTCGAGCCCGTATCGCTCGAAGAGCCCCGCCTCCTGGGCGATCCAGAGGGGAGACTGCGAGGCGACGAGCGCGCTGTAGGAGATCGTTAGCGGCAGCCGCGCGGGCGCCGCCACGGCCACCGTCGCGCCCGCCGTCGCGGCGGCGCTGCTCGCGGGGGCCGCGGGCGGCGTCATCGCCGGCGCGCCGCAGCCGGCGAGGGCGGAGAGGACGACGAGACATTGCAGGAGGCGCAGGACGCGCATCGGCTCTCCTCGGCGTTGGCGCGCGGCGAATGGCACCCATCGGGCTCCGCGCATTATAGCAAGTAGGCCGCGCCGGGCCGGGCGGTGCGCGGCGTTTGCCCGCCTTGGCACGCTTGTTCGGGGACGAAGCCGGGCGCTAGAATCAGGAGCCGCAGGCGCTCGGGCCAGTAGCTCAGCGGCAGAGCAGGCGGCTCATAACCGCGAGGTCGCAGGTTCGATCCCTGCCTGGCCCACCCTTTCCCCTACTGCCTGGCGCGCGGCGCCGGGCGGCCCTCCTCGGCCCGCCAGCAGTGCTCGTGCTCCTGCCACAGCGGCTGCAGCTCCTCCGCGATCTCCAGCCAGTCGTCGTCGAGCGTGGGCTGCCCCCGCGGCGCGCGGCGCTGCAGGGCGAGGAGGCGCGCGTAGAGCGCGGCCAGGCGGGGGTGGGCGTCGGCGCAGTGCATGCTATGGCTGTCAGCTTTCAGCGCTCAGCCGTCAGCCAATTGCCGATAGCTGATCGCCGACGGCTCCCGTGGCTTCGAGTTACTGTTCCAGCGAGCGAATGTAGCCGCTCTCGTCGAGCGCGCGGACGAAGCGCGCGTCGTAGAACTCGCTCGGGCTGACCTCGCGAGCGCGGGGCACCTCGGTCGCCAGCTCGTCGAGGACGCCCTGGACCGAGGCGTCGTCGGGGTACGGCACGCTCTCCAGGTACTTTAGCACGTACACCTCGTAGGTATCGTCCAGGACCTCGGGGTCGTCGGTGCGCAGGTAGTCGCGGAACACGGAGAGGGCGAGCGCCTTGTTGGTGCGCAGGCGGTGGATTGCCGCCAGCTCGGCGCGCAGGTAGCGCTCCACGACGTCCGGCTGCTGCGCGGCCAGGCTGCGGCGCGTGCTCACGCCGGTCGCCGCGTAGGGGATGCCGAGCGAGCCCAGGTCGAGCAGCTCGTGGAGGCCCATCCGCTTCGCCATCGTCACCTGTGGGTAGGAGAGGATGCCGGCCTGGACGCGGTCGGACTCCATCGCCCCGACGATGTTGGTCATCGAGCCGGCCTGGACGATCGCCACGTCGCGGTCGGGCTCGAAGCCGAAGTGGCGGATCGCCACGCGGGCGGCGGTGTCGATGCTCGTGCCACGGCGCGAGATGCCCACCGCCTTGCCCTGCAGGTCCGCGGGCTGGACAATCTCCGGACGGGCGAGGAGGCTCTGGATGATGGTCCGCACGGTGGTTGCGACGACCAGCGCGTCGCCGCCGCCCAACGCGGCGGCGACGGTCGTCGAGCCGGCGATCTGGAGGAAGTCGACCTCGCCGGCCATCAGCGCCTGGATGCCCTCGTTGCCGCTGGGGAAGGCCGAGACCTCGACGTCGAGCCCCTCGCGGGCGAACAGGCCGCTGTCCTGAGCCACCCAGAGCGGCGCCATCACGCCGGACACGGAGGTGTAGGCCGCGCGCAGGCGGACCGGCGTGGGACTCGGCGCGGCGCTGGCGGCCGGCTGGCCGGCGACCGCGCCCACCGCCGGGGCCGACGAGCCGGCTCCGGCGGCGCAAGCGCCGAGCCCGAGCGCGCTCAAGGCGAGCAGTAGCGGCAGCAGGCGCATCGTCGGCTCCCCCTGGCGAGATGGTTCGCGCCCACTCTACACCAAGGCGCGCGCGGGCACCACGATTCCGCGCAGCGGTATGCGCTCGGATGCCGTATTGGCCGAGATTCGGAGGGACGAGTAGGGCGGGGGGCGCGGGCAGCGAGCAGCCGGATGGCACGTCGCGTGCATTTGCGGCTCTAGGAAAGTCGAGGAGCCCGAGGAACTGATGAGTTGGCAACGCTGGGACAACCGTACCTGGCTGCCCGTCCTCGTGTCGCTGACGGAAAGCGTGGGCCTGCGCCCGCTCACCCGCTGGGTATGCCGGCAGTTCGCTCCCCACCTGCTGCTGGACCAGGCGGACTAACCGCCCCTTCCGGCGGCGTCTCCAGAGTCGGCCGGGCCGCCGCCACCGCGCCGCGAACGGCCGAGATCACCGCCGTCAGGCAGGCCAGCACGGCGAGGAACAGGAAGGCGATCTGGATGGCTGGAACCAGCGCCGTGAGCGGCACGTCCAGGGTCCGCTTGATCGGCTCGCCGGTCTGAGCGGCCAGGCCGGCGGCGAGGACCGCGCCGGTGCCCGCCACGCCGAGGCTCGTGCCCAGGCTGCGAGTCATATTCAGCAGGCCGGCGGCCAGGCCGCGGCGGTGCGGCGGCGCGCTGGCCATGATCGCGCTGTTGTTGGCGGGTGTGAACAGCCCCACCCCGGCCCCGAGCAAGACGAGCAGCCCGAGGACCACCGGCAGCGCCGCGTGCGGGGCGAGCGCCAGTCCGCCCAGCGCCGCCGCCGCGATCAGCATGCCCGTCACCGTCGGCAGGCGCGAGCCGACGCGGTCGGTGAACAGGCCTGCGGCGGGCGCCACGATCCCCAGTGCGACCGGCACCGGGCTGAGCAGCAGGCCGGCCGCGCCGGCGTCGTAGCCGAGCACCCGCTCGAGCGTGAACGGCAGCAGGAACAGGCTGCCGAACAGCACGGCGTAGGAGAGCAGGCCGGCGCTGATCCCGGCCGTAAACAGGCGGTGGCGGAAGAGCGTGAAGTCGACCAGCGGGTACAGCGCCCGCCGCTCGACCAGCAGGAACACGCCGAACATCAAAGCCGCGAGGACGACCACGCCGACCAACGTGAGACTGGTCCAGCCCCAGACGTCGGCGTAGCTGAGGGCGAGCAGGGCGGCGGCGATGGCCGGCCCGAACAGCGCCGCGCCCGGCCAGTCGAAGCGCTCGCGCGGCCCCGGGCGCGGCTCGTGCGCCGTGAGCGGCAGCACGAACCAGCCGAGCGCCGCGCCGAGCAGGCCAAACGGCACGGCGATGAAGAACACCCATTCCCAGCCGAGGTGGGCGATGAGCAGCCCGCCGACCGAGGGGCCCACCGCCAGCCCGACCGCCTGGGCCGCGCCCTGGACGCCGATGGCGCGGCCCAGCTCCCAGGGGCGCGCGGCGCTGGCGATGATCGCGACGCTGTTCGCCTGGAGCATCGCCGCACCGACCGCCTGCACCACGCGGAAGACGATCAGCCAGGAGAGGCTGGGCGCCCAGCCGCAGAGCGCCGACCCGACGATGAACACGACGAAGCCGGTCGTGTACAGCATCTTGCGGCCCACCAGGTCGGCCAGCCGACCGAAGGGGACGACCAGCGCGGCCAGCGCCAGCAGGTAGGCCAGCGCCACCCACTCGACCGTGGCCACCGGGCCCTGGAACACGCTCTCCAGCGTAGGCAGGACGAGGGTGGCGATGCTGGCGTCGAGCTGGCCGAGGAAGGCGCCAACACAGACCGTGCCGACGACGAGCCAGCGGTAGGAGGAGAGGCGAGCGAGGACCGGGAGTGGCGGGTGCTCAGCGAAGAGGGAGCCAAGGGCCAACTGCACACCTCGTTGGTTCACTCCCCCAAACCATAGTCGCCGGCGATGCCTCGCGGCAATCGATGGTTTTTCTGTTATGCATCAGCTACAGTGATGAATCATGAGCGCGCCGCCGAGCCTGTACTACCTGCGCACCTTCCACGCCGTCGCCGCGGAGCGCAGCTTCACCCGCGCCGCCCGCGCCCTCCACCTCTCGCAGCCGGCGGTGAGCGCCCACGTCCGCGCCCTGGAGCACTACTACCGCGGGGCGCTGTTCGCGGTCCGCCACCGCCGCGTGTACCTGACGGCCGAGGGCGAGGCGCTCTTCGCCTACACCGAGCGCATCTTCAACCTGCTGCGCGAGGCCGACCAGGCGGTGGCCGCCACCCAGGCGGCCGAGCGTGGCCAGCTCGCGCTCGGCGCCAGCGCCACGATCGGCATCTACCTCCTGCCGCCGGTCCTGCAGCGCTTCACGCGGGACCATCCAGGTGTGCGGGTCGAGCTGGCGATCGGCACGACCGCCGAGGTCGTCGCCCGCGTGCTCGCCGAGGAGGTGCCGCTGGGCCTGGTCGAGGCGCCGGTCACCGCGGCCGGCCTGGACCTGCAGCCGATCGGCGCGGACGAGATGGTTCTCATCGCGCCGATCGGCCATCCCTGGGCCGGGCGGGCCCCGGTGGACCTGGACGACCTGCGCGGCACGCCGCTGCTCCGCCGCGAGGCGACCTCGGCGACCCAGGCCTACGTGGACCTCTTGCTCGAGCAGGCCGGGGTGACGATGCCGACCGCCATGCTGCTGGGCGACACGGAGGCCCTGAAGCAGGCCGTGCTGGCCGGGAGCGGCGTCGCCTGGGTCCCGCGCCCCACCGTCGCCCGCGAGATCGCCGTGGGCCACCTCGTCGCCGTCCAGGTGCCCGGGCTGACGATCCAGCGCACGCTCTGGCGGATCGTCCCGCAGGGCCTGCGCCTCCCGCCGGCGACGGAGGCGTTCGCACGGGTGCTCGCGGAGGTGCTGGGCGCGACGTAAGAAGCGGCGGCCTCGGCCACCACTCCTTACTGCACCAGACGACTTGCGCTACGGCTGCGGGCGGACGGTGGTCGCGGCGTTGGCGATCGGCGACGTTACCTCGCCGACGATGTCCGGCTTCGGCCAGCCCTGGTCGTCCACCCGGTCGGCCGGGACGTCGAGCACGACCTGGTCGCCGGCGACGTGGCGCACGACCGTGAGCGGCACGTACAGGTCGCGGGCCATCGGCCGGTCGAGCAGGAAGCGCTCCCTGCCGATCTCCTTGACCCGGCCCACCTCGCCGCCGTCGGCGCCGAGCACCACCATCCCCTCGCGCACGCGCCCCTGCTCGTCTGTGCCGGTTCGGCCCTCGCTCGGGTGCCGGCTGATGCGCAAGCGGTTGTGGACGTCGCGCACGCCCCAGACCGTCTCGGCCACGCGCTCGGCCAGGCGCTTCTGCCAGCGGTCGTCGACGGTGCCGCTGAGGGTCACCTCGCCGTCCGACACGCGCACGTCGACTTCCGAGGCGTCGATCCGCGCGTCGTCGCAGAGGCGATCGCAGACGTCCTCGAGAATGCGCTCGTCGCGGCGCTGGTAGCCGCGCGGGCCGCGGCCAGCGTAGGAGCGGCCATAGTCGGGCTCGCCGGCGCGGTCCCAGTCGTACCGCGCCTCGCCGTAGCGGGCGAAGCCGTAGTAGTCGCCGGGGCGGCGGCGCCAGGAGGCGTCGGGCGTCGAGTAGCGGCCGTAGTCCGGCCGCGTGGAGCGACCGTAGAAGTTGTAGGCGTAGTCGTCGGCGTCCCAGCCGCTCCAGGGACGGCCCTCGAAGTCGCGGTCGAACTGCCCCGTGGCCCCCGTCCAGCGCGTGCGGCCCCACTCCCGGTCGCGCTCGCGCTGGTCGCGGTCGTAGGCGTAATCGCGGGGCCGCCGGGCGCGGTCGTAGTCGCGCCCGGCGGGGCCGCGCCCGTGGCCGTCGAAGTCGTCGTGGTCGAAGGAGCGGCCCCAGCGGCGCTCGTCATCGCGGCCCCAGCGCTCTCCATCGTAGTCGCGTCGTGGGCGGCCCCAACCGTAGTCGTGCGGCATCTCTCAACCTCCTGCTCTGGATTCCCGGCACCGAGTGGCGAGCGGCTCCTCCACCCTGGTACAGTGGCGCAGAGGCCATGCCAGGGCCGTCCGCTGTGCCGCCGGCGGGGATAGCTGGCCGAGCGTCGGCCGTCGCCGCGACTGAGCCAACCGTCCTCGACGCCGACCGCGGCGGATCAGGGGTGCCGAGAGCAGCGGACGGGCGGGCGCGGCGGTGGAAGCATGGTGGGCACGGATTCCGCATCGGCGGCCGGGGACGGCCGCGTGGCGGTCGCCTCGCCTGGGCTTGATCGAGGGCAGACGCCCCACGGGAAGGGGCGGGCTGGCCCGCGCGAGGGACAGATGCACGATATCGATCGACGCTCGGGGATGGCGGGGCGGGGACGGGCCGGATGGCGGCTGGTCCGCGCCGCGCTGCTGGCCGCGCTCGCCCTCTGGCCGCTAGCCGCCTGTCGCTCCCTGGACTGGACCACCACGCCTCGCCTCGTGGACCTCTCCGAGACCAGCGTGCCCCTGCAGATCGCCAAGGACCCGACCGGCTCGGTGCTGGCCCTGCTCTCGATCACGATCCAGGACCAGGGCCCCTTCACCTTCGTGCTCGACACGGGCGCATCGCGCTCGGTGATCGACCGGAAGCTGGCCGACCAGCTCCAGCTCGAGACGGTGCCGGCGATCCCCGTGGCGAGCGGAATCTCCGGGACCGTCCAGGCGACGGTCGTCCGCGTCTCGAAGTGGAGCGCCGGCGACACGCCGCTGCCGGAGACGGTCATGGCGGCGATCGACCTCAGCGGCTCCAGCGGTCCCTTGCTCGATCAGCTCCTCGGCCAGCACATGGATGGCTTGCTCGGCTCGGACGTGCTCAGCAGCTTTGGCGCCGTGACGGTGGACTACAGCCGCAGCGCGCTGATCCTGGCGCCGGGGAGCTGAGCCTACTCCCCACCGCGCGCGCCGCCCGGCGCTGGCGCCCCCGGCTGGCCCCCGAGGATCTGGACGGCGCTGGCGACGCTCTCGTCGCCGGCCGCCTCCTCGCCGACGACGACGAGCTGGCCGGGCGCGATCTCGCCGCGGTCGGCCGGCACCTGCTTCACGACGCGGGTTGTCGGCGCCAGCCGGACGCGCCGCGTGCCCTCGGGCGTCGCCAGCACGAGCACGTCGCCCTCGACGCCGGCCACGAAGGCGGGTAGCGGCGCGCCTGCTCCGACTGGAGGGGCCGGGAAACCAGGCGGGGCCGGTCCCCCTGCAGGGGGCGGAAAGCCGGGCGGAGGCAGCGGGCCGGGGCCGCCCGAGGGCGGCGCGAAGCCCGCCGGCGGCGGCCCGGGCGGCCCGCCCCCGGGAGCCGGGGCCGGGCCGCCCGGGCCGCCGCCGGGTCCTACCGGGCCCGGCGCTGGAGCCGGCGGGCCAGGATCGCCCGCTCCGGCGGACTCGGCGGAGGCGGGTGGCGGCGGGCCGGGCAGCCCGGGCGCGCCCGGCCCGCCCAGGCCCGGGAGACCGGGTGGCGGTCCGCTCGGCAGGGCCGTCACGGCCGGCGTGGGCGCCGGCCGCAAGGGAGCGGTCGCCACGGCGGCCAGGCCGCCGACGAGCAGGCCGCCGCCGACGAGCGCCGCGCCGGCGAGCCCCCAGCGGCACGAGCGCGCCGGCGCCTGGGCCGGCGCTGGGCGGGCAGCGCCGGCGGTGGGCCCGGCAGACTCGGCCCCAGGCGGGGGCGTTCGCAGGGCGGGGCCGTCCGGCGCCGGGGTGGCGGCGCTCGCAGGGCCAGGTCCGCGCTCGGCGGATGGCGGTGCCGCCGCAGCGTAGTCCGGCGCGCCTGGGGCAGCCCCGGTCTGGCTGGTCCGCGGCTCTAGGTCTTCGAGCATCAACGCCTTCGTTCTCTTCGTATCGCTGGGCTGGTCACTCGTAGCGCAGCGCCTCGATCGGGCGCAGGCGCGCGGCGCGCATGGCCGGGTAGATGCCGAAGAACAGCCCCACCGCGGCCGAGACGGTGAACGAGAGCAGCACGGCGTCGGCGGTCACAAGCGCGTTCGCGAACGGCCCGGGCAGGCCCAGGCGGCCGACGACGCGCGCCAGTCCGATGCCGATGGTGATGCCGATCAGCCCGCCGAGCAGGCTGACCACGGTGGCCTCGACCAGGAACTGGAGGAGGATGTCCTTCCGCCGCGCGCCGACCGCCTTGCGGATGCCGATCTCGCGGGTGCGCTCGGTGACCGAGACGAGCATGATGTTCATGATCCCGATGCCGCCGACCACCAGCGAGATGCCGGCGATCGAGCCGAGGAGCACGGTCATCGTGCCCGTCACCTGGGAGATGGTCTGCAGGAAGTCCTCCTGGTTCTGGATCGTGAAGTCGTCGACGGCCACGCGGTGGCGCTGGCGCAGGATCGCCGCGACCTGCTGCTGGGTGTCGCGCATGTCGGCGACCGAGCGCACCGCCACGTTGACCGTCGAGACGGTGACGTCGCCGTGCACGGTGCGCGCGGCTGACAGCCGCGTGGCGTAGGACGTGGCCGGCACGAACACCTGGTCGTCGGCGTTGCCGAATCCGGTGCCGCCCTTGGACTCCATGACGCCAACCACGCGGAAGTTCACGCCGGCCTGGCCGGACATGCTGATGCGGACGGTCTGGCCGAGCGGGTCGCCGGCCGGAAACAGGTTCGTGGCCACCGTGCTGCCGAGCACGACGACGTTCGCGCGGTCCTGCTCGTGCTCCGGCGTGATGAAGTCGCCGCGGGCGACCTTCGCGTTCCGTACCTGCGCGTAGCTGGCGTTGGTGCCGAGGATGCGCGTGCTCCAGTTCAAGCCGCCGGCGACGAGCTGGCCGCTGCCGCTGATCTCCGGCGCCACGCCGGCGACGGTCGGAAGCTGCAGCAGCGCTATGGCGTCGTCCAGCGTGAGCGAGGGGGCGCTGCCCTGGCTCTGGCGGACGCCGCCCTGCTGCGCGGCGCCCGGCCGGACGAAGAGCAAGTTGGTGCCCAGGCTCTGGATCTGCTGGGTGACCGTGGCCTGGGCACCGCGGCCCACGGCCAGCAGCGAGATCACCGCCGCCACGCCGATGACGATGCCGAGCATGGTGAGCAGGGCGCGGAGGCGGTTGGCCGCCAGCGCGCGCAGGGCGATGCGGACGCACTCGAGGATGCTCACGCTACGCCTGTCTCCTTACTGCCAGAGGTAGAGGATGTACTGTTGGGGGACGCCCCCACCCCCCCCGTTCTCTCCGGGCCTTAGCGGCCGGCCGGCGGGCGCGCACCGCCCCCACCGCCCGGCGGTGGACCAAAGCCGCCGCCGGGCGGTGGGCCGCCGAAGGCGCCGGAGGGAGGGGGACCCCCGAAGCCGCCCGGCGGTGGCGGCAGCCCGGCGGGGGCCCCCTGGCCGCTCGGGCCGGCGCTGGACGCCCCGCCCCCGCTGCCCCCAGCGCCCCCGCTGATGGAGACGACGACCTGATCGTCCTCGGCCAGGCCGCCGGTGATCTCCGTCACCTGCTCGTTGGTCAGGCCGCGCTGGACCGGGCGGGGCTCAATCTGGCCCTCCGGCGTGAGCACGTCGACCACCTGGTCGTTCCCCTGGCGGCGGAGGGCGCGGTTGGGCACGAGCAGGGCGTCGGTCCGCTGCTCGTAGATCACGTTCACGGTGGCCGTCATCCCCGGCAGCACGCTGGCCGGCGCGTCGTCCACGGCGACGATCACCAGGTAGCTCGTCACGCCCGACGAGGTAGTGGACTGCGGCGAACGCGCGCTGACGCGCCCGCGCGCCGGCTGGCCGGGCAGGGCGTCGAAGGTCAGGAGCACCGGCTGGCCCACCTGCACGCGGGCGATGTCGGCCTCGGCGATGCTCGCCTCGACGCGCAGGGACTTCGGGTCGATGACGACGATCGCGGAGCTATTGTTCGAGGAGCTACTGCTGCTCGTGCTACCGCTGCTGGCGCTGCTGCTCGTCGTGCCGCCGACCGGGTTGCCGCCCGACTGCTCGCCCGCGCTCATGCTGACCTGGCTCACCACGCCGGCAAACGGCGCGACCAGCACGGCGTTGTCGAGGTTGTACTGGGCGACGACCATCTGGGCGCGCGCCTGGTCGACCGCGGCGACCTGCGCGGCCACGTCCTGGTCGGTGTATGGCTGCAGCTTCAGGTCGGCCTCGGCGCGCGCCTGCTCCACTGCCTGCCGCTGCTGCTCGACCGCGGCCGGGCTGGACGGCTGCAGCTTGAGCGCGAGCTGAGCCTGGGCCTGCTCCACCGCCTGGCGCGCCGACTCGACGTCGGCGGGGCTGCCCGGCCGCTGCTTGGTCGCCAGGTTGGCCTGCGCCTGGGCCACCGCCTGCCGCTGGCCCTCCAGGTCGTCGTCGGTGTAGGGCTGCTGCTTGAGGCGGAGCTGCTCCGCGGCCTGGCGCACGGTCGCCTCGGCCTGGGCCACGTCCTCGGGCTGCGGGCCGGCCAGGAGCTGGTCGAGCTTGGCCTGGGCGGCGTCGAAGCTGGCCCGCGCCGTGTCCACGCCGGCCTGGGCCGCGGCCAGGTCCTCGGACTTCGGCTGCGCCCGCACGTCGGCAAGCTTGGCCTCGGCGCTCTGCACGCCGAGCCGCGCCGCGTCGACCGCGGCCCGCGCGCTCGCCACGTCCTCCGGCCGCGGGTGGCGCAGCTCGTCCAGCTTGGCCACCGCGCCGGCGTAGGTGTTGCGCGCCTGGTCGACGGTCGCCTGCGCCGCCGCCAGGTCGGCCGGACTGGGGTGGAGGAGCTGGTCGAGCTTGGCCTGAGCGCTCTGGACCTGGGCGACGGCCGAGGCGAGGTTGGCCTGGGCGCCGGCCATGTCGTTGCTACCGCCGCCGGTCTGGAGCGCGTTCAGCGACGACTGCGTGCGCAGCAGGTTGGCGCTGGCAGTGCTGACGGCCGCCTGGGCGCTGAGCACTTGCTGTGACGAGGCGTTGGTCGCCCCGCCGGTGGCGGTGCTGTTCAGGGTGGCCGTGCCGGCGTAGGGATTGGTGCTTCCGCTGCCGGCCGGGCCGTTCAGCGTCGCGCTGCTGCTGTAGCCGCCGCTGCCCACCCCGACCGTGCTGGCCGAGCCGCCGCTCGTGGCGCCGCCGGGCTGCTGGAGCTGGCTGAGGCCCGACTGGGCAGCCTGCAGGTTGCGCACCGCCGCCAGGACGTCCTCGCCGGCGGCAGCCACCTCGTTGCTCGACGCGCTGGGCCGCGCCTGGGCCAGCTTGTTCTGGGCCGAGCGCAGCCCCGCCTGAGCCTGGGCCAGGGCGGTCTGCGCCGCGGCCAGGTCGCTCGTCGTGGGATGCTGGAGCTGGTCGAGCTTCGCCTCGGCGCTCACTTGCGCGGAGGCGGCGTTGTCCACGGCTACTTGGGCGGCGATCAGGTCCGCGTTCGATGGCTCCTGCAGCTCCCGCAGCTTGACCTCCGCGCTCTCGAGCGTGGCCCGGGCGCTGGCCAGGCCGGCGACGGCGGCCTGGACGTCGGCGTCCGTCGGGCCGGCCTGGACCTGGGCGAGCTTGACTTCCGCGCTCTGCAGCGTCGCCCGCGCGCTGTCCGCGGCCGTGCGGGCGGCGGCCAGGTCAGCGGGCAGGGCGCCGTTGCGCGTCTGCTGGAGCTTGGCCTGGGCGCTGTCGAGGGCGGCCTGGGCGGCGGCGACATCCTCGGCGCGCCCCTGCGCCTCCATGCCGCGCAGCTTGGCGACGGCGGCGTCGAGCTGCGCCTGGGCACCCGCCACGTCCTCGGCGCGCCCGTTCAGCAGGCCGTCGAGCTTGGCCTGGGCCTGGGCCAGGTTGCCGCGGGCCACCGCGACGTCCTCGTCGCGCGGCGTGGTGAGGTCGCGCAGGTGCGCCTCGGCCTGGGCGAGCTGGGCGCGGGCGGCGGCCACGTCGTCGGGCCGCGCCCCACTCAGGATGGTCTGCAGCTTGGCCTCGGCCTGGATCAGGCTGGCCTGGTCCTTGGCGTACTGGGCGTCCAGGTCGCGCGTGTTCAGGCGGGCGAGCGGCTGGCCGGCCTCGACTTGGTCGCCAACCTGGACCAGGACCTCGGCGACGCTGCCCTGGCCAGCGAAGCTGAGCTTGCTGCTCGTGTTCGCCACCACGCTGCCCGTGCCGCTGATCGTGGCCGCGATCGGCCCGCGGCTGGGCCGGGTCGTCTGCACCTCGACCGCGGGGGGAGCGGTCAGCCGGACCACCGTGACGTAGCCCAGCACCAGGCTAGTCGCGAGCGCGGCGAGCAGCGCCGCGGCCTGGGGTCGCCCGAGCGGCGGCAGACCGCGGCGGAGGGTAGCGATAGGCAGGGGACGAGGAAAGGCGGATTGCATCGAGACTCCCCAGGATCGGCCGTGGCCGGGCGGAGACGCTGCCCCGGCCACTGGCGAGCACCCCAGCGGCCGGGGCAGTCACGTCGCCCCGATCAGCGTAGGGGGTCAGGCGCCGCCAGGGCATCGGGGAAGGGGAGCATTGCCGCGTCGTCGCTTTCGGCGAGGCGCCGGTCACCCGTTTGGGTAGCGCTCCGGTCACCACGATCGGTAATCCGTCGGGCACTCGCCCGGGTGAGGCCCCGAAGGGCCCGGTGCGTTACCATGTGCGCTTGGGGCCCTGAACATGCGCGACGACCTGACCCCGCACACCCATCTGCTGCCAGACGAGGGGCAGCAGCAGGCGGCGCTCGTCCTGCGCACGCTGCCCGCGCTGGTCATCCCGATCCTCATCTTCGTCGCGACCTTGATCGGCCTGCGGCTCGTCCTGGGCGAGCCCGGCCCGCCGCCCGGCGGCCCGCCGCCCCCGCCGCCACCGGGCGGCCCGCTCCCGCCGTCGCTGCTGCTCCAGCTCGGCGTGCCGATCGTCTGCGCGCTGGCGCTGCTCGTCGTCGTGCGCGCCGGGCGGACGACCGCTGCCGCGCTGATCCTCGTCGGCGTCTGGACGCTGCTGTCGATGTTCGGCGCCCTGGACAGCGGCATCATGACCTTCTGGCCGGCGTCGCTGGTCCTGCCGATCTGCGCCGCGGCGCTGCTGCTCAACGGCCGGGCGGGGCTCGGCCTGGCCGCGGTGGCCACGCTGTTCGTCGTCGTCGCCGCCGGGCTCGAGCTACAAGGCGTGCG
>Ga0070739_10006407_pt1 | contig 12972 bp, 13 predicted proteins | sample Coa_R1_7_FD_66445 | JGI IMG/M metagenome (GOLD analysis project Ga0070739, IMG submission 66445) | Surface soil microbial communities from Centralia Pennsylvania, which are recovering from an underground coalmine fire - Coalmine... | ecosystem: Environmental > Terrestrial > Soil > Unclassified ... | reverse complement strand
GCGATACCGCGTTTTCGCTGCTTCACCGACGATTTGGTTAAATGCGGGATAAATAAAGTCCGCAAATTGAATCTCCGCGATGGGGCGCAACCCTTCCATCGCCATTCCGACCGCGATTCCGACGATCGACGCCTCGGCTATAGGCGTGTCGATGACGCGCTGCGGGCCAAACTCTTTGATGAAGTCTTTGGTGATAAGAAATACGTTTCCGCGGTTACCCACGTCTTCGCCGAGAATGACCGTACGCTCGTCGCTTTTCATCGCCTCGTACAACGTCTCGCGCACCGCCTCGACGTTGTTGAGAATTTGCGAAGTACTGCTCGCTACTGCCACGGTTCCCAGGCTCCTTCGTACAGATTTTTATAGAGATCGGCAGCCTCGGGATACGGCATCGCCTCGGCTTTGTCGGTGGCTTCGTTGGTCTCGCGAAGCACGGATTTCTTCAGTTGATCGACGTCTTCGGTCGTTAAAACGCCGGCTTCGATCAGCACGCGTTCGAAACGAGGAACGGGATCGTGTTTGCGATTCTCCGTCACCTCGTCTTTCGTGCGGTACGTCATGTCGTTGTCGTCCGTCGAGTGCGCCAGGAAACGGTAACACACGCCTTCTATAATGCTGGGACCGCCGCCGCTGCGCGCGCGTTCCATTGCGCGATGCACGACGCCGTACGTTGCCACGGGATCGAATCCGTCGAACTGCTCGCCCGGCATGCCGTACCCTTCGGCGCGCTTGTAGATGTTGGGCTCGGCCATCTGCTGCGAGAGAGGCGTCGAAATGGCCCACTGATTGTTTTCGACCAGCATCACGAGCGGCAGCTTGTGAACGGCGGCGAAATTCATCGACTCGTGCCATTCGCCTTCGCTGGTCGTGCCGTCGCCGCAGGTCACGAGCACCGCACGGCCCGCTTCATTGCGATATTTGATGGCGTAGGCCGCCCCGACGGCGTGCGGAATATGCGCGGCGAGAATCGACGAGAACGACATCAATCCCGCGCGCTTGGATGAATAGTGATTGGGAAACTGACGGCCGCCGTTGTGATCGGCGGCGCGCGCGAAGATCGAGAGCATAATTTCATACGGCGTAAGGCCGATGCCGATCGCCAAACCCAGATCGCGGTAGTACGGCGCGAGAATGTCTTTGCCGCGATCGAACGCCATTGCGGCGCCCGCTTGCAGCGCTTCATGCCCCTCGCTGCCGAGCGCGAACGGAACCTTTCCTTGACGGTTCAGTTGAAAGCCGCGGTTGTCGAGTTGACGCTGAAGCAGCATGTTGCGGAATATCGCTTTGAGCTGGTCGTCGGACAGCCCATGCCGCTCGAGTGTCTTGCGCACTTGAGTGTCGCTTTTTGCCATCTATATTGTCATCCTGAGGTATCGAAGGAGCTTGTCATCCTGAGGCATCGAAGGACCCCGAGCTTGTCGAGGAGCTATCGCCAAGGTTCCCAACCATCGGCGTACACGTTGGTATACAAGTCCTGCGGCTCAGGATACGGCATGGCTTCCGCCCTGTCGGTGGCTTCGTTCGCCTCGGCCAGGACGGATGACTTCAAAGCCTCCGCCTCTTGCTCTTGCAGCACGCCGTGTTCGATGAGAAAGCGTTCGAACGCCGGAACCGGATCCTGCTTGCGGCGCTCGGCGACCTCTTCGCGCGTGCGGTACGTACGGTCGTCGTCGTCCGTGGTATGGGCCAGGAACCGGTAGCATTTAGCTTCGACCAAAGTCGGACCGCCGCCGGTGCGCGCTCGCTCCATCCCCTGGTTCACGGCCGCGTAGCACGCGATCGGGTCAAAGCCGTTGACCACAACGCCCGGCATGCCGTAGCCCGCGGCCCGTTTGTAGATGTCCGGCTGGGCCATCTGTCCGGAGAGCGGCGTCGAGATCGCCCACTCGTTGTTTTCGCACAGAAACACGATCGGGAGTTTGTGCACCGACGCGAAGTTGATCGATTCATGCCATTCGCCTTCGCTCGTCGCGCCGTCACCAAAGGTCGTAAGCACTGCGCGCCCGTTTTCATTGCGCAATTTCAGCGCGTACGCCGCGCCGACGGCGTGCGAGGTTTGCGCAGCGATGATCGAACTGATCGTGAACAGGCCAAGTTTCCGGCTCGCATAGTGGTGCGGAAATTGCCGGCCGCCGCTGTGATCCGCCGAGCGCGCAAAAAGTGACAGCAGTACTTCGTACGGTGTAAGTCCGATGCCCAAGTCGAGGCCCAGGTCGCGGTAGTACGGAACTAAGATGTCCTTGCCGCGTTCGAACGCCATCGCCGCGCCCGCTTGGACCGCTTCGTGCCCTTCGCCCGCCGACGCGAACGGAATTTTGCCTTGCCGATTCAGTTCGAAGCCGCGCGTTTCCAAGCGGCGGTGCATGAGCATGACGCGCCACATTGCGACGAGCTGCTCGTTTGATAGACCGTGCCGTTCGAAGCCTGCTTCGGGCGTTTTAGTTTTGGCCACAGCCCAGCCGTATCACGCACGGCCAGGCGGAAATCCTGCGGCTGGTGAACGCAGACTCCCGTGATGAGCGGTGTTCTTCGTACGGCGTTTTTCCTTTCGGCATTCATCGCCGCGTGCTTCTGCACCCCAATCGCCGCCGGCGCTCAACAGCAGCTGGGTTGCTCCGCAGATGCTACATCACTTGTCGCCGTCACCGGCACGTCTGCGATGCTGTACGCGTTCCATCTCACCTCGCATAAGGAGCAAACGGTAAACGGCGATGTAGCGGTCGACACAAATCGCGGCTGGTTCAGCGTGCCTTTGCGTAACGTCAAAATCGAGAAGACCGCGAGCGGATTCGGATCGCCGACGCTTTACGCGCGCTTTCCGGCGCCGCTGCGCGTAACGAATAGTTGGCTCTCACGCGTGAACGACAAGACGTGTCTTCCGCCGGCCGCGATGCCGTCCGCTCGCACCATGTGGCCGTATACGCCGCAAGCCGGAGCGGAGATCGTTGAAGCGACGATCATGCAGCCGTACGGGCGCACCGACTGCGCCGAGCCTTTCGCGCCCGCTCGTGCGCTAAACGTCGTGCTGCCGGACTTCGACCGCAGGCACGCGGCGTTTTCGGGCACGGCGATCATCGAGGTGACGATCGGCGCGGACGGCAAACCGCTGGACGCCTCTATCGCGGAAAGCTCCCGCACGCCGGCCTTTGATGACGCGGCGCGCGATGCTGCCTTGAAGTCTACGTATTCACCGGCAGTGGCGTATTGTTTGCCGACGATCGCCAAGTATCTGTACAAGGCGACGCTGACGCCGTAAAGAGAAGCCGGCGTATCAGGAAGCAGCGCGGAGGTACACGCCTGCCATGCCGGAAGACCTCCACGTCATGATCGCCGATATTCACGTTCCGTTGGACGAACTGGTCCGCTACCGCCGTCATTTTCACATGCATCCCGAGCTTTCGCTTAGAGAGTTCGAGACGGCGGCGTACGTCGAACGCGAACTGCGGGCGCTGGAGCTTGATGAAATCCGCACGGGTATCGGCAAAACGGGCGTTCTCGGAACGCTGCGCGGTGGAAAGCCCGGTCCCGTAACGCTGTTGCGCGCGGATATCGATGCGCTTCCCGTTACCGAAACGGCCGACGTCGACTATAAGTCGCAAAATACGGGTGTGATGCACGCGTGCGGCCACGACGCGCACATTGCAATCCTATTGAGCGCTGCGAAAGAACTGGCGCGCCGGCGCGCGGAGGTGCCGGGAACGCTGGTGTTTTGTTTTCAGCCCGGCGAGGAAGGCTACGCCGGCAATAAGTTGATGATCGAAGACGGCGCGCTGGAGAACCCGCACGTCGATCGCTGTTTTGCGCTGCACGTATTCAGCGGACTCGAAGCGGGCAAAATCGGCGTCCGCGATGGCCCCTTCTTTGCCTCGTCGGACGAGTTCCATTTATGGATCCGCGGCAAAGGCGGCCATGGCGCGATGCCCGAGCGCGCGATCGATCCGATCGTCGCGGGCGCGCAGTTTATCACGATGCTGCAAACGATCGTGAGCCGCGAGATCGCTCCCAAAGATCCGGCGGTTTTTACCGTCGGAAAGTTCCACTCGGGCTCGACCTTCAACGTTATTCCGCACGAAGCGGAGATGGAAGGAACGGTGCGCAGCTTCGACCGCGAGGTTCGAAAATCGATGCCCGAACGGATGGAGCGCATTCTGCGCGGCTTATCCGAAGCAATGCGCGTGGAATACGAAATGAAATATCGTTTCGGCTATCCGCCTACGGTCAACGATCCGAGAATGAACGAGGTCGTGCGTGAAGTCGGTGCGCGGGTGCTGGGCGCGGAGAACGTTGTGTATCCGCACGATATCGTAATGTGGGCCGAAGACATGTCCTATATGCTCGAACAGCGCCCGGGAGCGTACTTCATCGTCGGCGCGCGCGGTCCGCATCGCGGCGTTCACCCCCAGCACAGCGCGAGCTACGACATCGACGAACGCGCGCTTGAAGTGGGGTTCAAGATGATGATCGGACTGGGATTGTCGGCTTCTCTACAAATTACGGCCGGCTATTGATGTCGTCGCGAACCGCTTGAGAAGCGGCGTCCGCCGCTTCCTTCAACTTTTTGGCTCCCATGCGCAGCAGCCCGCCTAATTGCGTGGCGGCGTGCTGGGTCTGCTCCCCGGTCTGTTGAAGCGCATCCTGCATCTGCGCTTGCGTTTGTTTGAGCGCTTCTTGCATACGCGCTTTTGCTTGTTCCAGAAGTTCGTCGTTCATTTATCGCTTATCGTTCCGTAACGGTGAGTACCCAGCGAATTGCGCGGGCGTACTGGTCGAGCTCGCGGACGGTCCGCCGCAGCCAGCCTGCGGCAGCGTCCTCTCCATGGTTACCGCCGGGCTGAGGGAACTGTTTCATGTGCGCCTGCGCCTGCTCGAGCTGCTGCTCGATTTCAGGCCACCGGGTGCGCAGCGTTTCCTCCGAGGCGTCGGGCGGGCGATCGATGAGGGGCGGCGTCGGCAGGTCGGGATGTTGCATTGCAAATTCAAGGCGCGCGAGCGCGTAGTCGCTGCTCACGCGAATAAATGACGCCAGTAACTGCACGAGGCGCACTTCCATCTACGGGAGCTCTTTTGCACGCCGACGAACACCGCCTGCGTGAATTCAGTCGGAGATTTTCGGCGGTATGTGATCGTCGGGAACGGCTTTGCCGGTACGACGGCCGCCGAGCAGCTGCGCAAGCACGATCCTTCTTGCACGATTACGCTGTTTACCGACGAACCTTATTGCTTGTATAATCGCATCGCGCTGCCGCCGCTGCTTCGCAAACAAGTTACCAAGGAAAAAGTCATCATGCGCGACCTTGCGTGGCATGAGAAGCACAACATCGACCTGCACCTGCGCACCCGTGTTGAGCAAATTGTACCGGAAGAGCGCATCGCGATTGCCGACGGCAAATCGTATCCGTACGACGCCATCCTCATCGCGACGGGCGGACGTCCGAACCGCCATCCGGCGGCGGGCTCGGACGCAGCGAACGTCTACAACTTTCAATACATGGACGATACGCTGGCGATATCGCACGAACTGGAAACGGCGCAAGGCGCCGTCTCGATCGGAGGTTCGTTCATTGCGTACGAGCTCGCCGAAGCGTTCATATCCCGTAAAGTGGAAACGCATTGGGTAATGCGCGGGCCTCGGGTCCTGCACCGCATGCTCGACGAGATCGCGGGCGAGCTCATTCACGAAGCGGCAACCAACGACGGCGTACACATGCACTACAATGAAGAGATTGCCGAGTTCGTGCGCGACAACGGTGTAGTGCGGAAGATTCGCTTGAAGAGCGGCACCGAAATCGACGCACAATGCTATGGCGTCGGCCTCGGCCTGACGATGAACACCGAGCTCGCCGCCGGAACGGAAATCGAAACCAGCAAGAACGGAATCCTGTGCGATGACGGCTTGGAGACCAACGTCAAAGGCATCTTTGCCGCCGGCGATCTCGCGGACTTCTACGATCCGATTCTCGAAATGCGATACCGCATGGGAACGTGGAACAATGCCGGCGCGCACGGTAAAGTAGTGGCGCAGAATATGATGGGCGGCAGCGTGAAGTACGACGACGTTCCCGAGTATTCGAGTTTGCTGTTCAAAGGACAAACGATCACCCAATTCGGGCTTTCGCCTGAATACCGCAGCGACATCGAAACGGTGTATACCGTCGACCGCGAGAAGAAGTGGTACCGCGCGTTATACTTCTGGGAGAACCGCTTGGTCGGGGGCTGCTTCATGGGCAAAGGCAACCGCAGCGGCAAACGTAAGTACAACGAAGCAATCAAATCAAAGCAGCGCTTCCCGAAGAACGAGTGGAAGGCGATGCTCGAATGGACGCACGACTAGGAGCGTGTTATGTCGATGTGGGACCCGTTTACTGTAGCAGGACGACGCGCCATGGTGTTGGCTCAAGAAGCGGCGCAGCGTCGCCGAATCAACTATATCGGTCCGGACGAAATCTTTATTGCAGCTATCGTCGCCGGTGAAAACCCTGCGACCGAGGCGATTCGATCCTTCGGAATCACGGATGAAAAACTGAACCAGGTAGAGGCGTCGCTTCCGGCGGGCAAGGAGGAGCCCACCCCCGAGATGCTCTTCACGCCCGAGGCAAAGCGGCTTATCGAGTTGGCGTTCGAAGAGGCGCGCCGGCTTCAACACAATTACATCGGCGCGGAGCATCTCGTGCTGGCGTTCCTGCGCGAGCGCGGCAAGCAAAGCGTCTTGGTTTCCGAATTGGGAATTGAACCGGGTGACTTGCGCGCGAAGGTTCTCGAACTCATGCCGCGATTTGCTGCCGAGCGGGGTCGAGAACCCGGGTCGTTGGACTTGCTGTTCACGAGTGTTCAAGTCGACAAAATCCGCGCCGAGCAGCTGTGGAGCATTCTGCGCGCGGCAGCTGAAACGGAAAATGCAGAAAAGGCTTGGGTGTCGGCATTTTGCATTGCGAAGCGCAACGGATGGAGCTTGCGCGAAGCCGCTGCCAAAGTTCAAAAGTTCCTGGAGTAGTATTCCGGCTGGCTAGACGCTCACCGTCGTTCCGCGAGCGGCGACGTTCGCAACCCAATCGTATTTCACACGAACCATATCGCATAGCGCCTGCGCCGACACGGGATCGCCGTGCACGGCGAAAAAGTTTGGCTTGCCCTGACAGGTGTCCAGCCACTGCTGCATTTCGTTGCGGTCGGCATGCGCGCTGTATCCGCTGATTAGCCCGACGGCAGCTTTCACCGGCAGCTGGTCGCCGAAGATTTTAATCGTCGGCGCGCCGTTGGTCAGGAAATAGCCGATCGTTCCCATCGACTGAAAGCCGACGAACAGAATCGTAGCCTTCGGATCGGGGATGTGATTGTAGAGGTGATGCAACACGCGGCCGCCCGACGCCATGCCGCTGGCCGAAATGATGATGTGCGGACCCTGAACGCGGTTGATGGCTTTCGATTCTTCGGTCGAGACGGCCATGGTAAGATTTCCGCATCCGAAGGGCGTGCCGTCGCCGTCGAACGGAATGGGCTTGTGCGCGTCGGGAAAACGCTCGAACAAATCGTCGACTTTCTCCGCCATCGGGCTGTCGAGATAGACCGGCACCTTTGCAAACCGCGGATCTTGACGCTGCAATTGCCCGATGGACAGCAAAATCTCTTGCGTGCGTTCGACGGCAAATGCCGGTATGACGATCGCGCCGCCGCGAGCAATGCCATGCGCGAGCGTGTCGGCAAGTTTGCTCAGCGCATCCGGGGGATGAATGCGGTCCCCGTAGGTCGACTCGCATATCAGTGCATCGGCGCTTCCGATGGGCTGCGGATCGTAGAGCAGGCTGCGGTTGTACCGGCCGAGATCGCCGGAAAACACCAGACGGCGATCGGCGAGCGAAAACTCTACGAACGCAGACCCGATGATGTGGGCAGCGTTGCGATACACGGCGTTCATTCCACCGGCCGTGAACGGCTGTTCGAGCGGAACCGGTTTGGTCAATTGAATCGTTTGCTGCACGTCCGCCTCGTTATAAAACGGCGGCGGCGCATAATGTTCCTCGTGCAATCCGCGCTGATGCAGATGGGTCTGAAGGTTCACTGCATCTTCTAGCACGATGTTCATCAGCGCTCGCGTCGCGGGCGTCGCGTAGATTGTTCCGCGAAAACCATCGTGCACGATTTTGGGCAAGTACCCGACGTGATCGATGTGCCCGTGCGTGATGACGACCGCTTCAATATCTTTGGGCTTGATAGGCAGCGGGATGCTGTTGAGCGCAACGATGTCATGCGTGCCCTGAAAAAGTCCGCAGTCGACAAGCACATGATGGCCATTGGCGGTGAGCAGATGTTTGCTGCCTGTGACGGTGCCGGCGGCGCCGATAAACGTTAATTCAGCCACGGGTCTCCTGCAATATACGCTGACGCGGACGCGTCGGCGGCATGGGGGGCGAGCTCACATTGCGATCGAACGCTTTCGAACTGGGCATCAGGCCGCTGGAGTATTTTTCCAAGCAGCGGTCCACGAGCATCTCCGGATTCGAGTCCGCAACGATAATCGAGCCCGTATCTTTGCGAACCAGGTCGACGATGCGCTCGAAATCGTTCGAGATGCCGCCCGAGTTGCGCAGGATTCCGATGAGCTTGCCCTCGTCGTACGCGATGCAGAACTCGCCGAGCGTTCCACTTCGGCCGCCGACGAACAACACGAAATCCGAACTGTGAATATTGTGTGTTTCACGTCCCATTAGACCGGAGCCCGTAAACACCATCGTCGTATACGGCTGGAGCGGCGAGCCGTACACGTTTACGTGCTCCTCCGGCGAAAGCGCGGGTGATACGCCCAGACTAAAGCCGCCTGCGTCGTGCGCGCCGAGAACTGCCGCATGGGGAAGTCCCGGACATGCGCCGGTTACGATCGTGCAATCGCGCTCCGCGATGCGTTGGCCAAGGCGCCGTGCAAGTTCGAGCTCTTCATCCGTGATTGGTCCACCCGCGGAGCCCATGACCCCAATTTGTATTTTCAAAATGAAAGTCTCCTGTGACCGCCGCATAACGTTCTGATGCAGTCGTACGACGACCTACAAGCCCGTTGGAAAGCGCTTCGCGGAACCCGCGACGTGCGCGTGCGCGAGATCGCCGCCGTCGGCGCACCGCGAACGCTGCTCTGCGTAGAGACCGGATCGCATGCCGCACCGGAAGTCGCACTGGCCGCCGGCGTGCACGGCGATGAACCGGCCGGTCCTTGGACGCTGCTTGCGATGATCGAAAACAACGATCTCGATTCGAACTTCGCTTACCGCATGTGGCCGTGCACCAACCCAAGCGGGTTTCGCAACGGCACGCGCATCAGCGTAGACGGCGTCGATGTCAACCGTAGTTTTGGGCGCGGCGGCCAAACGCCGGAAGCCCGTGCAATCGTTACCGCCAATCGCGATCGCAAATTCGTTCTCTCCATCGACCTGCATGAAGATTGCGACGCGGACGGATTTTACTGCTACGAATACGGCGCGGGCGGTTTCGGAGAACGCGTCGTCGCAGCGGTACGGGCCGCCGGCTTTGCAATCCAGGATTTGACGCGCTGCAATCTCGGCGCACCGTTTGAAGAACCCGAGCTGCTGGACGGTATCGTGCGCCCGACGAAAACCGTCGAGAGTGAAGCGATCGGCGGACTTTCATACTCAATGCTGATTTCGCGGCACGCAGCAAAGCGCGCCTTAACGTTTGAAACGCCGACTCGCTTGCCGCTCGAGGAACGCATCGCCATTCACAGCATTGCGGTAAAGGCCGCCATCGCAGCACTTCCGAAGCCTTAACATCATGGCTGAACGGGATTCACTCGAGGTAGACGTCCTTTTCGTCGGCGCCGGTCCGGCGTCGCTTGCGGGCGCAATCCGGCTCATGCAGCTGGCCAAAGCGGCCGGCAAAGAGTTGGAAGTGCTCGTTATCGATAAAGCGGGCGAAATCGGCAATCACGGGCTTTCGGGCGCCGTTATGGATCCGAAAGCTTTGGACGAACTGCTGCCCGACTGGCGCAACGAGGCGCCGGTGGAAGCACCGGTGAGCGGCGATCAATTGTGGCTGCTTACCGGCGGTGGACGTATCAAAGCGCCGATCGTACCGCCGATGATGAACAATCACGGCAAGTATGTCGCGTCGCTGCAAAAGATCGTCAAGTGGATGGCCGGCAAAGCGGAAGATGCCGGCGCGCAAGTCTTCGGCGAGTTTCCCGGACAGGAATTATTATGGGACGGCGAACGCGTCATCGGTGTTCGCACCGGCGATAAAGGTTTAGATAAACACGGCAATCCGAAACCGAACTACGAGCCGGGCGCCGATATCTTCGCGAAGATCGTCGTTTTGGGCGAAGGCCCCCGCGGCACGCTCGTGAAGCAGGCAATTCCGCGTCTGAATTTAGACGAAGGCTGCGAACCGCAAGTCTATGCCGCCGGCGTCAAAGAGTTATGGCAATGCCCGCCGGGCAGCGTTCAGGCCGGCAGCGTCATTCACACGATGGGCTATCCGTTACCGAACGATACGTTCGGCGGCGGCTTCATTTACGGCATGGCCGGCGACATTCTGGACATTGGTTTTGTCGTCGGTTTGGATTACAAAGATCCCACCACCGATCCGCACAATCTTTTCCAGCTGTTCAAGTCGCATCCGTCGGTACGATCGATGCTGCAAGGCGCTAAACTTTTGCGTTACGGCGCCAAAGCGATTCCCGAGGGCGGCTTATTCGCGATGCCGCGCTTATATGGAGATGGGTTGCTGCTCGTCGGCGACTCCGCAGGCTTTCTGAACGGCATGCGTCTCAAGGGCGTTCACCTTGCGATGAAGTCCGGCATGCTCGCCGCCGAAACGGCCTTCGAGGCATTGCAAGCGGAGAAATTCGATGCGGCCCAGCTCGGCGCGATGGATGCCAAATTCAAAGCATCGTGGGCGTATCGAGAACTGCACAGCGCGCGCAATTTCCATCAAGGTTTCAAACACGGGTTGATCCACGGCATGCTCAACACAGGCTTGGGCATGTTCGCAGGCGGACGCGGTTTTGGCTACGCTTCGCGGTTGCCGGGCGAACACGGTTTCGAACGGATGGAGAAGCGCGGCTACAGGCCCAAAGAATCGACGCGCGCCACCATCGACAACGTCATCACGTTCGACAAGCTCACCGACGTGTATAACAGCGGCACGATCCACGAAGAAGATCAGCCGTGCCATCTGCATGTTGCCGACACGAACATCTGCCGCGACAAATGTACCGTCGAATACGGTAATCCGTGCGCGTACTTTTGCCCCGCGAAAGTTTACGAACCGGTCTTTGAAAAGACGGACGGTAAGGTTCACGGTGATCTGACCATCAACTTTACCAACTGCGTCCACTGCAAGACGTGCGATATTGCAGATCCGTATCAGATTATTACGTGGGTCCCGCCGCAGGGCGGCGAGGGGCCCGTTTACACTGGCATGTAGCAAGCGAGCCTGAAACCAAAGCCCCGCACCGCGCTTTGTCAACCTCGTGAGGTCCCTCACGCGCGTCGATTTCTCGCTGGTCGTGCTCGTCATGGTTTTGGCGTTGCTCGGCGGCGGCATTTGGCAAATGGCGCGCGCATTTCCGGACGCCGGCAAAGGTCTGGTCATCTACGCGAGCGAGCAAAAGGATTTGTTTGTCGACGCAGGTCTGGTTCGAGAATCCTACCACGTGCGCGGTACGTCCGGATTGGCAGAGCGCCTGCGCGAACAAACGGTGATCGTCGCCACACGCATTTCGCCGCACACCGCGTACATGGGCGCCGGCGTCGTTCTTAGCACGCAGCATGGGCGCATCAAGATTCTCACGGCGCGGCACATCATCGCGCATGCCGGACGCAAGTTCGTCATTTTTCCCGATCACACCGAGCGGCGCGCTCTGCGCGTAATCCCGTCTAAAACTCACGATCTCGCGCTGGTATACGTCGAAGCGGTGCCCCTCACGGACTACCCGGCGGTCAGACTGGCGAAAGACACGTTCGAAACCGGACAGCAGTTCATCGTCATGGGACATCCGGGCGCGAAAAGTTGGACGGCATCGCCGGGCCTTGCCGAACGCCATCTGTATACGACGCTTCTGTTTTGCCCGACGTGCGATAGAGGCGACTCCGGAGCAGGCGCGTTCGACCGTTCCGGCATGCTCCACGGCATCGTGGTAAGCAAAGCGATCATGCGCGCGCCTTCGTCCAAAACCGGCGAGTACATTAAACTGACGGCGTTCGAGATCGAGCAACCGGAGGCGATCCGCGCGTTCTTACGAACTGCGCGATAAGTGAACACGCACGCCGGATCGAGTGGCGATATCGCGATCGTCGGCGCCGGCATCATCGGATTGTCGGTTGCATTCGAGCTTGCCGCGCAGGGGGCGTCGGTGCGCGTATACGATACCGGCGAACCTGCGCGCGCAGCATCGTGGGCGGCCGCCGGTATGCTTGCGCCGCTCACCGAGCGTCTTCCGGACGAACCGACGCAAGAACTTTGCGAATCGTCGCTAAGGCTCTATCCCGAATTTGCGCGCGCCGTGCACGAGGCGAGCGGCGTCGATCCGCACTTGCGTCTGGACGGCATTTTGCACGCGGCGTATTCCGCAGATGATTTCGAACGGCTTGGCTCGCAATGCGATCGATTGCGCGCAGCGGGTCACTCCGCGACACTGCTCTCGCGAACCGAAACGCTCCTTGCGCAGCCCGCGCTCAATAAGAACGTACATGGCGGTTTGCTCGTCGACGGCGAAGGGCAGGTCGACAACCGCCGCTTGGGGCGCGCGCTGGTGGCAGCTTGCGAAGCACGCGGCGTCCGTATCCACACCGGTGTTGCTTCGCTCGCGTTGGAATTCGATACGCGTCGCGCCCTAGGCGTGCGAACCAATCTGGGCTATGTGCCGGCCGGCATTGTTATCAATGCCGCAGGCGCATGGGCCGCCGAGTTGAGCGGCGTGCCCGCGGACTGCGTGCCGCCGGTCCGTGCCGTTAAAGGGCAAATGCTCTC
>Ga0070739_10006405_pt1 | contig 12975 bp, 12 predicted proteins | sample Coa_R1_7_FD_66445 | JGI IMG/M metagenome (GOLD analysis project Ga0070739, IMG submission 66445) | Surface soil microbial communities from Centralia Pennsylvania, which are recovering from an underground coalmine fire - Coalmine... | ecosystem: Environmental > Terrestrial > Soil > Unclassified ... | reverse complement strand
GAGTTCGCCGTCTCCGGCCTGCGCAGCATTGCCGCCGCGGAGGGCTACACCATCAAGGCCAGCGAACTGGGGAAAACGAAGATGGTGTCGCAGGTGGTCGCCATCGCGCTGATGCTCGTCGGGCTGCGCTCGCCCGGCATTCACTCGGCGGCCATGATCTGCATGTGGGCGGTCATGATTTTCGGCGTGGCTTCGGCCGTGGATTACTTCATCAAGTTCTGGCGCCTGGTTGACGAGCAGGTGAAGCGCCGCAGGCGGGGCGAACTGCTGATGCTCGAGCGCGAGCGGAAGCGCTCTCCAGCTATCCAGTAGGCTCTTCGTTCTCCTCGGCTTTGGGCGCCGGCGTCTGGCTCCGCGGCGTGGGGATTGGCGCGCCGGGCGTCGGCTGCCACGCGTCGCGCGTGAACGATACATCGCGAACGAACTCCGCCGGACCTGGAAACTCGACCGGTTTTCCGTTCCATACGATACTCATCGCCTGGGCGTTGCCGGTGCGCAGCCGGGCGGACTCCGCTGCTTCGAACGTTTTCCGCTCACCCGCTTTCATCAGCCCCGTGAAAACGGACTTCCCGTCGCACCACACGTGCACCCACGAATCCGCAGTGGTGGTGGCCACCAGAGTGACGCCGGCCGCGCCGGGCGAGGGCGTCGGCGTCGGCGAAGCCGCCGGTGAAGGAGCGGGCGATGGTGAAGGCGAGGGCTGCTGGGCACTCTGCTCCGGCGCAGGACTGGGAGTCGCGCTCGGCGCCGGCGATGCTTCAGGCTCGGGCAGAACGCGGCTCACCCGGCGCGGACTGCCGTCGCCGGCGGACATGGTGGTCAGCCGGTTCCACCACATCGAGAATCCGCCGCAGGCCACGATCACCAGAATGAGCACGCCGATCGAGGGCAGAATGCCATTGAAGATAAGCAGGCCCGATGAGAGTGCAGCCGGCGCCACCGCGGCCGGCCGGATGTCCCTGGGGCTGAGCTTCTCCTCCATCGGAGGTGGAGGCGGAGCTGGTTCATGCGCCGGGGTTTGGGCAAGCGCCTTCTCCACTCGCGACGCGTCTATGCCCAGCGCCGAGGCGTACTGCCGTACGAAGCTCTTGTAGAAAAACCCGCCCGGGAGACTGTCCAGATCGTCAGCTTCGAGGGCCTCGAGGTAGCGCGCATGGACCTTAATCTGTTCGGCCAGATCCGCCAGGTCGCGGCCCTGCGCCAAACGGGCCCGTCGCAGCATCGCTCCCAGTGTTTCCATGCGGCAACCGGCGTCCTCGCCGCCATCATACAACACGCGAGGAAATGCCCGGCATACGTCTAAACTGAAAGGAAATGCATCGTTTTCTGGCCTTATCCGGCATGTCGGCGGCGGCGTTGCTCGCGCTCTCCGGCGGCGCCGAATTCAATGGGCAGCGCGCGCTCGACTACACGGCGCACATGGTCAGCTTCGGCGAACGGCCTTCCGGGTCGGCGGCGAACACCCGCACCGCGGAGTACATCGAGCGCCGTATCCGCATGCTTCCCTGCCGCCTCAGCGAAGACCGCTTCAACGCGCAGACGCCCGCCGGCGCCGTGCCCATGCGCAACATCATTGCCGATTGCGGAGGCGACCCGGGGGCACGCCTGCTGGTGATCAGTGGGCATTACGACACGAAGCGCCTTCCCGGCTTCGTCGGGGCCAATGACGGCGGCTCCTCCGCGGGTCTTCTGCTCGAACTCGCACAGGCGGTCGCGGCGCGGAAATGGAAGCACCAGGTCCGGCTGGTTTGGTTCGACGGGGAAGAGGCGGTCCGTCCGGAGTGGACCACAACCGACAGCGTCTACGGCAGCAGCCATCTGGCGCATCGCTGGCAGCAGGACGGCACGCTGCCCCGGATCGATGCCCTCATCAACGTGGATATGATCGGGGACAAGGACCTCGACATCGTGCAGGAGCAGGGGTCGTCACAGGCGTTGAATAAACTCGTCTGGCAGGTTGCCGCCGATCTGCGCCATCAGGATGCGTTCCAGGACGCCAGCGGGGCAATCGACGACGATCACATGCCCTTCCGCCGCCTTGGCGTGAACGCGATCGATTTGATCGACTTCGACTTTGGCCCCCGGAACTCGTACTGGCACACGCCCCAGGACACGATGGACAAGCTGAGCGCCCACAGCCTGCAGGTGGTTGGGAGCGTCGTCCTGGAAACGCTGGAGCGCCTCGACTGAAGGCGGCGTAACGGTTACAAGTGTTCTGGTACGGAATTCGGGAAAGTCAAATACAAGAATCTGTAAGGGGCTGTTGACCCATGCCAATTGTGCTGTAGAATCGGTCAGAACGGTTCCTGGAGGATCTCCATGAAGACCTGTCCGAACTGCTCACAGCCCCTTGGCTTCGTTACGATTGCGTGTCATCAGGACGTCCTGGTGTGTCCCGGCTGCAAGGCCGAGCTCACGCCCGATAATCGAAGCGTAATCTGTCTTTATCTGGCGCTCGCTGCCTACCTGCCGGTCGTGTTCCTGCTGCTGAAATACATCCGAGGCCTCAGCTTTGGATGGGCGATGCTGGTGGGTTTTCTCACCGGACTGGCCGGCGCACTGCTGGCAACCTGGGTTTTCGCCTGCTCGGTCCGGCTGCGAATTCATCGCGACCGGCGTCCGGCCTCAGTCCATCCCTGAACGCTACTGCTGCCTGTGCTTCGAACTGGCGTGCTTGCGCGCCGACTCGTCGAGCACCTTCTGAATCTCGGTTGACAGGTTCTGTTCCTGGGCGCCTTCGTTGGACAGCACTTCGTCTCCGCCCGTGGCCTCGAACCGCACCGTGCCGCCGCGGTCGATGATGGTGAAAAACGGCAGGAACTGGCGGACTTCAGGGGAGAACTTCAGGAACGTAGCCGCGTTGATCCGGTCCACATATCCGACCGGGAAACTGGGATGAAACTGCTCCACGAATCGGGGCACCGCAGTTTTGGCGTCGGGGTCGAGCGAGGCTTCCAGCACCTGGAACCCGCGCGAACCGAACTTGTTCTGGAGACGCGTGAGCACCTCCGTCGTGTGCTGGCAATGCGGGCAGGTCGTGGAGATGAAAACCATGGCCACCACTTTGCCGCGATAGTCCGCCACGCGCGCGGTGTGCCCGTCGGGATAGTTAATCGTAAGGTTCGCGGCAGGGCGGGGCACATCGTAGGCGAGTGCAAATGAGGCGCACAAAACGGCGAGCGCAACGCGGCGCAGGATCGTGTCCATGGGTCTTTACCGAGTATGACATGACCGGATTTGTGGGCCAGGATTCAGCGGCGTCTGAGCCCGGACGCCTGCGATTCCAAGTTCGACGGGTGGTTCAAGAGACCACCCTGCCCTCGCACGTTGTGCGCGCCCGCTCCTGCGTGATAAAGTCGCCCCATTATGCACCGGCTCTCGCACGGCGCCCGGCGCCACGCGCCTGACGCGCTCAACACCCGACGCGCATTCCTATCTACCGTCGTTCCCGCCGCGCTGCTCGCGCGACCGGCGCTCGGCCAGCACAGCACCGCCGTCGACATGGCCGAGCGCTTCCGGCAGATGTCGGAAGAGTACGAACGCAAGGGGCTGGCGGAGCCCTTTCGCGGGATTACGACCAGCGGCGCGATCCAGTCCGGTCTGTTCGAGATTCACCCTACCGGCGTACCGACGGAGCCGGTCCGCAGCGCGGCAGAGCGCTTTATCGGAACGCTCAGCGGCGGACAGCTTGCGCGCACCATGTTTCCGGTGGACGACTCCGAGTGGCGCAAGTGGATGAACCAGCATTTCTACGCTCGCCAGGGCGTCTGCTTCCAGGAGATGAACGACGCCCAGCGCGAAGCAGCCCTGGCGCTGCTGCGCGCCTCTCTGAGCGCGCGAGGTCTGGAGCTGACGCGCAACATCATGCGCCTGAACGAGACTCTCGCGGAGATGAGCGGCGATCACGAATTCCTCGGGGAATGGCTGTACTACATCACCATCATGGGCAAGCCCTCGGCGACCGAGCCTTGGGGCTGGCAGCTGGACGGGCATCACGCCATCGTGAACTACTTCGTGCTCGGCGATCAGGTGGTCATGACCCCGCACTTCATGGGCTCGGAGCCGGTGCGGGCCACATCGGGCAAATACAAAGGACTCGTCGTCCTGCAGCAGGAGCAGAACGATGGCCTGTCGATGGTGAACGCGCTAACGGCGACGCAGCGTGAGAAGGCGGTGCTCAGCTTTTCGAAGGCCGGCAACAATAACCTGACCGAGGCTTTCAAAGACAACGTCGTGCTCGATTATGCCGGACTGCGCGCCGGCGACATGGGCGAGCCGATGCGCCGCCGGCTCCTCGAGCTGGTGGAACTCTACGTCGGCAACATGGACGATGGGCACGCGCGCGTGAAGATGGACGAGGTCTCGCGCCATCTGGACGAAACGCGCTTCGCCTGGATCGGCGAGACGAAGCCGGACAGCGTCTTTTACTACCGCATCCACAGCCCGGTGATTCTCATCGAGTTCGATCACCAGCAGCCGGCGAACCTGCGGCGCTTCGCCGCAAATCCCGAGCTCCCTACGCAGCAGCATATTCACTGCGTGGTGCGCACGCCGAACGGGAACGACTACGGCAAGGATTTACTCAGGCAGCATTACCTGAGCCACCCGCACGATCACGTCTGAAGGTGATTATTTGCGTTTGAAATTGAGCGTGGCCTGGCGGTCCTGACCTTCGGTGGTCTCGTGGACCTGCATGGTCATGTGCTTGCCGTCCGCGGAGAGCGTCCGCACCCAGTCGCCGTTTACCTGCTTGCCCTGCACCATCGCCGTCCACTCGGTTTTCATGGTGTTGCCGTCCAGTGTGGTTTTCGCAGCCATCTGAAAGGGGCCGATCTGGTTCTGCCGCTCTGAGCCGTCGGTAGAGAGCATCAGCTTCGTGGTCATGATGCCCAGATACAGCAGCGGGACGATGCCGTTGGCCGGTTCGGCGAACTGCGATTCAATGTCGATGTCGCCGCCCTTTTCCTTGATATTCTGGACCAGGTTTTTCGGCGCATCGCCTCCGCCTGGCTCGCCATCGAGCACCCACTTGCCATCGAATCCTGTCTTTGCCTTGCCGAATCCCAGTGGGGCCGCAAGCAGCAATACCATCAGAAGCGCTGTCGGTCGAAACACACGAAACTCCTCCACGATCCTTGGATGGCGAACCCGGTTCGAACATTTCGCCGTGACGCGCTGGTTAATGTTTTCTTAACTCCCGGCGCAAACGTTGCGACAATGGGGAGAAACCAGCATGCTCGACGAGCGCGCCTTCTACCGTGAATCGCAGTGCACGAAGCCTGCCACTCTCAATTGCCCCTTCTGCCGAACGCCCGACAGCTACGAGCTGCGCTGGCTCGTGCGCACCAAAATCGACCGCCTGCCGCCCCGCGCTGACGAGCGCGACCGGGCGAAATTTCAAAAAGCGGCCAGCTACATGGTCCTGCTCGATGACAAGGTCAATTGCAAAAACATGCGCTGCCGCAAGCGTTTCGACGTGTCGGGGATCAAGACTACGGCATTCATTTAGGACCCGTCATGCGGATCGCGCTGGATGCCACGCCACTCTCCGCCGCGGGCGCCGGCGGGATCCGGCGTTACACCGCGGAGCTTGCGCGGGCGCTGGCGCGCGGCTTCCCGGAGGACGATTTCTGGCTGGTATCGGACCAGGCTTTTCCCTGTGTTGCCGGGTCCCTGTCGAATCTTCACTGCGGCGGCGCCCCGCAAACGGCTCTGGATCGCCGCTGGTGGAGCTTCGGGCTGCGCCGTGAACTGGGCCGGCTGTCGGCCGATTGTTTCCACGGAACCGACTTTTCGGCGCCATACCGCGTACACTGCCCGGCAGTGGTTACGGTCCACGATCTGTCGCCGTGGCGGGAGCCCTTCACGGCGGATACCTCGTGGCGCGTGCGGCAGAGAGCGGGCATGTTGTTGCGGGCGCGGGTTCCGGTGATGGTGCTTACGCCCTCGAACGCCGTGCGCTCGGAGTTTCTGGAGCGCTTTCGGTACCCGCCCGATCGCGTTGTCGTCACGCCGCTGGCTGCGTCAGACGTGTTCCGGCCTGTAAAGACTGCGACCGAACGCCGATCTTTTATTTACGTGGGCGCCAGCAACCGCCGCAGGAACCCGGACGTCATCATCGATGCCTGGCGCGAGGTGCGACGTACGCACGATGTCGATCTGGTGCTGGCAGGCAGAGGACGCGATCCCGAACCCGGGCTGGTGGTGGTTCCTGACGAGAACGATGAAGCGCTGGCTCGGCGCTACAGCAGCGCCGCGGCCTGCCTCGTGCCGTCGCTGTATGAAGGTTTCGGACTGCCGCTGCTCGAGGCTATGCAGTGCGGCTGCCCGGTGATCGCATCGCGCGATGCGGCGCTGATGGAAGTGAGCGGCGGCGCCGCCGAGCACGTGGAGGCGGGCGATGCAGGCGGATGGCGCGCGGCGATGGATCGTGTGCTGACAGACGCTTCGTTTTCGCGGGCGATGCAGACGCGCGGTTTGGCGCGAGCGGCGCTGTTCTCATGGGAACGCACGGCGACGCTCACGCGGGAGGTGTATGCCGAAGCGGTGCGGCGCTGGCGCCGATAGGCCGAGCGTGCTGATGCTGTGCCCCGAGGCGCCGTGGCCGATGTACGGCGGCGGAGCACTGCGCACCGCCTCTCTCGCGCATTTCTTTGCGACATGGGCGGACCTGCACCTTGTGATTTTTCGCCAGCCGGATGATGCAGCCGCGGAGCCGGACACGCCGGCGCGGATTTCCTGGATCGACCTGCCGGCGCACCGCCGCGATCTCCTTTCGCGCACCGCTCGCAATGCGCGGCGCTGGGCCCAGGGCACGCCCCCGCTGATCGACCGCTTCTCGGGCTTCTCCGAGCAGTTGAGAAGTTGCATTGCCGGCAGTCACTATGATTTGGCGGTGATCGAGCATTTCTGGTGCGCGGCTTACGTCGATGTGCTGCGAGCGCGCTGCGATCGGGTATGGCTCGATCTCCACAATGTGGAATCGGAATGGCATCAGACGCTGGCGCGTTGTGCTCCGGCGCCAGCCCGCCCGGCCCTGAGGAGCTTTGCACGGGCATGCCTCGGTCGGGAGCGCGAGCTCCTGCCTCGCTTCGACCAGGTGCTTGTTCCGTCCGGCGATGAGGCCCGGATTTGTGAAAACAGCATCGTCTATCCGAATGCGCTGCCGCTGCTCCCGGCGCCGGTCCGTCGCGAGGAAAACGTCATTGCGTTCAGCGGAAACCTCGAATATCAGCCCAATATCGATGCCGTCGCCTTCTTTTACGGCCGTATCTGGCCGTTGCTGCGGGAGCGGCACGCGGACCTGCGCTGGAGGATCGTGGGAAAGAACCCGGCAGCCGTGGCCGGGCTCGTTCGTGGAGACGAACGCGTGGAGTTCAGCGGCCCGGTAACGGATGCGATCGCGGAGCTGGCGCGCGCGCGGGTGTGCGTAGCTCCGGTGCGCGCGGGCAGCGGTACGCGGCTGAAGATTCTGGAAGCGTGGGCGGCGGGCGCTCCGGTGGTCTCAACCTCGTTTGGCGCGCGCGGTCTGGGGGCGGCCGCCGGCGAGGAAATCCTGATCGCCGATGAGGCGGAATCGTTCGCCGACGCCGTTTCCGAGCTGCTGCACTCGCGCGAGCGGCGGATCCGTGTTGCGGCGGCCGGACGTCGCAGATACGAAGAGCATTTTACGTGGGAAGCGGTATGGCCGCGCCTGGCGTCTCACTTTTCAGAAATGATGTCGAACCTGGGAAGCCTCTATACTGGGTGAAACAGCGCATGCGCTTTGCCGTTGACGCTCACGCGATTGGACAGCACCTCACCGGGAACGAAACCTACATACGCAACCTGCTCAACGGTTTCGCACGTGTGGACGAGCGTGCTGAGATTGTCGCCTATATTTCCAGGCGGTCTGCCGCCGAGCATATTCCTGATCGGTTCCCGACACGATTGGTTTCCGCCAATCCCTTTTTACGGCTGGGCCGGCATCTTTCCCGGCGCCTTCGCGAAGACCGGCCCGCGCTGCTGCACGTGCAATACACGGCGCCGCTTTTGTGCCCGACGCCGGTGGTGGTCAGCGTGCACGACGTGAGCTTTCTTTCGCACCCGCAGTTCTTTACCCGAACTCGCAGCGCGCAGCTTCGAACCACGGTACGGCGGACGGTGCGCCACGCCATTCGCGTGCTGACGCCCAGCGAGTTTTCGCGCCGCTCGGTGCTGGACGCGTACGCCCTCGATGAGGCGAACGTCGTCGCCGTGCACAACGGCGTGTCGTCGCAGTTTCGTCCATTGCCCCGGCAGGCGGCTGCCCAGGAAGTCGCGGCGCGCTTTCGTATCCGGGCGCCGTACATCCTGACCGTCGGCGACCTGCAGCCGCGCAAGAACCACCTCTCGCTTTTTCGCGCCTTCGCGGAAGTCCTGCGAGCCCGCCCCGACCTGCCGCATCACCTGGTTGTCGCCGGGAAAGAGACGTGGTATTCCTCCGTGGTTCACGAGGCGGCGCGAAGGTCGGAGTTCGCCGGACGCATTCATTTCACCGGCTTCGTCACCGACGATGAACTGCTGCGCTTGTACGGCGGCTGCGACGTATTTGCTTTCCCTTCGTGGTACGAGGGATTTGGCCTGCCGATTCTCGAAGCGATGGCCTGCGCTCGCGCCGTCGCCTGCTCGGATACTTCGGCCATGCCCGAGGTGGCCGATTCCGCGGCGCTGCTCTTCGATCCCGCGTCGGTGCCGGAGATGAGCCGCGCGATCCTCGACCTGTTGCTGCATCCCGAGCTGCGCGCGCGCGTCGAACGGCTGGGCGCCAAACGGGCGGCGCGTTTTTCCTGGAACGCGGCGGCCGAGCAGACGCTGGCTGTTTACCGCCATGCGGCGAGGAGCGCGGAACGCCCCGTTGTCCGCGTGACTGTGCCGGCGGTGCGGTCGTGATTCGCGGCCGCGCATTGCTGATTTCGCTGACTGTGACGCTCGGCTTTTCCGCGGCGCCCACAACCGCGCCGGCGATTCCTGCCGGATCCGGCGAACGGCTGCGGTACTCGATCAACTGGCCCAGCGGTCTGTCCCTTGGCGAACTGGATATTTCGGCGACGCGCAGCAGCGGCGATACCGGCACCAGCGCGAAGCTGACCATCGATGGCGCGCTGGACGCGTCGCTGCCTGGTTTCCAGATCACCGATCATTACCAGTCGGAAGCGACCGGCGATTTCTGCTCCAGTCATTTCGAGAAGGATTTCAAACACGGCGCCCGCACGAATGAGGAAGCGACGACCTTCGACCTGGCGAACGACACTGCTACGCGTCAGACGAAGACGAACGGCGGCGGCAAGTCCGATCTGAGCACGCCGCACTGCGCGAAAGACGCGCTCGCATTTTTGTACTTCCTGCGCAACGAGCTGGCGAACGGACGTCTGCCCCAGCAGCAGGTCGTGTTCTTCGGAGCGCCCTACAATGTGCGCCTGGATTACGGAGGCGCGCGGCAGATCCGGGTGGGAGGGGTCATGACGAACACGGATCGGATCACCGCCGCGCTGCACGGACCTTCATCGGATCTCACCATCGAGATCTTCTTCACTCAGGATGCGGCCCGAACGCCGGTGCTGGTGCGCGTGCCGGTGTCTGTTGGGACGCTGACCGCGGAGCTGATGAAGTGAGCCTGTTGTGGAGGCCTTTGGCCTGCACGGATGTGTTACCGCGGCGTGGACGCCGCGCGCAGGGTTGGACGCCTGCCCCACCCTCGGCACAGCACAACCAAGTCTTAAGAGCCATCGGGCTGAAGGCCTGCCCCACCCAAATCATCCGCTGAGATGCGAACGGCGTTCTTCTCCCCTTTGCCGCCGGCCCGCAGCGGCATCGCCGATTATTCCGCCGCGCTGCTCGAACACATGCGGCCGCTGGCCGACGTGACCGACTTCGGCGCAGCGCCGGCGCATTTCGATGCCGCCGACTTCGACATCTGCCTGTACCAGATCGGCAACAACCCATGGCATGCGTTCTGTTACGAAATGGCCCTGGAAGTTCCCGGGGTGGTTGTGCTGCACGAGGCCAACCTGCATCATCTGGTCTCGGCGCTCACCATCGAGCGCGGCGACTGGGACGCGTATCTGCGGGAAGTAGAGTTCGACTCCGGCGCACGGGCATTCCAGTACGCCCGCGATCACGTGCGCACCCTGCGGCGCGGCCCCGATTATGAGGGCGTTCCGCTGCTGCGGCGGATTCTGAGCCGCTCGCGTGGAGCCGTGGTGCACAGCCGGTTCGTCGAGTGCGAGTTGCGCCGAAGGGGCTTTCAGGGTCCGGTTGCGGTGATCCCCCACGGCGCGTGGCTGCCGGAAGCTGACCGCATGAGTTGGCGGGAGCGGCTGGGCGTGACGGGCGATGCGCCGCTGATCGGCATCTTCGGCTTTTTAAAGCCTTACAAGCGAATTGCGGAATCATTGCGCGCATTTCGGCGCCTGCTGCGCGTGTTTCCCGAAGCGAAGCTGATCCTCGCCGGCGAGGTGCATCCCGACCTGCCGCTGGCCGGCATGGTGCGCTCGCTGGAGCTGGGGGAGTCCGTGCGCGTTACCGGATTCATTCCTCCGGACGATTTCACCGGCTGCATGGCGGCGTGCGATGTGGTGCTGAACCTGCGATTTCCCACCGTCGGTGAGAACTCCGGAACGCTGATGCGGGCCCTGGGGCTGGCGAAGCCGGTGCTGGTGTCGGATATCGGATCATTTTCCGAATTACCGGAGGATATCTGCGCGCGCGTGCCAGTGGGCGCCGGGGAAGAGGACTGCATTTTCGAATATCTGAACCTGCTCCTCTCGCGGCCCGAGGTTGCCCGTGAAATGGGACAGCGCGCGAGAGAATGGGTGACCAATGAATGCGCCTGGGACGTCGTCGCGCGGCGCTATGTTGACTTTCTTGCCGACGTGGTGGAGGGGCGGCCTGCGCCCGCGGTGATCGAAGATGCGCCGCTCGCCGATGTGCGTGCCGGTGTGGCGGCGGCGGTCGATCCGGAGGTGTCGGAAAGCGCCGCTCCCGAGCCGGTGATGGTCGAGCCGGAGTACCTGTTCGGCTGGTCGCCCGAGAACAGCGCGGCGAGAGCTTATGTTTCCGACCACATCGACCGGCTCACGCGCACGTTGTCCATGATCCCGCCGGGCGGCCCCGAGGATCGCATTCTCGAGATGGGCGCATACCTCCAGATCACGCCCGCGCTGAAGACGAAGCTCGGTTACGGCGAGGTGCGCGGGTGCTACTACGGGCCGGCTGGGAAAACCGAGCACCGCCGCATCACCTCGGAAACGGGCGAGGTTTTCGAGTGCGACATCGAGCTGTTCGACGCCGAGCGCGACGATTTTCCGTGGCCGGATGCGTACTTCACCACAGTCTTATGTTGTGAGTTGCTGGAGCATCTGCAAAGCGATCCGATGCGCATGATGAGCGAGATCAACCGCGTGCTGCGCCCCGGCGGTCATCTGCTTCTGACGACGCCGAACATCATTTCCGAGCGGGCAATTTCGGCCATGCTTCTCGGCTATCATCCCGGCTTTTTTCCGGCGTATATCCGGCCTTCCGAGAGTGGCGAAGCGGAGGCGCGCCACGCGCGGGAGTATGCGCCGTCGGAAATTGCGCACCTTCTACGCGAGTCCGGTTTCGAGGTGGCGCAGCTGGCGACGGGTTCATTCCGGGACGAGCCGCAGCCGGAGCTGGCATGGATCCGCAACATGCTGGAGCGGTACGGCCTCATGACAGATCTTCGCGGCAACGGGATTTACGCGCTGGGGCGGAAGACCGGACCGGTGCGCGAGCGCTTCCCGGCATGGCTCTACAGCGGGGGCGAATGAGCGCGCAGTGGCGCGAGGTCCGGGTGGATGCGCAGCCGGGCGGCGTGTCAGCTTCCTTCGTTCTGGTGAATCGCACCCGGCAGACGTGGTCGCCGGAGACCCACTTTGTTGCCTGGCAGTTCTTTGATCCGGAGACGAATCGCTTCATCATGGAAGGCGAGTGGCGGCCGATCGCGAAGGCGGCCGGGCCGGGTGAAGCGGTGCAGGCTTCCATTAACGCTTCATTCGATCCCATTCCCGCCGGGTATCGCGTCTACGTTTCGCTGCTGGAGGCGCAGCGCGGGTGGGCATACACGCGCGGCGAGCCGTTTCTGGCGATCGATGCGGAGATGACCGCGACCGGGGCGCGCGTGCTGCGGTCGCGCATAACCACGCTGCGCGCGATTCGTTGGGAATCGCTGCGGCGGGCGCTCCCGTTCGTCTTCGCGCTGCCGGTGCGAAGCCTCGCCGCGAATCGGGGCCTGATCCGATCGATGGTGCGGCGCGATATTCTGGCGCGGTATCGCGGCTCATTCGGCGACGTGTTGTGGACGGTGCTCAACCCGCTGCTGCTGATGCTCACCTACTTCTTCGTGTTCGGGGTGGTGCTGCGGACGCGGTTCGGATCGGATACCAGCGGGTCGGGGTACGTGCTGTATTTCCTCGCCGGCATGCTGCCGTGGCTGGCGTTCAGCGAACCCGCGGGGCGCGCGCCGTGGGTCATCCCCGAACACCGGAATTTCGTGAAGAAGTTGGTTTTTCCACTGGAAATCCTGCCCGTGGTGCAGGTGATTTCCGGGCTGGTGACGGAGTGCTTCGCGCTGCTGATCTTTATCGCGGGGATTCTGCTGCTGCGCGGGCGCATGCCGCTGACCGCCGTGGCGCTGCCCCTCGTGGTCGTGCCGCAGGTGCTGTTTACCATCGGCTGGTGCTGGTTTCTCGCCGCGCTGGCGGTCTATTTCCGCGACGTGGCGCAGATCAATGGATTCGTCCTTACGGCCTGGTTCTTTCTGACGCCGATCTGCTATCCGGTGGCGTCGCTGCCCAGGGCCGCGCTGGTGCTGCTGCGGAAGAATCCGCTGTACGTGATGGTGGATGCATACCGGGCGGTGCTGCTGGACGGGCGCTGGCCGGCGACAGGCCCGTGCATCAAGCTATGGCTGCTGGGAATCGCGGTGTTCCTGCT
>Ga0070739_10006404_pt1 | contig 12980 bp, 10 predicted proteins | sample Coa_R1_7_FD_66445 | JGI IMG/M metagenome (GOLD analysis project Ga0070739, IMG submission 66445) | Surface soil microbial communities from Centralia Pennsylvania, which are recovering from an underground coalmine fire - Coalmine... | ecosystem: Environmental > Terrestrial > Soil > Unclassified ... | reverse complement strand
GTCGTTTTTCGACGAGACCAGCTCCAGCGGATAACGCGCGCGCAGGGTCTCCGATCCCAGCCGCGATTCCACGGGCGGGGTATACTCGAGCGCCGCCGGGTCGAACGCAAATCGGCCCGACGGCGAACCGAAGCCGCCCTCGGCGAAGGGCACGAACGGCTTCCCTTCCCGGGTCACGTTCAGTCGAATAAAGTGCTCTGATTCCAAGCGTTCCAGAGTTATTCCTTCAAGAAATAGATGACCTGATGCGAGGGCCCCGCGAATCATGTCGTCCTCGCTCTCGGCGAACGCGGGATCGTCGAATCCCATGCGCTGCGCCAGAGCGCGGAAGATCTCCACGTTCGAGCGGCACTCGCCCGGGGCCGGCAGCGCCGGGCGGGCCAGTTGCATGTAGTAATGCCCGTAGGCGTAATACAGGTCCGTGTGCTCGAGGAAGGTGGTCACGGGCAGCAGGATGTCGGCGTGATCCGCGGTGTCGGTGCGGAACTGCTCCAGCACGACGGTGAACAGGTCTTCCCGCCGCATCCCGCGCAGCACCAGCGACTGGTTGGGCGCGATCGCCGCCGGATTGGAGTTGTATACCACCAGCGCTTTCACAGGCGGGTTGTCGAGGGCTGTGAGGGCCTTTCCCAATTCCGCCATGTTTACGACGCGCGCTTCGCGCCCCAGAGCGGAGCGATGCTGGAGCTCGGGCATTTCGAGCGCGCCCCGGTTGATGTGGAAAGCGTTGGAGGTGGAGAGCACCAGTCCGCCGCCCGGCTGCCGCCAGGCGCCCGTGAGCGCCGGAAGGCAGGAGACGGCCTGGGTGGCGCGCCCTCCGCGCTCGCTGCGCTGGATGCCGTAGTTCAGGCGGATGAGCGCCGGTTTGGTGGTGGCGTATTCGCGGGCAAGCGTGACGATCTCATCGGCGGCGATGCCCGTCAGCGCGGAGGCGCGCTCGGGCGTGTACGAGCGCACGCGGTCGCGCAATTCGTCGAAGCCGCTGGTATAGCGGGCGACGTAATCCTCATCGTGCAGGCGCTCGGCAATGATGACGTGCATCATGCCAAGCGCGAGGGCCATATCGGCGCCCGGAAAGATGGTCAGGTGTTTGTCGGCCAGAGCCGCGGTCCGCGTGCGCACGGGATCGATGACATACAGCCGCGCGCCGCGCCGCCGCGCCTCCACGATAAACGGCCAGTAGTGGACATTGGTACCGTGGATGTTGGCGCCCCAGGCGATGATCAGCCGGGCTTCGGGTATCTGCTCGGGCTCGACGCCGTAGCGCAGCCCCTGGCTGACGGTGAGTCCCGCGGTTCCCGCGGCCGAGCAGATGGTGCGATCCAAACGGGACGCGCCCAGGCGGTGGAAGAAGCGGCGGTCCATGCCCGAGCCGTTGAGCAGGCCCATGGTTCCCGCATAGCTGTAGGGCAGCACCGATTCCGGTCCGAACTCGGCGGCCACGGCATTCAGGCGCGCGGCGATGGTGTCCAGCGCCTCATCCCAGGAGATCCGCTCGAATCGCCCTTCCCCTTTTGCCCCGGCGCGCTTCTGCGGGTACAGCAGGCGGTCCGGCGCGTATTCCCGATCCAGGTACTTCGCCACCTTGCCGCACAAAAAGCCCCTGGTCACGGGATGATTCGGATCTCCACGCAGCCGGGAGCCTTTTCCGTCATCTACATTGATGAGCAGCGCGCACGCGTCGGGGCAGTCGAGCGCACAAACCGAGTGGCGCGTGGGCATGTCCGGATTATAGCGATTCGGGCGGCCGTAACGCGTTACTTTCGGATTACGTCCTGTGAGCGTAGAATGAGGCTGGGTGAGGCGGCGGGGAGTGCGCCGCCAAAGGGGATGGCATGCGGGCAATATCCATCGCGATCGCAGCGTCGGCTCTGATCGTTACGGCTCCGGCGCAGAATCATGCCGGCGGGTCCGGCGCCAGCGGGGCTCGCGCGTATTCGGGCGGGTTCTCCGGCGGGCGCGGATCTTACTCCGGCGTCGGCCGTGGCATCGTGTCGCCCCCGGCCGGCAGTATCATCAACCCCGGACTTCCGAATGGGCTGAACTGGAACAGCGCCTGGCGCGGATACAGCGGCGCCTACCGTGGTGGCGGATACTATGGCGGGCATCGGCGCGGCTTTGGCGGATACGGCGGCGGCTATATCCTCTCTTATCCCGTCTTTGTCGGCCCGTCGCCCTACGATTACAATTACCTGCCGCCGGGCTACTCGGCTCCGCCTCCCGGCTATTACGACGAGTCGCAGGGCGCGCCGCCGGCCCCGGCTGTCGTGATCAATCAGAACTTCGTTCCCGAGACGGCGAATCCGGTGGTGCGCGACTACGGCATGGAGGATCAGGGCGAGCAGCCGTCCGCGGGCATGCGCAATTACCAGAACATGCCGCCCAGGCAGGCCGAGCCGGAAGCGACGATGTACCTGATCGCCTTTAAGGACCACACCGTAGTGCCGGCGCTGGGCTGGTGGGTGGAAGGCAACACCATCAAGTACGTGAACCTCGATCACGACATCAACCAGGCCAGTCTGGACCTCATCGATCGCGATCTGTCGCGCAAGCTGAACGCGCAACGCAACGTGGACTTCACGTTGCCGCCCGCGCCGCCGAAGTAGTTCGATATCTGGCCGCCACTGCCGCGGCCGCCTGAGCTGTCGCCGTGCGCAAGTCGTCTGGTTCGACCACCTCCAGGCTGTCGCCGAAACTGAGGGCGAACTGAAGCGCTTCCTCTTCGGCGTCGAAGCGCAGCCGCAGCCGAACGCCGCCCGCTTCCGGCGTTTCCTCCTCGAGACGCCAGCCACGATAACGGGCCCACCGCAGAACGGAAGGCTGAACCAGAAAGGTGGCGTAATAGCGCGGCAGCTTATCCCGGAATTCGATGGTCGACTGTTCCCAATAGCGCTGCAGATCGAAATCGGCGGGCCGGGCGCTGGGCTCGTCCAGTACGAGCGGCTCCCGAATCCGCGATACTCGATATGTTTTCACCACGGCATCAACCTGCGCAATGAGGTACCAGGCGCTGCCCTTGGCGACCAGGCCGAGCGGGTCGGCGATGCGCCCACCGGCCTCACCGAGCGCACTGTCGTAGACGAAGCGCACACGCCGGTCGCGCCAGACCGCGTCGAGCAGGGCTGGTAAGGCGGCGATGGCGTCGCCGGGATCGCGCCAGCCGCGGGTATCGATCCAGATCCGCTGGCGCGCGAGCTCGGCATGCCGCTGCCCCGCGGGCGGCAGCGATGCCTGGAGCTTCAGCAGGGCGGCATCCGCATCATCCTTCAGCCCCAGGTCGGCGAGAAGCCGCGCCGGCACGGTGACGAACAGCGCCTGCACCTCGGCCGCGGTCAGACCCGTGAGCTTCGTTTGATACCCACCGACGAGACGCCAGCCGCCGGCGGCGCCACGATCGGCGACGACGGGCACCCCAGCCGCGCTGAGAGCGTCCATGTCCCGCAGGATCGTGCGCTCAGAACACTCCAGACGCTGGGCCAGTTCGCGGGCGGTTAGGCGGCCGTGGATCTGGAGCAGGAGAAGAATCGAGAGGAGCCGGTCGGCGCGCATACAGGCTACTGTATCTGAGGAGCGCAGGGCCTGCGCGCGCGAGGCAGGACGAACGGAACCGCGTTGCCCGGCGCCGGCGTCCGGACATCTTTTTTGCTTACCGCCAATTTCAGGGTAGCAAATCTAAGTGGTTGAAAACAAGACTGGATTTTCTTCCGACCTGCCGTTATGATCGTCAGGCGAGGAGGAGTCCATGATTCCCCAGGAAAAGAGCGAAGCCGTAACGCGGGCATTGCGGGAAGCTTTCGGCGTCAGCGAATTCGAAGACATCCGGAGAGTGATGAAGGGTCTTCCCATGACCCTGAAGTATCGGATCATGGTTCGAGGGCGCCCGTACCTGCTGCGCGTCATCATGCGCTCCGACGACGCCACGCGACATTTCGCGTGTATGAGGGCGGCGGCTGAAGCGGGTCTGGCGCCGAAGGTCTGGTACACAAACACGGAAGACCGGGTCTGCATCACGGATTTCATAGAGGCTGTCCCCTTGCCGGTCAGCGAAGCGCTGGTTCGGGCGCCGCGCGTGCTGCGGCGGCTGCATGCGCTGCCGCCATTTCCCGAAATCCCGGCACGTATCAACACCTCGTGCACGTTCCTGATGAACGAAGGCCCTGCTCTGGATGACTTCGTGACAAAGTTCCAGGACGCAAACGTTCTCTCCCAGGACCAAAAAGAGGAACTGTTTGCTCGTTACGCGGAGGTATCGGCAGTCTATCCACGCGACCGCGCGGACATGGTTTCGAGTCACAATGACCTGTTCAAGCCCGACAACATTCTTTTTGACGGCGACCGCGTGTGGCTGGTCGACTGGGAAGCCGCATTCCTGAACGATCGGTACGCCGACCTGGCCGTGGCGGCGAATCTGGTGGTCACAAACGACGATGAGGAATCGCGCTACTTGAACAAGTATTTTGGACAGCCGGCCGATGAATACCAACGAGCTCGCTTCTTCCTCATGCGGCAGATCGTACATATGTTCTATGCGATGGCCTTCCTGCTCCTCGGATCCTCAGGCGCCAGTGTCGACTGGAGTGAGAGCGTGCCCTCGTTTCAGGAATTCAAGCGGCGCATGTGGGCTGGCGAGGTGAACCTTTCCGACAGCGCTATGAAGGTGATTTACGGCCGGGTTCATTGGGAAATGCTGCTGGCAAACACGCGGGCGGCGCGATTCGGGGAATCGTTGGCGATTGTGGCCCAGCGCGCGCGCCGGCTCGCGGAAACGTGCTGAAAAGTACTGTGCTCGCGTCTCTTTACCGTTGACCGGCAGGCCGCCACGCTTGACTTGGGCGAACCGGTCGCGTCAGACTTGCTTTAAGTAAAGGCGCCTGGATTGGGGCAGGCTCGGGAGGCAGCATTGTCGAATTCGCGTATCTTTTTGATTTCGATGGCACTTACGGCCTGCGCATACGCCCAGTTGAATACCTCGGATACGTACTCGGGACCGGAGGTCATCAGCCGCGGTGGAACCAATACGACGGGGCAACGCGCGGGGCGCCTGGTGGATTTCCAGTTCTGGGGCGACTTGACCGGCATCTACGATTCCGGACTGAACGGCATCTCCGTGGGCCCGAACGGCCAGGTACAGTCGGTCGGCGAAGAAGGCATCGAAGCGGGCGGCGGAGTGGTCGGCAGCAGGACCTGGTCGCGCGATTTTCTGAGCCTCGATTATACCGGCCACATTCGCCACTACACGCCGAATTCCTACTTTGACGGCTCCGATCAGCTGCTGCAGCTCGACTGGCGGCATACAATCTCCCACCACGTTAATTTTGAGCTGAACACGATTGCCGGCGAGACTTCGCTGAGCTATGGGCAGCTGGCGTTTGTGCCCATCCGAAACGCGGACCTGATCGGCGTTCCTCAGAACCAGCTCTTCGACAATCAGAACTACTTCGCGGAAACAAGTGGAGAAGTGTACTGGCAGAAAACCGCGCGACTATCCTTCGGTGTGGGCGGCGTGGGATTTCTGACCGATTACCGCTCCAGCGCTCTGGCCAGCATGCGGGGCGCGCAGGGCCGCGGGGATGCCGTATACCGCCTGACCCGGCGGCAGAAGGTTTACCTGACGTGGCAGATCATGCAGTTCGATTATCAGCGCGCCTTCGGGTATTCGACGATGAATACGGCCGCGGCCGGATGGTCCATGGACCTTGGCCGCAACTGGACCTTCGAAACGCAGGGCGGCGCGATGTACGTACACACGCTGGGGCTCATCCAGCGCCCCGTGGATCCGGCGATCGCCGTCATCATCGGCCGCAACTACACGATCACCACCTCCGATCGAACCGTTTGGGTTCCGGAAGGGGTGGTGCGCATCACACGGCGGTTCCGCCGGTCCGCGGTGGATCTGGGCGGCGCCATGACAGTCAGCCCGGGTAACGGCGTATACCTCACCTCGCGCGAGAACAACGCATATCTGAACTATTCGCTTGTAGGCTCCAGGCGGCTGAGCCTGAGTACGATGGCCGCATATTCGAGCCTGTCGAGCGTCGGGCAGCAGACGATCGGAAAATTCGAGTCTGAAAGCGGCGGCCTGGGGGCTACCTACCGCATTCACGGGAATCTGCACGGCGAGCTGCGGTACGACTTCTATCACTACACCACGCAGGGCGCCGCGTATCGCAAGAACGAGAACCGCGTGTCCCTGGGGGTCGCTTACACCAGCGGCGAGCGGCCGCTGGCCATATGGTGAAGCCCCGCAGGGTTCTTCTTGTCGATGACGAAGCGCCCCTGCTGCGCCTGGTGGAGAACTTTCTGACGCGCAACGGTTATGAAACCGAGGCCTTCGATCAGCCGCTCGACGCGCTGGCCCATTTCGGGGCCGATCCCCAGAGATTTCAACTGGTCATCGCCGATGTCACCATGCCCGAGCTGTCCGGGGTGGAGCTGGTAAAGCGGCTGGCGGAGCTGAGCGCCGATGTGCACATGCTGCTGCTCAGCGGCCTGCCGCTGAACGTGGAGCGGTTTCCGGAGAGCGTCCGCCGCCGTCTGGATTTCCTGCAGAAGCCGTTCCTGCCGCGCATGCTGCTTGATTCGGTGCGGCAGATCGAGGAGCGCATGGCCCGGAACGGTCACGCTTCCGAGAGCGCCTGCTGAAGCCGCTCCGCGAAATTATCTCCCGATTCGGTCCACAGCTGGCGGCGTTCCACGTTGAGCGCGTCGTCCACATCATGGACCAGCTTCAGCAGACTGCGGATATTCGACTCGACCATTTTGGCCGAACCCGGCAGATCGGGATGCGGCAGGTAGTTCGCGTCCACGCCGAAGTCGATGCGCAGGTGCTCGCCGAGGTCTTTCTCGAACTCCGGCCCGAAGCAGAACAGCGAAGCGCGCGAGGGCGCCACGGCCCACTCCGAACCGTCGTACTGCCACAGGTCCCAGAAGGTGTCGAGCTGGTAACAGCAATCGACATTGAGAAACTCTTTCGACGCGATGATCACCTCGGAGATCTGCAGCGGGGTTTCGAAGGGCCGCTCCAGAACGGGTGGGACGGTGAACTCCACCGGCGTGATTTTCAGCGTGGATGGATTGCGCGCCAGCCGTGAGAACGGGAAGGTGCGCAGCAGCTTCTCGAACCAGCGCAGCATGTTGTTTTCCGTGAAGCCGCGCACCCAGCACGACAAATAGAGTTGATCGGCCATTTGCGCGCCTCCCGAAGCGCTTCTGTTACCATCATAATTTCTGCAGCGCTCCCCTCTCCTTCCGATTTTTCTCATCGTCGCCGTCGATGTGCTGGGGCTCACCATCATGTACCCCCTGCTGCCGTTTTATGCGGAGCATTTTGGCGCGTCGCCGACGGTGGTCGGGCTGCTGATCTCGACTTATGCCGCCTGCCAACTCGTCTCCGGGCCGCTGCTGGGCCGAATGTCGGACCGCATGGGGCGCCGTCCGCTGCTGTTGGTCAGCCAGGCGGGAACATTCCTGGGCTTCCTGATCCTGGCCAATGCCTGGTCGCTCTGGCTCGTTTTTCTTTCACGGGTCATTGATGGACTGACAGCGGGAAACATTTCCCTCGCGCAGGCGTACATCTCCGACGTCACTGAACCGGCGAAGCGCGCCAAAGCGTTCGGGGTGATCGGCGTGGCTTTCGGGGTCGGCTTCCTGTTCGGGCCGGCGATTTCGGGATACCTGGTGCAGTACGGCTTCGCCGCGCCGATATACGTGGCGGCGGGGCTGTCCGCCACCAGCATCGCCTGTACCTTCTTCCTGCTGCCTTCACACCGGCCCGAGCCGGCAGGCGAAGCAGAGCCGCGACGGCTGGCGCTGCTCGACTGGGGCAATTACATCCGCTTCTTCCGCCAGCCTGAGCTGGGACCGCTGCTGTGGCAGTTCTTCGCGTTCTCCACTTCATTCGCGGCATTCATGGCGGGCTTCGCGCTGTTCGCGGAGCGGCGTTTCACCTGGCACGGGCATCCGTTCGGCACGCGCGAGGTGGGATACGTCTATGCGTGGTCGGGGTTCATCGGAGCGTTCGTGCAGGGCGGGCTGGTCGGTCCGCTGGTGCGCTGGTTCGGCGAGCGCAGGCTGGTGCGCATCGGGTTCGCGGTGAGCGCGATCACGGCCGCGGCGCTGGGCTGGACCTACAGCATCGCGCTGCTGCTCGCCGTGGTGGCGGTGTCTTCCATCGGCAGCGGCCCGCTGCGCCCGGCGCTCACCAGTCTGATCACGCAGGCAGCAGGGCGCGGGAACACCGGCGCGGTGCTCGGGCTCAACCAGAGCCTGATGTCGGTGGCGCAAATCGTGTCGCCGTTTGTCGCAGGATTGCTGATCGACCGCGGGATGCTGGTTTCGTGGGCGCTGTTCCCTGCCCTGGTGAGCGTGGCCGGCCTGCTGCTGTAAAGCTTCGATCAAGCCCGCGCCGCACGCGCCGATAAGGCAAACAGAGCAGCGCTGTCGCGCTGCATCGGCGCAAACACCATGAATGCAACACGCGAGGGCGTAGTTTCGGGGACGGCCGAACTCGGCGGTCCGGAAATGGTCGGCTTCGCCGCCGCCGTTAACCAGACAGGCGAAGGCCTGGTCATCACCGATCGCAACGGCAAAATTCAGTACGTCAATCCCGCTTTCGAGCGCATGACCGGCTATTCGGCAGCCGAGATGCTTGGCCGGAACCCTCGCTTTCTGAAGTCGGGGAGGCAGGACCCGCGGTTCTACGCCGAGCTCTGGAGCACCATTACAGCCGGACGGACATGGCGCGGCCAGCTGACCAATCGCCGCAAAGACGGATCGCTCTATATCGAGGAAATGAGCGTGGCGCCGGTGAGGGACGGTGATGAGATTACGCAGTTCATTGCCGTGAAGCAGGACGTTACAGAGCGGCGTCGCGCCGAGGAGACGCTGCGCTTTCTCGCGGCCATGGTCGATTCGTCAGACGACGCGATTATCGGCAAAACGCTGGAAGGGATCATTACCAGCTGGAACGCCGGCGCGGAGGCGTTGTATGGATATTGCGCCGAGGAGGTCACCGGAAGCCCGATCGCCATTCTCTTCCCGCCTGACCGGCTTGCGGAATCGGGTGTGATCCTGGAGGCTGTGAGAGCGGGACACCGGATCTCCCACCTGGAAACCGTACGCGTGAAGAAAGACGGTTCGCTGATCCACGTGTCACTGAAATCTTTTCCAGTCCGGGATGCCGCGGGAGCGATCATCGGTGTTGGGAGCATCGCCCGCGATATCTCGGACAAGCGGCGCGCCGACGCCGCCGTGCAGCGCAGCGCGGAGCGCTTTCGAGCGCTGTTCGAACAATCTCTCGACGCTATCTATGTGCATGACCTGCAGGGCCGGTTTCTGGACGCGAACCCGGCGGCTCTGGCGTTGATGGGTTACCAGCAGAGAGACATCACATCGCTGGACTTCGGCGCGCTGGTCAGCAGCGAGGACCTGCCGAAAGCTCTGCAGCAGCTTCATGAGCTGGATACAACGGGGGTTCAGACACAGAGGTCGGAGCTCCGCGTCAGGCGCAAAGACGGCGAGTATCGGGTGGTCGAAACCACGGCGGCCCTGATTCCGACCGATGGACCGATTCCCGCGGTGCTGGGCATCGCCCGCGACATTACCGAGAGAAAGCGATCCATCCGGGCACTAGAGGAGAGTGAGGCGCGATTTCGCATCATGGCCGACGGCTGTCCGGCGCCTATGTGGGTAAACGACGACGCCGGTGGGACGCGGTTCGTCAACCGCGCGTACCGGGAATTCTTTGGCGTCAGGCTGGATCAGGTGGACGGCGGCAACTGGGTTCCCTTGCTGCACCCCGACGATTCGGCGGCGTATGTCAGCACGTTTTCCGAAGCACTGCTAGGGAGAACGGCGTTCCGCGGCGAGGCGCGGGTACGCCGGGCGGATGGCCAGTGGCGATGGATATCGGCTCATGCGGCGCCGCGCTGGTCGGCCGACGGCGAATTCCTTGGGCACGTGGGCCTCGCCATGGATATCCACGACCGCCGCGAAGCGGAGCAGGCGGTGCGCGAGAGCGAGCAGAAATTCCGGCAGCTGGCGGAAAACATAAAAGAGGTTTTCTGGATGACTAATGCCTCCGGCCGCGAAATTCTGTATGTCAGCCCGGCATACGAGGAAGTATGGGGTCAGCCATGCGCGGAGCTTTACCGGGACAGCAGCGCATGGATGAAAGCCATCGAGCCGGCGGACCAGGACGCCGCGATTTCATTCTTCCACCGGCAACTGAAAGGTGAAGCTGTAATTTCGGAATACCGCGTTCGAACGGGACGCGGCGAGTTGAAGTGGGTGCGCGACCGCGCATTTCCCGTGTTCGGCGAGAACGGTGAAATCGAACGCATCGCCGGAATCGCCGAAGATATTACCGAAGCGAAGCGAGTCGCCTCGGAGATGCGCCGGGCAAAAGAGGCGGCCGAAGCCGCCAATCGCGCCAAGAGCGAGTTTCTGGCCAACATGAGCCACGAAATCCGCACGCCGATGAACGGCGTTATCGGCATGGCGGGTCTGCTGCTCGAGACAGAACTGACCGAGGAACAGCGCTCCTACACGGAGATCGTCCGCAGCAGCGGAGAAGCGCTGCTCGCCGTAATCAATGACATCCTCGACTTCTCCAGAATCGAAGCAGGGAAGCTGGAGCTGGACGTGGTGGATTTCGATCTCGGCGTCACAGTGGACGATGTGGTCCAGCTGTTATCCCCCGCAGCGCGCGACAAGGGCCTGCAAATCGTGTGGCGACTCGAGGGGGAGGCGCCGCGAAAACTGCGCGGCGATTCCGGGCGGCTCCGGCAGGTGCTCCTGAACCTCGCCGGAAACGCCGTCAAGTTCACCGAGCGCGGCACGGTAACGATCCGCATCCTGCTGGACAGGCAGGACGAGGCTTGCGCGATCATTCGCTTCGTTGTGCAGGACACGGGAATTGGAATCCCGGCGGGACGGCAGGCGGACATCTTTTCGCCGTTCACCCAGGGCGATGGCTCGATGACACGCAGGTACGGCGGGACCGGGCTGGGGCTGGCGATTTGCAAAGACCTGGTTGAACTGCTGGGCGGGGCGATCGGGGTGGAGAGCGTCCCGGGTGAGGGTTCGACATTTTGGTTCACCGCCAGGTTCGACAAACAGGGAGCGCACGATATCCCGCGAGGCATCGAGTCCCAGGCGCCCGGTCAGAGTCCGGCGGCACGATCGAAGCGGGCGGGAAGGATTCTGGTCGCCGAAGACAACATCGCCAATCAGCAGGTCGCGCTGGCGATTCTGAAGAAACTCGGGTTTCGCGCGGATGCGGTGGCGAACGGCCGTGAGGCGCTCGCTTCGCTGCGCAGCATTCCCTACGATCTGGTCCTGATGGATTGCCAGATGCCGGAGATGAACGGCTACGAAGCGGCGAGGCAGATTCGCCGCGCCGATTCCGGGGTCTGCAACGCGCGGATTCCGGTGATCGCGGTTACAGCCCACGCGATGACGGATGATCGCGAACGATGTCTTTCCGCCGGCATGAATGACTACGTCGCCAAACCGGTGAGCCCGGCGACGCTGCTGACCGTACTGGAAAAATGGCTTCCCAACGCTGCGCTTGCGGGAACCGAGGCGACAGCAATGCAGATGCGGGCGCAAAACACGGACGGATCCCTCTCATGAAAACCCTGATTGTGGAGGATGACTTCGTCAGCAGGTTACTGCTGCAGGAAATCCTGAAACGGTACGGCGCGGTTCACATTGCGGTGAACGGCCGCGAGGCGGTCAAGGCCGCGGAAGCCGCTCTCGCCGCCGGTGAACCCTATAACCTGATCTGCCTGGACATCATGATGCCGGAAATGGACGGCTATGAGGCCTTGCGGCGGATTCGAGCGGTGGAGGAAGCGCGGGGAATTCTCTCGTCTCAGGGCTCGAGGATTTTCATGACGACCGCGCTCGACCAGATGAAGAGCGTGATCGAGGCGTTCCATGGCTTGTGCGACGCCTACCTCTTCAAACCCATCGATAAGGCAAAGCTGCTGGAACAACTGCGCGAATCCCGGCTGGTCTGACAGACGCCGGGGCTAATGCTGCGCGGGCTGGACCGCGCCCGGGCGGCCCGCCGGGGATGTCCCTCCGGGACCGGTGACGCCCTCCTGGGGCGATTGTGCGCTGCCCTGCGGATGGGGGTCGCGCACGGTGGCCCCGTTCCCGGCAATGTTCCCCGTCACGGAGCCGGGATTGGCGCCGGGAGCGCTTCGGGCGCCCTGCGCCGCCTGCTTCGTTCCGGTATTCGTGCTGCCGGGATAGCCTTTGTTGGCGCGGTCCCGCGGACCGCAGGCGGTGACCAGCACGCAGGCTGTGAGCATGAGCAGAGTTCGCATCGGGGCCTCCACCGAAGTGGACGCAGCGCCGCTGCTAAAGCGTTCTCGATAAAGGGTCGATGAGGGATATGAGTGAGTACGTCGCCCATCGCGCTGCCTCGAAGCCATGCCTTCGTCCGCATGCTGCTGCCCTCGCTCGGGGACCTGCTCCTGGTGGCCATCGTCTTCTGGCTTTTTTGCGCCCAGCCGGACAGCTGGAGTCATTTCATGGGCGACGCCAACACCGGCCTGCACATCCGCACCGGCGATTACATTCTGGCGCACGGCAGTGTGCCGCATAGTGACCTGTACTCGTTCTCCCGGCCTGACGGCGCGTGGTTCAGCGTGGAGTGGTTGAGCTGCGTCATCTATTCGGCGCTGCACCGGGTGTGGGGGCTGACCGCGGTGGCATTCCTGTCCGCGATCCTGTTGGTCGCGTGGCCGATGGTGCAGTTGCGCGATTGTTACGAGCGCGGCGCGAACATGCTGCTCTCGGTGGTGCTGGTATTCGCGGGCATGCGCGCCGCGGCCATACATTACCTCGCGCGTCCGCACCTGTTCACCATGGTGTGCACGGCGCTGGCGGCCTGGTTCATTGCGCGGGAACGCCGGAACCCGACGCGCGCTGTCTGGATGCTGATCCCGTTTACGGTGCTGTGGACCAAC
>Ga0070739_10006401_pt1 | contig 12981 bp, 7 predicted proteins | sample Coa_R1_7_FD_66445 | JGI IMG/M metagenome (GOLD analysis project Ga0070739, IMG submission 66445) | Surface soil microbial communities from Centralia Pennsylvania, which are recovering from an underground coalmine fire - Coalmine... | ecosystem: Environmental > Terrestrial > Soil > Unclassified ... | reverse complement strand
ATTGCGTGAAGAATTGCCAAGTCAGACCGGGGAGATAGGTTTCCCGGCCCTTCGTGGATGCTGGTGCGTGGATGCAGGAACCGTCGCAGGGGCTGGCATCGTGCCCGCCGTCGAACGCGATGAATTCGACCGGATGCCCGGCGGAGCAGTTCTTGAAGTTGGTCGCGATGTGCGTCTCGCTGCCCACCGCCGGCTTGGGCGGCGTCTGCATGGTGCAGCCGTTGTTCCGAAGGAACCGGTCGAGTAGCGAGACTCCGCCGGAGTAGCTGAGCACGGGGTCGCTCACGCCGTGCGAGGCGAGGTACGCGATCGGCTGGGTGCCGCCGCTGCACCCGCTGAGCAGGCCGACCGAGTACATCGCCACCGCACGGAAGACGTTCGCCCGCGAGCAGGCGAGCGAGTATGTCATGGCCGCGCCGTAGCTGAAGCCGACCGAGAAGATCCGTGTCGTGTCGACGCAGAGCCCTGCCTCGAACTGGCGGAGCATGTCGTCGACGAAGGTCACGTCGCGGCCGTTGGTGTTGGCCCAGCCGTTGTTGATGCCCTGCGGCGCGACGAAGATCGTCGAGTTGTTCGACAGCTGCTGCAGGCCGTAGTAGGACCAGACGCCCGCGAGCACGGTGCGGCCGGTGGCCACGTCGGTGGCGGTCCCGCCAAGCCAGTGGAAGGCGAAGACCAGCCGGTAGGGGTGGGTGTTGTTGTAGTTGGACGGCAACGCCAGGATGTAGCTGCGGGAGGTGCCGCCGCTGGTGATCGTGTGCGTGCCGCTGGAGAGGGCCGGAGCCTTGCCGCATCCGGCAGTCGAAGCAGCCGGCGCCGCGTGACCGGCCGTGATCGTGTTGACGCCGGCCGCCGAGGCGGGCGGGGCCGTGGCCGTCATGGTTACCGCGGCTGTCAGCGCGGCGAGCGCGGAGGCGAGTAGGAACTTGCGGCGAGGCCGCGGCCGCCTAAACGGCGAGTGTGCGCCGCCTGCTGAGATATGTGGGTTGAATCTCATGCGCAGGATGCTGAAACAGGTTTCCTGACCGGTCAATACAGTGAACAAAACATGCCGGAAAGGCCGCGATTCCCGTCGAATAGTTGTCGAATAACGCCAAGCTGCTGGCGGGATTTCCCGGCCCGGGTCAACGCACCCTGGGTGCGCAGGAGTTCGATGACTCGTTTAGGTCTCTGCAGCTGGGTGCGGGTGCATGCGGATCGGCGACAGTGTCGGAAGCTCGGCAATATTCGACGCCCGTTCGATTCCCAAAGCGGGCATAGCGGATACATTTGTTCATTCCGTTGACACTTTGGGAAGCCGGTCCGAGCATCGGCATGCGGCTGCGAGATCGCTTGGTTGCAGCCCGTAAATACGCGGCGCACCCCGCCGCGCATACCCACACTCGCCGCCCACCGCCCACCGGCGGGCGCTCCACAGACGATTCATCAGGCAGGACTAGAGCCGTCGCTATCCACGAATCCGACGGCCGACAGGGAGTTCATCATGTCTCGAACCGCGCGCCGCGTGCGCCTCGCCACCGCCGCGGCGGCAGGTCTCGCGGGTATCGGCTCGGTGTTCGCATTCGGAACGTCAGCGAACGCCGCGCCCACGGTGACCGTCGGCGGCACCTCGTATCAGAAGATCGACGGGTTCGGCATCTCAGAGTCCTTCAACATGGCCAACGCGATCCGCGGGCTGACCGGGACCGCGCAGAAGCAGGCCCTGGACCTGCTGTTCAGCACCTCGAACGGCGCCGGGTTCAGCATCATCCGCAATGACATCCCCTCGGGCAGCGACTCGATCGAGCCGACCAGCCCGGGCAGCCCCTCGGCCACGCCGCACTACGTGTGGAACCCATCCAACGGCGGCACCGAGGACGGCCAACTGTGGCTCGCGCTGCAGGCGAAGAACAACTATGGCGTCACGAACATCTACAACAACGCCTGGACACCGCCCTCGTACATGACCAACAGCGCGGACAAGGGCGGGCTGTGCGGCGTGCCCGGCGTCTCCTGCTCGTCCGGGGACTGGCGGCAGGCCTATGCGAACTATTTGGTGCAGGACGCGAAGTTCTGGGCCTCGGCCGGGGTGACGCCCTCGACCCTCGGCTTCGTCAACGAGCCGGCCACCAGCACCAGCAGCTTCGGCAGCATGCTGTTCACCCAGTCGCAGGCGGTCAACTTCCTGTCCGTGCTCGGGCCGACGATGCGTTCCTCCGGCCTGTCCACGAAGATCACTTGCTGCGATACGCTCGGATTCAACCAGCTGCCGAGCTATGTCAGCGCCGTTGCAGGCAACTCGGCGGCCGACGCGGTGGTCGGGGTCTTCACCAGCCACGGCTACTCGGGTGCGCCGACCTCGCCGATCAGTTCCGGCGGCCGGCCGGTCTGGGAATCGGAATGGTCGATCAACGGCAACCAGTGGGACGGCACCTGGGACGACGGAAACCAGGCCGACGGCTTCAACTGGGCGCAGAACGTCTTCACCTCGATGACCCGTGGCAACGACAACGCGTTCTTCTACTTCTGGGGCATCAGCACCACCAGCCACGACAGCTCCCTGATCGGCCTGAAGGGCTCCACACTGACCCCGGCGAAGCGTTACTACTCGCTGGCCAGCTACAGCCGGTTCGTACGGCCCGGTGCGACCCGGATCTCGGCCACCAGCGGAAACGGCCTGGACGTCGCCGCGTTCAAGAACACCGACGGCTCGGTCATCGTCGTGGTCCTGAACACCAACAGCAGCAGCACCTCAGCCACTTACGCGGTCTCCAGCGCCGGCCTCTCGAGCGGCACCGTGACGCCGTACCTGACCAACTCGGGCAGCAGCCTCGCCCAGCAGTCCGCGATCTCGCTGAGCGGCGGTTCGTTCACCGCGACCGTGCCCGGACGCTCCCTGATGACCTTCCGCATCCACTAGGCGGGCGCGGACCGCTCTCCACGAACCGACGCCCGCAGTGCGGCGGCGGGAAGAAGGGCCTCGCGCTGGCACTCCGATGGACATCCGCTTCACCCGCAGCCAGAACTACAAGTCGCTCTACGTCACGGCGCTCGGCTGGCAGGGCAAGACGATGACGGTCACCTCGCTGACCTCGAGCCGGCCGGACCTGGGCGCCCTGGTCTCCACCCAGCTGCTGAACAACTCCTCGGGCACTTACATCAACCTGCCCAAGCCCACCCAGGACAGCGCCGGCCTGCACATCAGCATGCCGTCGAGCACCACGCCGTTCAGCGCCCTGGCCTACACGGTCAAGCTCACCTTCTCGGGTCAGTAAGCCGGCCGCGACCTTGACCCTGATCGTCTCGAAGAGGAGATATCCGCAATGAAGAAACGGACTGCTTCGCGACAGGCGCGCGTCCGCCGCAACCGTGCCAGGGTCGCGGCGCCAACGGCCCTGGCGCTGCTCGCCGGGGGCGCCTTCACCGAGGGCACTGCGCATGCCGTGACGGCGCACGCATCAGTGTCCGGCTCGGGGATCACCGCGACCGTGAACGCGGACGGCAGCTATCAGATCCAGACCTCGCAGCCGACGTCCTGGACCTTCTCCGGCTCGGTCGGGCACTCCGTGACCAGCCAGAGCACGACCTCCGGCAGCGATGCGATCGGCGCCTACCAGGAGGTCGACTTCAGTTACACCGACAGCGTGTCGCGCAGCGCGAGCATCCGGGTGTATCAGAACACGCCGAACGTGCTGTTCAGCTCGAGCACGCACTCCTCGGCGGCCAACAACTCCAGTGCCGGCACGCCGTTCCCGTCCTTCTCCACCCCTGGGCTCTCCTACCGCGAGTCGTTCCAGGACGCCCCGTGGTCGCCGTATCAGTTCGGGGGCACTGCGGCGCACGACAGCCCGCAGCTGGCCTTCGACGCCCAAGGTCGCAGCTTCCTGATCTCGGCCGCCGACAACTTCGGCGTGGCGAACCTGACGCGCAGCAGCGGCGGCACGGTGACAGCCGGGATCGTCTCCAGCGTCGGCACGCTGCCTCCCGGATTCACCCATCGCACACTGCTGACCCTCGGCAACGGCGTCAACACCACCTACAACACATGGGGCAGTGCCCTGATGGCGTTGGGCGGCAAGCAGCCGATTGCGAATGATGCCAACAACACTCTCAACAAGCTGGGTTACTGGACCGACAACGGTGCCACCTACTACTACAGCTACAACACCTCGCTGGGATATCAGGGCACGCTGGAAGCGGTGGCCAAGGACTTCGCCAGCAAGGGCATCCCGCTCGGGTACATGCAGCTGGACAGCTGGTGGTACCCGAAGGGCTCGGCAGACAACTGGACGCCGAATGCGGGCGGCGAGTACGTCTATCGCGCAGCCCCGCAGCTGTTCCCCAACGGGCTGGCCGCCTTCCAGCAGCAGCTCGGTCTGCCGCTGATCACCCACGCCCGCTGGATCGATTCCTCCAGCCCCTACCGGTCGCAGTACACGATGTCCAACAACGTCTCGACCGACCCCGCGTTCTGGAACAGCACGATGAGCTACCTCAAGAGCGCGGGCGTGGTCACCTACGAGCAGGACTGGCTCTCGGCGCAGGCGCAGCCCAACTACAACCTGACCGACCCGAACGCGTTCATGGGCAACATGGCCGGCTATGCCGCCGCGCAGGGCATCACCTTGCAGTACTGCATGGCGCTGCCGTGGAACAACCTGCAAAGCACGCTGTATCAGAACGCGCAGACCACGCGCGTGGCCCTGGACCGGTTCGACCGCAGCAAGTGGGACAACTTCCTGTTCGACTCCCGGTTCGCCAGCGCCATCGGCGTATGGCCGTGGACGGACGTGTTCATGAGCACCGAGACGCAGAACCTGCTGCTCTCCACCCTCTCCGGCGGCATGGTCGGCGTCGGGGACGCGATCGGCAAGGAAAGCACCTCGAACCTGCTTAAGTCGGTGCGTGCGGACGGTGTGATCGTCAAGCCGGACAGCCCGATCGTGCCGATCGACGCCACGTACTCGGCGGTTGCGGGTAACAGCAGCGCGCCCATGGTGGCCGCGACCTCGACCGGGCACAACGGGCTGCGTGAGGCGTACGTGTTCGCGTACTCGCGCAACAACGCCACGCAATCAATCAGCTTTAGCCCCAACAGCCTCGGGGTGAGCGGCCAGGCATACGTATACAACTACTTCACCGGAACCGGTCGCCTCGTCTCGACTGGCGGCACCTATGCCGACACGGTCGGCACGAACGGCTCCTATTACGAGGTCGCGCCGGTCGGCGCGTCCGGGATCGCGTTCCTCGGCGACGCCGGCAAGTTCGTCTCCACCGGCGACAAGCGCATCTCGCACCTCTCCGACAACGGCACCATCAACGCCACCGTCGCGTTCGCGAGCAACGAGCACACGGTCACCTTGCACGGCTACGCTCCCGCCGCTCCAACGGTGACCGCCAGCGACGGCTCGGTCGGTTCGGTCAGCTACAACTCCACCACTCATCTCTTCAACGTCACCGTCACCGCTGGCAGCGACCACAACGCCGTCATCACGGTGCACTAGCAGCCGGGGCCGCAACAGTTTCGGACTGCGGCCTCGAGCCGGCGCAACGAGCGTCGAATCGAATCGATGCACAGGCGAGGACATTCGACGCTAGGCTCGCGGCCGCAGTTCGGCGCAGTTGTACAGGGTGCACGGCTGCCTTGCTTCCCAGGAGAGATGGGGACCGATGTACCAGCAGATCGGCTCTGCACTTGAATGGCGCACGCAGAACGAGATTCTTCGCATCGAGCCGTGGGGTGCGCACGCGGTAAGGGTGCGCGCGGCGGCTGATGCGATCGACCAAGAGCTCGCCTGGGCGCTCGATCTGCCCGTCGGAACGTCGCAGGTATCGATCACAGTCCACGAAGACGGTAGGGCGCGGCTCGTAAATGGTCGAATCGCCGTGGAAGCTGACGAACACGGCCGGCTCCGCTTTCTGCGTAGCGCGGATGTCGGCGGTTCGCAGAGCACAGCCGAAGCAGCGGGCGGCGCGCGAGAGTATGAACTACTGGCCGACAAACGGCCGTACACGGCCAGCCCCGGTCCGCGCGTGCATGCCTCACGCGGCGACGGGACCTACGAACTCGAGCAGATCTTCGAGGCCTACGACGGCGAGCGGATCTTCGGTCTCGGCCAGCACCTGCACGGCCGGTTCGACCAGAAGGGCTGCGTCATCGATCTGGTGCAGGGCAACACCGTCGCGGCGATCCCGTTCCTTTACTCCTCGCGCGGTTACGGCTTGCTGTGGAACAACCCTGCGATGGGCCGGGTGGAACTAGGGGCCGACTGCACCCGCTGGGTCGCCGAACAGGCCAGACAGATCGACTACTGGATCACCGCGGGCGACACCCCAGCCGAGGTCATGGCCGCCTATGCGGATGCCACCGGGCATCCGCCGCTGCTGCCAGCGTGGGCCAGCGGGTTCTGGCAGTCCAAGCTGCGTTACCGCACTCAGGATGAACTGCTCGCGGTGGCCCGCGAGTACCGGCGTCGCGAGTTGCCGCTGTCCGGGATGCTGTGCGACTTCTTCCACTGGCCGAAGATGGGGGACTGGGACTTCGAACCCGAAGAGTGGCCCGACCCGGCCGCGATGGTCAGGGAACTGGAGTCGCTAGGCGTCAAGCTCGCGGTCTCCGTCTGGCCGACGCTCGAGACCGGGAGCGCGAACTTCGAGCCGCTGCGCGCGGTCGACGGCCTGGTGCGGGACAGCCACGGCGGTCTGCTACGCAACCACTGGCCGGCTCGCGGCGACAACGACCCGTACGCACCGATGGCCTACTACGACCCGACCAATCCAGCCGCCCGCCGCCTGCTGTGGGAGCGATTGCGCGCCAGCTACCACGAGATCGGCGTCGCAGCCTACTGGCTTGACGCCTGCGAGCCCGACCTGCCGCGTGATCTTGCGCGTCGAGCCGTCTACCAGGCAGGGCCGGGGACGCAGGTGGGCAACGCCTACGGTGCGTATGCCGCGCGGGTCGTCGCGGACGGGCTGCGCGAGGCCGGTGACGACCGGCCGTTCAGCCTGATCCGCTCGGCCTGGGCCGGCAGTCAGCGCTACGGCGCCGCGCTGTGGTCCGGGGACATCGAGCCCACGTTCGCGTCGATGGCCACGCAGATCCGCGCCGGTCTGAACGTGGCGATGAGCGGGATTCCGTGGTGGAACACCGATATCGGCGGTTTCCTGGGCGGCAACCCAGACGACCCGGCGTACCGCGAAGTCCTGGTGCGCTGGTTCCAGTACGGTACCTTCCAGCCGATCATGCGCCTGCACGGCGACCGCGAACCGAACCAGCCGTTCAGCACGCACATGAGCGGCGGACCCAACGAGGTCTGGTCCTACGGCGACGAGGCGTACCCGATCCTGCGCGAACACCTGCTGGTGCGCGAACGGCTGCGGCCATACGTGCAAGAACTCGCCGAAGAGGCACATCGCACCGGCGCGCCACCGATGCGGCCGCTCTTCTTCGACTTCCCCCAGGACGAGGCCGCGTGGAGCGTGGACGACCAATTCCTGCTCGGACCCGACCTGCTGGTCGCCCCGGTCGCCGAAGCCGGTGCCCGGAGCCGATCGGTGTACCTGCCGCACGGCGCTGGATGGGTCGACACACGGACCGGAGAGAGCCGGGAAGGCGGCGAGCGGCGCGAGGTCCCCGCGCCGCTCGAACGCATCCCGGTGTTCGTACGCGCCGGATCTGCACTCGCCAACGTGCGCATTTACTGACGGCTCCGGCAGCGAAGCGCGCCACATGGCGATCAGGGCAACCGGAGCCACGTCATTGAACATCCAGCGGCACGGCCACCTCTCCGGAACAGCATCAGTGTGCTTTGAAATCAGTGTGCGTTGAAGTCCTGATTGGTGCCGGGGGCGTTCTTGCAGGGCCACTGGTCCAGTTGCTGGCCGGTGTTGGAGCCGTTGCCGTAGACATCCAGGCACAGTCCGCTGTTCTGGTTCTTGAACTGCCAGGAGCCGTCAGACTGCTGCTGCGGCAGCCACTGGCTGGCCGCGTTGCCGTTGACCGGTTCCTGGACGATGTCCGGCTGGCCCTGCGCCGTGGAGCTGTTCAGTACGGTCACGTCCTGGCCGGAGTTTTGCACCTGAAGCTCACCGTAGCCACCGGAGGTGGGCACGAACTGGAACTTCTGGTTTGCCTGGTTGTTGCAACTCCACTGGTCGATGATCGCGCCGGCGGTGGAGTTGTTCCCGTACTCATCGAGGCACAGGGAATTGTTGGCGACTTGGAGCTGCACGTAACCGGACGGGAACGATCCGCCGGTGCTGCCGCCTGAGGTCGTCGCTCCGGCGTTGGCGATGATGGACTGCGCGGCCGCAGGCCACTGGCCGTTGCTTACCACGGTCGCCTGCTGGAAATGCACGTTGGTGCCGTTGTTGGTGTAGCCGCCGACGTTCGAGTAGTTGGTGCCGTAGGTGATGTTGTTGACGGTCGGCGTCCAGATGTAGGTCCACGATGTGGGGCCCGACGTTATGTTCCACACGTTGTTCTGGATCTGCCACCACGAGCTGCCCTCGTCGGGGTACACCCCGCCCGCGCCGTTGCCGTAGTTCCCGGAGATGACCGAGGTGAGCGTGCCGTTGCCGCCGCCCTGGCCGCCGAGGACGTAGATGAACGCATTGTCGCGCAGCCACAGCATCACATTGGAGATGCTGTTGTTCACGATCTGGTTGCCGCCGGCGTAGTCGGTGCCGTGCCGGCAGGTGGACAGGCCCTGCGCGGACTGCATCGAGCACGAGGACTGCCAGCCCCAGCCCCAACCGAGGTTGATGCCGCCGTACGGCTCGTAGGCGACGGTGTTGTGCGAGATCACCGCGCCGCGGGTGTAGCCGGCGAAGACGCCAATGCCGTCGTGATAGTCCGTGCCGTTGTGATTGATCGAGTTCTGCGACACCGTGTCGTTCAAGGTCATCAGCGCGGTCGAGCTCTGGTAGTAGTCGTCGGCCTCACCGATGTTGACGCCGTTGGCGGCGGTGTACGTCACCGTGCTTCCGGACACGGAGGAGTTCTGCGTGCCGTCGGAGAAGTCGACGCCGGTGTCTCCAGTGTTGGTAACGACATCGCCGGTGAAGTTGATGTTGTTCCCCCGGGAGACTTCCAGCGCTCCCGGCGTCTTCACCGGCACCCAGCCGTTGCCCGCGGTCCACTCGATGCCCGCCTGGTTGTCGATGTAGCCGGCCGTGGTGGGGGCGTTCCAGGTGGTGTACTCGAAGGTGATTCCGGAGAACGTGATGTCGTGCACCGGCGCGAGGGCGGCGGGGATGACGACCAGGCCGTCCAGCACCATGTAGCTGCCGCTCTGCTTCACCAGCTGGATCGTGTGGCTTCCGGGGGTCAGTCCCGTCACCGTCACCAGTGCTTGCTGCGCCGTGCGGTCACCCGAAGCGGCGGCGCTGACCGTCTGATTCAGCGAGCCGTCGACGTACACGTTGATGTCGCCCTCGTCGCTGTTCAGCTCGGTCAGCGCCTCGATGCCGCTGCCGGTGAACGTGTAGCTGACCGAGTCGCCGTTGTTCGTGGTCGAATGCACGTCGTTGTCGTAGTCGCCGAACGGGCGCCCCGATGAGTACGACCAACCGGAGCCCGTGTAGGTGATCCCCGGCGCCGTGTCGTTGATCGGCGTCAGATGCCCTGGAGTGCCCGAGAGGTTCACCAGCTCCTGGACGACTGGCAGTTCGACGTCGACCGAGGACATGTTCTGGCCCTGCGTCGGAATGTAGTACACGTAGCCGGCGCCGCTGTCGAGGTACCACTGGCCGGCCTGGGTCAGCAGCGCCAGGTTGTTCTCGATCCAGGTGACGGCGTTCATCGTCGGCAGGCTGTTGCCGTTGAACGGGAAGCCGATGTTGGTGGCGTTGGCGTTGAAGCAGGTCGGGTTGACGTTCAGGCTGGAGCCGCCGCTGCTCGTCCGGGTGATGCTGGAGAGCGGGCAGCGCATCTCCTTCCAGTCGTTGTCGGTCACCACCTCGGTCTGCGAGACGTTCGTCCACGACTGGTACGACGAGTCGCTGGTCGTGAAGGACGTTCCGGACAGGCTGAAGCCGGACGGGTTCATGGCACTGCGCGCGCGTGTCGCCTCGACGCCGTTGACCCACAGCTGGCGGCTCTGCGTGCCCACCGGCACGCCGGCCCGCCAGATGTTGCGGCTGGTGTCGTACTGCGACCAGCCGGTCACCTGGGTCGCGCCGCTGATGACCGGGGTCTGACCGGTCATCGCCTCCCACAAGACGGTGTGGCCGTTCTGCCCGGAGTCCTGCGGACCGAGCCGGAAGGTGCTGGAGAGCCGGTACGTGCCGCCGGCCAAGTAGACCACGATGTCGCCGGTCATCGAGCCGACGAGGCTTTCAACCGTGCTTTTCGCCTGGCTCAGGGCGCATGGCGCCGACGATGAGCAAGCGGTCCCCGTACCGCTCGGCGACACGTACAGCGTCGTCTGCACAGCCGCGCTCGCTTCACCGGCGCCGAGCGCGCCTATCGATACGGCCGACGAAGCGAGCCCGAGCATGGACAGCCAGACGAGCGGAGCGCGAGGTCGTATTCGCATAGTCATCGGGGTCTGCCTTTTCGTCGTGGGTAATGGAAACATTCGCGATGTTTCGGATAGACGTCTAACGACGGTTCTGGCATGTGTCAATCACATCTTGGTCTTGTGACTGGTCGGCTGGAGGAAGTTTCAGACTCATCCGCTCTCGGCCTCGTGAGCCGGCCGGGACCGGCAGGCCTCTGATGAAAACGAAGTGGGCCCGGCTCGCGCCGGGCCCACGGGCCGTCCTGCTTCTGATCCAGTTGCTTGGCTGCTTACCGATCTGCTACCCGACCAGCTTTCCCAGGTTCGCCAACTCGTTCTGGCGGCCGGCGATCAGACGCTGGGTCCACTCCTCGTCGTGCATGGCGTCGACTGTCATGGTCACGTGCACGCCGTCGTCCGTAGGGGTCAGCTCGACCTCGGTCAGGAACTCGTACGGGGTCACGCCGGGGATGAAGTCGGCGAGGGTGGTGTAGGAGAGGCGGCGGTACGGCTCGACGACGGTGAAGGTCTTGGTCGAGGTGGTGCTCAGCGGAAGGCCGGCGCCCTGCATGAAGGCCACCTGCTCCGGCCCGGTCGCGGTCATCGTGTAGGTCAGGGTGCCGCCGGGGCGCACGTCGAGGGCGTCGACGTGAACCTCGAAGCCGTCGGGGGCCCACCAGCCCTCGATGCCGGAGGCGGTGGTCCACAGTTCCCAGACGCGCTCGGCACTCGCCGGGTAGTCCTGCTCGATGATGAACTTGCGGGGCTCGGGGGTCGTGGTCATGGTGATCACTCCTGGTTCTCGGTGCGTCGTCGTGGCTTCGTCCTGCCGAAAGGGTTAGACGTACGCCGCGCGATTTCTCATCGGCCGCAGCGTCAGCGGCAGCCCGCAGGCGGCGACCAGGTGCGTCTCGAAGGTCGTGATCTCCACGATCCGCCCGTCCTCGACCCGCAGCACGTCGAGGTTGTGCGCGCGGTAGACCGACGTGCCGGGCCGCTGCACGTAGCCGGCCACCGCCGGCATCCGGTTGGCGGCGGTGGGCACGAAGCGCCAGCGGCCGAAGAAGCGCGGCGAAGCCGGGTCGAACGTGGCCGCGACCTGCGCCAGGATCGCCTGGCGACCGGTGAACCAGACCGCGTTAGGCGGCATGGTCAGCACCGCGTCCGCGCTCAGCAACTCGGCCATCATCGCCAGGTCCGCGCGCTCGGCCGCGAGCACGTACCGCTCGACGATGTCCCGCTCTGCACGGGTGCGCTCGGCCACCGACCACTCGCCGCGCTGCCGTGGCAGATGTTCGCGCAGCGTCTGGCGGGCCCGTTGCAAAGCGCTGTTGACCGCGGCGAGCGACATGTCCAGAATCCCGGCGGTCTGCTCGGCCGGTTGGCCGAGCACGTCCCGGTAGATCAACACGGCTCGCTGCCTGGGCGGCAGATGCTGCAGCGCGGTGAGGAACACCAGCTCCAGCGTCTCCCGGGAGACGGCGGCGGCTTCGGGCGTCGTGGACTGGTCGGCGGCCGGGATCTGGTCGAGCAGGTCGTCGAGATCCCGGTCGGGATACGGCTGCAACCAGGCAATACGCGCCGGGGGTTCCCCGGGGCCGGAGTCGATGCCGGGCAGCGGCGTGTAGCGCTGCGGCCGGCGGCCGGTGCGCCGCAGGTGGTCGAGGCAGACGTTAGTGGCGATGCGGTGCAGCCAGGTGCGCGCGGAGGAACGGTGTTCGAACGAGTCGCGATCGCGCCAGGCCCGCAGGAACGTCTCCTGCAGCAGGTCGTCGGCGTCGTCGTAGGAGCCGACCATGCGGTAGCACAGCAGGTGCAGATGGCGACGGTGGCTGGTCAGCAGCTCGGCGAAGGCTTCCTCGTCGCGTTCTGCCGCGTCGAGCGGCGGGGCGGGATGGGGCGCGGCGGGGTCGGCTGGCTCTTGGGGTGCGGGCAGATTCCGACCCGCGTGGGCGGGCTGACCGGTGAGTTCGGCTCGCGCCACCTTCCGCAGCTCCCGCACCACCCCGGCGAGCGCCTCGACCTCCTTGCGGAACACGGCCGCCGGATCCAGCACCATCTCCCGGGCCCGCCGCTCGACGTCCGCGACCAGCGCCGCGGTGTCGTGCTGAGGTTGCGGCCGTGTCCGATCCCGATACGCCCGCTGACGGCATCCTGCCGAGCAGTACACGGCATTGCGGCCGCGTTCCCGCCGCGGCAGGGCCGCACCGCACACCGCGCACGCGCTGCCGTCTGCCATCCGCGCCACCCGATTTCCGTCACACGATCAGCTGTTACGAAAAAGGGTAGCCGCTTCCCCGCCCCATCCCGGCGACAACCCGGCGCGGACGCTGTCGCAGCGCGCGCTGCATCGCGCTTGCGGGGCCGGGGGAGCTCTGGGGCCGAGTGGCTAGATGTAATGCCCATGGACGTTGTTGACGCTCGTTGGTCTTGATCGGCACGAAGACCTCCGGTGTGGTGGAGGTGTCTAAGCTCACCGCACGACGGAGGTCTTCATGTC
>Ga0070739_10006399_pt1 | contig 12982 bp, 10 predicted proteins | sample Coa_R1_7_FD_66445 | JGI IMG/M metagenome (GOLD analysis project Ga0070739, IMG submission 66445) | Surface soil microbial communities from Centralia Pennsylvania, which are recovering from an underground coalmine fire - Coalmine... | ecosystem: Environmental > Terrestrial > Soil > Unclassified ... | reverse complement strand
GCCACCATGCACAAGCAAGTCACGAATGAAGAGACATTCACGATGCAGTTGAAATCCTTGGGCATGACCGAGGACCAATTGCGCAAGCGCCTGACGGATGCCGCCACGGCCGAGACTGTCCTGATGTCCAAAGTGAGCGTCAGCGACGCCGATATCAAAAAGTTTTACGACGATAATCCCACAAAGTTTCAGCAACCCGAGAAGGTGAAAGCGGCCCACGTCTTGATTTCGACCGGCAACCCGCATAGCACCACGCCGATGTCCGATTCTGAAAAACAGGCGAAGCTCAAGATCGCGCAGAATGTGTTGAAGCGCGCGAAGGCCAATGAAGATTTCGCCAAGCTGGCGAAGGAATTCTCGGATGATCCAGGTTCCAAGGACAATGGCGGCGAATACACGTTTGCGCGCGGCGAAATGGTCCCGGAATTTGAAGCCGCGGCGTTCTCGTTGCAGACGAACCAGATCAGCGACATCGTCACGACCCAGTATGGCTATCACATCATCAAGCTGCTCGAAAAATTTCCGGCCAAGAAGCTGGAATTGGCTGAAGTGAAGCCGGACATCAAAGCTTACCTGGAACAGTCTGCAGTGCAAAAAATGCTGCCCGACTACTACGCCACGCTGAAAAAAGACGCGAAGGTGGAAATCCTGGACAACGATTTGAAAGCGTTGGAAGAGGCGCAGGTGGATTTGCCGCCAGCCTCAATCCCGCCGACCTCGACGAAATAATCGGAGGATTTCGGACGGTTGCGCCGCAAGCCGCTCTCAATATTTTTTGCTGAAGCGCTTGCGCGAATCGTCGGCAGCGGCGTCAGCCGGCGTCTCCAGCGGTTTTGTGCTGGAAGCTTCTTGAGCGGCGTCCGGCTTCGGAGCAGCGGCGCGTTCAGGCGGTTTTTCCTGTTTCGATTGCGGCGCGGCAGTGCCCTCAACAGCTTCAACGAAGGCCATGTGCAGCGCTGCGAGCGCCTGCTTGAGCAAACCTTCCTCCTGCTTGGAAAGATTGCCCTTCGTCTTGGTTTCGAGCATCTCCAGTTGATCAATGAACATCTTCGCGGCATCGAAGTCCTGGACAATCTTTCCCGTCTCCGGATGGGCGACCTTGCCGAGCAGCATCATGGCCATGTTGGTTTGTTGGATGACCATGTTGGCGAACAAGGCGGCCATGATGTCCTCGCGGCTGGCGTGGGCCAGTTCATCCTCGGGATGCTGCGGTGTTGAATTGCTCATTTGTTCTTGTCCTTTTTTTTATGGGCGATTTCCGCCATCAAAAAATGAATCAACGTCTTCAGGCGATTTTCAAGATTGACGGTCTCCAAAATGGTCTGGCGTTCCGAAGGGCCGCTCAACACTGCGCAGGAAACCAGGTCAGCCACCTGCTCGGGATCATTCAGCTTGTCCAAATACTGCAACACGTCCTTAGCCGAAACCCGCGGCAAGTTGGCGGATTTGGACTTGCTCACCGCAATGGGCGGCGGAAAACCAAGCCCCAACGCCACCCGTTCTTCAAGCAACTCGCGCACCTTGGCGATCAAGGCATCGATGACCACGTCATTGCAAGGAGGCGAGGAAAGGGGCCGGATGCGCTGGATGCGATAAGGTTTGTAGCGGACCGTTTCAACCAGTTCGACGCGCGCAATTCCTTGCAGCACCAGATGCGAGGTGCCGTCTTGATGTCCTACCGACACTCGAATCAACCCCAAACCGGCCACCGGCGAGGGCGTTTCGCGCGTGCGGCCGGGCTTTTGCATTGCGACAGAGAACATGCGGTCTGTGTTGAGCGAATCCACGAGCATCTGGCGGTAGCGCGGCTCGAAGATATAGAGCGGCAACAGCGCCTGCGGAAACAAAGTCGCATTGGGCAGGGTCATGACGGGAACTTCACTCGGCAACTTCATGCATAGAATGTAGGTGAGACCGTCATTAAATCAAGACGCAGATGACCATGGCGTTGCAGTGCGGTTTTGACACCTTGGAGCGACATGATACCTTTCGCATGTCGCTGGATGTTCAAATTTATTTTCGTATAAAAGACAAAGTCGCTTATAAGTAAGCTTGCTTGTTGGCGGCATAAACCGCATTCTTGTGCTCTTATGAAGACAAAAGTCGCTATTGTGTTGTTGGTGCTTTTCTGCGTTGCGTTGTGCATCGGCCTGGTATCCATGAAAAATCAGGCGTCTGCGCAGCACGACGATGATATCGCCAAATATCAAGCCATTTCCAATCAATTGGCTGAAGTCAACAGGTCCTGGGAAGAGGAAAAGCAGCTTCACATCTCCCTTCAGCAGGAACTGGATGCCCGCAAAAGTGATATGGCCAAACTTTCAAACACTTTGAACCAGACCTCCCTGAACCTGGAAAAAACCCAGGCCGCGCTCAAGGCCGAGCAGGAGGAAGTTGCCGCGCGCGACAAAAAGATCACCGAGCTCGAAAACCAAAATGCCACGTTGGACAAGCAGGCAGTGGATTTGAAAACTTCCATCGGCGATCTTGAAACACAAATAGCCGACACGAAGAAAAAATTGGACGCCTCCGAAGGCGACAAGGCCTTTCTCACCAAGGAACTCAACCGCTTGATGGCTGAGAAGTCGCAGTTGGAACGGCAGTTCAATGACCTTGCCGTGCTGCGCACCCAGGTGCACAAGCTGAAGGAAGAACTGGCAACAGCGCGCCGTCTGGATTGGATCCGCCGCGGCATTTATGCGATGGCCGAAGAAAAAGGCGCGCAACGGCTGATGCAACATGCGTCCCTCCCCGCGACCACGCTCGCCACCGCCCAACCGGCAGTCGCCACCAACGCGGACCTCAATGTGGAAGTGCATTCCGACGGAACAGTTACCAAAATCGCGCCGCTCACCAATCCTCCGCCGGTGACCAATCCGCCCTCCAAGCAATGACCCGCGACCGCCTGCTCGTGGATGCTCACGGGCGCGTCTTGCGCGACCTGCGGGTGAGCATCACCGATCGGTGCAATTTCCGCTGCCTCTATTGCCTCCCGGAAACGGAGGCGGCGCAGAATTTTTATCGCGGGCGCTGGGCCACATTGCCCGACCCAAGGCCCATTGCGCATCAATGGCAGCCGCGCTCAAAAATCCTCAGCTTCGAGGAAATCGAACGGGTGGTGCGCATCGCCGTGGGACTCGGCATCCAAAAAGTCCGGCTCACTGGCGGAGAACCGCTCTTGCGGCGCGATGTTGAAACATTGGTCGGCCGCATCAGCGCCATCCCGGCCATCACCGATCTTGCGTTGACCAGCAACGGTTTTCTTTTCCAGCAGAAAGCACGGGCATTGCGTGATGCCGGCCTGCGACGCATCAGTTTCAGCCTCGACTCTCTGGACCGTGCGAATTTTCAAAAGATCACCGGGCGCGACGGATTGAACGAAGTGCTTGCAAGCATCCGGTTGGCGCTCGAACTGGGAATGAAGCCGGTCAAGGTCAACGCGGTCATCATCCGCGGCATCAACGATCACGAAATCGAGGCGCTCGCCGAATTTGCGCGTGAGGAAAATTTGGCCATGCGGTTTATCGAATTCATGCCGCTCGATTCCGCCCGCGCGTGGCTCAAGGAACTTGTCGTCACCGGGCGCGAGATTCTCGGGCGTTTGCAATCGCGGTTCACGCTCCAGCCGATCGCTTCGGACAATGCCTCGGAAACGGCCAAACGCTGGCGTTTTCCAGATGGCCGCGGGGAAATCGGCTTGATCTCGCCGGTGAGCGAACCGTTTTGCGGCCATTGCAATCGCGTGCGGCTGACTGCCGACGGCAAGATTCGCACCTGCCTTTTCAGCCTTGTCGAGCACGATTTGCGCTTGCGCCTCCGCAACGGCGATTCCGACGAGGCCATCGCCGAATATCTGCAATCGGTTGTCTGGCAAAAAGAGGAGCGGCACCACATCGGCGAACCGGAATTTGTCGCGCCCGAACGCAGCATGAGCTGCATCGGGGGATGAGCACCGTTCGTTGATCGTTCGCTTCCGGTTTAAAAAATTTCGCTTCGTTGTTCGCACGGAATCTGGCTAATTGATAGCCGATGTCCGCTGAAAAAGAACTCACCCCGATGATGGCGCAATACCGCCGCATCAAGGGCGAATTGCCGAAGGACGCGTTGCTCCTGTTCCGGCTCGGCGATTTTTATGAGATGTTCTTCGAGGACGCGCAAGCCGGCGCCCAGTTGCTCAATGTCGCGCTTACCAAGCGCGGCGTGGTGCCGATGTGCGGCATCCCCTTTCACGCGGCGAATAATTACATTTCGCGATTGCTCAAGGCCGGTCGCAAGGTGGCCATCTGCGATCAAATGGAAGACGCGCGTCCCGGTCAATTGGTGAAACGCGAGGTGACGCAAATCCTCAGTCCCGGCACGCATTTTGACGAGCGGATGCTCCAGGCGGAACGAAATAATTTTCTCGCAGCCATCTCCGCGACGGGAAAAATTTTCGGCCTCGCGCTGGTGGATTTGACGACCGGCAGCTTCAAATGCACCGAGATCGGGGGCGAATCGGCGTTGCTCACGGAACTGGAACGGTTGCGTCCGGCGGAAATCATCGCTCCATCCGAAGCGGTGTCGCTGCATCAATTGCTCAAGGGCGCGTTTCCGATATTGAGCGGTTACGAAGATTGGGTATTCGCGCCGGAGACGGCGCAATTCACCGTGCGGGAACACTTCAAGGTTGCGTCGCTGGACGGTTTCGGACTCAAGAACAAGACCGCAGCCATCGGCGCGGCAGGCGCGGTGTTGCATTATCTGACGCAGCATTTGCGCCGCGATGTCACGCATCTCACTTCCCTTTCGTGTTATCAAACCTCCGATTACTTGAACCTCGACATCACCACGCTGCGGCATCTGGAGATTCTGGAACCGCTGCATCGCGATGCAACCGGCGCCGCGACGCTTTACGGCGCGCTGAACCGCACGGTCACGCCGATGGGGGCGCGGCGATTGCGCGACTGGCTTTCGCAACCGCTCGCCGATGCTGCGGCAATCCATCGACGGCAACAGGTCGTGCAAACGTGGATGGACGAAGGCGAGAACCTTGAAAAATTTCGCGAGCGACTTGGGCAAGTTCGCGATTTGGAACGGACCATCGGACGCCTGAGTTCCGGCAGCGGCAACGCGCGCGATTTGCTCGCCTTGCGCATGGCGTTGGAACAGATTCCGGCGTTGAAAAAAATTCTTTCTGGAATTGTTGCAAACGGCGCTGAATCAACTTTTAGAGAAAAATATCAGCGCCTCCTCACGTCGGCTCCTGCTGAAAATAAGGAACTGCATGAGGCTGTTTCACGCGAACCGGCTTTGTTGCAACAATTGGAAGGCGAACTCGCGGAGCTGCCTGATTTGGTGGAATTGATCGCGCGCGCGATCGCAGACGAGCCGCCGCTGGCCTTGAAGGAGGGCGGATTGATCCGCGACGGATTTGATTCGGCGCTCGATGAATTGCGCGCGGCGTCGCGAAGCGGCAAGGATTGGATCGCGAAGTTGCAGCAGGATGAAATCGCGCGCACCGGCATCGGTTCGCTCAAAGTGCGTTTCAACTCGGTCTTCGGCTATTACATCGAAGTGACGCGCAGCAATTTGGATAAAGTCCCGCCGCAGTACATCCGCAAACAGACCATCGCCAACGGCGAACGGTTCATCACGCCCGAACTCAAGGAAATGGAAGGGAAAATCCTCGGCGCGGAAGAACGCAGCCTGAAATTGGAATACGAACTGTTTCTCAAGGTGCGGGAATCGGTGCTGGGACGGTTGCAGGAAATTTTGCGGAGCGCGGCGGCGCTGGCGCAATTGGACGTTCTGGCGTCCTTCGCCGAGACTGCGCGGCTGTTCAGCTATTGCCGCCCTCAAGTCGGGACCGAAGGCGTGTTGAGCATCCGCGATGGACGGCATCCAGTGCTGGAACAAAATCTGAGCGAGGAACGGTTTGTGCCGAACGACACGAGCCTTGGCGCGGAAACTCAAATCGTGTTGATCACCGGACCCAACATGGCGGGCAAGAGCACCTACATTCGGCAGGTCGCGTTGCTGGCATTGCTCGCGCACACCGGCTCGTTCATTCCCGCAGCCGAGGCGCGCGTGGATTTGGTGGACCGCATCTTCACACGCATCGGCGCCAGCGACGACCTCGCGCGCGGCCAATCGACTTTCATGGTGGAGATGAGCGAGACGGCGAACATCCTGAACAACGCCACGCCGCGCAGTTTGATCATCCTGGATGAAATCGGCCGCGGCACGAGCACGTTCGACGGTTTGAGCCTCGCGTGGTCCATTGTCGAACATCTGCACAACCAGGTCGGCGCGAAAACGCTTTTTGCAACGCATTATCATGAATTGACCGAACTGGCCGGGCGTTTGCCGCGATTGAAAAATTTCAACGTGGCCGTCCGCGAATGGAATGATCAGATCGTTTTTCTTCGCAAGATTGTCGCGGGCGGCACGGACAAAAGTTATGGCATCCAGGTCGCGCGGCTTGCTGGCGTGCCCAAGCCTGTGCTCGAACGCGCCAAGGAAATCTTGCGCAACCTCGAGGAGTCGGAATTGACGCCGGAAGGAACCGTGCGGCAGCAGGCGCGACATCGCGCCGAGCGGGAAAAGCTCAAGAAACTCGCCCCTCCGCCGCAGTTGGATTTATTCAGCTAGTTACATGGGTTACATCGTTACATCCGTGAGAAAGTTACAGAAATGCCATCATTTAACCTTAACTTTTTTAACGATTTAACCATTTGAAGAACACATGTCCGCCATGGAAATTTTGGGCTTGGTTGCGGCGGCAATGGCGGCCGGCGCCATCAACGCGGTCGCGGGCGGCGGAACGTTGCTGACCTTTCCCACACTACTTTTTTTCGGCACGCCACCCGTCATCGCCAATGCCACAAGCACGGTGGCTTTGACCGCCGGAACGGCAGGAAGCGTTTACAGTTACCGCGGCCTTTTGCGCGCGGTGAAATCGTGGCTTTGGAAATTTGTGCCGGTCAGCATCGTTGGCGGGTTGTTGGGCAGCGTGCTCCTGACATGCACTTCCGAGAAAACATTTTCCAGGCTCGTTCCGTTCCTGATTTTTTTTGCCACAGTGCTCTTTCTCGGCCAAGGAATTTTCCGGCGACTTGCCGCCGCTGAAGAAAACGCGGCGAGAAAAGCGGGCCGTCGCGCAATGCTTGCCGCAATCTTTTATCAATTTATTGTCGCGGTGTATGGAGGCTATTTTGGCGCGGGAATAGGAATCCTGATGCTCGCGTCGCTGGGGTTCATCGGCCTGGAAAATATTTACGAGATGAACGCGCTCAAGACCGTCCTCAGTTCGCTCATCAATTTTGTGGCTTCGATCTGGTTCATCTGGGCCGGATTGATTGCGTGGCCGAAGGCGCTGGTGATGATTGCGGGCGCGTTGGTGGGGTATTTCCTGGGCGCGCATTATTCGCAACGCATCCCCGCGCGAATGGTGCGTCAAATCATCACAGCGATCGGATTGATTTTGTCCGGCGTGACATTTTATCAGGAGTTTTTGCGTTCACCCGCGAACTAAATCTTTTAGTGAATCTCTTTGCATCGCAATTTGCAAACGAAAAACATCAAAAAATATTCAAAAAAACGCAAGTTTCTAGGGAAAGACCCCATTGAGAGAGAGGCAGTTGTGAAGTGTATTGAAATCAGGTTTGAGCCCCGCGGTTTGGCCCGAGCTTAGGGTGACCAGCCGCAAAGAACACCGGCTCAAGCAGTTGATTAATACATTTTATATTATGTCGTACGCGCCATACCGTTCCAATGCAAACCTCTCGTCCAACCCGAACCAGTCTGATGCAGTTAATTCCCCTTCAGTGCAACCAGCACGGGCCTCGCGAGAACAAAAACGTGCGCGTGCGCATTTGAAAAAGGACGACTCATCATTGTCGCATCCCATCATCGTTCATTGCCATCTCTGCTGGGATTGGGTGTGGCAACGTCCGCAACAATTCATCTCACGCCTGAGCCGCCGTCATCCCGTGCTCTTCGTCGAAACCATCGGCCCCGATCCGAACCTGGTCGCCCCTCATGTTCGCTTGATGGAAAAAAACGCAGAATGTCCGAACGTCACCCGGATACGATTGCAATTTCCGTGCTGGCGCTGGGGCGATGGAAAATATGTGGACCGGATGCGCCGCGAACTTGTGCAGGAGGCGTTGCGCGGCCCCTTGGCAGGACAATTTGAAAATGCGGTGCAATGGTTTTACGACCCGATGGCCTTCTCGGCGTTCGCCGGCAAGATGGGCGAGATCGCCACGGTTTATGATTGCATGGATGAGCATTCGAAATTCAACGAAGCGCATCCGGAACTTTCACGGCGCGAAACCGAGTTGCTGCGCAAAGCCGATGTGGTTTTCACCGGCGGCAGAAAATTATGGGAGGCCAAGCGCCAGCATAATCCCAATTGTCACTTTTACGGTTGCGGCGTGGACGTCGAACATTTCGGTCGCGCGCTCGACGCCGAGACCGCCATTCCGCAGGACATCAAGGCGCTGGGCCGGCCGGTGCTCGGGTATTTCGGCGTCGTCGATGAGCGGATGGATTATGAATTGATCGCGAAGCTCGCCGACGCCAATCCCAAATGGTCGCTGGCCATCATCGGGCCGGTGCTCAAGGTGCCGCAACATCAGTTGCCGCGGCGTCCGAACATCCATTGGCTCGGGCCGCGCGATTATTCGCAGCTTCCGGCCTACTGCAAAGGATTTGACCTGTGCCTCATGCCCTTCGCCCTGAATGCGGCCACGGAATACATCAATCCCACCAAGGCCCTCGAATACATGGCGACGGGCCGGATGATTGTCAGCTCGGCTGTGCCCGACGTGGTGAGCAATTTCAGTTCAGTCGTCAAAGTGGCCCAGTCGCATTCGAGTTTCATCGATCTTTGCCGCGGAGCGATTGAAAAACCGGAACCGGGGCTCATCGAGCGCGGCTTGAAAATGGCCGCAGGAAACACCTGGGAATCCATTGTCGCAAAACTCGAAGGCCATGTGGCCGATGCGCTCGCGGCCAAACGCGCCGGCAAAAATGGCCGTTCTTCACGTTCCAACCCCGCCCGTTCGCAACGGGCCAAAACAGGAAAAATCTGAATGGAGCCATTTGATTACATGGTTGTCGGCGCCGGTTACGCCGGGAGCATCATCGCCGAACGGCTGGCGCGCGGTTGGGGCAAGAGCGTGCTGCTCGTGGACCGCCGTCCGCACATCGCCGGGAACGCGTACGATCATTATAATAATGACGGCATCCTGGTGCATAAATATGGGCCGCACATTTTCCACACCAACAGCCAGGAAGTGTTCGATTACCTTTCGCGCTTCACCGAGTGGCGCCAATACCAGCATCGCGTGCTGGCGTGCGTGGACGGCCAATTGGTCCCCATCCCGATCAATCTCGACACCATCAACCAGCTTTACGGGTTGCATTTAAGCTCGATGGAAATGGATGATTTTTTGGCCAGCCGCGCCGAAAAACGCGAGCCGTTGCGCACGTCGGAAGACGTCGTGATCAACAAGGTCGGCCGCGAATTGTATGAAAAATTTTTCCGCGGTTACACGCGCAAACAGTGGGGGCTTGATCCGTCGGAACTCGACGCGCAGGTGACGGCCCGCGTGCCGACGCGCACCAATCGCGACGCGCGTTATTTCACCGATGCATACCAGGCGATGCCGTTGCATGGATTCACCCGGATGTTCGAAAACATGCTCGACCATCCGAACATCAAAATCATGCTCAACACCGACTACCGTGAAGTGCGGGACCTCGTTCCTTTTCGTGAATTGATCTACACCGGCCCGGTGGACGAATATTTCGATTTTCGCTTCGGCAAACTCCCGTATCGCTGCCTCGAATTCAAACACGAGACGCACAACAAGGAATTCCTGCAGCCGGTCGCCGTGATCAATTATCCGAACGACTACGCCTACACGCGCGTGACGGAGTTCAAGCATCTCACCGGCCAGGTGCATCCCAAGACCAGCATCGTTTATGAATTTCCGCGGGCGGAGGGTGATCCGTATTACCCAATTCCGCGCGCGGAGAACGCTGAATTGTACCGCAAATATCAGACGCTCGCGGAAAAGACGAGCGGAGTCCATTTCGTCGGGCGCCTCGCCACCTATCGTTATTACAACATGGACCAGGTGGCGGCACAGGCGCTGACGACCTTTGCGAACATTGTGGGCGCCAGCCGCGCCATGGCTCTCGACATGAAAGTCGAGCCAAGAATTTCCACCATGACGTTCCCAATGACTTTCAACGGAAATGGCAACGGCAAAAGGAACGGCAATGGCCACAGTCGCCAAAGCCGGCCAGCCGCTTTGGGGCGGCGTGGACGCAGGTCGCCGGTCGCCAATGGCAATGGCAATGGCAATGGTAATGGCAACGGCAACGGCCATTGACCACATCCCCCTCACAACTTTTTTTCTCGCTTATGACTGCAAAATGCACGCAGGCCCAAAAGCGTTCTGCAAAAGAATCCGGCACTTTGACTCAATCCAGCGACAAACCATTGTTCCAAAGTTTTTTTCTCGCCGGATTTGAATGCTCAACTCATCGGCATAAAAATGGGCGTCGTCTGGACATGATCGACGCCACGCATCACGACCACTTCGCGATGAAGGATTATGCCCGTATCAACAGCCAGGGCATCCGCGCGGCGCGCGAAGGCGTGCGCTGGCATCTCGCGGAAAAAAAACCGGGCCGTTACGATTTCTCCTGCGCCCAATCCATAGCCCATGCCGCGGAAGCGACCGGCACGCAGGTCGTCTGGGACCTTTGCCATTTCGGCTGGCCCGAACACATTGACATCATGAAGCCGGAGTTCGTGACGCGCCTTGCCGGTTTTGCGGCGGCGTTCGCGAAATTTTTGAAGAAGGAAAGCACGTTGCCGCAATTTTTTGTCCCGGTGAACGAGATCTCTTTTTTTTCGTGGGCCGGCGGCGAGGAAGGCGAATTGAATCCGCACGTCACGGGGCGCGGGTTCGATTTGAAATGCCAGTTGGTGCGCGCTTCGATTGCCGCGATGGATGCCATCCGTTCGGTCAATCCATCCGCGCGCTTCGTGCACGTGGACCCCATCATCCACGTCGTTGCGCATCCTGACCGGCCCGAAGACCAGGAATTGGCGGAAGCCTACCGTCTTTCGCAATTCCAGGCGTGGGACATGCTCGGCGGAAAGATTTTGCCGGAATTGGGCGGCGGCAAAAAATATTTGGACATCTTGGGCGTCAATTATTACTTCCACAACCAATGGATTTACGACATCCAGGGCTATCGCCGCTCGCATGAATTCGAGCCGCTTGAGCGCACCGACCCCTTGTACCGGCCGTTGCGAGAAATCCTGCAAGAGGTTTACGAACGCTACCAACGGCCCATGTTCATGGCTGAAACCGGCGCCGAAGACGAGGCGCGCGGCCCGTGGCTGCGCTATGTGACGGAGGAAGTCGAGGCGACGCTTACCAGCGGCGTTCCGTTGGATGGTATCTGCCTTTATCCCATCCTGAACCATCCCGGTTGGAACGATTGCCGTCATTGCCACAATGGTCTTTGGGATTATCCGGACGAGCAGGGTCATCGCGAAATCTACGAACCGCTGGCGAGAGAACTTCATCGGGCGCAACAGCGAATGGAAAAAACCATCCGCGACATTTCCGGTTCGACCCTTTCGCAAAGCGCGCTCGAAATCCCGCTCAAAAAAAGCAGGCGCAGCCGGATTTCCAATCGCCTCCGCACACGCTCTCTTAGCCTTTCTCGAAGAAGCTGAAAAGACCGTCGTCTTGCCATCCAGCATCGGAATCGCTCATTGACGTGGCACAGAAGCTGCGTTTTAGTGTTGGCATGAGCACGGTTGCCGAAATTAAAGCCGCCATTGACAAGCTTTCGCCGGAAGAACGTTGCGAATTGGAGGCGCTTTTGCATCCTTGCCAGGACGATGAATGGGACCGGCAAATGAAACAAGACGCCGCAGCCGGCAAGTTTCAGGCGATGAACCGTGAAGCTGATGCGTCGCTGTATGAATGAAATAACCTTTTCCGTTGAACCTTGCCGCGAAACCGGCGGCTTTGTTGCGCGATGGGATGCGCCCGGCGGTGGCGGAATCACCACGCAAGGCGATTCTTTCCGTGAGCTGGATGCGATGATTACCGACGCGGTTGAGGGCTATTTTGGTCCGGGAGACCGGCCTAAGTCAGTGCGGCTGCATTTTTCGGAGGACCCGGTGCTTGCCCTCTCTTGAAATTGCCTCGGGACATCAGCGGTGCGGAAGCGACTCGCGCCTTGAAGCGTTTCGGCTATGTTGAAATCCGGCAAACAGGTTCGCACCTGATTTTGCGCAAGAATGAGCGAACTGTCGTTGTGCCCCAACATAAGCCACTTAAACCCGGAACGCTTAAAGGCATCATCGAACAAGCCGGACTAACGCTCGAACAATTCGTCGAGAAGCTTTAGCTTTTTTTCGACATGACCAATCTGCTCGAAGTCAAAAATTTAAAAGTCCATTTTCCTGTCAAGCACGGCTTGTTCAGCCGCGTGAAGGCGCATGTCAAGGCGGTTGACGATGTGAGCTTTTCCATTGCACCCGGTGAAACGCTGGGTCTCGTCGGCGAAAGCGGTTGCGGCAAAACCACCCTTGGCCGCGCCATCGTCAAGCTCGTCGAGCCGACCGACGGCAGTATTCTTTTCGAAGGCGAGGACATCGCCCAACTCAAGGGCGCGACATTGCGCGCGCGACGCCGCAAATTCCAGATGATTTTCCAGGACCCTTACGGCTCGTTGAACCCACGCATGACCGTCGGCCAAATCATCGGCGAAGCCATTGACATCCATAAGCTCGTGGAAAGCAGCTCGGCGCGCCAGAAGCGCATCATCGAACTGTTGCGCGCCGTTGGTCTTGATCCCTCGCACGCGCAACGCTATCCGCACGAATTCAGCGGCGGGCAGCGCCAACGCATCGGAATCGCCCGCGCGCTCGCGGTCGAGCCCAGGTTGATCGTCTGCG
>Ga0070739_10006397_pt1 | contig 12986 bp, 13 predicted proteins | sample Coa_R1_7_FD_66445 | JGI IMG/M metagenome (GOLD analysis project Ga0070739, IMG submission 66445) | Surface soil microbial communities from Centralia Pennsylvania, which are recovering from an underground coalmine fire - Coalmine... | ecosystem: Environmental > Terrestrial > Soil > Unclassified ... | reverse complement strand
AAGATAACTCGCGCCAGCCGCGCGAGGAATACTGTCGAGGAGCCGGATGAGGGGAAACTCTCACGTCCGGTTTTGTAGGCGGGCGGGGGAAGGCGACTTCCCTCGCCTAGCCAACGCCTACTTGTGGGAAACGCTGCAACTCGATCCGCGCGATCACCAGGCGTGGCTGGCGGCCGTGTCGCGCGTGGCGGACTTGCGAGAAGCCTATCAACCCTACCTGGGCTGCTGGATCTCGGCTTCCGAGCCCGATACGCCCCACAATTTGTCATCCGCCGCCAGCGGATCGAGGATGCTGTCCTCCGGGAGCTGGAGGCGATCCGTCGCACCGTGCTCCTGGCCCTCGGCATAACAAACAGCGGGCAGATTCATGTTCGTCCGGCTCCCCTCACCGTCCATGACCTCCTCCGCCCGCCCGCGGAAGCTCTGTTCCGTTGAGGGGAGCGCGCGTCAGCAGTGTAGAATCCAGATGCGGGCAGAAGTCTCGACTATGGTGGCATGGAGCCAGGCGATCTGGTCCCGCGTGATGCCACGGAGATCCAGTTGGCTCCCGCTAGCGAGTAAAGCAGGAGACCAGCGAGTACCTGAACCGAGCGGAGCAACACATGGTGGCGGCAGAAAAGGGTAGCGTCGCACGGGCGGGGCGGAGGCGAAGATGGACGAGGTAGTGATTGTCGGGGCGGCGCGGACGCCGATCGGGACCTTCAACGGGATGTTCGCGGGAGTGCCGGCCTGGCAGCTCGGCGCGGCGGCGGTGCGGGCGGCGCTGGAGCGGGCGCGTGTCGAGCCGGGCCAGGTCGAGGAGGTGATCCTGGGCAACGTCCTGCAGGCCGGCCAGGGCATGAATCCGGCCCGCCAGGCGATGCTCGCCGCCGACCTGCCCGTGACCACGCCGGCGATGACCGTGAACAAGGTCTGCGGCTCGGGGCTCAAGGCCGTGGCCCTCGGGGCGCAGGCGATCCGCCTCGGCGACGCCTCGGTCGTCGTGGCCGGCGGCATGGAGAACATGACCCGCGCGCCCTACCTGCTGGACAAGGCGCGCAGCGGCTACCGCATGGGCCACGGCCAGCTCATCGACAGCATGATCGCCGATGGCCTCTGGTGCGCGCTGGCCGACTGCCACATGGGCGTGACCGCCGAGAACATCGTCCGCGAGTACGAGGTGGCGCGGGAGGAGCAGGACCGCTTCGCCGCCCGCAGCCAGGCCCGCGCCGCCCAGGCGATCGAGAGCGGCGCCTTCGACGCCGAGATCACGCCCGTGGAGGTGCCCGGCCCGCGGGGGACGACGACCACCGCCACGCGCGACGAGCACGTGCGCCCGGACACGACCGCCGAGCGACTGGCCGCGCTGCGCCCGGCCTTCGAGCGCGAGGGCACGGTCACGGCCGGCAACTCGTCCGGCATCAACGATGGCGCCGCCGCCCTGGTTCTGACCTCGGCGCGCCAGGCCCACGAGCTGGGGCTGCGCCCGCTGGCGACGATCCGCGCCTACGCCGCCGCCGGGGTCGAGCCGCGCGTGATGGGCCTCGGGCCGATCCCGGCCACGCGGCGGGCGCTGGAGCGGGCCGGCCTTTCCCTGGATGACCTGGACCTGTACGAGGTGAACGAGGCGTTCGCGGCGCAGTCGCTGGCCGTGGCCGGCGAGCTGGGCCTGGACCCCGAGCGCCTGAACGTGCACGGCGGCGCCATCGCCCTCGGCCACCCCATCGGCGCCAGCGGCGCACGCATCCTCGTCACGCTGCTCTACGAACTGGAGCGGCGCGACGCCCACCGCGGCCTGGCCACCCTCTGTATCGGCGGCGGCCAGGGCTTCGCCATGATCGTCGAGCGGAACTAGCCTCGGCTCGGTCGAGCGGCAGCGCTCCTCTCAGCCTGGGAAGAGGGCCTGCCGCCGGTCGGTCGCGCGGCGCGGCGCCTACTCGCAGAAGGCGTTGGTGCAGGCGCGCAGCTCCACCTCGATGAACTGCGGCTCGTTGCGCTGCACGCGCAGGCCGCCCCCGATCGGCGCCACGCTGGCCGTCGAGAAGTCCCAGGTGCCGACGTGCGCGCCGGTGACGACCGACCAGACGCGGCCCACCCGCGTGCCGTCCGGCGCCTCGATCACGGCGTGGACCTCGTCGCCGAGCCGGCCGCGGTACAGGCCGGCCGTGCCGCTGGTCACCAGGTCGGCCGACCAGCTCATGCTGCCCAGCCGGCCGCTCAGCGTCGTGCCCTGCAGGCTGCCGCTCACCTCGGCCCCGTCGCTCGCCTTCGCCGCGAGCTGGCCGTCGGCCGTGAGCTGGCCCTGGAACCATTTCGAGTACTGCTGGTTCCAGGCGTCGTCCGCACTGCAGGCGTAGGCTACCGCGCCGCCACCAGGCTCGACCACCACCGCGATCAGCGCGCCGTCTCCAGCGGCGTCGGTCACTCGTCCGACGAAGACGCGAGCGGTCTCCTGAGCGGTCGCCGGCAAGGCGCTGCCCAGGAGCAGGATCGCCAGGAGCACCGCCAGCAAGCGCCAGGCGCCAGCAATTCGGGGCATCTCACTCCTCCCTGGTCGCTCGCCACCGCGCGGTGACGAGCGGTTGCTCACCGCTCACGGTAGCACGAATCGGTGGAGGAGATGAGTGAACAGTGCGTTCGCTCTTGACACCTCCGGCCAGCCATGATAGTAGTTGCTGTAGCAACTACTATAGTGGAGGGCGACGATGGACCGGCCGGAGGCGCTGCTGCAGCAGCTCGGGTTCAGCGAGTACGAGGCGCGCGCTTACGTTGCCCTCCTCCAGCGCAGCCCCCTCAACGGCTACGAGCTGGCCAAGGCTTCCGGCCTGCCGCGGGCCAACGTCTACGCCGTGCTCCAGAAGCTCGAGGAGCGCGGCGCCGTCGTCCGCCTCGACGCGCCGGGCGGCGCCCGCTACGCGCCCGTCCCGCCCGCCGAGCTGACGCGCCACCTCGGCAGCCGCTTCCAGGAGACGCTGGGCACCGCCGAGCGCGCCCTCGCCGCCGTGACCGCGCCGCCCGAGCACGACTACGTCTGGAACGCCCGCGGCTACGAAGCCGTGCTCGACCACGCTCGCGCCGTCCTCGACGCGGCGGAGCGGGAGCTGCTGGTGGCCATCTGGCCGCGCGAGGCGAGCGCCCTCGCCGGCGAGCTGGCGCGGGCGGAGGCGCGCGGCGTGGCGCTGACCACCCTCTGCCTCGACGTCTGCCCGACCGAGTGTGGCGGCTGCCGCGGCCGCATCTATCGCTACCGCGTCGCGCCCGAGCAGCGCGGGCCGTGGCTGGTGGTGGTCGCCGACGGCGCCGAGCTGCTGGCCGGCGAGCTGGGGCTCGACCAGGAGGCGCTCGCGGTGCGCACGCGCCAGCCCCTCCTGGTCGAGCTGGCGACCTGGTACGTCCGCCACAGCATCGCCCTCGCTGCCGTCGTCAGCGACCTGGGTGGACGCCTCGAGTCCCTGCTCCAGCCGGAGACGCGGGCCATGCTGGCCGCGGTCGGCCCCGGCGGCCGCTCGGGCGGCTGGCTCGAGTACGTGCGGCAGCTCCTCGGCCGGCGGGGCGGCTAGCGCGCTCGCCGCCCGCGGCCGGCGGCGACGCGCCGCTGATCCGCGCCCGCTCCCGCACCGAATACCCATCCAGGGAGGCAGCATGACCCTGCTTCGAGGCACCTGGCTGCTCGCGCTCGTCGCGATGACCCTGTTCGCGCCGGGCATCCGGTCATCGGCCGCCGCGCCGGCGCGGCAGTCGACGACGGCCACCATGCAGAACCTCGCCTTCGTCCCGAAGACGATCACCGTGTCGGCCGGCTCGACGGTGGTCTGGACCAACCAGGACCAGGTCCAGCACAGCGTCACCGCCGACGGCGGCACGTTCGACTCGGGCCTGCTCGACCCGGGCCAGACCTTCTCGGTCACCTTCGACACGCCCGGCACCTACGCCTACTACTGCGTTCCCCACGGTTTCCCTGGCGGCGCGGGCATGTCCGGCGTCGTGGTGGTGCAGTAGGCGGCGCGGAAGGGAGGTGATGCCGGCGCCACGCGTCACGACGGCAACCTGACCCCAGGACCGGACGACTCGCGCATCCTACACGACGAGGGGGTAATCTCGTGCGACCAGCAGCGATCGGTCTCGCCCTTGGCCTGCTCCTGGCCGGCGTCGCGTCGGCGGCGCTGCCCGCCCGCGGCACGGCGCAGGCGGTGATGATCGAGGTACCCGTGCACGCCCAGGGCGGCTCGGGAGAGATGGGCTTCGCCACCCTCGAGGCCGTCGGCAACCAGACCAAGGTCACCCTGCACCTGTCGGGCCTGCCCGCGGGTGCCGACCAGCCCTCCCACATCCACGAGGGCACCTGCGCGAACCTCAATCCCGCGCCGGCCTTCCCGCTGAACAACGTGCGCGGCCCGGACACCGAGAGCACGGTCGACGTGTCGCTCCAGACGCTGATGTCCAAGCCCTACGCCATCAACCTCCACCAGTCCGCCCAGCAGCTCCCCAACTACGTCGCCTGCGGCGACCTATCCTGGAGCGGCACCACGTCCTGATCGAGGCGCACCGGAAGGTGCGGTGTGCCGGCGACCGCCGGCACACCGCACCTTCCTGCTTCGGACTGGCCACGTCTAGGCGGGGACGCCGCTCCAGCGGCGAAGCTTGCGACAGTAGTAGTCGAACATGCCCTGCAGGCGGTCGGGGGGGAAGACCGCCTTCTTCAGGACCGCCTCCGCCTCGGGCGTGTGGCGCGCCGTCGTGCCGTCGGCCTCGGCGAGGAGCTGCATGCGCGCGGCGCGCTCGAGGAACAGCGCGGCCACTAGCGCCACCTCGACGGTCGGGCCGGGTACGGCGATACCGTGGTTGAGCATGAACACCGCCCGCGCCTCGCCGAGCGTCTCGGCCACCCACTGGCCCTCCTCGCGGGTGCGGATCAGGTCGGTCTTGCGGTCGAAGGTGGGCACCTCGGGCGGCCAGAAGTAGCTGCCCTCGTGTCCGATCGGACGCAGCGGCCGTCCCCGCGCGGCGAAGGCGACCGAGTGCAGCGGGTGGGTGTGGACCACGCCCAGGACGTCCGGGCGGGCGCGCATGATCTCGGTGTGGATCGGGTACTCCTCGTGGCGCGGGCGGTGGCCGGCCAGCACCTTGCCGTCGAAGTCGATCAGGATCAGGTCGTCGACCTCGATCTCCTCCAGCCCCAGGCCGGCCGGCTTCATCCAGCAGCGCTCCCAGCCCGGCAGGCGCGCCGTGACGTGGCCGAGGATGTTGTCGCCCTGCCCCTCCATCGCCAGGATGCGGCAGGCCAGGACCAGCGCTTGTTTGAGCTGCTGCTCGTCGTCGTGGCTCGGCATTCCGTTCTCTACTCCTTGCGCAATGGCTCGACCACGTCGCGGGCGAACGCCTCCAGCGATGCCAGCCGCGACTGGCCGGCCATCGGGTACAGCCGCACGGTGATCTCGTCCACGCCCGCGGCGAACAAGGCGCGGCAGCGCGCGACGCACTCCTCGGGCGTGCCGGCGATGGCGAACTCGGCCACTACGTCGTCGTGGATCACCCCGGCGAAGCGCGCGTTCGCCGCGGCGCTCATGTGCTCGTAGGCGTTGGCGGTGTAGACGGCGCGCACGGCGTCCTGCAGGGCGAGGGCCCGCTCGCTGAGCGGCCAGCGCGGCTTGAGCAGGCCCACGGCCACGTGCGACTTCACCGAGCCGAGCGCCACCGCACGGTCGCGGTGCACCGCCGCTGGCAGGCCGTGGTAGACCGTGAACGGCGCGTCTCCCCGCCCAGCCGCCGCCCGTCCAGCGCGCACGTGCTCGAGCATGGTCTGGAACACCTCGCCCGGGAACGGCGGGCAGGACTGGAGGATCACGCCGTCGCCGATCTCGCCGGCCAGGCGGAGCATCTTCGGGCCGGCGGCGGGGATCACCACCGGCGGGCAGCGCTCGGCCGCGCCGAAGGCCAGGTGCATCGCGGCGCGCTCGCCCTGGACCGTCTCGCCGCGGCACAGCGCGCGTACCTGCTCGACGTAGCGCCGCAGCACCGCCCGCGGCGCCGGCGGCATCCCCATGATGCTCAGGGAGGTGAAGCCGACGCCGATGCCAAGGATCGCGCGGTCGCGGGACAGCTCCTGCAGGGTCATCAGGGCGCTGGCCGTGACGCTTGGGTGCCGCGTCACCGGGTTGGTCACGCCGGTCGCCAGGAGGATGCGCGAGGTGGTGACGGCGGCGGCGCCCAGCAGCACGTACAGCTCGCGCCAGAGGAGCTGCGAGTCGCCGAGCCAGACCGAGTCGTAGCCCAGCCGCTCGGCGAGCTGGACCTCTTCGAGGAGGGTGTTGGCGTCGAGGTACTGGAACAGCTCGACGCCGAACGCCGCCTTGCCCATCTCTTCCCCCTCACCGGCGCATGGGGCGGCGCGTCGGCCCGCGCGGCCAGGCGGCGCCTGGCGCGGACACGGGCCGGCTCGGGCGCCGATACAGCGGCCAGTAGGTGCCTGGCGCGGCGCGTTTCGACACCGACGCCGAGCACGCGGCCGACGTGGCCAGAATCAACCGCCAGTAGCTGCCTAGCGTAGCCCCTCCCGCGCGCCGGCCGCAAGCAGCAGGGGGCAGTGCCAGGGCGCCCCTGTTATACTCAGCGCACCCAGAGTACGAGGCAGCGCGGGGCGTGTCGGGCCGCGCGCCGCGTGGGAGGAGACTGCCGTGGTCGCTCAGCTCAACGTGGTGGGCCGCCCGATCGGGCGCATCGAAGGCGAGAACAAGGTCACCGGGCGGGCGCGCTACGCCGCCGACGTCCTGTTCCCCGGGCAGCTCACGGTCAAGTGCCTGCGCAGCCCGCTGCCGCACGCGCGGATCGTGCGCATCGACACCAGCGCGGCCCGCCGCGTCCGGGGCGTCCACGCCGTGCTCACCGGCGCCGACCTGCCGCCCGTCCTGGTCGGCCTCAAGCTGCGCGACATGCCGCTCCTGGCCCGCGACCGCGTGCGCTTCGTCGGCGAGCGGGTGGTGGCCATCGCCGCCGAGGACGGCGACACCGCCGAGGAGGCGCTGACGCTGGTCCGGGTCGAGTACGAGGAGCTGCCGGCCGTCTTCGACGCCGAGGATGCTATGCGCGAGGGCGCGCCGGATCTCCACCCCGACGTCGCCAGCTACAGCGGCCTGTCCTGGGAGCTGCCCGGCCTGCCCAACGTCCACTCTTACTACGCGCACGTGCGCGGCGACCCGGCGGCCGGCTTCGCCGCGGCCGACCTGGTCCTGGAGCACCGCTTCCACACGGCGCTGCTCCACCAGGGCTACCTGGAGCCGCAAGCCTGCTTGGTGAAGGTCGAGGGCGACGGCTCGGCGCAGGTCTGGATGTCGAACAAGACGCCTTACCGCTCGCGCGACGAGATGGCCGAGGCGCTGGACCTGCCGAAGGAAGGCGTGGTCGTCCACCACGTCCACATCGGCGGCGAGTTCGGCGGCAAGGGCTCGCCGGCCAACGCCATGCTCGCCTACCACCTCGCTCGCGCCAGCGGCCGGCCGGTGCGGATGGTGAACACCTACACCGAGGAGCTAACCGCGGCTAACCCCCGCCACCCGACCACGGTCTATCTCAAGACCGGCGTGCGGCGCGACGGCACGATCGTCGCCCGCGAGGGGCGCGTGATCTACAACCGCGGCGCCTACTCGGCGTTCAACGTCTCGCCCAACGGCATGCTCAACGGCGTGTTCAAGCTCGGCGGCTCCTACCGCATCCCGAACGCGCGGGTCGAGGGCTTCGCCGTCTACACCAATCAGGTGCCCTGCGGCTACATGCGCGCCCCCGGCCAGCCGCAGGTGATCTTCGCCGTCGAGGCGCACATGGACCTGGTGGCGGAGGCGCTGGGCATGGACCCGCTCGAGTTTCGCCTGAAGAACGTCCTGGAGGAGGGCGACGAGCCGGTCGTGCCAGCGCAGTGGCGCAACATCCAGGCGCGGGCCGTGCTCGAGCGGGCGGCGGCGGCGATCGGCTGGGGCAGCCCGAAGCCGCCGAACGTCGGGCGCGGGCTGGCCCTCTCCGAGCGCAACATCGGCGGCGGCGAGTCGCACGTCGAGATCAGCCTGGGCGCCGACGGCCGCGTCAGCGTCCACACCGGCGTGCCGGACACGGGGACAGGCATCCACACGCTGCTCCAGCAGGTCGTCGCCGAGAACCTGGGGATCGGCCACGAGCGGGTGCACGTCTACGCGGCGAACACCAAGGACTCGCCGTTCGATCCGGGCACCGGCGGCAGCAAGACGACGCACATCACCGGCCAGGCGGGCTACCGCGCCGTCCAGGAGCTGCGCGGGCGCGTCGCCGCGCTGATGGCCGCGCGCTGCGGCGGCGCGGCCGAGGCGGTGAGCTTCGCGGGGGGGCACGTCCACCTGAACGGACAGAGCGTGGCGCTGGCCGAGCTAGCCGCCGAGGCCGAGGCGACCGGCGCGCCGCTGCAGGTCCACGGCAGCTACAAGGGGCAGGTGCCGCACACGGTCTCGTTCGTGGCCCAGGCGGCCGAGGTCGAGGTCGACCCGGAGACCGGCCAGGTGCAGGTGCGGCGCATCGTCAGCGCCCACGACGTGGGGATGATCCTCAACCCACTCGGCCACCAGGGCCAGATCGACGGCGCCGTGATCCAGGGCGTCGGCAGTGCCCTGATGGAAGGGAGCGAGGTCGAGGAGGGCAAGGTCGTCGCGGCGAACATGGGCGACTACAAGCTGCCGACGATGGCCGACATCCCTGACCTGACCACGATCCACGTCCCGGCCGTCGAGGGTCCGGCGCCCTACGGCGGCAAGTCGATTGGCGAGGAGCCGTTCGTGCCGGTAGCCGGCGCCATCGCCAACGCCGTCCGCGACGCCAGCGGAGTCCACGTCCACGAGCTGCCGATCCGGCCGGAGGTGGTGCTGCGGGCGCTGCGCGAGAAGGGCGGCCAGGGCTGAGGGTCTCTTCGCCATTGACAACGAGCGGACGTTCCATCGGCGGCCGTCGCGCCGGGACCGGGCGGCGAGGGGAACCAAAGCGGGTGGGCGCGCAGGGACTCGAACCCCGGACCTCACGGATGTGAACCGTGCGCTCTAACCAACTGAGCTACGCGCCCGCGCTGCACAACGTATTGTAAGACACTCGCCCGCCGGGCGGCAACTGCGCGGCGTGAGGCGTTCACCGGACCGTCACGAACCGGCCCGGCGTGACGTTGACACCCTGGGGGAGCGTCCCTATAATCGTGGCTCCGGGTGGGAGCCGTAGTCCCCGGCGGCGCTACCGAGCAGCCAATCGGCCCGGAGCGATTGAGGAGGAGTGGCTTGGAAGCGTACTGCATGAAGTGCAAGCAGAAGCGAGCGATGAAGAGCACCGAGCAGATCCAGATGAAGAACGGGCGGCCAGCCACTCGAGGGGTGTGCGAGACCTGCGGGACCAAGATGTTCAAGATCGGGGACAAGTAGCCGAGCGCCAGGCGGGGCCGACATCCGAAATGGGGGCGCGTGCGCGCCCCCATTGTCGTCGGCGCGACCGCCGCTCGTGCTCTGCCGGCCGCGGTCCGCCGCCGGCGCCTGCCACTCGTGCGCCCGTGCCCGCCCGCTGCTTTCGCCGCCCCCCGCCCACCCTCTATACTGGGGCTAGATTCCGCGCCAAGCCCTCGGCGCGCCACCCGGGCCCCGGCACGGCTCTCACCCCGTGCTACTGCGCCCGCCGACGATCTCGACCGTACGGAGTAGAGAGCATGGCGATCGCCCACCGCACGTTCCGCCGGCGTCTGCAGGACGTTGCCGAGCAGAGCAACTACAAGCGCCACCCGTTTACGACCGCCTGGGCGCGCGGCGAGCTGAGCCGCGAGCAGATGATCCAGTGGACCCAGCAGCACTGGCTGTTCGTGATGCACTTCCCGCGCTGGGTCGCCGCGCTGTACGCTCGCTGCGACGAGCAGGATACGCGCGATTACTTCCTCGAGAACCTGATGGAGGAGGAGGGCAGCGTCAAGCACACCGACATGCTGCTCACCTTCGGCGAGGCCTGCGGCGCCACGCGCGAGCAGCTCACGACGGCGCGCAAGCTGCCTAGCACGCGCGCCCTGACCGACTGGGGCGACCTGCTCTCGCTCACGGCCCCGTTCCACGAAGCGGTCGCGGGCATCACCGTAGGTATGGAGGGGCCGGTGCCCGGCTTCTACGGCCGCATCCTGCCCACGCTGCGCGAGCACTACGGCTTCACCGAGCCGCAGCTCATCAACTTCACCGTGCACATGACTGCCGACGTCGACCACAGCGAGAAGGGCTTCGAGCTGCTCGAGAAGTACTGCCGCACCGACGAGCAGCAGGAGGCCGCGATCGAGCGCGTGCGCCAGGCCGCGGAGATGTACTGGCTCTACCAGGAAGGCCTGTACCAGCAGATCATCCTCGGCGACTACGCGCACCAGAGCCAGTCCTGGCAAGGGGATTAAGCGGGATGGGGTGATGCGCGAGGATCGGCGGTCGGCGAGCAGGGAGGACCTCTCGGACGCCTGGCCACGCTACACGGCCGCGTCCCTGGGCTTGCGCAACTACTGGTACCCAGTCATGTGGTCCAGACACCTGCGCAAGAAGCCGCGAGCAGTTATCCTGTGTGGCGAACGGATCGTCCTGGTTCGCGACCGGGGCACGGCCTACGCGCTCCACGACCGCTGTCCCCACCGCGGCATCCCGCTGTCCCAGGGCCGCTGCCACTTCCCGGGCCTGATTACTTGCGCCTACCATGGCTGGTGCTACGACGTCCGGACTGGCGAGCTCGCGGCCGCGCTGACCGACGGGCCGGACTCACCGATCGTTGGCAAACAGAGTGTACGAGTTGGGACCTACCCGGTCGCGGAGCGAGCGGGGCTAATCTGGGTCTATGTCGGGGAGGAGCCGGCGCCGCCCGTGGAGGCAGACGTCCCGACCGAGCTGCTCCGGCCGGACACCGTCGTGGTCGGCGTAATCCAGCGACGGCGCGGCAACTGGCGCTACGCAGCCGAGAACGGCGTGGACGAGGGCCACGCGAAGTACCTCCACCGTCGCACGCCCTGGACCTTTTTCCGCGAAGTACCAGCCTGGAATATCATCCACCTGGGCCCCAGCGACGACGGCGAGTGGCAGCTCCGCATCCCCGACCACACCCGCTCCGCCGACACTTACCCGCGCGTAGGTCGCTGGCCGCGGAGGCGGCACTTCTGGGAGAGCCGATCGCGGGGGCCGCTCGACGTGGGGGCTCGCCTGCCCGGCTGGGTCCGCGTCCGCCGGCAGAACTGGTCGGCCTACGAAGCGTACGTGCCATCGGACGAGACTCACTACCTCTCCGTCCTGTTCCTGGCCAAGTGGACGGCCGGCCCCGACGCCTGGCTGTTCCGGGCCTGGTACTGGCTCTGGCGGCGCTGGGCTTACCACTGGCGCTTCAATGCACAGGACCAGCGCATGGTCGAATCGATGCAGACGCCGCCCGAGCGGCTGTACCGGCCGGACGTCTCCATCACCGCCTGGCGGAAGATGTGCCAGACCGAGGCGCGCGGATCGGGTTAGCTCTTCATCGTCGCCAGAACTGACGCGGGGCGCGGCTGCTGTCCATCGGTCCAGCCTGGGATCTCGAATTCGTCCGCGCCCGGCACGCGGCACAGCTCGCCGTAGCTGCGCCCAAAGGGCTGCGTCGCGTCGATCCCCATGAGCGCGCCGACCCGCGGGCCGGGGGCGGATGGATCCAGGATCTGGCCGACGCCGCGCTCGATGATCACCACGTCGCGGTCGGCCTGGCAACGGAAAGCCGTCGCCCACTCCACCTGGACCGGGTCGCGCACGTCCACGTCGTCGTCCACCACCGTCACCAGCTTGGCGCGAACTCTCGCCGCGGTCAAAGCGGCCAGCATCACGTCGCGCGCCTGGGTAGCGAACGTTGGGCGGATAGAGACCGCGACGTGCATGCCCGCGCTGCCGTCGGTGAGGCACACGTCGCGGACCGTCGGGCAGATCTGGCGGATGCGGTCGTAGAGGATCGCCTCGCAGGCCAGCGCCTTCATCACATGGTTGTCGGTCGTCGGCAGGCCAGTCAGGCCGGCGAGGTAGATCGGGTCGCGGCGGTGCGTGATCGCTTTGAGCCGGAACACCGGCCGCTCGGCCGGCGCCGTGTAGTAGCCGGGGAACTCGCCGAAGGGGCCTTCGAGGCGCCGCTCGCCGGCCACTAGCTCGCCCTCGAGGACGATCTCGCTCGTCGCCGGCACCAGCACGTCGATCGTCTCGCAGGGCACCAGGTCGACCGGCTCGCCCATCCAGCCGCCGGCCACGGCGAACTCGTCCACGTAGATCCCGCCGGGCACCTGCGAGCCAAGCGTTGTGTAGGGATCGTTGCCGATCGCCACCGCCAGCGGCAGCGACTCCCCCCGCGCCTCGAACTCCTGGAAGTACACGCCGATCTGCTGCGGTGGCACGCTCAGGATGCCCAGGGTCTTGCCATCGAAGACCTGCATGCGGCTGATCGAGACGTTCGTGCCGTACTCGGGGTGCTTCGCGATGGTCAGCCCCATCGTGATGAAGGGCCCCGCGTCCAGCCGGTTGTGAGTGCAGATCGGCAATCGCCCAACGTCGGCGTCGTCGCCGGTGAGGATAACTTCCTTGCATGGCGCGTCGCGCACGATCCGCGGCGGGATCGGGTTGTTCATGCCGTGCATGTACTTGCCAAAGAACTCTTCGGGCGTGGTCTCCAGGCCCCAGAGGGCGCGACGGCGGTGGGCGTAGAGCGCACCGACCACGGGCATGCTCGCGCCCTCGACGTCGTCGAACCACAGCGCCGGCCCCTTGACGTCCGACGTCCTGCGGATGCCCGCCGCCACGCCGTACACGGGCGACACGGGCCGCGTGATGTGGACGAGGTCGCCCTGCTCCTCGAGCAGGCGCAGGAAGTCGCGCAGGTCTCTTACTGATCTCTGCGCGGGGTTGTAAAGGTGGGGAGGCGTCGGGTACACCGGAAGCATGGCACGCCGAGAACGCTCCCCACGCCATGCCGTGAACCAGTGGCGGCGGGACCGCGCCTGG
>Ga0070739_10006394_pt1 | contig 12990 bp, 11 predicted proteins | sample Coa_R1_7_FD_66445 | JGI IMG/M metagenome (GOLD analysis project Ga0070739, IMG submission 66445) | Surface soil microbial communities from Centralia Pennsylvania, which are recovering from an underground coalmine fire - Coalmine... | ecosystem: Environmental > Terrestrial > Soil > Unclassified ... | reverse complement strand
CGCCACCCTCTCGCCACCCCGGCGGCGAGCACGATCGTCAGCGCCTCGACCGTCTCGACGGCGCTCGCGAGGAAGGCCGACAGGACGAGGAGCGCCGAGCTCATCCGCACATTGTCGCCGCCCGGCGCACCCGGCGCCCGCCGCAGCCGCCGGGCGCTCTAGTCTTCCGGCGAGCGCGTTGCGTCTCCGGCGCGCGCGCCCGGAGGAGACGGCTGGAGCTGCGTGGCGAGACCGGACGGCGAGGAACGGGGTGGAACGACCGCGACGTCGATCGTGCCGGCGGCCGCTTCCGGGCGGCTGACGACGGGACGGTCGGCGCCGTTCGTCGGCGCGGTCGCCTACGCCGAGGACGACGCGCAGTTCTTCTTCGGACGCGTGGACGAGATCGACGCGGTGGCCGCGAAGTTGCGCTCGCGCAGGCTGACCGTCCTCTACGGGCCGAGCGGCGCCGGACGCACGTCGCTCCTGCTCGCCGGCGTCGTGCCGCGGCTGAGAGCGGCTGCCCGTGAGGCGCAAGAGGGCCGGCCGTTCGCGATCTGCGTCCTCAGCACCTGGGAGGGCGACGCGCGGCGCAACGTCGAGGCGGCTGCGCGCGAGGTGCTGCAGCCGCTCGCCGGGGACGAGCCGTTGCGCGCGCCGGCGGCGACGCTCGCCGAGACGCTGCTCGCGTGGACGGAGCAGAGCGGAACCCTGCTGCTCGTGCTCGACCGGTTCGAGCAGCACCTGCTCCGCCACGACGATCGCGAGGACGGCACGCTCACCGGCCTCAGCGCCGAGCTCGTCCGGCTCGTGCGCGCGCGCCCGGCGCGCGTGCACCTGCTGCTCTCGGTGCGGGAAGACGCATGGCGCGAGCTCGACCGGTTCGAGGGGCAGATTCCGCCGGGCCTCGTCGAGTACGTCCGGCTCGAGCACCTCCGGCACGACACAGCGGCCGAGGCGATCGAGGCCGCCGTCTTCGCCTGGGACCGAATGCTGCCGTTGGGCGCCGACCCGTACTACGTCGAGGCCGCGCTGAGCGACGACGTCCTCGCCTTCGCCCCGGCTCCGGGCGACGGCGTCGAGACGGCGTTCGTGCAGCTCCTGCTGGAGCGGCTGTGGCAGGACACGGTCGCAGCCGGTGCGCGGGCGCTGACCGTCTCGAGGCTCGACGCCCTCGGGCGAGAGCGGATCGTCGAGCAGCACGTCGCCGCCGCGCTCGCCCGGCTGTCGAAGCGCGAACGGACGACCGCGAGCGCGTGCTTCCGCTTCCTCGTCACCGGCTCCTCGCCGTGCGTCCCGCAGCGCGCGGCCGACCTCGCCGAGTGGACGCGGCGCCCGCCGGCGCAGGTGGCGGCCCTGCTCGAGCGGCTCTGCACCGGCGAGGGCGGCCGGCTCCTCCGCGCCGTCGCCGACGACCAGGGCCGCTGGTACGAGCTCTTCCACGACGTGCTCGCCGATCCGATCGCCGCGTGGGGGGGGCAGCGTGACCGCGACCGGCACGAGCGACGGCGGCGGGTCACGCGCGTCGGCGCGGCGGCGCTCGCCGCCGTCGCGCTCTCCGCCGCGGCGGCGGCGTGGGCGATCGGGAGCTGGAGCAGCGCGAACCGGCACTACCACGCGGCCCAACGCACCGAGCGCGTGCTGAAGGCGCAGATCGCGCAGCTGACGGCTGCCCAGCGGGCCGCCGCGGCGGAGGCCGGAGCCGCGAGGAAGCTCGCGCGCCTGAACGACGCCATCCGGGCACAGACGGCGTCGCTCGAGCAGGCGCGCCGCCGCCTCGACGCGCAGATCGCGTCGCTGCGGACGGACAACCACCGGCTCGTCTTCGCGATCCGTCGCTTCAACGCGTGGAACGCGGCGCTCGCGAAGTCGATCACCGCGCTCGATAGCGCCTACGCCACCGTCGCGACGCAGGTGGCGCAGGCGCAGGAGCAGAAGGGCGTCCTCCAGAACGCCGCGGGCACGCTGACCGCCGAGGCGGCGGCGCAGGCGGCGGAGCTCGCGACGCTGACGGCGCAGAACGCCGCGCTGGCGCGCAAGGCGGCGACGCTCGGCTACGCGCCCCCACCGATCCAGCCGACGCCGAAGCCGGCGGTGAAGAAGCCTGCGCATGCCAAGCCGACGACGGCGCCGTCGTTCGCGATCGCCGCCGACGTGAGCCAGCGCGATCCGATCCGCCACTACGTCGACGTGCTCGGGCAGCAGCTGTCGGCGCTCGCAGCCGAGGGTCGCCCGGCCGACCGGCTCCGTCTGCTGCGCGAGGAGCACTCACTCCTCGAGCAGCAGCGGGACGCGCTCACGAAGGAGAACGCGCAGCTGACGGCGACGCGGGTCGCGCTCGCCGCCCGCCACGACACGCTGAAGCGGACGCGGGACGAGGCTGCCGCCGAGCACAAGACGCTCGTGCAGGAGGCGGCCCGAGACACCGCGCGCAACCGCAAGGGCGCCGACCAGGTGACGACGCTCCAGAAGGCGAACGCCGCCCTCGAGGCCAAGACGGCGAGGCAGATCGCGGCGCTCGCGACCACGCAACGCGCGCTCGCCGCCGCGCGCGCGGCGAACACCGCACTCGTCTCGACGCTCGAGACGCGTGTCGAGTCGCTGACCCAGGCCTCGATCGCCAGCACCGCCGATCCGCAGCTGGCAGGCCTGCTCGCTCTCGAGGCCTACCGGCTGACGCCGTACGACGCGGACGACACGGCGCACCCGGCCGTCTACAACGCGCTCTGGCTGGCCTTGAAGCAACTCGACGAGGCGACCGCGACGAAACTCGTCGCACCAGCCACGCGCTCGACGACGAAGATCGGGACGGCGCGCAGCGCCGTCCTCGCGAAGGCGCTCTGCGCGCACATCGACCGCCCGCTCAGCTCCTCGGAATGGCAGCGCTACCTGCCGGCAGGCGCGCCGTACAGCGCCAGCGCGGCGGATCCGTGCGCGTGAGACGGGCCGAGGTCCGCGACCGGGCGCGGAAGAGCCAGCCCGCGAAGTCGGCAGTCTTCGCCGTCGAGGAGCCTCGCACGATCGCCCGCGCCTGCCGGAGCAAACGCTCAGCCGTGATCGAGCGAGACGACGACCTGCTCGCCGAGCTCGAGCAGCGCGTAGTGCGCCGCGGCCGCGGGGCCCGGATTGACGACGACCGAGCCGCCGATCTCGTCCCGGCCGCGCGCCTCGTGGATGTGTCCGCACAGGACGACGTCGGGCTGCTCGCGCTCGACGAACGTCCGCACCGCGCGGCTGCCGACGTGCTCGCCGCTCCGAAGCCTGTCGCATGTGGTCCCGAAGGGCGGCGCGTGCGGGCAGAAGACCTTCAGCCGGGCGCCGTCGACCTCGGCGTAGCCGCGTTCGATGCGCACGGCGAGCTCTTCCTCGGCGAGCTCGTACGGCGTCCGCAGCGGCGAATGCGGTGCCGCCGAGACGCCGAAGACGCCGACGTCGCCGACGACGACGCCGCGGCCGTCGAGCGCGACGCCGAGCTCCGCGAGGCGCGCGTCGATTGCGGCCGAGTCCATGTTCCCGGCGACCGCGAGCAGCAGCGGCGCCAGCGACCGCCAGGACTCGATCGCGTGCTCGGCGTCGTCCGGCGTGCCGCCGGTCGTGATGTCGCCGCCGACGACGAGCGCGTCGACGACGCCGATCTCGGCGACTGCGCGTGGAACGACGTCGAAGCGGCCGTGGACGTCGACGACGTACGCGAGCCGCATCAGGCTGTCGGCCTTCGCACGGGGGCTCAGCCTTTGACGACGCCTAGCGGGGCGAGCTGTGCAACGCGCCGCGCGAGCCCCGCCTGCTCGACCACGCGGACGACGCGCTCGACGTCCTTGTAGGCGAACGGCGCCTCCTCGGCGAGGCCCTTGTTCGAGGGCGAGCGGACGACGATGCCGCGACCCTCCAGCTCCCGGCGGAGCTCGGCGCCCTGGATCCGCTTGCGGGCGCCGGTGCGCGAAAGCGTGCGGCCGGCCCCGTGGCAGGTCGAGCCGAACGACCGTTCGAGCGATCCCGGCTCGCCGGCGAGAACGAAGCTCGAGGTGCCCATGCTGCCGGGGATGAAGACCGGCTGTCCGACCTCGCGGTAGGCGGCGGGCACCTCGTCCGACCCGGCCGGGAAGGCGCGCGTCGCGCCCTTGCGGTGCACGAGCAGCTCGCGGCCGCGGTGGCGCTCCACCTTGGCGACGTTGTGGGCGACGTCGTAGACCTGCCGCGTCCGCTCGGCGGCAGCCCGCCCGAGGACCGCGGCGACGGCGCCGCGCACCTCGTCCGCGATTGCCTGCCGGTTCGCCCAGGCGAAGTTGGCGGCGGCGGCCATCGCCGCCAGGTAGGCCCGGCCTTCGGACGACGACGCGGGCGCGCACGCGAGCTGGCGGTCGGGCAGCTCGATGCCGTAGCGCGCCATCACGGCGTCGAGGCGCGTGACGAAGTCGGTGCAGACCTGGTGGCCGAGCCCGCGCGAGCCCGAGTGGATCAGCACCGTCACCTGGTCGTCGGCGAGACCGTAGACCGCCGCCGTGCGCGGGTCGAAGATCCGCACCACCCGCTGCAGCTCGACGAAGTGGTTGCCGGAGCCCATCGTCCCGAGCTGGCCGTCGCCGCGGGCGCGGGCACGGAACGACACCGCCGCCGGGTCCGCACCCGGGAGGCAACCGCCGGACTCGGTTCGCTCGAGATCGTCTTCGCTCGCGCCGAGCGCGCGCGGCCCGTCGCGGAGCACGTCGTCGAGCGAGACGCCGCCGGCGCGGCGCCGTTTTCCTGCGCCTGCCGGGATCGCGCGCGAGAGCTCGTGCACGAGCGCCTCCCGCCGCTGCCCCAGCTCCGCCTCCGTGCACGGCAGCGCGAGGAGGCGCACGCCGCAGTTGATGTCGTAGCCGACGCCGCCGGGAGAGACGACGCCGTCGGGGAGCTCCATGGCCGCGACGCCGCCGACGGGAAAGCCGTACCCCTGGTGCGCGTCCGGCATCGCGAGCGCCGCCTCGACGACGCCGGGCAGCGTCGCCACGTTCTGCACCTGCTCGAGCGAGCCGTCGCGCGCGATCGCCTCGAAGAGCTGCTCGTCGGCGAACACGCGCGCCGGCACTCGCATGTCCGGCCGCGACTCGGCCGGGATCTCCCAGGTCGTCTCGTCGAGCCGGATCGCGTCAGACATCCAGCACCACGCGCGCGCGCCACCCGGCGCCGTCGGGCTCGAACAACGACCGGTGCAGGGTGACGGCCTTGACGAGATGAGGCGGATTGCCGGTATGCCCGTGCAGCGACGCCGAGAGCTCGCCCGCGCCCAGGTCGAGCGCCGCCGCCCGCTCGGGAACGAACGACTTCGTCTCGGCGAGGAACGCGAGCTCGTTCAGCCAGCCGACGAGCAGCGCCGCGCGATCGGCACCGGTGACACGGACGCGGAGCGCTGCCGGCTCCTCCAGGCCGTCGCCGACGAGCTCGGCGAACGCAGCCAGCGCCTCGAGGAACACGGCTGCCTCCGTCGGAGCTTCGATCTCGAGCTCGAGCTCGGCCGTGTGCTCGACCCAGCGGTACACGCGTCGTCACCGCACGTGCCGATCGATGCGCTCCTGCCTGATCATTCCGGCTGCATCATGAACGACGCCGGTGCGCACGCGCCCTCGCGATTGCTTCGCAGCCCGGCCGGGAAGGGGTCGCTCGTGCGGAAGCTCGCGGATGTTCGCCTCCCGGAGCGGTTCCGCGACCTGGAGGTGCTCGCCCGCGGTGGGATGGGCGTCGTGTACCGCGCGCACGACGCCGACCTCGGGCGAGACGTCGCGATCAAGGTGCTTGCTCGGGAGCACGCAGCCGACGCGGAGGTGACGACGCGGTTCATGCGCGAGGCGCGCGTCTCGGCGCGCCTCTCCGGCGTCCCGAACGTGGTCACGGTGTTCGACGTCGGCGGCCTCGACGACCAGCCGTTCATCGTCATGGCGTACCTCTCCGGCGGCTCGATCCAACAGCGGCTCGCCGTCGAGGGGCCGCAGCCACTCGGCCGCACGCTCGCCTGGCTGGCGCAGGCTGCGCGCGCGCTCGACGCGGCGCACGATCTGGGGGTCGTGCACCGCGACGTCAAGCCCGCGAACCTGCTGCTCGACGGCGACGACGTCGTCCACGTCGCCGACTTCGGCCTCGCGAGCGCGGTTGGCCTGCGCTCCCTCACCGGCGCCGGCACCGTGATGGGAACGGCCGGCTACCTCGCCCCCGAGCAGGCGCTGGGACGCACCGCCGGAGCGGCAAGCGACCGCTACGCGCTCGGCGTCGTCGCCTTCGAGCTGATGACAGGCTCGCGTCCGTTCGCGGCCGAGACGTGGACGGCGGAGGCTGCCGCTCACGTGCACGCACCGGTGCCGTCGGCCCGTGAGCGCCGCGACGAGCTTCCCCGCGAGCTCGACGCCGTCTTCCAACAGGCGCTCGCGAAAGATCCATCCGACCGTTTCGAGAGCTGCGCGGCGTTCGGGAGCGCGCTCCGGCGGGCACTCGACGAGTCCAGCGGCACGACGATCCGCCTCGAACCTGCCGCGTGGCCGCGAACGAAGCCGGGGCACGCGTCAGCGATGCCGGTCGCCTTCGCGCGGCGGAGACGACCGCAGTGGCCTTGGCTGCTCCTCCCGGCCGCAGCCGCCGGCATCGGCGCGACGCTCCTGCTCAACCGCGGCGCACCGGCGCCGACCACCGCCGGCCGACCCGGCGGGAACATATCGAGCGCGCGGACCGCCGCCGGGACGACGGCGACCGCCGCCACGGCCCCCGGAACGAGCGGCGCGGCTCTCAACAACGAGGGCTACGCGCTCATGCAGCGCGGCGACTACGGCCGCGCGTTACCCCTGCTCGAACGCGCCCGCACGCTGCTGCGGGGCTCGAGGACGATCGACGAGGCGTACACCGACTACAACCTCGCCTACACGCGTCTGCACCTCGGCCGGTGTAGCGGCGTCGTCGCGCTCCTGCACGAGTCGCAAGCGCTCCAGCACTACCGGCCCGAGATCACGGCCGCCCTGGCGGAAGCCCGCCGTCGGTGCTGAAGGTCGCCTCGGCGCGCTTTCCGACACACCTTCGCGTCCGTTGCACATGGGTACACATGCGCAACCGACGCAGACGTGCCGGCACGCGCGACCGTTCGCGCCCCGGCGCGATGAGCTCGCGCCGCGGCCGGAGTCAGTGCGTAGGATGGCCGCCGTGGGAGCCTCGACGATCGAGCTCGAGTCCGCGCTCGAGCAGCACCGCCGCGAGCTGACCGGCTACTGCTACCGCATGCTCGGCTCGCCGTTCGAGGCCGAGGACGCGGTGCAGGAGACGATGCTGCGTGCGTGGCGCGCGCTCGACCGCTTCGAGGGCCGCGCGGCGCTCAAGTCGTGGCTGTACCGGATCGCCACGAACGTCTGCCTCGACGCGCTCGGCGGCAAGGAGCGCCGCGTCAGGCCGATGGATCTCGGTCCGGCACAGGCGCCGCTGCTCGAGAACCTGCACACACGCGCGGAGGCGACCTGGATCATGCCGGCGCCCGACCCGGCCGATGCGGCCGAGTCGCGCGAGACGGTCCGCCTCGCGTTCGTGGCGGCGCTCCAGCATCTGCCGCCGAAGCAGCGGGCTTCGTTGATCCTCTGCGAGGTGCTTCATTGGCAGGCGTCCGAGGTGGCAGAGTTGCTCGAGACGTCCGTCGCCTCGGTGAACAGCGCACTGCAGCGCGCCCGCGCAACCCTCGCCTCGACCGAGATCCGCAACCTCGACGACGAGCCCGATCCGGAGCTGCTCGCGCGCTACGTCGCCGCCTTCGAGGCGTACGACATCGACGCGCTGACGCGGGTCATCCGCGACGACGCCACGCAGTCGATGCCGCCGTACGACATGTGGCTCGACGGGCGCGACGACATCTTCACCTGGTGGTTCGGCCCCGGTATCGGCTGCCAGGGGTCGCGCGTCCTGCCCGCCGGCACGGCGAACGGCCAGCCGGCGTTCGGTCAGTACAAGCCGGCAGCCGGGGGCGGCTTCGAGCCATGGGCGCTGCAGGTGCTCGAGGTCTCCGGCGGCAAGGTCGCCGAGCTCACCTTCTTCCTCGACACGGAGACGCTGTTTCCGCTCTTCGGGCTGCCGCCGCGGCTCGACGCGTAGCTTGGCCGTCTCGTACGAGCTCGTCACCCGCGGCCGAGCCGGCCACGAGCACACTCGCCGCTACACGAGCGACTCCGCGCTCGCTCCCGGATCCGTCGTCCTCGTCGGCGGCCGCTACTGGCTGGTGGAGCGGGTCGAGGAGGCGCGCGCCGAGGCGGTGCCCGCGCGCTACCGGCTGACGCTTCGCCACCAGGACGGGCGCGAGGAGGCCGGGGCGTTCCGGCGCTTCCGCGCCGACGCGCCCGCACCCGGCCACCGGCTGACGACGCTCGAGCACGGCGCGCCGATCAGCTGGGCGGTCGTCGAGCGGCGGCTCGCGCGGGACGATGCGGGGACGACGTACCTCGAGGCGGTCGCCGAGCGCGACTACGCCGAGACGGAGTCGCTCCCGGATCACCAGCTCGAGCACGCGTTCGAGCGCGGGCTCGTCGAGGAGGACGCGGCGGCCCAGGCGCTGGCGCGGGCCGAGGCGGCGGGACTTGCGATCGAGCTGGTCGCGCTCGAGGTCGGGCAGGCGGCAAACTGGGACGAGGCGGCGCACTACGTCGACAGCCTCATCCTCCCGGAGGTCGGGGAAGACGTGCTCCAGCTGTGCGGCGTCGACCCCGACCGCGACCCGCAGGAGACCTGGCTCGGCACGGTCAAGGCGCGCCTGCACGCCGACCTCGAGAGCTTCCGCCTCGACGTCGAGGGCGACCGCGACGAGATCGAGGAGTGGGACTTTCGCGGCAGTCGGATCTTCGCGGCGGTCGGCAACGTCGAGGACGACTCGAACCCGCTCAGCGGCTACGGCTGGATGTGCCGGCTCGTCGACAGCGGCGTGCTTGCGGCGGCGGGGTTCCAGCGCGTCCGCAAGGCGCTCCTGCCGACCTGACCGGCCGCGGAGCGCGCAGCGTCACGGGGTCAGCTCGAGCGGGACGACGACCAGCTCGAGCAGCCGCTCGTGGCGGGCGACGGTGAAGGTGACCCCGGCGCCGATGCGCTCGCCGACCATCAGCCGCTGCAGGTCGCTCATCGACAGGATCGGTGTTCCGTCGACCGCGACGATCAGGTCGCCCGGGCGCAGACCCGCCTTCGCCGCCGGCGCGTCGTCGACGACGTCGCTGATCTCGACGCAGCCGTCGCGGCCGAGCTCGCGGGCGAGCCGCGGCGGCAGCGGCCGCTGCTGGCCGCCGATGCCGAGGTAGGCGCGCCGGAAGCGGCCTTCCGTCATCAGCGCGCCGATGATCCGACGCGTCGCCGCGTTGATCGGGACGGCGAGCCCCAGCCCGACACCGGCGACGGCGGTGTTGATGCCGACGACGCGGCCGCGGCCGTCGGCGAGCGCGCCGCCCGAGTTGCCCGGGTTCAGCGCCGCGTCGGTCTGGATCACGTTGTCGACGACGCGCACGTTCGCCCCCACGCGGGTCGGCAGCGAGCGGCCGAGCGCGGAGACGACGCCGGCGGTGACCGAGCCGGCGAACCCGTGCGGGTTGCCGATCGCGACGACCAGTTGCCCGACGCGTAGACGCTCAGCGTCGCCGAGCTCCGCGGCGGTCAGCGCGCGGTCGGCTGCGCGCAGGACGGCCAGGTCCGAGAGCGCGTCGGCGCCGACGACCGAGAAGTCGACGTCGCGGCCGTCGGCGAACGAGGCACGCCCGCGTCCGCCGCTGCTCGCGACGACGTGGGCCGAGGTGACGAGGAAGCCGTCGGGCGTGATCACGACGCCGCTGCCGCCGCCCTCGAGCCGGCGCCCGTTTCGTACGCGGCGCCACACGCGCAGGTTCGCGACCGACGGCGTCAGCCGCTCGGCGACGCTCGTCACCGCCTGCGAGTACGCGTCGAGGGCGTCGCCGTCGTCAGCGACGTCGTCCGCGGCACCCGGCTCGAGCGAGCTGCCGAAGCGATCGATGAAGAGCACGTCCGGCACGACGGCCAAAGTAGCGCCCACGGCCGGGGCTACGCCTCGTGCTGCTCCCGCGACGCGACCGGCAGCACCTCCCCGAGCCCGGCGAGCCGGATCAGCTCCTCGATCTCGGGCGGAACGTCGCGCAGCGCGATCGCGAAGCCGAGTCGCCGCGCCTCGAGCTGGACGCGCGCGAGCAGGTCGATCGTCGCGAGGGAGCTCACTCGACCTTCGACGGCCCGAGCGACGGATCTTCATCGGCACCGATGAGTTCTCGCGCCCGGCCCGGTCGAAGGAGGCATGACGCTCACCGATCGCACCCGCTGGTTCGCCCTCTATGTCCTCTGCCTCGGCAGCCTGATGATCGTTCTCGACGTCACGATCGTGAACGTCGCCCTGCCCTCGATCCGCGAGAGCCTCGGCTTCTCGGCGACGTCGCTCGCATGGGTCGTGAACGCCTACATGCTCACCTTCGGCGGCTTCCTCCTGCTCGGCGGCCGCCTCGGCGACCTCTTCGGGCACCGCCGGCTCTTCGTCGGCGGGATCGCGCTCTTCACGGTCGCGTCGCTCGCGTGCGGCGTGTCGACGTCGCAGGGGCTGTTGATCGGCGCGCGCGCGGTGCAGGGGCTCGGCGGCGCGGTCGCATCCGCCGTCTCCCTGTCGCTGATGATGAACCTCTTCACGGAGCCGGGCGACCGCGCGAAGGCGATGGGAATCTTCGGCTTCGTCGCCTCCGGCGGCGGCAGCCTCGGCGTGCTGCTCGGCGGCATCCTCACCGATGCGCTCAACTGGCACTGGATCTTCCTCGTCAACGTCCCGATCGGGGCCCTCGTCGTCCTGCTGACGCTGCGGCTGATTCCCGACGGCCGCGGCGTCGCGCAGGAAGGCCGCCTCGACGTCGCCGGCGCGCTGACGGTGACCGGCTCGCTGCTGCTCGCGGTCTACGCGATCGTGAACGGCAACCAGCAGGGCTGGACGTCCGCGCGGACACTGGGACTGCTCGCGGTCGCCGCCGCGCTGCTCGCGCTGTTCGTCGCGATCGAGGCGCGTGTTGCCGCACCGCTCGTGCCACTCCGGCTGCTGCGCAAGCGCAACCTCGCCTTCTCGAACGTGGTCGGCGTGCTGTGGGCGGCCGCGATGTTCGCGCTCTTCTTCCTCTCCGCGCTCTACCTCCAGCTCGTGCTCGGCTACAGCCCGCTGCAGGTCGGGCTCGCCTTCCTGCCGGCCAACCTGATCATGGGCGCGTTCTCGATCGGCCTCTCGGCGAAGCTCGTGCTGCGGCTCGGGATCCGTCCACCGCTCACGACCGGCCTGCTGATCGCGGCGGTCGCGCTCGCGCTGTTCGCGCGCGTGCCGGTGCACGGGAGCTTCGCCCTCGACGTCCTCCCGAGCATGATCCTGCTCGGGATCGGCGCCGGCATGGCGTTCAACCCGGTGCTGCTCGCCGCGATGAGCGACGTCGCTCCGCAGGAGTCGGGGCTCGCGTCCGGCGTCGTCAACACCGCGTTCATGATGGGCGGCGCGCTCGGGCTCGCCGTGCTCGCGAGCGTCGCGGCGGCACGGACGAAGGCGCTCGGCGGCGCCGGCGATCTCGCCGCGCTCGTCGGCGGCTACCACGTCGCCTTCGCGGTCGGCGCCGTCTTCGCGCTCGCCGCGGCGACGCTCGGCGGTGTCTTCCTCCGCGCGACGGTCGCCGGGCAGCACGCGGCTGCGGAGCCTGCCGCCGCGTAGGCGCGACGCGCGGAAGGCGGTCGACGGCTCCGCCCCGCGCCCCGGTAGGCTCGCGGCGACCCCCGAGAGGAGACGCGAGATGGCTACCGCAACACACGAAGCACACCTGCCGGCGGTCGACCGCCACCGGCGCACCGAGGTCGGGCGCGACCTGCAGGCGACGCTGGTCGAGCTCGTCGACCTCTCCGTGCTCGGCAAGCAGCTGCACTGGAGCGTCGTCGGCGCGCTCTTCAAGCCGCTGCACGAGCACCTCGACGAGCTGATCGACTCGTGGCGCGACCTCGCCGACACCGTCGCCGAGCGCAGCGTCGCGCTCGGGCTCTTCCCCGACGGCCAGTCGGGCACCGTCAGCGCGAGCAGCGAGATCCCACCCGTCGAACGCGGCCCACTCGAGACCGAGGTCGTCGTGCGCGAGCTCGTGTCGCGGCTTGCCGCGGTGACGGAGCGCATCCGCGGGCGCATGGACCGGCTGGGCGAGCTCGACCTCGCCTCGCAGGACGTCCTGATCGAGGTCGTCCGCGAGCTCGAGAAGCAGCTCTGGATGCTCCGCGTCCAGCTCGCCGACTAGCCCGGCCGCGACCGTCAGGATCATCGTCGAGCAGCAGAGGTCGCTCGAACCGAAGCGGTAGCCGCCGTCTCTACCACCGCGTGTCGAGCCGGTAGATCGCGCGCGCGTTCTCGCGCAGGACGAGACGCGCGTCGTGCTCGTTCGCGACGACCTCGGCGAGCGCGTCGCGCCACCACCGGGCCGCGAGCAGGTAGAGCTCCGGCGTCCGCGCGGCGTCGGAGGCGTAGAGGAGCTTCGAGATCGGCGCGAGCTCGAGCGCCTCGCGGAGCGCCTCCGCCGGCCGCGCCACGTGCGGAATCGTCAGCGACAGGTCGAAGAACACGTTGCCGTAGACGTGCGCGAGCCAGCCCGCCTCGCGGACGAACGGGTAGCAGTGGAGGAGCACGAAGGTCGTCTCGCGGAAGCGCTCGAGCAGCGGCTTCAGGTAGCTCGGATCCGAGCGCCAGAGGTGCAGATCCCAGTCGCCGAAGCCCGTGTGCACCTGCACCGGCAGCGGGTCGCCGGTCGCCTCGTTCGCCTCGAGCGCCGCGAGCACCTCGTCGGAGAACCGGTTCAGGCCGCCGCGATACGCGGCGATCGTCTTCAGCGCCGCGAAGCCTCGCTCGCGCGCCGTCTTCGTCTCGGCCGCCGCCTGCTCGCCGCGCGTCTCGAGCCGCAGCACCGGCCGCGCCTCGCAGCGCCCGAGCTCGCCGAGCTCCCGCCAGCCCACCGACTTGCCGGGCGGCGGGAAGCC
>Ga0070739_10006393_pt1 | contig 12991 bp, 13 predicted proteins | sample Coa_R1_7_FD_66445 | JGI IMG/M metagenome (GOLD analysis project Ga0070739, IMG submission 66445) | Surface soil microbial communities from Centralia Pennsylvania, which are recovering from an underground coalmine fire - Coalmine... | ecosystem: Environmental > Terrestrial > Soil > Unclassified ... | reverse complement strand
TGCAGGCGCAGCCGCAGCCGCTTCTCCCGCTTGCCTTCGACCATCCAACCGCCGCGATACTTGTTCTGGTCTTCCCAACGTGTCGGGTAGCCGGTACCCGGCTTGGTCTCCACGTTGTTCCAGTACATGTACTCGGTGCCTTTGCGGTCCGTCCAAATGTTCTTGCACGCGATGGTGCAGGTGTGGCAGCCGATGCACTTGTCTAGATGAAAGACCATCGAAACTTGAGATCGGATTTCCATCTTAGTCCTCCTTCGTTCCTAGGCCCTTCGTTCCTAGAAACCTTAGTGCCTCTATTCTCGTTCTACGCCTTCGTTCCTAGGCCTTCAACCAAGTGCCCAATGTCCGGTCCCTGTGGTGTGCCGCACCCCGCCGTTGACGGGGCATCGCGTACAGCCACCACGGTGACCTCGAACTCGAGCGTCATTCCGGCGAGTGGATGATTGGTATCGACGATCACGAAGCCATTCTCTTCGTTGACTTCGGTGACCATCACGTTCTCCACTCGCCGGCCATCCTCGCTTTGCGCGAGAAAACACATCCCCGCTTCGACCTGGTCGGGGCCGCCAAACTCCTCGACCGGTATGCGCTGCTGCAACGCTTTGTCGCGCGGGCCGTAAGCCTCTTCGGGCGGCAGCACCGCCACGACGCGGTCGCCCTCTGCCTTGCCCTCGAGGGCTCGTTCGAGAGCAGGCAGTAGCCGGCCGGCGCCGTGCTGATATTCCAGCGGTTCGTCGCCCCACACCGCCGATCGGATGTGACGAATGGTGCCGTTGGTGCGCAACGTGTAATTGATGGTCACGTACTTTCCGGCAGCCACTCGGGCCGGCGTGTTCATCGGCGCCCGCAGGAGTTCATGCGAATGAGTTTCGTGCGAATGAGACTCATCCGAATGAGGCTCAAGCAAGTGAGTCGTCGCGCCGTTTACCATTCCAGCTTCTCCATTTTGCGCACGACGACATGAGTGTCTCGCGTCATGATCCCGGTCGGGCCCCAGTAGTTCCAGCCGTAGGTGAACTGGGCGTAGCCGCCCGCCAGGTACAACGGGTTGATGCGGATGCGCGTCACACTGTTATGGCCGCCGCCGCGCCATTTGCGCTCCTGCGATTTCGGAATGTACACGGTGCGCTCGACCGCGTGATAGTACATGCAAGTGCCCGGCTGGATGCGGCGGCTCACATTGGCGCGAGTCACGATCACGCCGTTGTCGTTGTAGACCTCGACCCAGTCGTTGTCCTCGATGCCTACCCGCGCCGCATCGCGGTCGTTGATCCACACCGGATCCATGCCGCGCGACAGCATCAGCATGCGGTGATTGTCCTTGTAGGTGGAGTGGATGTTCCACTTGCCGTGCGGCGTGATGTAGTTCAGCACCAGGGCGCGGTCGTCGACCCGGCTGTTGCGGATGTCGCCGGTCCTGCGCGGCTCGAGCTTGGGCTTGTACGTCGGTATGTGCTCGCCGATGTCGAGATACCATGGGTGGTCGACATACAGCGTCTGGCGGCCGGTAAGCGTGCGCCAGGGCACCAGCCGCTCGACGTTCATACACCAAGCGGCATAGGCGCGGCCGTCATTGATCATGCCGGTCCAGCACGGGCTGGTGAGTAGCCGCCTCGGCTGCCGCGTCAGATCGTAGAAGGTACAGCTCACGCCGCGGGTGTTTTCGGCGATGTCGGCGAGCGGCAGGCCGACGCGCTCCTCTTCATGATGGAAGGCCTGCCAGCAAACCTCGCCGTTGCTCTCGGGCGCGCACAGGAGAATGGTGTTGCACGCGTCCAGCGCGTCCTCGAGACTCGGGTAACGTTTGCCACCCCACTCGACGCAACGCATGTGTCTCGGGTCGGGCATCGGCTGAACGGGATTCTCGAGCATTTGGTCGTATTGGGCCTTGATCGGCACCTGCACGCCGACAGCCGAGACGCCATCTTCTCGCACCCGCGGTCCGAACGAGATGAACTTGTTGTAGAGGTTTGCGTAGTCGCGCTCCACCACCCGCAGATGCGGGAAGGTCTTGCCCGGCACCAAGTCGCACTCGCCCAGGGCCCAGTCGCGGACCTGCGGCTGCGCCAGCTCGTCGGGCGTGTCGTGCATGAGCGGGGTGGCGAGCAGGTCGCGCACCGGCTTGGGAAAGACAAGCGGCGCCATCTCGCTCACCTTCTTCGCGAGCAGCTTGAAAATTTCCCAGTCCGTTTTGGATTCCCACACCGGCGGCACCGCCTGCCCGAGCACGTGGAGGAACGAGTGCAGGTCGGTCGTATTGAGATCGTTCTTCTCGTACCAGAAGGCCGATGGCAGCACGATGTCGGAGTAGAGCGCCGAACTGTCCATGCGGAAATTGAGGTCGACCACTAGGTCATACTTTCCGCGGGGCGCCGGCTCGCGATACTTCACCGTCTCCGTCTTGCCCTTGGCGCGATCGTCGGCGATGGCGTTGTCATGTGCCCCGAGGTAATGACGCAAGAAGTACTCGTGGCCCTTGGCGCTCGACTGGATGGCGTTGCCGCGCCAGATGAACCACACCCGCGGCCAGTTCTCCTCGGCGTCGGGATCGTTGATCGTAAGACCTAACTTCTTGTTCTTGACCTGCTCGACGACGCGCCCGACGATCTCGCTCTCCGTCTTCGCGCCGGCACGCTCGGCCTCGGCCACAATGTCAAGCGGATTGCGGTCGAAGTACGGGTGCATAGGCATCCAGCCCAAGCGCACCGACTTGGCCTCCAGATCTATAGAGTGGCCCTTGGCCCAGCGCGGATTGTTGGTCGTCAGGCCGTACTCGGTAAACTCCTGCTCATACCGCCACTGACAGCAGTGGGCGTAATGCCAGGTCGACGACTGCAGAACGCGCGGCGGCTTGACCCAGTCCTGGGCGAGCGCGATCGATGCCCACGGCGCAACGGGGGCAAGCTTTTCCTGGCCGACGTAATGGTTGATGCCGCCGCCGTTGCGTCCACAGCAGCCGCACAGGATCAGCGCGACTGTGGCCGAGCGGTAGATCAGATTGTTGTAGTACCAGTGGTTGGCGCTGGCGCCCACGATAACCATGGACCGGCCTTGGGTGAGTTCGGCAGTGCGCGCAAACTCACGAGCTAGCCTGATGACCGTAGCGCGGCCGATGCCGGTGAACTTCTCCTGCCACGCCGGCGTGTAGGTCGCCTCGGCATCGTCGTAACTCGACGGGTAGTCGCCATCGAGGCCGCGGCTGTGCCCAAACTGGGCCATCAGCAGATCGAACCCGGTGGTGACCAATATCTCGCCGTCTTCGGTGGCGAGACGTCGCACCGGAACGCCGCGTGCGATGACGGGCGTTGGAGTGCCCGGCACTCCCTTGGAGAAATTTTCGAACTCGACCTGGACCACGGCGTCGCGCTTATCGATGAAGCTCAGCACTGCATCGATGGGGCTGTTGTCCTCGCCGTCCTCTTGGGAGAGGTTCCACTTGCCCTTGTTGGCTTTTTCGGCAGCCCAGCGGTAGCCGACTTGACCTTTGGGCACGCGCGGCTCGCCGCTCTTGGCGTCGATGACCATCAATTTCCAGTCGCCGTGCTCGACGTCCTTGTAGCGCGCCACGCGCTTGGCGCGCACCAACTGCCCCATGCGATAATTTTTGCCTTCGGGGTGCAGTTCGACGAGGAACGGAAGATCGGTGTACCGCTTCAGGTAGTCGACGAAATAGGGGACCTGCCGGTCGAGGTAGAACTCCTTGAGGATGACGTGGTCGATCGCCATCCACAGCGCGCAGTCCTGCCCCGCCTGGATTGGAATCCACTCGTCACAGTACTTGGCGATTTGGCTGAAGTCCGGCGCGAGCACGACGAATTTGGTACCGTTGGTGCGAGCCTCCGCGATGAAGTGCACGTCCGGAGTGCGGGTCATGTTCAAGTTCGACGCCATCGAGACGATGAACTTGCTGTTGTACCAGTCGGCGCCTTCGCACACGTCGGTCTGGTCGCCCCAGATCTCCGGGAACGAAGTCGGTAGGTCGGCGTACCAATCGTAGAAGCTCAGGGTTGCGCCGCCGAAGAGCTGGAGAAAGCGACAACCCGCCGCAAAGGAGCACATCGACATCGCCGGGATCGGCGAGAAGCCGATCACCCTGTCCGGTCCCCACTTGCGCGCCGTGTAAAGACTCGCGGCGGCGATCAACTCCGACACCTCGTCCCACTTGGCGCGGCGATAGCCACCTTTGCCGCGCGAGTACTGCATGCGCGTACGCTTCTGCGGGTTCTCAATCAGCGAGGCCCACGCTTCCACCGGATTGGAATGATTAGCTTTCGCTTCGCGCCAGAAGTCGAGCAGCGGGCCGCGTATATAGGGATACTTCACCCTGATCGGGCTGTAGACATACCAGGACGCAGAGATGCCCCGCTGGCAGCCACGCGGCTCATAAGGGGGAAGACCTTTTTCGAGCAACGGATAGTCGGTCTGCTGCATCTCCCAGGTAATAATCCCGTCCTTGACGTAAATCGCCCAGGAGCAACCGCCCGTGCAGTTCACGCCATGCGTACTGCGGATGATGTTATCGTGTTGCCAGCGGTTGCGGTAGAACTCCTCCCACTTGCGCTCCTGGGGATTGACCAGGTCCAGTATCCAGCTCATCAGCCTCTCCTCACTGCGTCCGCGGGGCCGCGACGCTCGTTATTGTCTCGTTTATTGCTGCGATCCGAAGCGAGCCTTCCAACCGGGATGGTACGGACCCGTAAACCAACCACCGTTGCGGGGATCCGAGTGACCGGTGGTGGGCTTGGCCACCATCGGGCGCCGTACCCCGAAGCTGTTCCGTTGGCGCCACCACCACGTCGCGAACGCGAGCCCGATCACCACGCCGAGCACGGCCAGGCCCGCAAGCTGCCAGATCGCTTGCACCGGCCGTTGGGTCACCGAGGCTTGGCCAAGGAACGCGACAATGTTCGCGCGTTCTTGATCGGTCAGCGGACGCTGCGACCAAACGGCTTTCATCGTGGGCGTCGGCGTGCCTGCGATGAAGGCGTTGACACCGGATGCTCCGCCGAGTTGCCCAACCACTCCGGTCAAGTCTGGCCCAAGCTGTCCGCCGCCCAAAGCGCCGATGCCGCCGATACTGTGACAGGCCATGCATGGCGGGCCGCCGTTCTGAAAGCGCACCACACCGGTGAACAGATCCTTTCCGGCCTCAGGATTGCCCTGGGGAGCGGGCGCGGCCGCGGCCGCAGAGGACTCCGCCCCTGAGCCCGCCTCGGCACTTCCCAGATACGCGATGATCGAGTCGACGTCCGAGGAGCTGAGCCCGAGGTTGGGCATCTGCACGTCATGGTACTGATGCAGCAATTTGATTGCAGTCGGATCTTTTTTCGCGACCATTTGATCGGGCGCCGCGATCCATTGCTGCAGCCATTCCTTCGGCTCTTTCGAGGTGACGCCCTTCAGGTCGGGGCCGACGAGATCGCCTTTGCCGATGGTGTGACAGGCGGGGCAGCCTTTTTGTTCGAATAATTGTTTGCCCGCGTTGGCATCGCCGGCGGCATTCGCACCGGCAGGCAGCGCCGTCCATAAACCTACAATTGCCGCGACCGTAATGGCTAGCCGTCGCCCGCACGCGATGGGCTTCTGGTTCGTCATCTGTCGCCCTCCCTCCTCCTCGTCTGGCCGAGGCTTTTGTTATTGAACGCGGTTGCCGCCTCTTTGCGATTGCCGACGGCGCACGATCCGGCTTCTTGGCGGCCGGTTAAGCAGCAGCTTTGACCTCGATCTTGTTGTCCGGCTTGCGCCCCGCGGGCTGCTTTGGCAGCTGCGTCGCGAGCCCGTCCGTCTTGAAGCTTGCCTCGATCTCCTCGGCTGCAGGCACAGCGGCATGCTGGCGCAAGGCCGTCAAACGCCGCAACGAGCGCGCCAACGCCACCGAAACGCCCATGGCCGTGCTGCGGCAGGCTTCCCACAAGGTCACCGCCGCCTGGTTCGGCATCAGGATCGACGCCACACCGGAGCGCGACGACACTCGGTTCAACGCGATGCGCGAATCGGGGGAGGCAACGTGGCGAATCTCGATATGCTCCGCGTGCCGCGTCGCCACCGGCAACTGCAGCACCGTGGCGGTTTGACCGGCGGCCAACCGCCCGACCTTCACGACCTGCCCATCCGGGAATTCCAAAGCATCATGCTGAACGTGCGGATCGTCCAGGTCGATCTGGCGAAAGCGGGCGACCTTGTGCTTGGCGCGCGCCTTGCCGAGAAAGCGCACGGCGCGGTCGTAGCGGACATTGTTGTCGAAGGCCAACTCCGTTCCGGGCAGCAGGCAGACGGCCACCTTGGGTGGACCGTCATGAATGACCAACTTGGCGCCGTGCTCCCCGACGGCGGCAAACCCACGCGTACTTGATTTCGCAAGTTCGGTGGTAACCAGCCTGTCACTGACCCTGGCAGGCCGCGAAGCGACGTGGTGCAGACTGTAGTCGCACATGAAGGGCTCCTGTAGCTCGGGTGTTAGGCCCATTAATGTGGATAAGATGCATGTTACACGGCATCGATGATGGCGTCAACGCAACTTCTACCGTCACATTAGGTTCCCGAGCTTAGCGCTGTGGACGTGAAGTTCCAAGCTTCCTGTACCGTCGAGCGCATCGCCCTATGAAAATAGTATGGCACCTGCTCGATGGCGTTGCAGACTCTGACGGATTTGGGATTGCCTTGGCGCAAAGCCGCGAAAACATACGGCCGAATCGCGTCAAAATTTCTGCTGCCCCGGGTCAAAAATCTCGACTTCGCGAGAAGCGGGTACTTTATCGCGATGCAATAGAAACGGCTGAAATCGCCTCGACCTATCATCGCACCGCGATAAGCGATTGCGCAGCCGAAAGAATCAATCAGCGCCGCATGAGAATCGATCAGCTGCCGCGTGCCGGCGGCGCTGTCGAATTTGTCGCAGCCTGACCCATCAACTCACGATGAATGCCTTGCGGCCTAATCCTGCTGCGCACCTTCCAGGTCTTGCACTTTGAGGCCCCGCTCAGCGAAAAAGCGATATTGCGCAAAATTGCGCTCGTAAAAGGCTCTGTCCTCCACTGGCCCGACGACCTCAAAGGCGTACTTATAAAGCTCGCCGGATGACGATTTAGCTTTAGGCGCGGCCATTTCGGCCATCACGCCAAAAGACGGAGCACGTAGGATCTTCAATTTGCCAATCAACTGGGTTGCCGCTTTGGCGTTCGTCCCCTGCAGTATCACCACCGCCGGCGGCACATCCCGGCGATCCGGAAATGAACATACGACCGAATACATGCGCGTGGCCGCAGCCGGCGAATTTGGATCGCTCGGATCATAGCTGCCCCGCCTATGAAGACCCGATGCCGCCACGGTGCGCGCAGTTCGCCACTTCACTTCGCGGCCGCTGTCGAGCCTAACCGTAAATTCGGTATCAGCGGGCGTCCAATGCTTACCGTCGTCCGCTCGAGCAAGAATACCGCCGCCCGCCGCCAGCGGGCGCCACAGAACAAAGCGCCACTCGATGAAAATTGGGCAAATGCGAACCTTCGACCCAATACAATCATTGATCCGGCTATGCCAAAACTCGCCCGGCTTGGCGTTGCTGAACTCAGTCAGCTCGGGCGACTGCGGCTGAAGCAGTTTGAGGCGCGGAATTTCTATATCGCCATCGCCGGCACCGTTCACACCGCTCGCATGCGCCTGCACAGACGCGGGCAACTGCGCCTTAGCCATTCCAATCTCCCGGCCGGGTGAATAGCTCAGAGCATATGATTGAGGGTTCCACGTCGGGATTCAATGTGATTCGGGGATCGCGACGTTTAGTCATCGATGATCGGGCGAGAATTTTCTGAAGGCGTTGAAAGATTGATGCTTTACCCAACTGCGATCCCCCGCTCGTGCTTTGCGGCCCGAGAAATATTCTTCGCCAGCGCGATCTTTCGCCGAACTCCCCACATGGCGCGCGAACCGGTGAGCTTCTCGATCCACAAATGGAGTTGAAGTGAGCGACGATGCCGCCTAATATATGGACTCGGCAATGCCTTCTCCGCCTCATCCAACAGAAACTGGGACATTGCCTTGGAATGCACGCGTTCCTGAGAGCCATCGGAGTTCTCGCTCTGGTCGCAGGACTGGGCTTTGTCGGACAGGGCGCCCGCTATTTCGCGTTTCCTGCCGAGGGCCTCATGACCAGACATACTGAATGGGTCTATTACGGCGCCGTGATAGCCCTGGTCGGCCTTTTACTTATAATCTTCTCGCGACCCTCCGACGAACCGCGGATTTGACCCTGCGCTCGGGGTTTGGGCCCGTGTGGAACCACCCGATATAATCACGAGAGGGTTCCCGAACTTCCAATGACCACGTTTGAACCGGCAGCCATTTCAGTCCGACGCCCTGCCGTCGTTCGAAAATCAGCAACTCGCGTTGTATTGCCGGAGGCGGCAGCGAAGATCCTCGCGACCTCGCGCGAGCTTCCATAACCGGAACGCCAGGAGAGTCCGCATGTCCGAACAGTCCCCGTCTGAAAAAGTCCCTGTAACGGTGCTGACCGGCTATCTCGGCGCCGGCAAAACGACCTTGCTCAACCGCATCCTTTCCGAGCAGCACGGCAAGAAATACGCCGTGATCGTGAATGAATTCGGCGAGATCGGCATCGACAATGATCTCGTGATGGGGGCCGACGAGGAAGTATTCGAGATGAACAACGGCTGCATCTGCTGCACGGTGCGCGGCGACCTCATGCGCATCATCGACGGATTGATGCGTCGGAAAGAAAGATTTGACGCCATTATCGTCGAGACGACGGGGCTCGCCGACCCAGCTCCGGTCGCCCAGACGTTCTTCATGGACCCGAATATCGGCCGCAAGACCAAGCTCGACGCGGTCGTGACCGTGGCCGACGCCAAGTGGCTCAACGACCGGCTGAAAGATGCGCCGGAAGCAAAGAATCAAATCGCATTTGCCGACGTGATTTTGATCAACAAAACCGATCTCGTCTCGCCCGACGAGTTAAGCGAGGTCGAGGCGCGCATTCGCGGGATCAACCCCTATGCCAAGTTGCACAAGACTCAACGTGCGAACATTTCTCTCGACGCGATTTTGGGCCGCAACGCCTTCGACCTCGATCGCATTCTCGATCTGGAGCCGGCCTTCCTCGAGCCCGACGAGCCCGATCATCACGACCATGAGCACGGCGACCACCACCACGATCACGAGCATGAGCACAGCGGTTTGAAGCATTATCACGACGAAGAGATGCAATCGATCTCACTCCGCACCGACAAGCCGCTCGACCCGGACAAGTTTTTTCCCTGGGTCCAGGATCTCGTGCAGAAAGAGGGGCCGAACATTCTGCGTTGCAAAGGCATCCTAGCGTTCAAGGACGATGATCAGCGCTTTGTCTTCCAGGGCGTGCACATGATCCTCGACGGCGATCATCAAAGGCCGTGGAAGGAGGACGAGAAGCGCGAAAGCCGCATCGTTTTCATCGGCCGCCATTTGCCCAGCCAGCTGATCACCGAAGGCTTCGAGAGTTGCTTTGCGCGATAACGTCGAATCGCCCGGGCAAGCAGTTTCGTCATTTATCGTTCTGCTTGTCGGGCTCTTTCGACTGCACCTCTTCAATTTCGCGCGTGAGCAGCCCGGCGCTCACCAATCCGGCAACGAAAATGTCGGGGCTGACCGTTGAAACGTGAATGCCCTGCTCGTACACGCGATCCGCGACCGCCTCCATGAATGCCCGATCGCTGAGGTGTTGTTCATTCCAGCTCGCCTCACGGAGGCGGCGTATGATGTCGAGCGATGTTTCGGCCTCGATCAGCAGCCCCTGATTTGTACGGTACCGCATCGCTGTGCTCTCCATAGGCAGCTGGTCTTTGCATTTGGGTTTTCGGTTTCAACCCCATGAGAATCGTTCATAATGGCGATTGGCTCAGATCGGCAACGGTCCCGCAATTGGGTCGCAACAGCATGACATTCGATCGCCGAAGCAAAGCCTCCAAAGCCGCTCGATCTGGCCGATTCAGGCGCGGCAAGATTCTGTGCGCCAGGTCGCCTGCCATCGCTCCGCGGCTGCGACGCTAAACGCAAGCGTCGCCCGGAGCAGCGCGACCGCCAACATGCACAGAAATAGATCATGTGTGCCCACAAAACATGCATGTAAAAAGGCACTTTATACATTATATTGTAGGTATTGTCGTGACATGTTTGTGCTTATGACGGCAATTGACGGCAAATTTGCCACAAAAGGACGGCGCGGGGTGGGGTGCCCGCGGCCGCCGCAGACCGAAAGGCAAAGAAAGTGCGACTGACACTTCATACTGATTACGCTTTGCGCGTCCTCATTCATGTCGCGATCGAGGACGGCAAGCTGGTCACGATCAACGATGTTGCGGACACGTTCGACATCTCAAAGCAGCATTTGATGAAGATCGTGAACAATCTGAGTCAGAAGGGCTATTTGGACACTGTGCGCGGCCGCAACGGCGGCATCCGCTTGGCGCGCCAGCCGCGCGATATCAATATCGGCCAAGTGGTGCGCGACACCGAGGAGAGCCTCCATGTTGTCGGCTGCCTTGGGCAGCCGGGCTATTGCCGAATCGAGCGAGGGTGCGTGCTGCGCGGCGCGCTTCACGACGCGACGCAGGCATTCCTAGCCGTCTTGGACGGATATACATTGGCCGACCTTGTCAGGCCGCGGAGGATACTATCGTCGTTGCTGGTGCGCGACCAGCGCGCGGTGCATAGCCAGGCGGATGTCAGAAGTCTCGCCTAGTCCTCACAATCATGGGTCAGTGATACGCACTGTCATCGCCAGGAGCGATTAGCGACGAAGCGATCCAGCGGCTGTATAGGCGCCCCGGATTGCTTCGCGTCGCTCGCAATGAGGCGATGATTCAATCTGAACGCCGTGACGCTTGCTGAGCGCTTCGCGACAATGATCGACTGCAACGAGATGAAGACTCAGTTGCGCCGATGACCGTGCTCCGGGATTTCATCAATGAGATCGGTGGCGAACTCGACGCGCGTCGCGACAAGCCCCTTGCCCCGCATCACTGGATCAGCTTTGTGAAACTAATCGATACCGTCGATCGCGTTGATGAGATGGCCGATTTGCGCCAACGGATTGAGCAAATCGTCTCGCAACGCAATGTGCGTTTCCAGGATCGCTGCTTGGCATTGATCCCGTTGCTGAGCGCCGATCCCGCTATTGCGGCCACGTTTAACGCGCGGCGGCGTGCGGCAATAGCGGCACTTGCGGCGCTGTAGCCGCGCGGCGAGCAGCGCTTCGGGCAACATCAGCTTGTCGCCAGCATTGCCCGTCGTCAGTTTGGCCCGTCGGCCTCCGAATTGACTGCCTCCGGCAACGAACGCATTGGGCCGCGTACGGCGGCAAGCCGCTGCACCACGGCAGGACCCGGCACCGAAATCTCTCCCTGTTCGAAGGCGACAACCGTAAGGCTTGCAAAGGCCTCGAGCAGTTCGCCCGAGCGAAGCAGGAAATCGGGATTGCGCGGCGGCCCGAAGCGTTCGTTGCCGACCGCGAAAGTCTCGTAGATCAGCACTCCAACCGGCGCGAGGGCATCGGCAATCAGGCGGAACAGCGGGCGGTGCAGGTAATTGGTGACGACGATTCCGTCATAGTCACCGCCAATCTCCGGACGGTCGCCGGTCTCGAGGTCGATCCGGCACACCTCACAATCCTGCCCCGCGAGCGGCGAGAGTGCCGTGGTATCACGGTCGACGGCTCGCACGGCAAATCCGCAGTCGCGCAGCAGGCGAACATGGCGTCCATTGCCGGCCGCGAGATCAAGCACGAGACCACCCCGCTTGATCAGCGGCAAAAACCGCTTGACCCAGCGGGAGGGGCGCGTCGAGGATTGAGACGATCGCATGCTCTCTTGCATTGGCGGCGGTCGATCGCAAAATATCGAGCAAACCAAGTAGGAATGCGCGGGCCGGAGCGATGATTTTGTTTGCCCTGCGTTGCGCCCGTGGCCACCAATTCGAAGCTTGGTTTCGCGATGGCGACGGGTTCGAAGCGCAGCAGAAGGCGGGTGCGATCTCCTGTCCCGAATGCGGCGAAACCAAGGTGGAAAGGGCGGTCATGGCCCCGCGACTCGGCAAGCCGGGCCGCCGGCTTGGCCGGCTGGCGGTGGGTTTGGGCGTGACCGACGATCCCGGTGCGGACCCGTAACTTTCGGGATTGTGCGTCGTAACGGAGAGGAAAATCCAACTGTGAGCGTTGCTTCCCAAAAGCGAAGACGCCATGGCCTCAATTGGTGCGACGCCGGTTGACTTATGCGTCAATCTAGAAGACGAATGGTTCTCTCGCCGATTTCCACAAGGGTCTTCGGTACACAAGGTCTTCGGCACAACATCTGCTGCAGATCGTCCCCCGCCTTTCTCTGTGCCCCACCGCGTCGCATTGTGAAGAGCCATGAAGAAGACATTGCCAAAATCTGACGGTTCGTCGTTCCTGCTTTGCGAGGACGTGCGGGAGGAGGTCAATGACAAGCTCAGCGTTATTGGTGTCCTTCCAAACAATGACATCGTCCTTCAAAAGGAAGTTGTGATTCCGTCTCTCATGGCTGTCTTGTTTGCTCGCGGGGGCGAGGGACCTTGTGAGACAAAAGTTTCGCTTACCGATCCCAAAGGGCAGACCGTGATTGAGAGTCCCAAAAAGGCGGTTGTCCTGGAGAAGGACAAGGCCTATCTCGCGGCGATTAGGGTCCTTGCTCCGGAGCTGACGGTTGGGCAATACGTAATAAAATTTTTCTTCGATGATGCCGTGATCCAACGCACCTTCGACGTAAAAAAGGCAAAGGATTGATAATCGCTGGCACCCCGCGGGAACTTCCGGCGCAGAGGCTCATCGGAGCATGAGCCATTTGCCGTCATTGCGAGCGAGGGTCTAAAGCGGGATGAGTTTAGCCTGAATCGATTTGGGATTCCCAAATCAGCGGATTTCTGATTCACCATGCTGGCTGGGATGGAGGCCAGCATGGATGGGCAAACCTTATCCTTTGGCGTT
>Ga0070739_10006391_pt1 | contig 12994 bp, 16 predicted proteins | sample Coa_R1_7_FD_66445 | JGI IMG/M metagenome (GOLD analysis project Ga0070739, IMG submission 66445) | Surface soil microbial communities from Centralia Pennsylvania, which are recovering from an underground coalmine fire - Coalmine... | ecosystem: Environmental > Terrestrial > Soil > Unclassified ... | reverse complement strand
AAGCGCCTCCCCTCATTTTCACCCTCACTCGGAAAGTGCTGAGGCTGCTCAAGTCATGTAAGTTATTGATTTTATTGGCTCCTCAGGTAGGACTCGAACCTACAACCCTTCGGTTAACAGTTGAAAATTCGGCCCGTTCAGCATTGCTCAAAATTGCTCTATGTCGCCCATTATCAATGCCTTGCAGGCACCGTCAATTTTTCTAAGACTGTGGGTACTACCCACAATTTCGCACCTTTTTGAAGGAGTATACCCACAAAAGTCCCCACAGTTATTTCACCGCCTTTTTCTGACGGTAGCCGACGGTTACGCTGCGATGGATGAGCGCCGCGCAATCAAAGCACTGCTAAGACCCTGAATCGTTGGCGGTCTCCAGTCGCACTCGGCTTCATGTCAACACATGGCTCTTCCAATACGCGAAGAGCTATCCAAAGGGAGTCCTTCCAAGGAGATCAAAGATGGAAATCAAGAAAGCAGGCTCGCAGCCGTCCGCCAAAGGCGCCTCAGAATGGTTCACTGGAACAATTCGGATCGACCCGCTATTTACTGCTCCAGACCCAGCTCTGGTTGCAGGCGTAAGTGTGACATTCGAGCCGGGGGCAAGAACCACCTGGCACACTCATCCGCTCGGCCAGGCTCTCATTGTCACCTCCGGCGCGGGCTGGGTACAGCGCGAAGGCGGATCGATCGAAGACATCCGTCCGGGTGATGTTGTGTGGTTCGCTCTAAACGAAAAGCATTGGCATGGAGCGACGCCTACAACCGCGATGACTCACATTGCGATCCAGGAGAAAAAGGACGGAAACGTGGTCGATTGGATGGAACACGTATCCGACTAGCAATACCGCCGGTGAAGGTTGGTTACCTCCCAGGCAGACCTCCGCGCTCATTTTACGAGTATTTTTCATAGCGTATATCACTGCGTCACCCCACTTCTACCTCAGAATTCGTCCTGAAGACCTTGGACCGAACGGAACTATGGCAGACTACCGCGACGCCGGGATGAATGCGTTCTGGTAGCGCGTTTTATGCCTGCCTTTAAGATTTCTGCTTGCTGCTTGTAGAGATGTCGATGAACAAAGCTGGAAAGTCCCTCCGTACTAGCCGACTTCCCAGTGCGAGTCTCTCAACACCTGCGGCGCTTGTGCAGCCCTAAGCGCTGGTTGCGGGGACTCTACGAGCTGAAGGTCAGAAGCGCGCAGTCCTGGACGCAATTCCAAATCCGGCACTTCGGACGCCAACACCACGCACGTGCCGACCATTTATGGTCACCAGCCAACAACATCATGATTGGAGATGCCACTCTTGCATCCCGATGCCTGGCAATTCGCCGTAACGTCATCACGTCGGTCGTACTAAGAGCAAGGCGCCCTCGCGGATGGGTGTGCCAATCGCCTAGATAGCTGCGCCCTCCCGCCGAACTATCGTAGATTTCCTCGATTGCGCGAGTCTGGTAGGAATGATCAGGAAGAAAGCGTGTAGGACTGCGTTGGGCCAACGGACCGCCTCCGACCGAGTCGGTGATGACAACCTCATTCGCAACCCGATAACCCATCAACACCCCGCCAGTCTCGTTCGGGAAAAATGAATCCGCGTCGCTGGCCATGCGCGCCAGCGCTTTCTCACTTATCCAGACGCGAATTAGTGATATTTGCATTCAGGATGAGCAGTAAGGTCGTAAGTCTGCCAAGTCGGATAGATTGCGTGACCGCTCGCATCCCGTAACGAGAGCACAGCTATTCCTTTCGGCATAGCTGGATAACCTCCTTCAACCTCGGAACAAAGTACAGAGACTGCAGTGCGCACACCTGCAAGAGATACTTGCCCAGTATCGAAATTGGACGCTAAGTATGTGGGCTCTGCGCAACCTGCAGGCTGCACCTTCTCCAGTGGAGACGCCGGTGGGGAGGTTATTGATCCCTCATTTAAATATCGGAGAAAGCAGTCATAGCAGCCCGATTTCCCCGGTTCGTAAGTAACCACAGTTCCACCCCATCCACCATTGGTGGAAACGATCGAGACAACGGGGATCTTGAGGTCGCTTGCCAAATGAGAAAGGATCGAACTCACACCTAATTCGGCAGCTGCATCGAGCACTAGATCGACATCCTTCAAGAATCGGGACATAGCTCCAATATTAGTTCCGCCGTTTGCGATTATGCCGCCAACTCGACCGCCTTCAATCACCACTTTTGTGAGCGGGAAGTTTTCCGAAATGTATTTCTCCAGAGCATTGATCTTCTGAAAACCAATCGCCGGCAGTCCAATGGGCCATCGTACGATTGTTCCAGAATCAACAGTATGCATATCCAAAATCCGCAGTTCCCCTACGCCTGCCCGCGCAAATTCAACTGCCGCCGGAGCACCTATACAACCAAGCTCAATTACACCGACACACTTCTTTGCTAACGGAGAGAGCTCAGGCGCCCGACGATATAGCAGATCCCGGCCAAGCGGCTCAACCCGAAGATTTGCACACGACGCAGCGCGAGTCTTTTTATTTCCGAAACGAGGCGTAATGCGAATGACCCCGAGGCGCTCCATACCGATTTGGCGATGGCCGACTTCGCTTGGGATCTGAAATGCCAAGAGCTCGTATGAGTAGTGCTTTCGTTCGATTTCAAATCTGGGCTTGGCAACATCGGGATGCTCTTCATGTACCCACGTCAAGAACTGCGCTGCATTAAGACCCGGCGGGAACGCCGAAGTGTTGTACCACTGGCCACGCATTTCTACGTTCCACCCGTAGCTGCCCACGATAGCGGACCCTGGGATCCAGAGCTGCCTCTCGTCGAGGGAGCGAATAATGCCTTTGATCGCCGGGTGTTCTCCCGAGCCGGTCATATTCACGATCGCATCGAATTCCCCGGCAGAGCCATCGCCTGGTTCTGCACTTTCGTCAATGAGGAGGACGGAGTCTTCCAAGAAAGAGAGGAACGGGGTTGCAGGTTCCGCCTGATGGTCCTCAATTGCCTTTGCTTCGGAGCGATCGTCCGTCATCCCCGCTTTCAGCAGATCGGGCATCTGTTTTTTAAGAAAAGTAGCGAGCGGGACAGCGGGGTCCCAAAGAGCGCTCGAGCGTCCTAGAAGGCACAGTTCGTTTGTAAACGGGTTCTGGTGATGAACCAGCTTCACCTCCGCGCAGCGGACTTCATAGCGGGCGTCGGGGAAGAATGGTGGAAAGATAACGTGATGGTTCAGGACTTTTCCGTCAGTGGGATACTCTACTCGCAATTCGAGCGTGCCACTAGCATCGTCCCGCCCAGTTTCCTCGTTTCTGAGCCCTTCGTGGGCGAGCCAGGCGAATTCCCACTCAAGCCGTCCAGGTATTTCCTTCCACCAAGGCTGAAGAGGCATTCTTACCCCACCGGTCGATGGTGCGGAGGACGTGGCGCTGGCGGTTTACCCGGGGGAGTCGGCGGCTGCGGTGGTGGCTTATGTGGCTGCGGCTCCGGCTTTGGTGGTTCCGGCTTGTGCGGGTCAGAATGATCTACCATTGTTGCACCTCTTCTGAAGTGTCAGTCTCCACAGAACGGTCGCGCTTGGCCCGATTTTACAGTAGGGAGGCTTGGACGAACCCAATCATGCAGCAGTCACGCAAGCAGCGCAGCTATTACTTCATCGAATCCATCGGCCAAAAGATGCTCGGCGATGGTCCTGCAACCATGCTTGCAGTTTGGCTTCTGCAAAAGCAGAAGCCCAAGCATGAACAGAAGAAACCCAAGAACGGCTTTGTCACTTGTTTGCATCACAACTCCCCTCTATGGCTTGCGCCATTTGTCGCGGCTACCGACATTCGTGTTCCGAACGCGCTCAACCAAGATTGTCGCGTTTGGTGCAATCTCACCTGCGCGCTCAATCGCTTCAGCCTGTGTATGTTCAATACCGCTCGCTCTCTCCGACCCTGGGCGACGAATCGCATAATCACCCTGTGAGCGACGTTCTACAAAAATTTCATCCTTCGGCATAGTTACCATCCTTTCCAAAATTGATTTTGATCTACCAATACGTCGACATCGGGCAGAAGGTCCGATGGTCTAAAGTCCAAGTTGCTTAATCGTCCATTCCTTTACTGCGGCGCTTAACAAGTCCTGCCAGTTGGCGAATTTGGTGTTCCCACTGATAAAGGTGTCCCATTCGGCATCTGGAATAGCTCTGAAGTCCTCGGCAGAATGAACGCTGAATCCGCTGGCCTCAAATAATTCGTCGGCAGATTTGAACCGACTGCACTGACCGAGAAAATCGGCCGTGAGGAGATTCGCGATTGAAATTTCAAGTTGCCCGTCCAATTCCTGTGCACGACGGGCCAAATCGTCGAGCGGCTTGAGATCTTTCTCTACTGTCACCTTAAGCATGTAATACCTCCGATTCAGATTCTGTGATCAACTGGTGCATTCGGAAAGAGCAAGCAGATTATCCGTCCAAGTCCCGTCGGCATATGTCTGGACAAACTTGGTCCCGTTGGCATTCTCACGGGGATAAACATAGGCAGTATTACCCCGAGAATCAGTGACATATGCCCGATTCGCCTGGCTTGCCTTGAGCCAGTCGTAGACTTGAATACGGGTCGATTTACCAGATTTTCCATCGGTGTCGTTGAGCCAGCCTAGATCGGAGATGGCATGATGAGGGTCTTCGTGCCAACCTTCCGCCTTGTTGATGCAGGTGATTCTGATCGCCATTTTTCTCCTTTCCAATGCCTTTCCCATGCCAGAATGTTTGAGAAGTCAACCAATGTTTGATTATCGACCCAGTTCGTTGTAGATGTCAAACAACAATTGTAAGATTCAAACAGGGGGCATCATGCCAGAGACAACGGTCGACATATCGGCGCTGTATGCGGCGGTGGACCGAAAAAGGCAATCAAGGGGCCTGAGCTGGCGTGGGCTTGCCGCCGAGCTCAAGATCACACCGTCAACCTTCACGCGTATGGCTCAGGGAATGAAGCCCGATGTCGACACATTTGCAACGCTCGTGCAGTGGTTGGGGATTCCGCAGGAAGAGTTTCTGCGGCCGTCGCCGCAAAAGAACGAGGATGCCGATCCTGTTGCAATGATCTCTTCATACCTCCGGGCTTCAAAGAACCTCACTCATGAACAAGCCAACGCGCTTGAGGACATCATGAATGCGGCGTTCCGACACCTCACAAAACCATCAAAATAGGTGAATATTGGGAAACGAGTTGCGTCGCGGATTCAAAGCCGAAGCAGAGCGAATCGCTCATGCCGTTCGCGAAGAGCTCGGGCTAGCTCAGACTAGCGCATTGAAATGCGAGCAACTTTGTCAGCATCTGGGCATTCCCGTAATCTCTGTCCCCGACCTAATCGCTTCAGGTGCCTCAGTAAAGAGCGTAGATTGCATTACGGCTCCGTCTGCGAAGTTTTCTGCGATGACCGTTGCGGTCGGGACGAAGAGACTCATTGTCTTCAATCCGCAACACCCTGCAGGTCGTCGGGCAAATTCATTGGCACATGAGATCGCGCACGTCATCTTGGAACATCCGCTATCGCCAGCTCTCGGGGTAGGGGGATGTCGGCGATGGGATTCGACACTAGAAGATGAAGCTGATTGGCAAGCAGGTGCTCTCCTTGTCCCAAGGGAAGCCGCCTTGAGGTGGATACGATCGGGTAGATCTCTTGAGGATGGGGCAGTGCATTTCGGTGTCAGTCTGTCGTTGTTCAAATGGCGGGTAAACCATACCGGTATCCAACGACAACTGAGTGCACTCGCGAATTCCCAATATTCGCGATGACCATTATGCTTCGTAGGCATAATGGTCTCCCTGGAATTCATTGGACGCGACCGGAAGACCGACCTTAACTTTGCGCCATAGCTGACCCGCGAGGTCAGCGGAGGTGCAAAGTGAATGGAATCGCCCGTCATCGCCGGTCGGATAAGGCTTCCGCCCGGCTGCCTATTCAGCCTGCCCGAAGGCTGAGAAAACTCCTCACCAAAGACAGCCTTCTCCACGCCGCTCACGTAATGGGGCCGACGCTGACTGCGCTCATGTTCGCCGGTGCGAGCAGCGCCGTCGCCCATGCCCAGGGAACGATGGATTTCTCCGGGGCAACCACCCTGATGGACACCTTCAAAACCTTCGCCATGTACGCCGGTGCAGTGATCTGCCTTGGCGGCCTGATCTTTGCCGGAATTCGCATGATGTCCGGACGATTTCAAGATGCCATTCCCGGGCTGTTCGGCGCGCTCTTCGGCGCCGGAGTTCTTGGCTGGGGAGCTGGCTGGATTGGCTCGCTTACCGGGCAACAGATGTGACGGTGAGCAGCCATGACCAGACGAGGAGAACCGTTACCGATCAATCAGGCGCTTAACAGGCCGCGAGCCAAGCTCGGATTGGACCTCAGCGCATGGATGGCGATCGTATTCGTCTGCGTAACGGTTTTCCTCGTTGGATTTCGTCTGGTGGCGATGGTCGCCTTCCCCACGCTTGCAGCCGAGGCCTGGCTCATCGTCCGTAAGCACCCGAAGATGTTCGAACTCTGGGGCCTGAGCCTCAGCCAGAAGTCTTACTATGACCCGCGCAAATAAGAGCCAAGCAAAATTCGTTCCGTGGTTCGCGAAGGCCGGAGCCGCGTGCAGCATCGTTCCGATTGCACGCTTCGTCAATGAGCACATCTTCGCGCTCAAAGGTGGAGGCTACGGCTGCCTATTCGCACTGAACGGCATTGATGAAGAGGGGCCGACAGACCAGGAACTCGAAGCGAGGATGCGTTCGCTGGAGGGTGCTCTGCACGGTCTGCCGGAAGGTTCGTGCCTTTATCAGTACACCCGAGTGATGTCCGGCTATGAGCTGGCTCGCCAACCGCACTACTCAAATCCTGTCACGCAGGCATTTGCAGACGACCGGCTCAGCTTCCTTGAGAAAACGGCAGGATTCCGGCGCATCGATCTTCACTGGTGCCTGACGATTGAGCCGCCAAGGATCCAGGCATTCCAGCAAAAGCCCAAAGAGCACGCCGCCGATACTTCGCGGATGCTCGCCGAACTCCAGAAGACTGCCACGATTCTGGAGGGACATCTTGGCAGCTCCCTGGGACTGCGGCTGCTCGATAAGAACGCTGCATTCCAGTTCTTCAGCTACGTGTTCAACCTTGAAGAATGGGCGGAAGCCGACCAGCTCCGCGCCGACACCGGCGTAGACCGCCAGATTGTGAAGAACCCGGTTGCCTGGCACAGCGACCACCTGCGCGTCGGAAAACGCTACGTCCAGATGTTTTCGCTGAAGACCACGCCGGAAGCATCAAGGCCATGTCTCTTTTCCAGTTTGCTCACACTCGACTGCGACAGCATTCTCTGCTCAACCTGGCGGCCAAAGTCTACCGCAGCGGCGCGAAGCGAGATTGACGCGCAGGAGAAATTCATCTCGTTCTTCAAAGTCGGTGTGCTGACTCGCGTGATGAGCGGACGTGATTTCGCGTCACTTGAGACCGGGGCGGGAGCGAAAGCAGCCAATAGCAACGTCGATGACCTGAGCGAAGTCATCCGTTCGCTCGACAAGAAGTCCCAGGGCGAATACTCGCTCCGGCTGTTGCTGGCCGCGAACAGCTCGGAGCAATTGCGCGACACCACTCCCGCCGTGCATCGCGCTTTCGTCGATGCGCGGGCCCAGGTGATCGAGGAGACGCTGGGCAATCTCTCCGCGTTCTATGCCATGTTTCCCGGCAATGGAAAGTTCAACGTCTTCCCGCTGTGGCTGTCGGAAGACCATCATGCCCGGCTGTCCTCAATATTCGCTCCGCATCTTGGCCATCCGCACTCCGAGGATCTCGATGCCGAGTACCTAAATGTTTTCGAGACACGCACGCGAACACCGTTCTTTCAGGACGTCTATGTAGACGGGGTGCGGGTCATGCTCATTCTTGGGCCGACCGGCACAGGCAAATCCGTCCACGGGAACCAGCTCATTGCGCTCGAACAGAAATATGGCGGCTTCAGCTACATCTTCGACATCGGCGGCAGCTACGAAAGTGTTGTCGAACTGTACGGCGGGCGGGTAGACCGGGTCGGCAAGGACGGCCCGCGCGTCAATCCCTTCGCACTGGAGCCAACCGAGAGCAACCTCAAGTTCCTGTACACCTTCATCCGCCTGCTGCTGGCCAACGGCGGAGCCGAACTGGAGCCGGAAGATGACGACGTGATCCACAAGGCCGTGCAGGATATTTACCTGCTCGACCGGGAGAACCGCCGCCTCTCGAATCTGTACCTGCCCAAAAAGCTCGACCGCTATCTCTCAAAATGGGTACGGGATGGTGTCTACCACGCCATCTTCGACAACGTGGAAGATGGGTTGTCTCTGTCGCGAGTGCAGTGTTTCGACTTCGCGGGCGTCAATAACGAGCAACACGCAGATCTAATCGAACCGCTGATGGTCTGGCTCCTGCGGCGCATCAATTATGTGCTCTACGACCCGGCAAATCTGGGAGTACCCAAGCACATTCTGATTGAGGAACTCTTCTCTTCGATGAAGAACCGTCAGTTGCTCGAAGGCGCGCTGGCCTCCATCAAGACCGTACGCAAGAATCTTGGCGGCGTCACGCTGATTGGCCAGTCCGCGGAAGACCTGGGCGAAAACGCGGACAGCATCGTGAATTCCTGCTCGTCGTTTCTGTTTCTGAAAGACCCAACCTTCAATCGCAAACGCTATGCCGAACTCTTCCGCATGAATGAGCGACAACTGGCGTTGTTTGAGAGCCTGCAGGACCGCGAAGCCCTGTACATCCGTCGTGACGGGCTGACGAAGGTTGTCATCTTGAATCTCGACAGCCGCAGCTATGCCACCTTCTCCACCAAGCCTAAGGACCGGGTACGCCGGTCGAAGTTGATCGCCAAATACGGACTCACTGAGGGCATCGACCGCTTTGCCCAGGGTGAAATCGCCTAACGAAGAAAGGACCGCCCGTGAAACCGCTCATCCCAATTGCCGTAGCTCTTGGTCTTTTGCATCCAGCATTTGCAGCACTGCACGCACAGCCCGCTACCAAGCAACCCGTTCCCAGCGCGCCACGCACGGTCGTGGTTTCAACCACTCTCTCACCTCCTGTGGTTCGCACGGCTTTACTGCAATCGACGCTAATCGTCCTTCCGTCGGAGGAGAAGGTAGCGAACGTCTTTGCGGGAGATACAGTGGATTGGGTATTTGACGGAGGCCACGTTGCCAGCCGGTTCATCAGCATCAAGCCGAAGCTCGCCGGCAGTACCACGGATGTTCACATCATCTCCGACCACGGCAATGAGTACACGCTGGAGCTGGAGGAAGTCTCCGGTCAGACCGATCCCGACTTCGATTCCAAAGTCTTCCTCGTGCCCGGTGACAAAGCAGCAAAAGAGAAATTGACCGAGTTGCCCGTCTTTGTGCCTGCAGCGGAACTAGACCAGGCCAAGCAGGAGATTGCAGCGGCAAAAGCAGCCGAGGCGACCACGCTCAAAGCAGAACAGACGAAAGAGGAAGAGTACCGCAGCCGCTATCCCGGCACACTCCGCTTTGACTACACATGGAATAAGTCGAAGGGCGACGCCCTCGGCCTTCATGAAATCTGGCACGACGACAAGTTCACTTACCTGCGCGGTCAGTTTCAGGAAACGCCTGCCCTCTATGAAATCAAAGACGGCAAGCCGTCACTGATCAACTTCGACTTCTCGAACGGACTGTACATCGTTCCCAAGGAAGTTGATCGGGGCTACCTCACCATCGGCAAGCAGAAGGTGGAATTCCACCGCACGGACGGAGGCAACTAGCCATGCCGGAACTCAATCAGAACACGCCCGCGACGGTTCCCGAACAGCCCGAAGCCAAGCCGCCCGTCCGGAAGACCATACCGGTGATTATTGCGCTGGTCGTCATTATGGCGCTCATAGGGATTGCAAATCTCTCCAGCTTGCTTAAAGGCAACAAGCGATCCACTTCAGCAACCGCCATGCCCATGCGCCCGGCTGCGCCGAATGCAGAGGAGGTCCACAACTTTGAGACGCAGCAGCAGTTGCAGGCCGAGCGAGATGCCCAGGAACGGCAGCGCCAGCAGGAGATCACGGCAGCGATGCAGCAGTTGGAGGCGGCGGAAGGCATTCCCGGGCCCGAAGGGACCAGCACTCCGCCGATGACCGCTGCGCAGCGGGCGGCGATCTACGGCCAAAGCCCGAATGCTCCGGTCATCACGTCGAGCGCGTCTGAGGCGCGTGCGGAAGCGAAACAGCGGGAGCTGGCCAAAGAGAAGCAACACACGGATGCTTTGAACAGCGATACGGAAGCGATCGACTTCGAGTCATCGAGCAACGCTGCCGACAATTCCCACCCGACCATCTCAACAGAAGCAAAAGCCGAAACGGAAGCCTCAAAGCCGGGTTCCGTGCAGGAAGAGAAGCCTGCCGCCGAGACCAATCCGACGGCTCCGTACAGCTTTGACCACTATCAGGGCAAGCTCTATCGCATCTTTGAGGGCACGATCCTTGAAGGTGTCGTGACCAATCACATCGACGGCGGCTTCCGCGGCCCCATTCTGGTCATGCTTACTACGGACTATTACTCACATGACCACCAGCACCTCCTGATGCCGCAAGGAACGCGGCTCATCGGCACAGTACAGAGTGTCGGCAATGCGCAGCAGCGCAAAATGTTCGTCACCTTCCACCGCGCGATCTGCCCGGACGGGTTTTCCATCGACCTCGACAAATACATCGGCCTCGATCAAATCGGCACCACCGGACTCGCCACCAAGGTCAACCACGGATACTTTCAGGCATTTGCCGCTGCCGCCATGATCGGCGGCCTTGGAGGTCTGGCGCAGATCGGCAACCAGGGGAGCATCCTTGATCCTTCGACTGAAATCCGCAATGGCATCTCCGAGCAGTCTGCCGCCGAAGGCGAACAGGTGCTGAACCATTTTCTCGACCGCCTGCCCGTCATCACCCTCAAGGAAGGTTCGCGCGCCCGCATCTATGTGGGCCGTGACATCCTTGTCCCGTCGTACTCAGAACACCGCATGGACTCGACCCTATGACAAACACTCCCAAGCTCGTTCTAACGGTCATTGCATTGGTGGCGGTCTCCGCCGTCGTTACTCCCCAAAAGTGGATCGCCTTAGCCAAGGCGATCGTTCAGTGCGCACAGACACTCGAAGGCACCCTGCCTGTGAAGGTTTTTCACCTTCGTCAGTTGGACCCCACGTGTCATCAGTGTCTTTAAACCATCAACAGAAGGAGATCTTTTATGAGAATGACTCAAAAGAATCGCAAGTGGATCGTCGGCGGCGCGGCGCTGCTCCTCACGGCCACCCCTGGCTTCGCCCTCTTCGGCCTCGGGGACATTGTCTTTGACCCGACCAGCTACGCCAACCTTGTCTCGCAGCTCACCACCATGGAAACGCAGTACCAGATGCTCAAGAACAACATTGAGCATTTTTCCTTCAAGCAACAGTGGGAGACTGCCTTCAACACGATGAAGCAGGCGAACGTACGCGACCTATTCGGTGAGACGAACGGCATGACGACAGCTTTGAATACAAACTCGCCGGCAGCCTCATCTACGGCCTGGACTGCGGCCACAGTGCCGGTCAACGGCACCACGACCACCTACCTTGCCGGGGAGACGCCGGGCAGCGCCCAGCTTTCGGAACTCGCCATGGTCGAGGCCTCCGATTCTGTCTCGCCCGACTGCCTGACCGCCATCGGCCAGTACCGAGCCGCTAGAGCGCAGAATGCAGCGGCCAACAACAGTCTTGCCGCAGAACAGCTGGACGGCAGCACGGCGACCAATAGCGAAGTGGAACAGCTCAATCTCCTGAATGCTGCTGATGCGCAGAAGTTGTCCGAGATGGCATCGCAAGGCGTTCTGCAGGCGTGCCTCGCATCGGAGATGGCGGTCGGCAACATGCAGCAGCGCAACGCGGCGGCCCTCGACCTCAATACCGCAGCTTATGTTGCTCAGCAGCGCACAGCGAACGACACCAGCGCCGCGAATGAAAGCAATACCTGGGACAGCTACCTGCCGTAATCGGGAGACGCAATGCTCAACGCACTCAACACGAAGATTCTGCTCGCTATCCTCGCATTGCTCCTGGCAATCGCCGGTGCAGTCGCATACCACCGCCATGAGGCTGTAAAGGCGGCAGAGTTACGCGAGCAGCAGCAATACCAGCAATTGCGGCAGCAAGTGGAGAAGGACAAGAAGACGCACAACTCCAGTGCCGCCAATGAGGGCAAAACCTGGCAGAAGTATCTGCCCTGAGGTGAGGTTGCGAGATGGTTTCTCCGACACTACTGGCACAGGCGCTACCGACCACGAGTTCCGGCGTGGACTGGCTGTACCAGTTCACCAACAATCTGACCAACCTCACCACCCAGAACGGCGGCGCGCTCACGCAGTTCGGCTTGACCGAGCTGAGCGCCATCGCACTATTCACGCTCATCAGCATGGTCATCAACTGGAACACCTCTGGGATGACCCTGCGCTTTCATACCCATCCGGTGCGGGCCGGCGATCTGACGAACTTTATGCTCCGGCTGATTCTTTGCTCACTCCTGCTGAATTACTGGGTCAATCCATTGCCCGGTGCGAGTTTCGGACTCAACCATTTCTTCAGCTACATCGCACAGGCGATGGTCGCCGCCTTTGACCAGAACTCGCTCAACCAACTGCTCCAGCTTCTGAGGACGGCGGGCGACAACACGCCCATGCCGTCGATCATGGCACCCGTCCAGATCTTTTGCTATTTCGTCGTGCAGGCCCTGCTGGGCGTCGCTTCCGCGATTCTCTTCGTGATCAATTGCAGCGCCTTTATTCTCTATGGAGTGACGGCGCTATTCGGCCCGGTTTTCATTCCCCTACTCATGACCAGGACCTTCCGGGCCAAGTTCTTTCACTTCCTCGATGTGCTCCTGAGCTTTGCCATGATACGAGCTGTAGCGGGCGCATTCATCTTTGTCTGGGCCGGCTTCATGAACGGATTTCTGCAGCAGACCTTCAACGGAAATTATTCGATTG
>Ga0070739_10006388_pt1 | contig 12997 bp, 9 predicted proteins | sample Coa_R1_7_FD_66445 | JGI IMG/M metagenome (GOLD analysis project Ga0070739, IMG submission 66445) | Surface soil microbial communities from Centralia Pennsylvania, which are recovering from an underground coalmine fire - Coalmine... | ecosystem: Environmental > Terrestrial > Soil > Unclassified ... | reverse complement strand
GTGTCGTACCAGTAGTTCGGCGGGACCCAGTCGTACGGGCCCTCCTTCTCTCCGGAGGTCCCGAGCTGCGGGCTGCTGTTGTATTCGGCGGAGGAGATGAAGGGGCCTGAGTAGTCGGCTGCGGCGAAGCCCTTGAGCGCCACCGACTCCTGGTTGGCGGTCGGCGCGTTGTCGCTCCACTGGAAGCTGAATACGGAGGGGTGGTTGCGCAGGCTCTGGCCGACGGTCTGCGCGGTGAGCTGGTAGTTCGCGTTCTGCGCGCTGGTGTAGTTGGTGGACTCCCAGAAGTCGCAGCACTGATACCCGGCGTTGACCAGAATGCCGGCGGCGTCCATCTGGCGGTACCAGTCGTCCGGCATCAGGTGCCCTTCGAGCCGGATGGTGTTGACGCCCATGGCCTTCAGCAGGCCGATCTGCCGCGCGGTGTCGGCCGGGTCGTAGCGCAGGAAAAGGTCGGGGTCCCAGCCGCCGCCGCGGATCACGATCGGCACGTTGTCGACCTTGAAGGCGCGCACGCCGTCCGGCGCGGCGGTCGAGGCACCGGTGAGGTACGAGGTGACGGTGCGGATGCCGAAGGTCTCAGTGGTCGAGTTCAGCGAGGTCGAGCCCTGCGACACCGAGGTCGTGAGGGTGTAGAGCGGCTGCGCGCCGAGCTGGTACGGCCACCAGATCCGCGGGTTGGCGAGGGTCAGGCTCGAATAGGCAGCGGGCGCGAAGGTCACCGTCTGCGTCGATTTCGCGGCCACGGTCACCGACTGGGCCACGGTGATCGGCGTGCCACCTCCGGGCGGGGTGATCGTGGCGGACACGGTGCCCGTCTGCGAAGACGAAGAGCTGTTGGTCACGTCGGCCTTCACGGTCAGCGCGCTGCTGCTGAGGTTCGCCGCGGTGTCCTGGTTGACGTGCGCGTTGCCGATCACCAGCGGGCCGCCGGTCTGCAGCTGCACCGGGAACTGGATGCCGGTGTTGTTGTCCGGCGGGATCTGGCTCCAGTCGACGTTGTCGAGGGTCAGCATGGTGCTCGGGTTGTTCGGGTGCAGCTCCATGGCGAGCGAGTTCGTGCCCGAACGCAGCAGGCCGGTGATGTCGAAGACGTTGCGCGCGTAGTCGCCGGTGACTGTGGCCGAGGTGGCGACCTCCGTCCCGTTCACCCACACGTCCGCGGCGCCGACCACGCCGTTGACGATGAGCTTGGCGTCCTGACCGCTCGGTGGGGCGGAGAAGTCGGTGCGGTACCACCAGGGCACTGAGAACTGCGCGATCGTGTCCGCGCCGACCTTCGTCATCTGGCCGAAGCAGGACTTCATGTTGGTCGAGTAGAAGACGTTCGGGCAGGTGCCGTTCTGCAGCAGGGCGCTGATCTCGGTTCCGGGCGCGCCGCCGCCGTCGTTGGCCACGCTCAGCCAGCCGGAGGTGGAGAAGCCTGGCGTCGAGATCTGCGCTCCGCTCTGGGTCGCCGTCGCGCTGGTGAGCACCTTCCAGCCGCCGGTCGCGCCAAGGTTCGCGACAGCGGTCGAACCGGTCGGCGGATCAGGGTACGCATGCCGCACGGCGGCGGAGGCGGGGCCGGTGGAGCCCGGGCGGGCGGACTGCGCCGGCGTGGCTCCCGAAGCGCCGCTCTGCAATGCCGCCGCGGCCGCGAAGCCCAAGGTCACCGCGGTCGTGATGAACAACCTGCCACGACGTGCCACTCGAACGATCATGCACGCTCCCGAAGGTGGGTGTGGAGCAGCCAATCTTGTAAAGTTAGCTTACTTACCCATTTCGAGATGAAGGTACAACCGAGGTGCGCCCGGGTCAACGATCCCCGCGGTCAAGAAAGCGGGATCACGGCAGGCGAGGAGCGATCACGCCCGCCGGCGGCGGCGCTCGATCAACTTGCCGTGCCTGAGCGTCCCGACCAGCTCGATCCGAAGCCGCGGCCGGTCATCAGACCACTCATTCAGCAGCTTCGCCTTGGAGTACTGGAGCGTCAGCCCGTCGGTGTCGACGACGATGCCGGGGCGGCTGACGATGAAGAGCTTGCCGAAGTGCATGTCCATCTCGATGCGCAGCGTGTCCGCGGTGAGCATCGCCTCGGTGAAGTCGAGCGTGACGTCGCACAGGCGCGGCCGCAGCTCGATGCGATGCGGCACGGTCCAGCGCCCAGCCCGCACGAACTTGCTGCCGCGCTGCTCGACGACCAGCACGTCCTTCGGCTTCGCCACCGACCCGCTTGGCGTGCTCAGCTGCACGGCCGGCAGATCGGCCGTCAACGCCGCCAGCTCGCCGAACGTCTTTGCCGAGAGCGCCGCCTCCAAGCGGGCGTCGAGTTCCTCCGCGGTGAGGCGGCCGTCGCCGGCGGCCACGCGCAGCGACTCCACGACACGGTCGCGGTCCTGGTGCGACGCCCGGAGATCCGGCGCAGGCAAGTCACTCGACATGGCTTCAACGCTAGCCGTCACGAGCGCGGCGAATCCAGCCCGCCGGCGCGCAAAAAGCCTCTGCGCTAGAGCCTTCTGCGACAGCGCCGGCTATCGCACGGCTGCTGAAGGCTCGATCGTCGGCGCGTCCGCGGTCGCGACGTGACAGGCGGCCTGGTGCCCTGGACCGAGGTCGCGCAGCCGGGGCGTCACCGAGGCGCATTCGTCGATCGCCAGCGGGCAGCGGGCCCGGAACCGGCAGCCCGGCTTGGGATCGATGACCGCGGGCGGCTCCGACTTCGCCGCCTGCGAGTCGACGCCGAGCGGGGCCCGCGGGTCCGGGACAGCCGAGAGCAGCAGGCTCGTATAAGGGTGCTTCGGGTCAGAGAGCACGGCCTCGGTGGGCCCTGATTCGACCACGTGACCGCCGTACATGACTAGCAGCCGGTCCGAGACGTACCGGGCGCTGGCGATGTCGTGCGTGATGTAGAGGAATGAGACGCCCTCGGTCTCCCGCAGTCGCGCCATCACGTTGAGCAGCCCGATGCGGATGGAGATGTCGAGCATCGAGACCGGCTCGTCGGCGAGGATCAGCTTGGGTTTGTACGCCAGCGCCTGCGCGAAGCCGATGCGCTGGCGCTGGCCGCCGGAAAGCTCGTACGGATAGCGGCCCAGGATGTCGGCGGCGGGTACCAGACCGACGGCCTCGACCACTCGCTCCGCCTCCTCCTGCCGCTGCGCCTGGCTCAGCTCCGGCCGATGCAGCTTGAGCCCGCGCAGAATGCCATGCGACACGCGGTAGGCAGGATTCAGGGAGCTGAAGGGGTCCTGGAACACCATCGGCACGTCGCTGCGATAGGCGAGTTGTGCCTTGCGCCCGCGCACCGTCGCCAGCGACTTGCCCTGGTAGCGGATCTCGCCGGCGGTCGGCCGATAGACCCGCGCGAGCAGCCGCGCGATGGTCGACTTGCCGCTGCCGCTCTCGCCGACCAGGGCGACGATCTCCCGCGGGTTGATCTCCAGGTCCACGTCGTCGACCGCGTGCAGGGTACGCCGCGAAAAGCCGCCGCCCACCTTGAAATGCCGCGAGAGGCCGATCGTCTGGATCAGCGGCGCCTCGATGAGCGGCTCAGTCACGAGTTCACCTCCAGCGAGCGGGAAGCCTGCGGTTCGTCGTCGGACGTGAGCAGCAGGCAGCGCGCCCTGACCTCGCCCGCCTCGCCGATCCGATAGAGCTCAGGCTCCTGACTTCGACAGCGATCCTGCACGACGGGACAGCGCGGATGGAAGCGGCAGCCGGCCGGCGGGTTGCCGAGATCGGGCGGGCTGCCTGGGATGCCCTTCAACTCGACGCGCTCGCCGTGGATGGACGGGAACGCGTCCAACAGGCCCTTGCTGTACGGATGCGCCGGAGTGTCGAAGACGGTGCGTGTCGGGCCGGCCTCGACGACCTGGCCGGCGTACATCACCACGAGGCGGTCGGAGAACCGGCTGACCAGCGACATGTCGTGGGTGACGAAGATGACCGCGAAACCGAGCAGCTGTTGCAGCTCCTTGATCTGCACCATGAGCGAGCGCTGCGCGACCACGTCGAGGGCGGAGGTGGGCTCGTCCATGATGACCAGGTCCGGGGTGAACAGCAGCGCCATCGCGATCATCGCGCGCTGCCGCATGCCGCCGGAGAGCTGGTGCGGGTAGCTCTTGAGGTGCACCGGATCGATCCCGACCAGTTCCAGCACCTCGACGCTGCGCTGCTTGATCTGTTCGGAGCTGTAGTCGGCATGCGCCTCGATCGCGTCCTTGAACTGCGCGCCGATGGTGCGCACGGGATTGAGCGCGTTCATGGCGCTCTGCATGACCACCGAATAGTCCCGCCAACGCAGCACATTGAGTTGCTTCTCGGTCATCGCGACGAGGTTGCGTCCCTTGAAGGTCACGCTGCCGCCGGTGGTGGAGGCGGGCGCGCTCAGCAGCCGGGCGATCGCGAACAGCAGGGTGGACTTGCCGCAGCCGGACTCGCCGACGACGCCGAGGAATTCGCCGCGCCGCACGTCGAGGTCGACCTTCGCGACGGCCACCGAGGCGCCGCGGGCGGTCGCGTATTCGACGGTCAGGCCGCGTACTTGGAGCAGCGGAGCGTCCGGGTCGGCAGCGGATTCGGCGTCGGCGAGGTCCGGTGCCGGCGGGCCCCCGGGGTCGGCCGGTGACGGCGAAGCCTCGGCCCTTGCCTCGGCCGCCGCGGCCGCGGCCGAGGCCTTGGCGGCGACGGCGGCGCGTACCTTGCGCTCCTTGGCCTTGACCGGCCGCAGCGCCGGATTGCTCAGTTCGTCGAAGGCGTAGTTCATCAGCGCGAAGGCGACGCCGAGCAGCGCGACGCACAGGCCCGGGGCGATCGACCAGAGCGGGGCGCCGGTCTGCAGCGCCTGCTGGTTCTGCGCCCAGTAGAGCATCGTGCCCCAGCTCGACGAGTTCGGGTCGCCGAGGCCGAGGAACTGCAGGCCGGCGGCGCTGAGCACCGAGTACAGCGCCGCGCCGAGGAAGTTGGCCACGATCAGCGAGGTCATCGTAGGCAGGACTTCGAACACGATGATGTACGAGCGCCGTTCGCCGCGCACCCGGGCGGATTCGAGGAAGTCGCGGTTGCGCAGCGAGAGCGCCTGCGCGCGCATCTGGTTCGCGCCATAGGCCCAGCCGGTGACGACCAGGACCACCAGCAGCACGGTCAGCGAGCCGTGCCCGGCGTACTTGGCCAGGATCACGATCAGCGGGAAGGCCGGGATGACCAGCGCCACATTGGTGACCATGGAGAGCAGGTCGTCCATGATGCCGCCGAGATACGCCGCGGACACCCCGATCAGCACCGAGAGCACCGTGGCGAAGAACCCCGCGACGACCGCGATGATGAGCGACTGGCGGGTGCCGTAGATCAGCTGCGTGTAAATGTCCTGACCGAGCCCGGTGGTGCCGAGCAGGTGCCCGGTGGACGGCCCGAGCCGCGGCGGGAACTGCAGCGCGTTCGGGTCGTGCACCGAGGTGAACAGGCCGGGGAAGGCGGAGATCACCACGAAGATCAGCAGGATGACCGAACCGGCCATCGCCTTGCGGTTTCCGCGCAGCGCCCGCCAGAATCCGCCGCCCGAGCGGCGCGGCCTCGGCGTGGCTGCGGCAGTGCCCTGCAACACGGTCATCGGCCGCTACTCCTTCGCCCGCACGCGCGGATCGAGCCAGGCGGTCGCCAGATCGCAGATGAGCACCGCGACCAGGACGGCGACCGTGAAAAGCATGAAGAGGGTCTGCATCAGCGGGTAGTCGACGTTCTGCACCGCGCTGTAGAGCAGGTAGCCGAGGCCCGGATAGTTGAACACGTACTCGATCAGGATCGCGCCGGAGATGACGAATCCGAGCGACATGGCGAAGCCGGAGAGGTTCGGCAGGAAGGCGTTGCGCGCCGCGTAGCCGTACATGACCTTGCGGGTCGGCAGGCCCTTCGCGCGCCCCATCCGCACGTAGTCCTCGGCCAGCGTGGTGATCATGTTGTTGCGCATGGTCAGGATCCAGCCGCCGATCGAGGTGATCAGCAGGGTCGCGGCCGGCAGCACCGCGTGTTGCAGCACGCTGCCGATGAAGCCGGGCGAGAAGCCGGGCACCAGGCTGGTGTCGTAGTTGAAGTCGCTGGGCAGCAGCCCGTTGGTCCACACCGAGAACATCAGGATCAGCAGCAGCGCCACCCAGAAGTACGGCAATGCCGAGGTGACCACGAACAGCGGCGGCAGGATCGCGTCGAGCCGCCCGCCGCGCCGCCAGCCGGCCACGATGCCGATCAGCGTGCCGAGCGCGAAGGCCAGCACCGTGGTGATCCCGACCAGGCCGAGCGTCCACGGCAGCGCCTGGCCGATGATCGTGGTCACCGGCTCGCCGAGCGCCTGGCCGATGGAAAGGCCCCAGTGCCCGGTGAGCATGTTGCCGAGGTAATCAAGGTACTGCGTCCCGAGGTTCTGGTTCGGCTTGAACCCGAAGGAGCTGAGCATCTGCTGAAGCGTCGCCTCGGACACCTTGCCGCGGGTGCGGTCGCGCAGCGCGTTGACCGGATCGCCCGGCATGAACCGGGGGATGAAGAAGTTCAGCGTCAGCGCCGCCCACAAGGTGAGCAGGAAGAACCCGCCGCGCCGCAGGACGTGTTTCACTTCGGTTCGCTCCTCCCGCTTCCCGCCGGGCCGGCCCAGACGGCCCGGCGGGAAGAGTGGTGCCGCTCGCGGCTACTGAGCCGACTTCGAGTACAGGTGCAGCAGCACCTGACCGGCGTCGGGGAAGTTGAATGCGGCGGGCTGGGCGTAGGGGTCGTCCTGCGTGGGCCAGCCGCCGATGTCCGCGGTGTTGTACTGGAACCAGTCCACTGACTCGGTCACCGGGATGATCGGGACGTCCTTGACCATGTACGACTCGACCTGCTTGATCAGCGAGACCTGGGTCGCGTCGTCCGCGGTGGCGTACTGGTTGAACAGCGCGTCCACGGCCGGGTTCTTGTAGCGCTCGTAGTTGCTGTTGGCGCTCTGGCCGATCGGCGCGGTGTTCGCCGAGTCGAGGATCTCGCGCAGCTCGTAGTACGGTGTTGGGCCGCCGGTCAGCTGGCCGTAGTAGGCCAGGTCGTAGTCGCCGGTGAACAGCTTCGTGTCAAAGGTCTGCTGCGCCAGGTCGCTGACCGAGAGGTTGATGCCGATCGGCGCGAGCTCCTGCTTGATCACCGCCAGCGAGGCGTCCCAGTCGGTGTAGCCGGTGATGGTGATGACGGTCAGGTTCAGCGGGTGCGAGGGCGAGTATCCGGCGCTGGAGAGCAGCTGCGCCGCCTTCGCGGCGTCCGGCTTGTCGTATCCGGCCGAGGAGACCACGGAGGGGTCGTAGTACTTCTGGAAGGTCGGCAGCACCACGCCACTCTGGTTGGCCGGCGGCTCCTGGCCGCCTTCGCCGATCGAAGAGACCTGCGAACGGTCGATCGCGGCGGCGATGGCCTGCCGCACGGCGAGCGTGCTGGTGGCCTTGTGCGAGGGGTCGAGGTTCGGGTACAGCGAGACGTTGAGTACCGGCGGCGACCAGGTGTGGTTGTCGGCGGACTTGTTCAGGTAGAACTGCTGGATGCCGGGGATGAACTGGCTGCCCCACTGCGCCTTGCCGCTGGCCAGGTCGAGGTTCGCCGGGCCGTTGTCCAGGTAGGCCGGGTATTCGACCTTCTGGATGTAGGGCTTGCCGGTCTGCCAGTAATTCGGGTTCGCGGTGTACTGGATGTTGTTCGGCGTGCACGGGTTGACCATGAACGGCCCGGTGCCCACCGGGTTCGCGTCCTTCCACGTGTCCGGGTGCGCGGCCGCGTCGCCGGCCGAGAAGATGTGCTTCGGCACGATCGTGACCTGGTCGGCGAAGAAGTAGAAGTACGGCTGCGCGGGCTGCTTGAAGGTCAGCGTGACCTTGTTCCCGGAGGCGGTGGCGCTCTGCAGTCCGGCCGCCGTCCACAGCGCATAGAGGTCCGTCGCAGGGACCTGCTTCATCAGGTTGAAGGTGAACGCCACGTCGTCGGCGCTGAACGGCTGGCCGTCGTTCCACTTCACTCCGTCGCGGATGGTGAAGACGATCGAGGTCTTGTCCGCGTTCCACTGGTAGGAGGTGGCCAGCATCGGGGTTTCGGCCTGGTTGTTGAGTTCGTCCACGAAGATCAGCGGCTCGTAGACGAAGCCGTTGGACTCCAGGTACGCGGCCGGGTTGAACGGGTTGAAGTTGCAGGTCCAGGTCTGGCCCTGCTCGTTGGAGATGGTGACCGTGCCGCCCTTCTTGTGCGGGCCGTTGTCCGAGGCGCCCGCGCTGGTGGAGGCGGAGGTGGAACCGCCGCGGTGCTGCGTGCTCGAACACGCGCTGGCAGTCAGGCAGATCGCCGCGGCGGCGGCGAGCAGCCGGGCAGAGCGTCTTGTCATCCTGCTAATCCCTTCGTGAAAGTCTTTGTGCCGCCGGGGCCGAGTCGTCGGGGAGCGCGCTCTTGGGAAGCGTGCCGTCGTGGGGGATGCCATCGAGGAGCGTGGTACCGCTGAGCGTGTCGTCGGATCCTGATTCGCCCTTGCCGTCGCCGTCCCGTGCGGCGGCGAGGGCCAGGGTGAGCGCGCCGAGCAGCGGTGCGTCGTAGGGGTACGCGGCGCGGACCAGTTCGGGCGGATAAGGCACCGCGGCGTCCAGCGCTCGGCGCAGCCCGTCGCGGATCGGCGCCCAGGAGCGCACCAGTCCGCCGCCGACCGCGATCCGCACCGGGTCCACCGCGATCGCCAGGTTGACCAGATGGAAGGAGAGCTCTGCGACGAAGCGGTCGACCAGCCGGGCCGGCTTGGGATCGGCGCCGTGCGACCTGGCCGCCTCGGCGCGGGCGAAGAACTCGGCGGCGAGCGCCCCGACGTCCTCGTGGGCACCGCTTCCGCCGTTCCCCGGCAGCAGGGCCGCGGCCTCGATCATCAGGGCTTTGCCGCTGACGGCGTCCTCGAGCGGGACGCGCTGCGCGGCGCCGAGGCCCACGTCGTCGAGCCGGCGCAGGTTGTAGCCGATCTCCCCGGAGGCGCCGTTGCGGCCGTCGATCACCGAGCCGTTGGCCACGATCGCGACCGCGAGCCCGGTGCCAAGGTTGAGGTAGATCGCCGGATCGCAGCCGGCCAGCGCGCCCGATTCGGCCTCGACCCGCGCCGCCGCCTTCACGTCGGTGGCCAGCCGGATCCGCGCGCCGGGGAAGGCCTCGCGCAGTTCCCGGCCGAGGGCCAGGTTGTCCCAGCCGGGGATGTTCGGGGCGAGCGCGACACCGTCCTCACCGGGGATGCCGATGGTCGCCACGCCCACGGCGGCCAGCGGACGGCCGGGAGCCACGGTGTCCAGCAGTTCGCGTGCGGCCTGGATCGCCCCGGCGAGGCTGGCGGCGGCGCCGAGCCCGGCCAGGGTGTCCCGGGTGGCCGAGCCCAGCCGGGTTCCGTCCGTTTGCGCCACGGCCAGGGCGGTCTTGGTGCCGCCGAAGTCCAGCCCCAGCACGACCGGTGGTGCGTCCACGCGCGGCTCCCGAGTTCCGGCTGCCCCGCGGCCGAGCCCGGCCGCGAATTTGTAAGGAAGTTAAACTATATGCGGGCGGCACGCAATGGCCAGGCGTAAATGATCAATAACGGCTGCGCAACGTTCTCGGGTCGCGGTGCGCATCCGGCGTTCCGGCGCCGGCGGTAGCAGGTGAGCCGGTCGAGAGCCGGGCACGGGACAGGGCCGCGGAGGGCTTCGGAACACGGCTGCGCCGCACCGCCTGAACTCGCTCAGGGGGTGCGGCGCAGCGGGTCGCGGATCCGGCGGGAGGTCAACCCTGCAGGTAGTCGATCAGGTGCTGCTTCTCGTCCTCGAGTTGGCTGATGGTGCTCTTGACCACGTCGCCGATGCTGACGATGCCGACGAGGCGGTTCTGGGAGACCACGGGGATGTGCCGGAACCGGCGCATGGTCATCGTCTCGCGCAGTTCGTCCAGCGAGTCCTCAGGGTGGCAGGTCTTCACTTCCAGCGTGGCTATCTGCTCAACGGGCGCGTCCAGGATCGCGGCGCCCCGGTCGTGCAGGCGGCGCACCACGTCGCGCTCGGAGACGATGCCGGCGACCGTGATCCCGTCCGGGGAGACCACGACCGCGCCGATATTGTGCTGGGCCAGCAAAGCGAGCAGGTCGCGGCAGGTGGCGTCGGGCCGGACGGTGACGACGCCGCCGCCCTTGTGCACGAGTACGTCTCGGACCCTCATGGTGTCCTCCGCCTTTGGAGTTCGGCCTGGGTTCCTATCACCGTGACCGACAAAGCGGCCGGGCGCCAGCCCCTGAGGCAAAGGTTTCCCCGAGTGGAGGTATACGGGAGGTAGTAGGGCACATCGGACGGGGCGGACGGGACGGCTCAGGACGGCCGAGGACGCCTCAGGACGGCGCGTGCGGAAACGGCTGCTGATCAAGCAGCCCGCTCTCGTACGCCACGATCACCAGTTGCGCCCGATCGCGCGCGCCGAGCTTCATCAGCAGCCTGCTGACATGGGTCTTGACCGTCGGCGAGGCCAGATGCAGGTGCTCGGCGATCTCGGCGTTGGACAGGCCGCGGCCGATCAGCGCCAGCACCTCGTGTTCGCGCTCGGTCACCCCGTCGAGCGAGACGCGCGGCGCGCGGGAGGGTTGCGGAGAGCGGCTGAACTGCTCGATCAGGCGCCGGGTGACGCTGGGCGCGAGCAGCGCTTCCCCGGCGGCGACGACGCTGATCGCGTCGAGCAGCTGCGCCGGAGCGGTGTCCTTGAGCAGGAATCCGCTCGCGCCGGCGCGCAGGGCCGCGTATACGTACTCGTCGAGGTCGAAGGTGGTCAGAATCAGGACCCGAGCACCGCACGACCTTGATTCGGCGCAGTCGGAATCGCCGGCGGCGTCGGGCTGGGCGCTCTTGCGGGAAGCGGCGATGATCCGGCGGGTGGCCTCGATCCCGTCGAGCTTCGGCATGCGCACGTCCATCAGCACCACGTCCGGCGCCTCCCGCAGCGCCAGCTCGACCGCCTCGACCCCGTCCGCCGCCGCGCCGACCACCGTCATGCCCGGCGCGGAGTTCACCAGCACCTCGAACGCGCCGCGCACCAGGGCCTGATCGTCCGCGATCAGCACTCTGATCATGCGCTTCCGCCTTCCAGCAGCAGGCCGGGTTCGGACCGGCGGCCTGGCTCGGGCAGTCGGCTTGGCTCGGGCAGATGGCCGGGCTCAGGCTGTCGGCCTGGCTCAGGCAGCCGGCCAGTTTCCGGCGGTAGTTCCGGCTCCGTCCACCGGCCGCGATCCACCGGCAGGCTGGCCGCGACCCGGAATCCGCGCAGCGGCAACGGCCCGGCCTCGAATCGGCCGCCGTGCAGCGCCGCGCGTTCGCGCATGCCGATGAGGCCGTGGCCGCGGCCAGCCGGCGCGTCGGGGTCCGTGACAGTGTTCTGATCAGACGCGCGCGCCCCGGCGCCGACTCCGTCGTCCGTGACCTCGATGGTCAGCGCGTCGGCCGCATAGCCGAGGCGGATCCGGCACCGATCGGTGCGCGCGTGTTTCACCACATTGGTCAGCGCTTCCTGCACGATTCGATACGCCGACAACTCCACTCCCCCGGGCAGCGCCCGCTGCGTTCCGCGGATGTCCACATCCACGGCCGTGCCTGCCTGCCGTACCCGGCGGATCATCTCGTCGAGGTCTGCGATACGCGGCGCCGGGGCGCGTACCGCCTCTCCAGCGTCCTCGCGCAGCACTCCGAGGAGCTGCCGCAACTCGGCGAGCGCCTCCCGGCCGGTCGTCTCGATCACCGCCAGCGCCGAGCGTGCCTGCTCCGGTTGCGTGTCGAGGACGTGACCACCGACTCCCGCCTGCACGGTGATCACGCTCATGCTGTGCGCGACCACGTCGTGTAGCTCGCGGGCGATGCGCAGCCGCTCCTCGGTCACCGTGCGCCAGGCCAGTTCGTGCTGTGCCCGCACCTGGTCCTGCGCCTGCACCCGGACCGCCTCGACGTACGCCCGCTGCCTGCGCACCGCGAAACCGATCGCCCAAGCGGCACAGAGCACGGCCGCGGGCGACACCGACTGCGCGAGAAAGACCCACTGCTGCTGCTTGGGGTTCTCGAGCATCGGCCGAGCCGGAGCCCCGCCGAAGGTCAGCAGCAGCATGAAGATCAACCCGAGCAGCGCGCTGAGCGAGACCCGCTTCGGACGCACGGCGGCGACGATGTACAGCGCGAGCCCGACCGCGACGAAGGGGTCGCGCTGGAAGCCGCCCAGGTACGAGACCACGCAGGCGACGAAGGACAACGCGAGCATGGAGAGCGGGGCGAGCCGGCGCAACGCGATTGCGACGCCTGAGAGCACGGCCGCAACGGCGCCGACCGCCATGGGCATCTGCACCGCCCGCGGAAAGAGCGGTGAGAGCGCCGACCTGATCAGCAGCAGGTTGAGCACGAAACCGGCCGCCGCGTCCACGACATACGGCGACACGCGCCGCCACTCGATCGCGGAGAGTTTCACGCCCTGACCGTAGTGCGCACGCGCTGCCTGCGCATCGTCCCGCAGATGTACCGCGGCAGCTCATCCCGAGGGCGTAAGCGGGGGCGCCGCCGTGCCGCGCGTACTGCTCACGGCTCGATCACGGATCGATACGCCGGGCCGACGACGTACGGAGCACCTGCCGGGACGCTGGCCTGGTCAGCAACGCAGCGGACCCGGCAGGCCGCCGAGGTCCCGAATCCGGGGAGTTCCATGTGATCGAGATCAAGGACGTGAGCAAACGCTACGGGGGAAAGCTCGCGGTGGACGGCCTTTCCTTCACCGTGCGACCGGGCATGGTCACCGGTTTCCTCGGCCCGAACGGCGCGGGGAAGAGCACCACGATGCGCATGATTCTCGGTCTCGACGAACCGGACCGGGGCGAGGTCACCATCGACGGCCGCCGATACAACGAGTTCAAGCGGCCGCTCTATCGCGTCGGTGCGCTCCTCGATGCGACGGCGGTGCACGGGGGCCGCAGCGCACGCGCGCATCTGGAGTCGCTGGCCCGCAGCAA
>Ga0070739_10006387_pt1 | contig 12999 bp, 12 predicted proteins | sample Coa_R1_7_FD_66445 | JGI IMG/M metagenome (GOLD analysis project Ga0070739, IMG submission 66445) | Surface soil microbial communities from Centralia Pennsylvania, which are recovering from an underground coalmine fire - Coalmine... | ecosystem: Environmental > Terrestrial > Soil > Unclassified ... | reverse complement strand
CTCGAGGTCGATCCGGTCGAGCACGTCCTGGAAGAAGCCGCGTACGATCAGCCGCTCGGCTTCGCCGCGCGAGAGCCCGCGCGCCATCAGGTAGAAGAGCTGCTCCCGGTCGATGCGGCCGAGCGTCGCCCCGTGGGTGCAGCGGACGTCGTTGGCCATGATCTCGAGCCCGGGGATCGAGTCGGCGTGCGCGTCGGGGGAGAGGAGCAGGTTGCGGTTCTCCTGGTAGGCGTTGGTCTTCTGCGCGTCGGGCTCGACGCGAATCATCCCGCGCCAGACGGCGCGCGCCGTCCCGCGCAGCGCGCCCTTGAAGGCGAAGTCCGACTCCGTCGACGGCGCGATGTGCTCCTGGAACGTGTCGTAGTCCAGGTGCTGCTCGCCGTCGGCGAAGTACGCGCCCGTGACACGCGACGTCGCGCCGGGCCCGTTGAGGTCGTTCTGGATGCGGATCTTGCCCTTCTTCGAGCCGAAGCCGCCGGCGACCCAGTCGAGCTCGGCGTCCCGCTCCACGCGCGCATGGTGCGTGGCGAAGTGCCACGTCTCGCGGGAGAGGTTCTGGATCGAGACGTACTCGAGCCTCGCCGCCTGCTCGACGAAGAGCTCGGCGACCGCGTTCGTGTACGACGACAGGTCGGGTCGCGCCGACGTGTACTCCTCGATCAGCGTGAACCGCGATCCCTCCTCGGCGACGACGAGCAGGCGCCAGAAGAGAGAGCCGCCGTCGGCCGAGTTCACGATCCGGACGTACAGTGGCTGCCGCAGGACGAGCCCCTTCGGGACGTGGACGAGCAGGCCATGCTGCCAGACGGCGGCGTTGTGCGCTGCGAACTTCTCGTTCCAGCCGACGAGCGAGTAAAGACGCCGGTGATCCTCGGAAAGCGGCTCGAAGCCGACGCCGTCGAGGGCACGCTCGATCGAGACGCCGTCCTCGGTGGCAGTGGCCAGCGCGGCCACGTCGAGGTCGAGCAGCTGTGGAACGTTCGTTACAGCGGCTGCCGCCGGACTAGTCCGAAACGACGAGGGGTCGAAGCCCTTCAGGTCGGTGAACCGCCACGCCTCGTCTTGGGTTGTCGGCAGCTGCAGCTCCGCGTACGCCGCCGCCGCGGAGGCGTTAGCCAACAGATCCTTCCATCTGCAGTTGAATGAGCCGGTTCATCTCGACTGCGTACTCGAGCGGCAGCTCCTTCGTGATCGGCTCGACGAAGCCGGAGACGATCATCGCCGACGCCTCGGCCTCCGACAGCCCGCGCGACATCAGGTAGAAGAGCTGCTCCTCGCCGATCTTCGACACCGTCGCCTCGTGGCCGATGTCGACCTCGTTCTCGTCGATCCGGATGTACGGATAGGTGTCGGAGCGCGAGTCCTCGTCGAGGATCAGCGCGTCGCAGACGACCTTCGACTTCGAGTTCTTCGCGCCCTTCGCGACCTCGAGCAGACCCCGGTAACCGGCCCGCCCGCCGTTCTTCGAGATCGACTTGGAGGTGATCACCGACGACGTGTTCGGCGCCACGTGGACGCACTTCCCGCCCGCGTCCTGGTGCTGGCCGGCCCCGGCGAACGCGATCGACAGCACCTCGCCGTGCGCGTGCTCGCCGAGCAGCCAGATCGCCGGGTACTTCATCGTCAGCTTCGAGCCGAGGTTGCCGTCGACCCACTCCATCGTCGCGCCCTCGTAGGCGACGGCGCGCTTGGTGACGAGGTTGTAGACGTTGTTCGACCAGTTCTGGATCGTCGTGTAGCGGCAGCGGCCGCCCTTCTTGACGACGATCTCGACGACGGCCGAGTGCAGCGAGTCGGACGAGTAGATCGGCGCCGTGCAGCCCTCGACGTAGTGCACGTATGCGTTCTCGTCGACGATGATCAGCGTGCGCTCGAACTGGCCCATGTTCTCGGCGTTGATCCGGAAGTAGGCCTGGAGCGGCATCTCGACCGCGACGCCCGGCGGCACGTAGATGAACGACCCTCCGGACCAGACGGCGGAGTTCAGCGCCGCGAACTTGTTGTCGTTCTGCGGGATGATCGTGCCGAAGTACTGCTTGACGAGCTCCTCGTGCTCGCGCAGGCCCGAGTCCATGTCGAGGAAGACGACGCCCTTCGCGGCGAGATCGGCTTGGAGCTTGTGGTAGACGACCTCGGACTCGTACTGCGCGCCGACGCCGGCGAGGTACTTCTTCTCCGCCTCGGGGATGCCCAGCTTGTCCCAGGTGTCGCGAATGTCCGGCGGCAGGTCGTCCCACGACTCGGCCTGTTTCTCGGTCGGTCGGATGTAGTAGTAGATGTTCTCGAAGTCGATGCCGGTCAGGTCGCCGCCCCAGGTGGGCAGCGGCCGCGCCAGGAAGTAGTCGAGCGAGCGGTGGCGGAACTTGCGCATCCAGTCGGGCTCGCTCTTGTGCGACGAGATCGCGTCGACGAGCTCGTGCGAGAGCCCGCGCCCCGACTTGAAGAAGTAGTCCTCGGGGACATGGAAGCCGTACTTGATCGCGTAGTCGGAGCCGATCCCCTGGACGATCTCGGTCTCTGTCTGCGCCATCAGACGGTCTCCTTCTCCTTTTCCCACTTCGCGTAACCCGTCCGCTCGAGCTCGTGCGCGAGCTCCGGCCCGCCTTCCTCGGCGATCTCGCCGTCGACGAACACGTGTACGAAGTCGGGCTCGATGTAGTTGAGGATCCGCTGGTAGTGCGTGATCACGAGCGCTCCCATCGACGGCCCGACGAGCTCCTTGACGCCGGCGGCGACGATCTTCAGCGCGTCGATGTCGAGACCGGAGTCGGTCTCGTCGAGGACGGCGATCCGCGGCTTCAGCATCGCCATCTGCAGGATCTCCACGCGCTTCTTCTCGCCGCCCGAGAAGCCGTCGTTCAGGTACCGGGAAGCGAGCTCGCGCGAGACCTTCAGCCGCTCCATCTGCGCGAAGAGCTCCTTGCGGAACTCCGGCACCGGCACCGGATCGTCGACGCCGCCCGCGCGCGCCTTCCGGATCGCGTTGATCGCGCTGCGCAGGAAGCTCGTCACCGTCACGCCGGGGATCGCGTACGGGTACTGGAACGCGAGGAAGAGCCCCTTCTGGGCCCGCTCGTCGGCGCCCGCCTCCGTCAGGTCCTCGCCGTCCAGCAGGATCTGCCCCTCGGTGATCTCGTAGCCGGGGTGGCCCATGAGCGCGTACGCGAGCGTCGACTTGCCCGACCCGTTCGGGCCCATGATCGCGTGCACCTCGTTCGAGGCGACGGCGAGGTCGACGCCCTTGACGATCTCGGTGCCGTCCTCGAGGGCGACGTGGAGATTCCGCAGCTCGAGCCGAGCCATGCACCCATGGTATCCCAAGGGACGCCGCAGCCCGGCCGCAGGGCCGAGGCGCTAAGCTAGCGCCATGACTGGTTGGACGAGCCCGACGCACATCGTGCTCCTGCTCCTCATCGCCCTGCTCCTGTTCGGCGCGCGGCGCCTGCCCGAGATCGGCCACTCGCTCGGCAAGGGCCTGCGCGAGTTCAAGGGCGCCTTGACGAGCGAGGACGAGCAGAAGCCCGAGCTGCCGGTTGCGACCGCGACGACGGCGAGCGAGCCGACGCCGGTCGCCACCACGCCGCACGACGACGCGGTGTAGCTCGTGAAGCTGCCGCGGCGCCTGCGCTACGGCGACGAAGCGAGCCTGGTCGAGCACCTCGACGAGCTGCGCTCGCGGATCATCATCGTCCTCGCCGCGCTCGGGGTCACGACGGCGGTCGCGTTCGCGTTCCACGTCCACATCCTGAACGCGCTGAACCGGCTCCTGCCGCCGAACCACCGGCACGACATCGTCACGTTCAACGTGACGGAGCCGTTCGTCACCTCGCTGGCGGTGAGCGTCTACGCGGCGCTCGTCGTCACCCTCCCGGTCCTGCTCTGGCAGCTCTGGGCCTTCCTCGCGCCGGCGGTGGTGGAGCACGTCCAGCGGACGATCGCCGGCCTGATCCTCTTCGCCTGCGCGCTCGCGGCTGCCGGCCTCACGTTCGGCTACTTCGTCGTCTTGCCCGCTGCGCTCCACTACCTGACGAACTACGACTCGCACCAGTTCCAGATCCTCGTCCGGGCGCAGAGCTACTACTCGTTCACCGCGACCGTCCTGCTCGCGATGGTGGCGATCTTCGAGGTGCCGGTCGTCGTGCTCGGGCTCGTGCGGGTCGGCGTGCTGACGTCGCGGCAGCTGCGGCGCAATCGCCGGTGGGGCTACTTCGTCGTCGCCATCCTCGCGCTCGGCCTGCCCGGCCCCGACCTCGTCACGACCTCGCTCGAGCTGCTGCCGATGTGGGCGATCTACGAGGGCTCGATCTGGCTCGGGGTGCTGGTCGAGCGCCGGGTTGCGCTCGCGCAGGCGGCCGTCGGCACATGACCTCTCTCTCCGCCGACTGGGTGCTCCCGGTCGACGGGCCGCCGATCGAAGGGGGATGCGTGACGTGGGCCGACGGCCGCATCGTCTCGGTCGCCCCCGGCCGCGGCGAGCGCCACCTCGACGACGCCGCGATCCTGCCCGGGCTCGTCAACGCCCACTCGCACCTCGAGTACGCGACCTTCGCCGGCTTCGGCGACGGCCTCCCGTTCGCGCGCTGGATCCTCGTGCACATGGAGCGCAAGGCCCGGGTCGGGCTGCCGGAGATGGAGGCGATCGCGCGGCTCGGAGCGCTCGAGTGCCTGGCGTCGGGCGTGACGACCGTCGGCGACTGCAGCTTCACCGGCGCCGCCGCGACCGCCTGCGCCGAGCTCGGGCTGCGGGCGATCGTCTACCTCGAGGTCTTCACGAACGACGGCCGCGGTCTCGAGCGCTTCTGGACGAACCGCGCCCGGATCGACGGGAGCGGCTCGGGTCTCGTGCGGATCGGCGTCTCGCCGCACGCGCCGTACACGGTCGCCCTCGACCTGTACCGCGAGGCGCTCGGGCTCGGGCTCGCCGCGGCGACGCACCTGAACGAGAGCCGCGACGAGCTCGACTGGCTGGCCGACGGGACCGGGCCGTGGGAGTCGTTGGCGGCGACGCTGCCGCCGCCGCTCGGTCGCAGCGGGATCCGGGCGCTCGCCGAGCAGGGCCTCTTGCGCTCCGGCCTCGTCGCGGCACACTGCGTCGTGGTGGACGAGGAGGAGATCGCGCTGCTCGCGGAGCACGGCGTGTCCGTCGTCCACTGCCCGCGCTCGAACGCCATGCTCGGCTGCGGGATCGCTCCGCTCGCACAGCTTCGCGCCGCGGGGCTCTCGGTCGGGATCGGCACCGACTCGCCGGCCTCGGCCCCGTCGTTCGACCTGTTCGAGGAGCTCCGCAGCGCCGTCTACTTCGCCCGCGCCCGCGAGGGGCGGCCGGACGCGCTCAGCGCCGAGGATGCGCTGCGCCTCGCTACGATCGACGGTGCGCGCGCTCTCGGGCTCGAGACCGAGGTCGGCACCCTGACGCCGGGCAAGCGGGCCGACTTGACGGCCCTCTCGCTCGCGGGGAGCCCGTACCATCCGGTCGAGGACCCGACCGCGGCGGTCGTCTTCGCCGGCTCGCCCGAGCGAGTCGTGGAGACGGTGGTCGACGGCATCACCCGCTACCGGCAAGGAGAGGACGAATGGCACGAGGTACGCAGCACCGCAAGCGCCGCCCGCGCCCGTCTGCTCACGCCGTAGCGCAGCCCGCGCCCCGCCCGCGGAAGGCGAAGCGGAGCGCCCCCTCCTGGCAGGAGGAGCTGTTCTTCAGCCGCCTGAAGCGGCATGCGAAATGGGTCTTCGTCCTGCTCGCCCTGACGTTCGCCGTCGGCTTCGTCATCTTCGGGGTCGGCTCGGGCTCGACCGGGATCAGCCAGGCGATGCAGAACTTCTTCAGCGGCTCTGGTGGCGGCGGGACGTCGCTCTCGGCGCTGCAGAAGAAGGCGGCCCAGCATCCGAAGGTCGCGAGCAACTGGCGCAACCTCGCGACGAAGCTCGAGCAGGAGAAGAAGATCGACCGCGCGATCCTCGCGCTCGAGCACTACACGAAGCTCGAGCCGAAGGATCAAGGCGCGCTCGAGGAGATCGCCGGCCTCTACGTGCAGCGTGCGCAGGCGTACTTCAACCTCTACGCCCAGTACCAGGCGGAGAGCCAGCTCGTCTCGCCGGCGTCGATCTTCCGTCCCTCGCCGACCTCGCCGTTCGGGAAGTACTTCAACGGCAAGGACCCGATCCTGTCGCTCCAGTCCAAGGCCGTGCAGACGAAGCTGAGCTCGGCGCTCCAGCAACTGAGCGTCTACGACTCGAAGTCGGAGGACGCCTACAAGCGGCTCGTCGCCGTGGCGCCCGCGAACGCGACCTACCAGTACCAGCTCGCAACCGTTGCCGGCAGCCTCGGCGACAAGGCGACTGCGATCACCGCCTACAAGGCGTTCCTCAAGCTCGCTCCGAACGACTCGCTCGCACCGCGGGCGCGGCAGGCGCTCAAGCAGCTGACGGCGCCGGCGAAGGCGGCGAAGAGGAAGTAGGAACCGGCGCGTCGCCCGGCCCCGGCCGTTAGACTCCGCGCCGGGTCATGAACTTCGACATCAAGACCGAGCAGCTGTCGGAGACGGCGTACGTGATCTCGCTCGCGGGCGAGGTCGACCTCTACACCGCGCCCGAGTTCAAGCAGCAGCTCCTCGAGGTGATCAGCCACGGCGCCCGCCAGGTCGTGGTCGATCTCACGAACACGACCTTCATCGATTCGACGACCCTGGGCGTACTCGTCGGCGGCATCAAGCGCCTGCGCACGAACGACGGCGAGCTGTCGCTCGTCTGCAGCGACCGCAACATCACGAAGATCTTCGAGATCACCGGCCTCGACCGCGTCTTCTCGATCCACGAGACGCGTGACGAGGCCGTCGCGGGTCTCGCACCCCAACCTTCGGCCTAGAGCGCTGCGCCCGGCAATCGTCACCCTCGTCGCCGCGGCCGCGCTCCTGAGCGCGGGCTGCGGCGCCGTCAGCCACATCCCGGGCGGCGTGGCGACGTCGGCGAACATCACGCAGGGCAAGGCCCTGTTCAAGAGCACCTGTGGCAGCTGCCACACGCTCGCCGACGCCGGCACGAACGGGAAGGTCGGACCGAATCTCGACGACGCCTTCCGCTACGTCAAGTGTCAGGGCTTCAAGCTGTCGACGATCCGTGACGTCGTTCGCGGCCAGATCGCGTACGCGACCGCCGCCCCCGGGGTGGCGCAGAACTTCAGCGGCAAGGACATCAATGCGGGCCCCGGCGTGGGCATGCCCGACAACCTGCTGCGAGGCCAGCAGGCGAGGGACGTCGCCGTCTACGTCGCCCAGGTCGCCGGCAACGGCGGCTGCCCGCAGTCCGCCGGCAAGTGAGTCGCTAGTAGCCGGTCGGGCTCTTCAGCTCGGCGTCGAGGTCGACGACGACGTGCGTGACCGGCAGCGCGAATCGCTCGCGCGCGCCGGAGACGACGCCGCGCTCGAGCCAGTGCGAGCGCCCTTCCGGGTGGGTCGAGATGATCAGCTCGTCGGGAGCGAAGGTGCGGAGCGCGTCCTCGATCGCTTGCAGCGGGTCGCCGTCGCCGACCTCGCCGGTCGCCTCGATGCCCGCCGAGCGGATCGCCGCGAGCGACTTGTCGAGCCGTTGCTGGGCGGCCGCGCGGGCCTCGTCCTCGTCTGAGGTCCAGTGCTTGACCGGCGAGTTCAGCGCCGGCGTGACGACGCGCACGCTCGTGCGGGCGCCCGCGGCGCGCTGCTTGATCTCCGAGAGCAGCGCGCGGCCGCCGACGGTCTCGTTCGCGATCACGAGGATGCGGCGCTCGCCCGGCGGATGCGGCGGCGGCGCCTGCATGATCGGCCGCTCCTTGCGGCCGCGGAAGAGCACCACCCAGGCGACGACTCCCGCCTCGACGACCGCGACGGCGACGCCGACCCAGACGTTGATCCGCGAGCCGATCACGATCAGCGCCGCCGCGACGACGAAGCCCAGGAGAAGCCTGAACGCCTCCGCCTCGCTGCGGAACGGGTTGCGCACGAACGAGCCCTAGAGGAGGTAGACCGTCGTGTAGACGATGATCCACATCACGTCGACGAAGTGCCAGTAGATGCCGCCCACTTCGATGCCGTGGTGGTGCTCGGGACTGAAGTGTCCTCGGAAGGATCGGATCGTCATCGCGAGCAGGATCGTCAGTCCGACGAACACGTGACACCCGTGCAAGCCGGTGAGGCCGAAGAAGGTGGCCGCGAACGAGGTGTCGCTCGTGTTGAAGCCGATCCGGTGGTACTCGATCACCTGCGTCAGCAGGAACGTCAGGCCGAGCAGGAACGTGAGCACCATCCCCGCCTGGAGCCCGGCCCGGTTGCCGCGCTTGATCGACTGCGTCGCCCAGTGCATCGTGAAGCTCGAGGTGACCAGGATCAAGGTGTTGACGCCGGCGACGAAGACCGGCCGCTCGTACGGAGGCGGCGGCCAGGGATGCGTGTGGTTGACGACGCGGTCGAAGAAGTAGACCGTGAAGAACGAGCCGAAGAGCATGATCTCCGACCCGATGAAGAGGAAGATCCCGACGATGACGGGCGAGATCCGCGAGCTGAAGTGGATCGGCGGCGGGTAGTCGTACCCCATCCGCCCGTGGTGCGCGCCGTGGGCGTGCGCCCCTGCCGCCGCGGCAGCCACGCTAGTCGGCCGGTACCGGCTCGGGTTGCGGCGCGCCGAAGATCACGTGACGCGCGCCGGGGACGCCGTACTCGTACGGGCTGCCGACCACCTGCGGCACCTCCTCGAAGTTGAAGATCGGGGGCGGCGAGCTGACCTGCCACTCGATCCCGAGCCCGCGCCAGGGATTGTTCGGCGCCGCGGGGCCGTGGGCCCACGACCAGATCATGTTGTAGAGGAAGATCAGCGTCGACGCGCCGAGGCCGAAGGAGGCGATCGAGATGAACTCGTTGATGCCCCCGAAGCGGTTCGCGTAGTCGGCCACGCGCCGCGGCATGCCCTGCAGGCCGATGTAGTGCATCGGGAAGAACGTCAGGTTGAAGCCGATGAACGTGAGCCAGAAGTGGAGCTGGCCGAGACGCTCGTTGTACATCCGGCCGGTCATCTTCGGATACCAGTAGTAGATGCCGGCGAAGATCGTGAAGACGGAGCCGCCGAACAGCACGTAGTGGATGTGCGCGACGATGTAGTAGCTCTGGTTCGCCTGGATGTCGATCGGTACGGCGCCGAGCCAGATGCCGGAGAGGCCGCCGATCACGAAGCAGAAGATGAACCCGACGGCGAACAGCATCGAGGTCGTGAAGTGGATCCGTCCCTCCCACAAGGTCGCGAGCCAGGAGAAGACCTTGATCCCGGTCGGCACCGCGATCAGGAGCGTCGTCACCATGATCGGCACGCGCAGCCAGCCGGCCATGCCGGCCACGAACATGTGGTGCGCCCAGACCGAGAAGCCGAGCACGAGGATGGCGAGCAGCGAGAGGGCCATCAGCCGGTAGCCGAAGATCGGCTTGCGGCTCATCACCGCGACGACCTCCGAGATGATCCCGAACCCGGGCAGGATCATGATGTAGACGGCCGGGTGCGAGTAGAACCAGAAGATGTGCTGGTACCCGATCACGTAGCCGCCGTTACCCGCCTCGAAGAAGTTCGTGTGCATGACGCGGTCGAACATGACGAAGAACTGCGAGCCGGCGATGAACGGCGTCGCGAGCACGACGAGCATCGAGGTCGTGAAGTTGGCCCAGACGAGCAGCGGCATGCGCCAGAAGGTCATGCCGGGGGCGCGCATGGTGATGATCGTGACCAGGAAGTTGAGCGCGGTCATGATCGAGCTCGCGCCCGCCCACTGGACGGCCATGTTGAAGAAGACGTCGCCGAGCGGCTGGTGCTGGCAGAGCGGCGCGTAGCACGTCCAGCCGGCCGAGGGGCCGCCGCCCGGGATCGCCAGCCCGACGAGCAGCATGATCCCCGCGATCGGCAGCAGCCAGTACGACAGCGCGTTCAGGCGCGGGAACGCCATGTCGGCGGCCCCGATCATCAGCGGGATCACGAAGTTCCCCAGTCCCGCGAAGGCAGGGATGATGACGAGGAAGATCATCAGGCTCGCGTGATCCGTCACGAGCGCGTTGAAGGTCTGCGGGTTGAAGTACTGGTCGCCGGGGTGTGCGAGCTCGGCGCGGAAGAGCAGCGCCAGGAAGCCGCCGATGACGAAGAACGTCATCGTCGTGACGACGTACTGGACGCCGATCACCTTGTGGTCGGTGTTGATCCGGAAGTAGTCGCGCCAGCTCCGCGCGCCGTGGCGCGAGTGGTCCTCGGGCAGCGTCGGCTTGCCCGAGCAGTAACGCGCCCAGTAGTCGAAGCCGCCGAGGCCGACGAGGAAGCCGAGCGGGACCGCTGTCAGCTCGACCGTGGCGATCGACGACCACTTCCAGATCGGGTCCCAGCTGGCGGCCCAGCGGAGCAGGACGACGAGGCCGAGTCCGAGCGCGCCGAAGAGCGGCGTCGCCCAGATGACCCTCAGCCAGCCCGGATACGTCCACCGGTGCCACCCGCTGGGCGGCACGTAGACCCCATGCTCCGGGACGTCCGTGTGGTCGACGTGCGTGTCCTCGTGCGCAGGCGTCGTCATTTCGCGTTCGAGGCCAAATATTGCACGAGCTGGTCGAGCTTGGGGCCGGGGATCGTCTGCGCGAACGTCGGCGGCATCACGCCCTTCTGGTAGCCGGGCGCGATATAGGCGTTCGGGTCGACGATCGACTGCCGGATGAAGGCGTCGAGCGGCTGGTGCGCCCCCGCCGCTTCCTGCTTCAGCTTGTCGAGGTCGGGGCCGACCTTGCCGGTCGAGTGCGCCGCGGAGAAGGTGTGACAGGCGCCGCAGCCGTTCCCGTTGAAGACGGCGAGACCGCCGGCGGCGCCGCCGGGCGCCGGCTTCGACGCCGCCTTCGTCGCACCGCTGTACCAGGCGTCGTAGTCGTTCTGGCTCATCACGATCGCCTGGCTGCGCATGATCGAGTGGCCGAGCCCGCAGAGCTCGACGCAGACGACGGGGTAGACGCCCGTCCGCGTCGGCGAGACGACGAGGTGCGTCGGCAGACCGGGGACGGCGTCCTGCTTCTGGTACAGCTCGGGAATCCAGAACGAGTGCAGCACGTCTTTCGACGTCAGCGTCAGCTTGACGTGACGGTCGACCGGCATGCGCAGCACCGGGTAGGTCTGCCCGTTCGGATACGTGAACGTCCAGGCGAACTGCTGCCCGGTGACGGTGATCCGGAGCGGGTCGGTGCCGGCGCGGCCGTTCTTCGCCAGCACGATCGCGCTCGCGATCGCGATCGAGGTGACGAGCAGGAACGGGATCGCCGTCCAGAGGATCTCGAGCCCCGTGTGGCCGTGCGTCGGCGGCCCGTCGCTCAGGTCGTTCTCCTTGACGCGGAACGCCCAGAGCGAGTAGACGAGCGGCGCCGCGACGATCGCGAAGATGAAGATCGAGACCCACTCGGCGTACCAGAAGACGAAGTTGATCCGGCCTGCCTCGCGACTCGCGGGATACGGAAGCCACGGGACCGCGTACGCGACGACGATCAGGACGACGGCCGATCCGACCGCGATCAGCGCAAGCTGAAGGAACGAGGCCCGATGGCGCACGCCGACACGAACCCTACTGAACTACGCGAGGCGTTGCGTCGGTACCAGCGACTGACACTCCTCGCACGTAACGGCTCGCACCAACTGTGAGCCCGAGCTGTTCGGCCATGACGATTGCCTCGCTCGCCGGCGACCGACGACTGCCGCTTGCGACGGACGAACTCGCGCCGCTCGAGCGCGTGCAGCGCCTGCTCGCCGCTGCCGACCGCCGCTGGCGGCGGCCGGCCGCGCGTCGAGTCTACGGGCGCCGCATCGGCGCACTAAGCTCCGCCCGTGGAGCAGACGAAGTTCGTGCTGCCCGAGTCGGAGCTGCCGCGGCGCTGGTACAACGTCCGCGCCGAGATGCCGAACCCCATGCAGCCGATCCTGCATCCGGGGACGGGGCAGCCGGTCGGTCCCGACGATCTCGCGCCGCTCTTCCCGATGGAGCTGATCGCCCAGGAGGTGAGCGAGGAGCCCGAGATCGCGATCCCCGACGAGGTGCTCGAGCTCTACGCGCTCTGGCGGCCGACGCCGCTGTACCGCGCGCGGCGGTTCGAGCAGGCGATCGGCACGCGCTGCCGGATCTTCTACAAGTACGAAGGCGTCAGCCCGGCGGGGAGCCACAAGCCGAACACAGCGGTCGCGCAGGCGTTCTACAACAAGCGAGAGGGACGGTCGCGGCTCGCGACCGAGACCGGCGCCGGCCAGTGGGGGAGCGCGCTCGCGCTCGCCTGCAAGCTGCTCGGCCTCGAGTGCAAGGTCTACATGGTGCGCGTCTCGTACGACCAGAAGCCGTTCCGACGCTCGCTGATCGAGACGTGGGGCGCGTCGGTCGTCGCGAGCCCGTCGGCGGACACGCACGCGGGCCGCGCCGTCCTCGCCGAGCAGCCCGACTCGCCGGGCAGCCTCGGGATCGCGATCTCGGAGGCGGTCGAGGACGCGGCCGGTCGCGCCGACACCGCCTACTCGCTCGGCAGCGTGCTCGGGCACGTGCTGCTCCACCAGACCGTGATCGGCCAGGAGGCGCTGAAGCAGCTGGCGCAGGCGGACGCGTTCCCCGACCTCGTCGTCGGCTGCTTCGGGGGCGGCTCGAACTTCGCGGGGCTGGCGTTCCCGTTCCTGCGCGAGAAGCTCGCCGGGCGCGAGATCGACTTCCTCGCCTGCGAGCCGGCCGCCTGCCCGACTCTGACGCGCGGGCACTTCGCGTACGACTTCGGCGACACCGGCAAGCTGACCCCGCTCGTGCCGATGCACACGCTCGGGCACGACTTCGTGCCCGCGCCGATCCACGCCGGCGGGCTTCGCTACCACGGCGCCGCGCCGCTCGTCTCGCAGCTCGTCCGCGACGGGCTGATCCGCGCCGAGGCGTACCTGCAGAACGACGTCTTCGCCTCGGCGGTCCTGTTTGCCGGGAGCGAGGGGATCGTCCCGGCGCCC
>Ga0070739_10006383_pt1 | contig 13004 bp, 13 predicted proteins | sample Coa_R1_7_FD_66445 | JGI IMG/M metagenome (GOLD analysis project Ga0070739, IMG submission 66445) | Surface soil microbial communities from Centralia Pennsylvania, which are recovering from an underground coalmine fire - Coalmine... | ecosystem: Environmental > Terrestrial > Soil > Unclassified ... | reverse complement strand
CTCAGGCAGGCCGAGCGCCTCACCGGGGTAAGCCGATGAGCGGCCGGATTGGGGCGGTTGTGGCGGGCCAGAAAGCCACGATGCCATCGCGCGGGCCATGGCCCCCACAATACGGCCGAGCCGGCCTGGTACTAGTTACCAATGACCGGGGCGCGTAACGTCAGCGCAACATAGGGTTGACCCTTGGGCAACATGGCCTCCATAGCGTTCGGTCGGGCCATCGTCACGGCCAAGTAAAGGAGAGCGCTTCAATGACCGCAATAGACTCGAAGCCCGCAGTAAAGGAGAGCGCTTCGGTGTCCGAAAAGACGGCCGACGACATCATCAAGCTCATCAGGGATGAGAAGGTCGAGTTCGTCGACGTCCGGTTCTGCGACCTTCCCGGGATCATGCAGCACTTCACGATTCCGGCGTCGGGGTGCGACGAGAGCGTTTTCACCGACGGGCTGGCCTTTGACGGTTCGTCGATCCGCGGCTTCCAGTCGATCCACGAGTCGGACATGTATCTGCTGCCCGACCCCGACACGGCGATCATCGACCCGTTCCGCGATGCCAAGACGCTGAACCTGAACTTTTTCGTGCACGACCCGTTCACCCGCGAGCCGTACTCGCGGGATCCCCGCAACGTGGCCCGCAAGGCGGAGAACTATCTGATCAGCACCGGCATCGCCGACACCGCATACTTCGGCCCGGAGGCCGAGTTCTACATCTTCGACTCAGTGGCCTTCGACTCGCGGATCAACGGTTCGTTCTACGAGGTCGACGCTATCTCCGGTTGGTGGAACACCGGCGCGGCGACCGAGGCCGACGGCAGCCCCAACCGCGGCTACAAGGTCCGCCCTAAGGGCGGGTACTTCCCGGTCGCGCCCAACGACCAGTACGTCGACCTGCGCGACAAGATGCTGACCAACCTGATCAACGCCGGCTTCACGCTGGAAAAGGGCCACCACGAGGTGGGCAGCGGCGGTCAGGCCGAGATCAACTACAAGTTCAACACGCTTCTGCACGCGGCCGACGAGCTGCAGCTGTACAAGTACATCATCAAGAACACGGCGTGGCAGAACGGCAAAACCGTCACCTTCATGCCCAAGCCGCTGTTCGGCGACAACGGCTCCGGCATGCACGTCCACCAGTCGTTGTGGAAGGAAGGCGACCCGCTGTTCTACGACGAGGTCGGCTACGCCGGCCTGTCCGACACCGCCCGCCACTACATTGGTGGCATCTTGCACCACGCGCCGTCGCTGCTGGCGTTCACCAACCCGACCGTCAACTCCTACAAGCGGCTGGTGCCCGGCTACGAGGCCCCGATCAATTTGGTGTACAGCCAACGCAACCGGTCGGCGTGCGTGCGGATCCCGATCACCGGCACCAACCCGAAGGCGAAGCGGCTCGAGTTCCGCTGCCCGGACTCGTCGGGCAACCCTTACCTGGCGTTCTCGGCCATGCTGATGGCAGGCCTGGACGGAATCAAGAAGAAGATCGAGCCGCAGTCACCGGTCGACAAGGATCTCTACGAGCTGCCGCCGGAAGAGGCCGCCAACATTCCGCAGGCGCCGACGTCGCTGGCCGCGGTGATCGACCGGCTTGAGGCCGACCACGAATACCTTACGGAGGGAGGCGTTTTCACGTCCGACCTGATCGAGACGTGGATCACCTTCAAGCGCGAGAACGAGATCGAGCCGGTCAATGTCCGGCCGCATCCCTACGAATTCGCGCTGTACTTCGACGTGTAGCCAGCAACCTAAGTTTGACCTGCGTTGACGCGGAAATTAGGCCGATTCTCTTTACCGCGTCCAGGCGGCGGCGCCGTCGGCCACGGGTCGGGCGAAGAAGTGAACATGTCCTTGTTGGTTAGGACAAACTGTTCAACTGTCATGGGCTTCTTTTGTCCCACCGTTTCGACGATGTCGTTGGTTCCTGCGAAGACGCCGTTGCGGTAGTCGATCGCCACGTTTCTGAGGTGCTGCAGAAGGTGTTCATGGCTGCCTGCGGCGCGTAGCCGCGCGGTGAAAGCCTCGATGGTTATGGGGTCATACCGTACCGGGCGCCCGAGGGCTCGCGAAACTGCGGCCGCAATCTCGTTGTGATGCATCTCGACAGGCCCGAAGAGCGGGTAGATCTTTCCGGCGTGTGGCTCGGGGTCGGCGAGGATGGCCGCAATCACATACGCTTGATCCTCGGCCGCGATAGGCGCGTGCCTTCCGTCGCCGAGTGGCAACGGCAACACGCCTTCATGGTCTGTGAAGATGCCGTACAACGGCAGCCATTCGGAGAAAAACGTTGGGCGTAGGTGCGTTACGGCGAACGGTGCCCACTCCAGCCATCGTTCGGCCAGCCAGTGGTGACGCGCCGCGTCACTGCCGGCATCGTGGCGCGCGGAAATTTGCGACATGTTGAGGATGGCCTTAACGTCGCATTCTCGCGCGGTTTGCCCGAAAATTGCGGTGGCCTCCAGCAACCGCGGCCGGATTGGATATGCGAAATACGCACGGTCGATACCGTCGAGAGCCGTTCGGACAGAGGAGAAATTGAGCAAGTCACCTGATAGCACCTCAGCACCCATGGTTGCCAACTGCTGTGAACGTGCATCGTGGCGATGCACGAAAGCGCGTACCCGGTAACCACGTTCGAGAAGCAGACGGACCGTATGCCGACCCGTTTTGCCTGTGGCGGCTGTAACTAGGATTGGCTTTGCACTTCTATCCCTCATCCGAGATCCATTCCTGTACGTAAGTGGGTTCTCACACCGGCTGGGCACCATTGCGAGGCGGATGCAGCATCAGCACGTTTCATAATCATTCGCGCCAGTTCCGGCTGATTGAGTCTGACCTCGCCGCGCGGATGGAGTCAGCCAGCGTCCAGAACGACAGACCCAGAAGAGGGATGTCTTTCAGCAGGAATTCGCCGGTAAGGGACAGGGCGGGGAAACCGCCCCCGGCCGGCTCACTGACCTCCGGGGTGGTGAACAGGAAGCTGATCGTCGCCAGGAACAGAACGATGGCCAGGACGCTGCCCGCGATAGACAGCTTCGCAGACAGCGGCTTGATCGCCAGCAGCACCGCAGCGACCAGTTCGAATACACCTAGAAACGCCGAGAACGTGTACACGGGAAAGATGTGGTACAGCCAGCCCATGAACGGACTATTGGCGACCAGAGGCTGTATCTGGTGGGCCTCGAAATTGGCGAACTTCAAGGCGCCGATCCAGCCGATGACGATCACGAGGCCGTATCGGCCGACCACGCTGGCGATGGCATCGACTGCAGAGGTCGTCGGAATTCGGCGGATTGCAGCGTTTGTCTGGGTTCTCACGGTCGCTCCCTTCGTCAAGGCAGTGCGGCGGTCTGCCGCTTAGGGAGACAACGCAACCGGCCGAAGAAGTGATGGCTACGGACCTACGCTCATTGCTACTGACGGCCATAAGCTGTGCCGATAACCGGCCGGCATGCTGGGCAGCCAACCCGCTTCCTCACTGTCACGGAACTACGCCAACTCAACAATTTTGTTGCGGTCGTCGACTCGCAGCATCGGACTTTCTCGTTTCTCCCTGCACTCACACCGGCCGGCAGTTTTTGCTTATGGCCTCCATTAGCAACCGAAATCGAGAGCCGGGCATCGCCTCACGCTCCGAAGCGTTGTGTGGTTCGACCGCGCGTGAGGCGCGCCGCGGAAGTCAGGAGGGCAATCGTGACGAATACCATTCGGGTGGGCGTTCAGCTCTGGCCGGGCGGCACTCCGGACTACCGGAGCTGGCGAGACGCAGTGATCCAGGCCGAGGAGCTGGGCGCCGACGCCATATTCGGATATGACCACTTCCATAAGCCCTTCACCGTGCCATCCGAAGACGGCCTTCCTGAGCTGTCGCCCGAACAACCAGAAGTCAACAACTTCGAAGGCTGGACCGCACTGGCGTCTTGGGCTGAAATCACCGACCGTGCCGAGATCGGCCTGCTAGTGACGGGGACCGGCTACCGCAACCCCGATCTGTTGGCCGACATGGCGCGCACGGTCGACCACATCAGCGGCGGTCGACTGATCCTCGGCCTGGGTGCGGGTTGGTACGAAAAGGACTACACCGTTTACGGATACACCTTCGGCACCGTCACGTCGCGGATGGACCTGTTCGAACAAAGCCTGGACCGCATCGAGCGACGACTGACACAACTAGTTCCACCGCCGGTGCGAACTATTCCCATCCTGATTGGTGGCATGGGCGTCCGCCGTACCTTGCCCATCGTCGCCAAGCACGCCGACATTTGGCACACATTCGCGAGCGTGCCTGAATATCAGCGTAAGAATGCGATCCTCAAGGATCTCGTCGCCTCGGCCGGGCGTGACGAGAAGCAGATCGAGCGAGCGGTGCACTGGACGGGACGCGACACCGCCGACGCTTTCCGTGAGGAAGGTGTCACCCTGTTCACCACCGAAATCCACCCCACCGACAGTGGATACGACTTTTCTGAGCTTAAGGACATGATCGCTTGGCGAGACGAAGGCCGCTGACGACACCTGTTTCCCAATACACCGATTGGACTGTGATGCCGGAAAACCCTATTGGTTCCACCATTTTGGTAATTGGCGCAACCGGCCGGCACGGCGGCACCGGGCGTACCGTCGTTGACGGAGTGTTGGCGCGCCAACGCAACGTTCGAGTGTTGGCGCGAGCTGACGACGAACGCACCGCAGCATTGCGCGAACGAGGCGCATCAGTCGTGATAGGAGATCTCCACGACCGCAACACTTTGCATGCTGCAGTCGACGGTGTGGCGGCGATCTATCTCGCTTATCCGATCGCCGCGGGCATCGTGTCGGCGGCCGCAAACATCGCATCGGTTCTCGTGGAGGCGGATCAGTCTCCACACGTCGTAGTGATGTCGATGGCTGTCTCGTCGCATCAGAGCCCGAGCATGCTTGGACAGGCCCAGGCTGTCGCGGAGGAAGTACTCATGTGGGCGGGTTTGAATCCGACGATTCTGCGGATCGCCGCGTTATTCCACGAAAATGTTGTCATCTTGCACGGGCGCTCGATACGACAGCAGTCGATCATCGCGAACAGCTTCGGCGATGCTCGGGCACCATGGATCGCTGCACGCGATGCGGCCGAATTGGCAATTCACCACCTCCTCAATGACGCACCGCGCACCGCCACTGTCAGCTATCCGCCGGGCGCGGAGGCGCTCAGCCATAGGGAAATCGCAGAGATAATTTCCGCCGAAACAGGCCGTGTGGTCACCTACCAGCCGATCCCGTACGAGCAATGGAAGCATGCGATGGAACGCGACGCCGTCGTCAACGGGCTTGACGTCGTTAATAGCGCGATGGCGCAGCATATCTCGATAATCGGTGCGGGCTTCGCCAACGGTAAGGCACCCACAATCCATCCCGATCCACAAGCCCTCACCGCCATGCTGGGACGTCCACCGTTAACCTTCTCCCAATTCGTACGGGAGCGCATCGGCGACTTCACGGATGGCGTCAAGCAAGGGTAAAGCGAACAACGCGGCTCATGCGCCACGTTGCATTACGCAACGTCCGTGGACGCGATGTGCCCTGAAAAGGCAAGCCGGTTGTGCATCGATTGCGCTGATCCGGCTGCATCGCAAGTCTATTGCGATCAGTCCGGCCTAGCGTTCGTCCAGTTGTTTTAGTCGTCAATTGGATCCCAGCAAGGTGGCGGTCGAGCAGCGCGTGCGGCGCCACCTCAGGCAGCCCGGCCCGCGCCGTCGTGAACCGCCAGCGGCCCGGACGTCGTCTGGAGAGGCTCTAGCGGGTTCCGATGCCGATCATGGTGAGCACCACGAGGACGAGGGTGGTCACTGCCAGTACCCCGTGGGCACCCACGATGGGGACAGGAAAGGAGCGCTCAGGCGGGTGGTCACCGGAGGCCATTGCCGGTTGCTGGCTGCCCGGACTGCCCGGACCGACTTCTGCGTGCCGGCTGCGGTAGGTGGGCACCCATAGCGCGAACATGGTCAATCCGCCCACCGCGGCCAATGCCAGCAAGATCAACGCCGCCCAGCCCAGGGGGCGCTTGTCCACTGCCAGGTAGATGATCCAGAGCACCAGCCCAGCAGCCGCCAGTAGGAAATGCCCGAAGATTAGTGCAGGCGGGAACCTGGTGGCGCTGGCGCGGCGATGCCCCCCGCCGCCGACCCATTGGGCGAGCATGTAAAAGCCGCCGCCGGCGGTCAGGATCCATAGAACGAGTGCCGAGATAGCCATGATTCATGTCCTTCCTATGACGGTGGTGAAGTCAAGGGCGGAAAGCTTCGATTTGGTCGGCTTCGCGCGCGACTCGGACTCCGTAGCGGTAAGACAACATGCCACCCAAGAATCCGGACACCCCCAGCAAGGCGAGACTGCACGCCGATAGCACCAGCGGTCCTAACCCGACCGCGACGGGTTGGGTGTAGCTGCTGTGGCGCCAGATGAAGTTGACGACGTAGGCGGTGACGATGGCGACGTTCAGCGTCATGTGCAGCAGGGCGACCCGAAACGCCGGGGTGCCGGTCGGGATGGCCAGCAGATCCAAAAATCCGATGATCGCCGCTAGCAGCGCGCCGATGACACCGATCGCGATCAGCCATTCTGACCCCTGTGTCAAGAAGCCGGGGGCAGCCACAATGTGTGAACCGATGTCGAACACCAGGCTCGCGACCCAGGCCCCGATCGGCACCGTTACCAGGATGGGATGAAACGGGTGCCCATAGGGTCCGGCCAACACCGCGCTGACCGGTTCTTTGGCCTGTTCGACGTTGGTGGTCATCGCGTCCTCCGCGCTGTCGGTCTTTTCGCTAACCGATGTGGATCCTGCCGGAACAGGCGCTTTCTTGCGCTGGGAATGCCTACCCCGTCAGTGTTTGGCTAAACCTGGCGGCACCGCGGCTCGGCGCTAGCTGTTGACTTCCGCATCCCAGTCCGGCCGCAGTGCGGCCGCATTAGATCGACAACCGCTTTGAAGAGCCAACACCCCAACGCCCTGTCGTGTTGGTTTGTCGAACAGCGAGCCCAGCTAATAGCACAAACCTCGGCACGAAATTCGCGCTGTACTTCGACGTGTAAGAACGGGTAGCCGTATCGTCGTCGCATGACGACGCGCAACCTGGAGGCCAGGCTCGGGACCTACTCGCCGGTGGCCCTGACGGTTTTCCGCGTGGTGGTGGGACTGCTGTTTCTCTGCCACGGCCTGCAGAAGTTGATCGGCTGGCCGGTGGGACCGACTGTCCCGGTCGGCGAGTGGCCGTTCTACTACGCGGGGTGGATCGAGACGATCACCGGTGCGCTCGTCGCGCTGGGACTGTTCACCCGGGCCGCGGCTTTCGTGGCCTCCGGGGAAATGGCGGTCGCCTACTTCACGCAGCACTTCCCGCATGGCTTTTGGCCGATCGTCAACCAGGGCGAGCTCGCGGTGCTGTACTGCTTCGCGTTTCTTCTGCTGGTGTTCATCGGCGGTGGCGTGTACGCGTTGGACACCAGACGCCGTGCCGGTGGCGGCTTGGGTGGCGCGCGGGCAGGTGCACCGTGGGCGCGCCGACGTGGCAGGCGCCTCGACGCCCGCACGACTACTGCCGACTCCGGCTGGCGTGGAACGCGGGGCGGCGCGCCGTGGAGCCGCTGGTGGCGAAATCGCCGACTCGGCCGGCGGTGAATGGCGACACTGCCGAGCGCCCGGCACCTGTTGCGGGCAAAGGACCTAGCGGACAGCCGCTACTTCGAACCGCTATCGGTGGCTGAGCTTGCGCGCGCTGCCGGGCTGTCGAAGGCGCATTTCAGCCGAGAGTTCAGCCGGACTTTCGGCGAGACGCCGCACCAATACCTGTTGACCCGCCGGTTGGAGCGGGCGGCAGCGCTGCTGCGGACAACGGATTGGCCGGTTGCCAGGATCTGCTTCGCGGTCGGATGGGGAAGCGTGGGGTCATTCACGACCAGCTTCCGGCGGATGTTCGGCCAGACCCCTACCGACTACCGGGCCGCGTGGCCACCCGCTGCCCGCTTTGTGCGGATACCGCTGTGCGTCGCGAAAGCCTATGGGAGGCCGCAGAACCGCACGTTTCGAGAAGACGGCGGCTGAGCGCTTTCTCTACGCTTCCTCGCAGTAGCTTAGGAGGAAGCCAGTTGATCAAGATCGCCAACGCCCAGTTCTGGGTGCATGACCAAGACGATGCTCTCGACTTCTACACCAAGACGCTGGGCTGGGAGGTCCGCTCCGATGTCACGATGGAGGCATGGCAGTTCCGGTGGCTGGTGGTGGGCCCGTCGGGCCAACCTGACGTCGGACTGGTTCTGATGCCGGTGCCCGGGCCGCCAATGCTGGACGCGGCGGCCAGCGCTGCGCTCTCCAACCTAGTGGCCAAGGGCGCGGGCGGAACCCTCTTCTTGGAGACCGATGACTGTCAGGCGAGCTATGAGGAACTGTCGGCTCGCGGCGTGGTGTTCAACGACCCGCCCACCGTGCAGCCGTACGGCATCGACACGTCCTTTCGGGATCCGTCGGGCAACAACATCCGGTTGACGCAGGTGCTGGAGTTCGACCCGACCAGGACGCCGGCCTGACGAATCGGCTACTGCATTTGGGTCGACATGCCGCTATCGGCGGATGTCGAGTGTCGGCGCGGCACCGGTAGCAGCATCGGCACCTGTCTGCGGTAGTCGCGGTACTGGTATCCCAGCGCAGCCAGTAGATCCCGCTCTTCCAGCTGCACGGCGACAAGGATGTATCCGGTAGTAGCGACCGCGAAAAGCAGGTGCCCTGCGGTCATCGTCGGTGCCGCCCAGAACGCGATGATGAATCCGACCATCAGTGGGTGACGAACCACTCGGTACAGCAGCGGCGCGCGAAACTGGATGTCGCTGAGCGGTTTTCCACGCCAGAACGAATACACCTGCCGTAGCCCGAATAAGTCAACATGGCTGATCATGAACGTCGACGCGAACGCGATCGCCCACCCGAGCCAGAACAGCACCCACAATCCCAGCCGGCCCGCCGGCGACGAGACATGCCAAATCTCGGTCGGCATTGATCGCCACTGCCAATACAGCAGAAACAGCACCAAACTCGACAGCAGCACATAGGTGCTGCGCTCCACGGGCTGTGGCACGATTCGCGTCCACCACCGTTTGAACGCCGGCCGCGCCATGACGCTGTGCTGGACAGCGAACAGGCCGAGCAACAGTAGATTCACCACGACGGCTTCGCCGATGGGGGCAGCGACACCATGATCGACGGTCCGCGGGACCACGATGCTGCCGACGAACCCGATGGCATACAGGAAGGACACGACGAAGATCACGTAGCTCGCCGCCCCATAACAGACCGCTAATATCCGATTGACCTTTGTCATGCCGCTGGACCTCCTCGTCCGACGTAAACCACTATTCCGCTCTCCCGGAGAAGCGGAATAGCGTAACCACCTACTCGAACGTTCGTTACGAGCTGATGGTTCACCGCAGCTCTGCCGCTACACATGGGGCGTTTGCCTCAATTGCTGTCCAATACTGACGGCGCGACGAGCCCGTGCTGCATCGCGTACAAACTGGCGCCGATGCGGTTTGACACCCCGATCTTGGCGTAAGCCCGCTCGACGTGGTTGCGAGCGGTCTTCTCGCTGATCACCAGCGCCGCGGCGATTTCCTTGTTCGATGCCCCCCGGGCCACCAAACGGAGCACCTCGGCTTCTCGGCCGGTCAACCCGCCCGGCCGCGGATTGGGTCGCTCAGTGCGGCGGCCGGCTGCATGCAGGACGGCGTCGACTGCGACCGGATCCATGCCGCCGGCTTGGACGTCTTGGCGCAGGCGGCGTTCTGCCGCTTCCGGTGGCAGCTCGGCACGGTACGGCCGCGGTTCACGCGCTGACTGGTAGCGGACCGCGGCGGCCAGCAGGCGGTCCGGGAGGCCCAGCGCGGCACCGGTGAGGCCGCGCGGGTATCCCGAACCGTCCAGGTGCTCATGGTGGTTGCCGGCTAGCTGGGCGACGCGCTCCAAGCCGCGGACCCGACTGAGGATCCGCACGGTCAGATACGGATGCAAACGCACCCGCTCGAATTCGCTTGCGGTCAACGGACGCGCCGCGGACCAGATTTGGTTGGACACCCCGATACGGCCCAGGTCGTGGACGTATCCGGCGCGGCGAGTCAATGCCACCGCATCGGCATCAAGGTCGACGACCAAGGCCGCGTCCGCGGCAAGGCGGGCCACCGCTTGCGAATGGCCAAGTGTGAAGGGGCATTTCAGGTCGACAAAGTCGCCGAGCGCTATTAGAAGAGCATCGAGCGACTGCGCGTCCAGCCGGTGGTGGCGGTCAGGTGCTTCCCGCAACGCGACCGCCCATACGTCACCGGCGGGCGGGCCTGCCAAAATGGCCTCCGGTTGTTCGAGGAAGCCGTCGACGATGTGTGGGTCGAACTGGCCGCCTCGCCGGCTGCGTGCCATGGCCACCGCGCCGTCGATGCCGTAAGCGCGCTGGTGAATCTCGGCCATGTCGGCGAGCTGGGCGATCCGCATCGGCAGCGGAATGTCTTCGCCGCGAGCGCCATTGGGCAGCCCTCCCCCGTCGTAGCGTTCGAAGGCAAATGCCAACGCGGCCTGCACATCCGGACTCAAGCCGATGCGCTGCGCCAGCAGCGTCGCCGATGCACAGTGCGATCGGACCAGACGAGCCAGGTGGCCACGTGCGTTGGCGAACAGTGCCGCCATGACACTCAGCCTGCGCATCAGCGGCTCGCCGCGGGCGACGTTGCTGAGCAAGAACCGCAGATAAGGCAGGCCCGCCCAGTCAACCAGCGCGGAATCGCGGCGGACCGCGATGTCGTCGCCGAACCATCGGGCGTATTCGTGGGAGTCGGCGTGACACCCAATCCACATCACCAGGTTCGTGTAGTAGGTGCAGTCACGCTGTTCCCGGGTGAGTCCTAGCCGATCGGCGATCCTCGTGCCGATTAGCGCGGCACGAAGCATGTGCTCACTGGGTTGACCGAGGCCGAGATCGATCGCCACCGATAGTGCGGCGAGCACCTCGGCACGACTGGGCGGCTCTGACTCGCGTGGGTCAGGACCGCCCGGCTGGCAGGCCATTCATCGATTCTGACGCCGCCGGGTCCACTTCGGGGTCATATCCGCTGCGTACCTGCAGAAAAGCAGGTGCAGGAACCGGGCCGCGGCCTACGGCGTTACGGGAGCGCGGCGAGGTGATCTGCCCACCCGGTAGCCGGCGGGAAAAGACATCTCGATCACTCGAAGCTGGTGGTTGGCTTTCGACTCGAGCTCCAGGACGATGCAGCTGTCGCTGACGGCCTTGGACTCGAGAACTGTGTAGTGCTGACCGCCACCGTTGACGTCGGTGATCGGGTCACCTGAGCGCAATGCCTCGACGGGCACCAGTTCGGGGGTTGGATGTGGCTCCACACGCGCAACGCTAGGCCAACCAAGCCGGCGACGGGACGCTTTCACCGATACGGTCTGCGGTGTCTGCTCCGCTAGCGCGATGTCTCATTTGCTCCTCAACTGCTCTTCGACGCGGTCGAGAAACTCGTCGACGTCATCTTCGTTGTAACCACGCTTGCCGATGGGCGGCTTGTTGAACGCCACGTTATGGACATCGTCTGCGGTGAGCGTGCTGGCTGTCGGATCACGCAGCGCTGCCTCAACGCTGTCCAGGAACTCGTCGACCTCGTCTTCGTTGTAACCACGCTTGCCGATGGGCGGCTTACGAAAGGCCACGTCGCGAACATCGTCTGCGGTCAGAGAACCGTATGGCGGTACTACCCCAGCCGCTGGCCGCGCATGCACCTGTTCGATGGGCGGCGGCTCATAACCGTGCGTCGTTGCGTCGGATGGACGCTTCTTCTTTCCGAACAGCGACATGACACCCTCCTCGACCCCCGACTCGTAAGCTACCCGTCGCAATCGTCGTCTTCATCGCCGTTGCAAAGAGCTTTTCGGGATGGTGGAAAACGTTGATGCGCGGCTGACCGCGGTCTAGATGCGGAGGCGGGTCCCCGCCTGCCGGCGCTACCGGCAGTCTGCCGTGATGGCGATAACTCATTCAGCACACACCACTCCGGTACGTGCTCTGGACACGGTGGCGTTAAGCAGTGGCTGACAAACTGACACCGCACGACCGGTAGCGGGCTAACCGTCGAGTGCTAAGTCTTTGCGGAACCGCCGCATGCCGTCGACTTTTTCTGCCAGGGTGGCGTCCGGTCCGGTGTAGAACATCCACGGCATCGTCAGGATCCCGGTGATGCCGGCGGCCTCGGCGCGCTGGTAGTCGGCGATCGTGACGGCGTCGGTCAACGGCGTCAAGATGGTGAAACCCTCCAGCGGCAAGCCGTTTTCGAGGCGCAGCGCACTCAGCCTGCCTGCCGCCTCGATGGCGCGCTCGGTTTTGATCAGGTCACCGATCCAGCCGTCGTTGCGGGCCGCACGGCGAAACGCGATCTCACTCAGGCCGCCGACATAAACGGGTATCCGCGGCGGCGTCGGCTCCATCTCCAAGCGCGGCGTTTGGTAGAACTCGCCGCGGAACTCCGTCCAGCCGTGCTGCCACAGCTCGCGCATCAAGTCGAGCATTTCGTCGGTGCGTTTGCCGCGAGCGTCGAACCGTTGCTCCATCAACGCGAACTCCTCCGCGCACCATCCCACACCGATGCCGAGCTCGACCCGACCACCCGCCAAAACCGCAGCAGTGCCAATGGCTTTGGCCGCCAGGTACGGATTGCGCATAGCCGGGATGTAGACGGTGGTGACGAACCGAAGCCGGGTGGTCACCTGGGCAAGCGCACCGATCAACACCCACGGATCAGGCCAGTCGGTGAAGGGCTCCCAGCGCCGCTGCCCGTCTTTGGTGTACGGATAGGGCGTGGCCAGCGTTTCCAAATTGACGACGTGGTCCGGGATTCCAATCCCGTCGTAACCCAGCTCGTCGGCAGCCTTGGCGATCTCCACGATCTCGTGGGTCTTCAGAAACGCGGTGCTGATGTAGTACTTCATCGGATTTCCCGCGCCCA
>Ga0070739_10006382_pt1 | contig 13007 bp, 11 predicted proteins | sample Coa_R1_7_FD_66445 | JGI IMG/M metagenome (GOLD analysis project Ga0070739, IMG submission 66445) | Surface soil microbial communities from Centralia Pennsylvania, which are recovering from an underground coalmine fire - Coalmine... | ecosystem: Environmental > Terrestrial > Soil > Unclassified ... | reverse complement strand
CGCTCGCCGACGCCGTTCGCCCACTCGCGCTGCGCGGCCTGGATACGCCGCAGGACGGCGCGGCCCCGCGGAGTCAGCCGGACGAGCTGCGCCCGCTTGTGCCGCGGGTTCTCGACGTAGGCGACGAGCCCGTCCCGCTCCAGGTCGTCGGCGACCCGCTGCACGCTCTGGCGTGCGAGGCTCCACGCCCGGGCGATCTGCGCGACCGGCAGCGGCTCGTGCTCCACGGCGGCGAGGACGCGCCACCGCGCGGTCGTCTGCCCGGCCGGCTGCGCGAGGGCGTCGCCCGCGGCGTCGAACGCTCCCGCGAGGCGAAGCACCTGCACGGCGACCGCGCTCAGCGCGTCCCCGGCCTCCGTCCGTTTGACAGCATGCTGTCGTTTCGGTACACTCATGACAGCATCCTGTCATATCACGGAGGAGGACGTCGTGGAGTGGAAGCTCGAGCTGATCACCGTCCCGGTGTCGGACGTCGACCGGGCGAAGGCGTTCTACGTGGAGCAGGCGGGCTTCGACCTCGACCACGACCACCAGGTGTCCGACGGCCTGCGGTTCGTGCAGCTGACGCCACGCGGCTCCGCCTGCTCGATCGCGATCGGGGAGGGCCTGACGGAGTCGGCGCCGGGCACGGCGCAGGCGCAGATCGTCGTCCCCGACGTCCGGGCCGCGCGAGCCGAGCTCGTCGAGCGCGGCGTCGAGGCGAGCGAGGTGCAGGAGTTCCCGTGGGGCTCGTTCGTCTTCTTCGCCGACCCCGACGGCAACCGCTGGGCGCTCCAGCAGCTGCCGGAGTGGCGGTAGCGGCCGGCCTCAGGCGGCCTCGAGCGCAGGCTCCTGCGCACCCGCTGGAGCGGTGCGGGTGCGCAGGAAGACCGCGCCGACCACGGCGGCGGCAACGGCGAAGGCCGCGCCCGCGGCGAACGCGGCGTGGTAGCCGCCGGTGAGCGCCGCGAGCGCCCCGTCCCCGCCCGCGGCCAGGTGGTGCGTGCGCGCAGAGGCGGCGCTCGCGAGCACCGCGAGCCCGAGCGCGCCGCCCATCATGAACGCGGTGTTCGCGATGCCCGAGGCGAGCCCCGCGTCCTGCGGCTCGACGTCGCTCATCGCCGCCATCAGCACAGGGTTGAACGCGAGCCCCCCGCCGATCCCGATCAGCACCATCGCGGGCAGCACGTCGACGACGAACGAGCCGTGCACCGGCGCGCGCGCGAACCACAGGAGCGCGAGCGCAGCCACCGAGAGGCCGACCCCGAGCGGGATGCGGAAGCCGAAGCGCACGACGAGCTTCGCCGAGAGCCCGAGCGAGAACGCCATCATCAGCAGGTTGCCCGGCAGGAACGCGAGGCCGACCTCGAGCGGGCTGTAGTGCAGGACGAGCTGCAGGTAGAGCGCCGAGAGGAAGAACAGCGCGAACATCGAGGCCGACCAGAGGATTCCGACCACGTTCGCGACGCGCAGGTTGCGGTGGCGGAAGATCGCGAGCGGCATCAGCGGCGCCTGCGCGCGCGACTCCCACGCGACGAACGCCGCGGCGACCGCCGCTGCGGCGCCGAGCAGACCGAGCGTCTGGGCCGACCCCCAGCCGGCGGTGTTGCCGTTCACGATCGCGTAGACGGCGAGCACCATCGCGCCGGTGATCGCCACGGCGCCTGGGACGTCGAGGCGCGTCCGCTCCGCGCCCGTTTCGAGCGCCGGCAGCAGCCGCAGCCCGGCGACGGTGACGGCGACGCCGATCGGCAGGTTGACGAGGAAGATCCAGTGCCAGCCGACGAGATCGGTGAGCACGCCGCCGGCGAGGACGCCGATGCTGCCGCCCCCCGACATGACGAACCCGAAGACGCCCATCGCCTTCGCGCGCTCGGCGGGCTCGGTGAAGAGCACGACGATAAGCGAGAACGCGACGGCCGAGACGACCGCGCCGCCGAGCCCCTGCACGGCGCGCGCGGCGACCAGCATCCCCTTCGTCGTCGAGACGCCGCAGACGAGGCTCGCGAGCGTGAACGCGGCCGTGCCGGAGAGGAAGAGCCGCCGGTGGCCGAACAGGTCGCCCAGCCGCCCGGCGAGCAGCAGGAAGCCGCCGAACGTGAGCATGTAGGCGTTCACGACCCAGGCGAGCGAGGTCTGCGAGAAGCCGAGGTCGTTGCGGATCGACGGCAACGCGACGTTTACGACGGTCGTATCGACGACGATCATCAGGTCGCCCACGCAGAGGATCACGAGGGCGAGCCAGCGGGTGCGGGTGCTGAGGTTGGCGGTCACGGTCTTCCTCTCGGTCGGTTCCGTTCTACCGACCGCGCCGGTCGCCGAAAGTCATCGATCGAGGTTCGCGACCCGCGGCATGGTGCCCGACGCCTCTCGAAAAGGTGTCGGACACCATGCCGGCGTGGCGTGCGCCTACGCGGAGAGCGCGAGCTCGGGATCTGCGTCGACCGTCTCGCGCTGCTCGTGCGAGAGCGTCGGCAGCCACTCGAGCCAGCTCGGGAGGTACCAGTTCCAGTCGCCGAGCAGCTTCATCGTCGCGGGCAGCAGCACCGCCCGGATCAGCGTGGCGTCGATCAGGATCGCGACGGCGAGCCCGACGCCCATCTGCTTCATGTCGAGGGTGTGGAGGGTGCCGAAGATCGCGAACACGGCGACCATCACGATCGCGGCGCTCGTCACGGTGGAGGCCGTCGACCGGATCCCCTCCGCGACCGCCTCGCCGGTCTCCATGCCGTCGTCCACGAGCTCCTTGACCCGGCTCAGGATGAACACGTGGTAGTCCATCGAGAGGCCGAACAGGATCACGAACAGGAAGAGCGGTAGCCAGGTCGCGATCGCGCCGTTCGAGTGGAAGGCGAGGAGGCCCTCCGCCCAGCGGTGCTGGAAGATCGCGACGAGGATCCCGTACGCCGCGCCGACCGAGAGCAGGTTCAGCACGACGGCCTTCGCCGCGACGACGAGCGACCTGAACGTGACGAGCAGGAGGCAGAAGACGAGCAGGAGCACGAAGCCGAAGACGATCGGCATGTGGCTCTTCATCGTGTCGTTGAAGTCGCTCGTGCCCGCCGTCTGGCCGGACACCGCGACCTCGACCCCCGCGGTCGCGCCGATCGTGGCCGGGATCACCCGGTGCCGGAGCGTCGAGAGCGCCTGCTTCGAGGCGTCGTCGTTGCCGTCGCCCTGCAGCGGGATCGAGACGACCTCGACGGTGCGGCCCGGGTTGACACGCGTCTGGATCGGCTGGGTCATCTGCCCCGTCGCGAGCGCGGTGTGCTCGAGGCTGCGGATCGCCCGCTGCACCGACGGCGCCGTCACGTCACCGGCGCGGACGACGACCTCGGCGGGTGTCTGCGCGCCGGGGAAGGCGGCCTGGATCCGGTCGTAGGTGGCGACGATGCCGATCGACTTCGGCAGGTCGGTGAAGCTCGGCAGCTGCGTGTGCAACGTGAACGTCGGCAGCGCGAGCGCGACGAGCACGCCGCCGGCGAGCAGCGCCGAGACGAGCGGCCGGCGGACGACGCGGTCGAGCACGAACCCCCACACGCGCGGCTCCGAGCTCCGCGACTGCAGCCGGGAGAGGACCGGAATGCGGCCCTTGTCGACGCGATCGCCCAGCTTCGCCATCAGCGCGGGCAGCACCGACAGCGAGCCGATCAGCGCGACCGCGACCATCAGCATGGAGCCGACGGCGATCGACGTGAAGATCTTCGAGCCGGTGAAGAGCATCCCGGCCATCGCGATCATCACGGTCAGCCCCGAGATCAGCACCGCCTGGCCGGAGGTGGCCGCCGTCTTCAGCAGCGCCTCGCGGTGCGAGAGGCCCTTCGCCCGCTCCTCCCGCTCGCGGCGGATATAGAAGAGCGAGTAGTCGACGCCGACCGCCATGCCGATCAGGAGGATCACGGACTGCGTCGAGTCCGACGCAGGCACGACGTGGCTCGCGACCTGCGCAAGGCCGGTGGTGGCGAGCACGCCCGAGAAGGCGAGCAGCACCGGCACGCCGGCAGCGACGAGCGCGCCGAAGGCGATCAGCAGGATGAGGAGCGTCACCGGCAGCGACGTCAGCTCGGCGCGCTTGAAGTCCTTGCCGACCGTCGCGTTCAGCTCGTGGTTCGCGCTGCCGTAGCCGAACTCGCCGACGAAGAAGGACGGGTTCGCCTTCTGCACCGAGTCGACGGCCGCCATGATCGGCGCGACCTTGTCGGCCGCCTTCTCCTCCCGGCCCGCAATGTCGAACTGGATCAGCGCGGAGTGGCCGTCCTTCGAGAGCTGGCCGGCATGGCCCGGCGCGAGCGGCGACTCGATCCGCCGCACGTCGGGCTGGTGCGAGAGCCGGCCGATCGCCTGCGCAACGACGGCGCGGAACGCGGGGTCGGCCGAGGTGAGCGTCTTCGACTGCACGAGGACGCTCTCGCCGGCCGGCGTCTGGAAGCCGGCGCGGTCGAGGATCGCCACGGCCTTCGCCGTCTCGCCCGTGGCGGAGTCGGAGTCCTTCTGCTTCACGGTGCCGACGGCGCCTCCGGCGACGACGGCGACGGCGACGAGCGCGAGCCAGCCGAACACGGCGGTCTTCCAGTGGTCGGCAGCCCAGCGGCCGGCACGGCCGGCGAGGTTCTGCGTGGTCATCGGTGAGTCTCCCTTCGAGCTGGTTGCGTTCACCTCGCCAGCGTCCCGAAGCGGCGCCGCCGCGGACATGGAGCCTCCAGGCCTCTCGGGGTGCGGCTACCCCCACCGTCCGGCTACTGCCGGAGGTACGCGAGCACGGCGAGGACGCGACGGTGCGTCTCGGGCGCGGCCGGCAGCCGCAGCTTCTGGAAGATGCTCGTCACGTGCTTCTCGACCGCGCGCTCGGTGACGACGATCCGCGCGGCGATCGCCGCGTTCGAGAGCCCTTCGGCCATCAGCTCGAGCACCTCCCGCTCGCGCGGCGTCAGCTCCGCCAGCGGGTCGTCGCGTCGGCGCCGGCCGACGAGCTGCGAGACGACCGACGGGTCGAGCGCAGACCCACCCTCGGCGACGCGCTTCACCGCGGCGGCGAACTCGTCGACGTTGGAGACGCGGTCCTTGAGCAGGTAGCCGACGCCCTCCGCGCTCTCCTGCAGGAGCTCGAGCGCATACCCCGTCTCGACGTACTGCGAGAGCACGAGCACCGCCGTCCGCGGGTGCGCCTCGCGGATCTCCTTCGCGGCGCGCAGGCCCTCGTCCGTCTGCGTCGGCGGCATGCGGATGTCGACGATCGCGACGTCGGGGTCGTACGAGCGCACCTTCAGCAGCAGGTCGTCGGCCGTGCCGCTCTGCGCGACGACGTCGAAGCCCGCGTCGGCCAGGATCCGCGCGACACCCTCGCGCAGCAGCACCGAGTCGTCGGCCAGCACGACGCGGATGGGGGCGTCCGCCGCCACCCGGGGAAATCTATGGAAGCTAGGGAAGGAGCGCTCTGATCGCCTCGCCCGAGAGCTCGCCCTTGGGGATGAAGCCGCGGATCGCGCTCGTCGCGATCAGCGAGCCGTAGTCGGAGCCGTCGCGACTCGAGGTGAGGATGACGGCCGGCGGCGGGTCGAGCCGGGCGAGCCGCTCGGCCGCCTCGAACCCATCGAAGTCGGGCAGCTGCACGTCGAGGAGCACGTACTCCGACGCGAGCTCGCGCGCGCTCCGGACGCCGTCGCCCGCGGTCTCGGCCTCCACGACCTCCCAGCCCTCGCACTCGAGGAGCGCGCGTGCGGTCCGGCGGAACGAGGCGTTGTCGTCGACGATCAGGAAGGTGGCCATCGGGCTGATCGTGCCACCGCATCCCCCGCGCGTCAGTGTGGCTAACCCTACTCTCGGCGTTCGTCTACCTTGGCTCTCGAACGAGCGATGGCAGGTGGGGCGATTCGCGAGGCGGGCATCCCGGCCGAGGAGCAGGGGGCGCTGCGGCGTGTCGCGACGCTCGTCGCGCGGGAGGCGTCGGCAGACGAGGTCTTCGCGGCCGTGAGCGAGGAGGTCGGCCTCCTGCTCGGCGCGCAGACCGCGAACACCTACCGCTTCGAGGGCGTCGAGGCGGTCGCGCTCGGAGGCTGGAGCGAGCCGGGCGCGGACGGCGTCCCGCCCGGGAGCCGGCTGGGCCTCGAGGGGCCGACGGCGGTGCCGCTCGTCCACCGGCGGCGCGAGCCGGTGCGGATCGACTGCTACGACGGGATCGACGGGAGCTTTGCCGAGTACCTGCGCGGGCTCGGGATCCGCTCCACCGTCGCGGCGCCGGTCTTCGCCGGCGAGGCGCTGTGGGGCGCGATCACCGCGTCGTCGACGGCCGAGGCGATGCCGGAGGGAAGCGAGCAGCAGCTCGCCCGGTTCGCGGAGCTCGTCTCGCATTCGCTCGGGAACCACGATGCTCGCCGGCGCCTGCACGAGGAGCGCGACTTCGCGGCCGCCGTCGTCGAGCTGAGCCAGACGCTCATCTGCGTCTTCGACCGCGACGGCCGCATCGTCCGCTTCAACGCGGCCTGCGAGCGCGCCACCGGGTGGAGCGCCGACGAGGTCCTGGGCCGCGACGCGCGCGAGCTGATCATCCCGCCGGAGCACCTCGAGCTGTTCGACGAGATCCTCGAGCGCGCCTTCGCGGAGCAGGAGGCGCACCCCATGCAGGGGTGGTGGCTGACGAAGGACGGGGGCCGCCGCACGATCGAGTTCTCGAACCGGGCGATCACCGACGCCGACGGGAACGTCGCCCACTTCGTCTCGACCGGCCTCGACGTGACCGAGCGCGAGCACGCGACCGAGCAGATCGTGCGGCTCGCGACCGAGCAGGCCGCCCTCCGCCGGGTGGCGACGCTGGTCGCGCGCTCGCCGGACCCCGAGCTCGTGTTCGAGGCGGTCGCCGAGGAGGCGGGCCGGCTGCTCGGCGCCGACTCGTCCGGCGCGATCCGCTTCGACGGCGACACCGCCACGACCGTCGGCCGCTGGGCCGCCGGCGAGATCAGGGCGTTCCCCGCCGGAGCGGTCGTGTCGCTCACAGGCAGCGACGGGCTCACCGCCGTCGTCGCGCGCACCGGGAAGCCGGCCCGCGTCGACGACTACTCGCGCGTGCGCGGCGACGCGGCCCGCGGGATGCACGAGGCGGGCTACCGGTCCGGCGTCGGCGCGCCGATCGTCGTCGGCGGCGCCACGTGGGGGATGGTGCTCGTCTCGTCCACCGCCGAGGAGCCGCTCGGCGCCGACGCCGAGCGCCGGCTCGGCGACTTCGCCGAGCTGGTGGCGCTCGCGCTCGAGAGCGCGCAGGCGCGCACCGAGCTGCTCGAGTCGCGGGCGCGCATCGTCGGGGCGGGCGACGAGGCGCGCCGGCGCCTCGAGCGGAACCTCCACGACGGCGCGCAACAGCGGCTCGTGACGCTCTCGCTGCAACTGCAGCTCGCGCGGCGGCGGCTCCAGCGCGACCCGCTCGAGGCAGAGGCGCTGATCGGCGCCGCCACCGACGAGCTGCAGGTCGCGCTCGAGGAGCTGCGCGAGCTCGCACGCGGCCTCCATCCCGCCGTTCTCGCCGACCGCGGCCTCGGGCCCGCGCTCGAGTCGCTCGCGAGCCGCGCGCCGTTCCCCGTGGAGATCAGCGGCGTCCCGCCGGGGCGGCTCGACCCGCGGGTCGAGGTGGCCGTCTACTACCTCGCGTCCGAGAGCCTCACGAACGCGGCGAAGCACGCCGCTCCGACCGCCGTCTCGATCACGCTCGCGGCCGCCGCCGACGCGCTCGAGGTGGAGGTCGCCGACGACGGCCGCGGCGGCGCCGAGCTCGCGGGCGGCACGGGTATCCGCGGCCTCGCCGACCGCGTCGAGGCGCTCGGCGGCCGCCTCGCCGTCGAGAGCCCGCCCGGCGTCGGCACGACGATCCGCGCCCGGCTGCCGCTTCGCGGTGCCGAGAGCCGACGGCCGAGCGGCTGAGCCAGGTCACCCCTGCACCCAGGCGTGCCGGGGGTCGAGGTACGGCGCGAGCTCGCGCCCCTCTCCGGCCATCACCCAGAGGTAGTAGAGGGAGTAGCCGGGCGCCGCCACGACGGGGTGGTAGCCCGACGGGATCGGGACGACGCCGCCGTCGCGCACGACGTGCGCGTGCTCGCCGGCGTCGTCGTACAGGACCTGCACGCCGAAGCCGCCCGGCGGATCGAAGCGGTAGTAGTAGACCTCCTCGAGCGCGACCTCCTCCGGCGGCGCCTGGCGGTCGTGCTTGTGCGGCGGGTACGACGACCAGTTGCCGGGGGGACTGATCGTCTCGCCGACGATCAGCCGCGCGGCCTCGTCGCCGGGCCCGAGCAGCGTGCGGATCGTGCGCTCCCAGTTGTCCGTGCCTGCCTTGCGGACCTGGCGCTCCCCAGGCCGGATCAGGCGCGGCGGGCCGGCGGTGGCGTCGCCGGCCGGCGCCGCCGCGACCGCGACGGTGGCTCCCGAGAGCGCCATGAGCTCGAGCTCGCACGCGGGCGGCGCGTAGACGGCGACCGGCGGCGAGGCGAAGACGCCGCCGCCGCGCGCCGCCGTTCCTGCGGGTGCACCCCCGAGCGTCACCTCGACCGCACCCGCGAGCACGACGGCGCAGAGCTCGCACTCCTCGTCGCGGAGCTCTTCGCGCTCGCCGGGCGCGAGCTCGGCGAGGCGAAGGTCGATCAGCGACGTGTCGCTCCCACGCGCCGCGAGCGTGCGGAGCATCGGTCAGAGCCCGATGCTGCCCTGCATGATCCCTCCGTCGACGAAGACGGTGGTCGACGTCAGGTAGTCCGCCTTGCCGGAGAGCAGGAAGACGACGACGTCGGCGATCTCGGACGGCTGGGCCATCCGCCCCACGGGGATCGCCTGGTTGAGCTCCTTCAGCTTCTCGGGGTCGGCCATCGTCTCCTGGTTGATCGGGGTCGCGACGGCGCCCGGGCCGACGTTGACGACGCGGACGCCGTGCGGACCGAGCTCGACGCCCGCGGTGCGCGCGAGCATGCGCATGCCGCCCTTCGAGACGCAGTACGCGACGTTGCCGGGCATCGGCCAGTCCTCGTGCACCGACGAGATGTTGACCACCAGGCCTCCCCCACCCTGGGCGACGAACTGCTTCGCCGCGAGCTGCGTCCCGAAGAACGCGCTCTTCATGTTGACCGCCATCACCTTGTCGTAATCGGCCTCGGTCGTGTCGAGGATCGAGGTGCGTGTCTCGATGCCCGCGTTGTTCACGAACGCGTCGAGCCGCCCGAAGGACTGCACCGCGGTGTCGACGAGCTTCTGCAGGTCGGCGAGCTTCGAGACGTCGGCTTCGACCCCGACCGCCTTCGTGCCCTCGGCCTCGGCCTTCTCGACGACCTCCTCGGCCTCCTCGGGATGGGTGACGTAGTCGACGACGACGTTCGCTCCCTCGGCCGCCGCAGCGAGCACGATCGCCTCCCCGATGCCGCTGTTGCCACCGGTGACGACGATTGACTTGCCTTCGAGCAGCACGGCCGCCGCTCAGACGGCGCTGCCGCAGTAGCGGCACTTGGTGGCAGCGATCGGCAGGTCCCCCGACAGGCACTCCGGGCAGCTCTTCGCCGGCGGTGCCTCCCCGAAGACGGTGACGCCGCGACGCGCCTGGTAGGCGCGGTAGGGCACGACGATCAGGAAGTAGATGACCGCCATGAAGATGACGAAGTAGATGATCGCGGAGATGAACGCGCCGATGTTGACGAGCTGGCCGTTCGCGTGGAACCCGAGCCCGCTGCTCCCGCCACCGCCGGCGGCGTTGACGAGCGGGGTGATGATGTTGTCGGTGAACGCCTTGATCAGGGTGCTGAACGCGAGCGCCACCACGAGGCCGACGGCGATCACGATCACGTCGCCCTGCATGAGGAAGTTCTTGAAGCCGCCGATCAGCCCGACCGCCCGCTCGGGCTTCGCTTCCTGGGTCTGCGCCACCATCGGATGCTCCTTTCACGGAACGACGACGACTGGGCGAGCATAAACGAGCGATGATTTCCGTGGGGTGCGACGGTCTTTGCTGTCGGGACGAACCGAGAGGAGGATCGAGATGGCAAAGCTCGCAACGAGCTTGAACCTGACGCAGGTCGGCCGCGTCTGCGTCACCGTCGCCGACACCGACCGGGCGATCGACTTCTACGTCGACACGCTCGGCTTCGAAAAGGTCGTCGACGAGCCGATGGGGCCCGGCATGCGCTGGGTCGAGGTCGCCCTGCCGGGCACGGTGACCACGATCGCGCTCGCGCCGCCGCCGCAGGGCCAGGAGGCGGGCGGCTCCGAGACCGGCATCTGCCTCGACACGAAGGCGGTCGACGCCGACCATGCCGCGCTGAAGGCCGCGGGCGTGGACGTCGACGAGGAGGTCACCCGCTACGGCGGGAACGTGCCGCCGATGTTCTGGGTGCGCGACCCGGACGGCAACTCGCTGATCGTCGTCGAGCCGTCGCGGTAAGGGCCGCGTCAGCCGGTCGGCGGCTCGGCAGCGGCCGGGCCGCCGGCCGGCGCCTCGTCCGGCAGATTCATCTCACCGCGGCGCCTTACCCTCCAGGGCCGAATGAGCAGGCCCCTTCGGCGAGCCGGCCGGCGTACCGTCACGAGCCGCTGTTACGTTCTCTCGAGGTGACGGTGCTCGCACTGCTCCTCGTGCTCTTCGTGGTCGCGGCCGCGGTCGACACGGCGTCGGGCGTCGTCCGCGCGGGCAGGCGCGGCCGACGGAGCTAGACGCTCTACGGTCGTTCGAGCAGCATCGCGACGAAGATCGAGAGGGCGGCGGCGAGGCCGACCACCCGGTGCTCCGGCAGTCGATACAGCCGGCGGATCGAGCCCGGCGCGAGCCGTTCCGGGACCACCGCGCTGAGCGCAACCGCCGTCCCGAGAAGGGCGAGGAGAACCGTGAGGACGAGACTGCCCGACGCACCGGACCGACCGGTCGCCGCGACTGCGTCGTGCCGCGCGGAGGGCGCCGCCACGGCCGCCGCGCGCGACGACGACGACGACGACGAGACTGTCGTGGCGCGGCGGGACGTGGCCGCCGCTGACGTCGTCTGCGGCGGTGGCGTCGCGCTTCGACGTGCGGCCGTGGTCACCGCTGTCGCGGGCTCGTGGCGAAGGAGTCGTACACCCGAGGGATGTGCGCGCGCCCAGGCGGCGTACGACATGCCGCGCTGAGTCAGAAACGCCCTGAAGCTGCTCTCGGTCGTGAAGACCCGCTGGCCCCAGACGATCGCCCGTGGCCGGCCGGTCAAGGGCGGCCGGGGGCCCGGGTTCGTCAGCGTGTGGACGACGCTCGTCCATACGATCACCACGGCTACCGCGACGAGGAGCGCCAAGGCGACCGCGAGCGAGCGGGTCATTTGTCTGCGCGCGATGCCGGCGAACGCGATGATCCGAAGAGTCTGGCACGTCGCCTGCCGATATCAACCGCGAAGGCCACGACGATCGGCCAGCGTGCGCCCACCGATGGATCGGGACGCCCGCCTACTAGCGGCCCGCGAGCGCAACAGCCGGTGCCGGCCGCCGCTGCTGGGTGCGGAAGGCGAGATGCACCACCAACAGCGCAACGGAGGCATACGCCGCGCCCGCGAACACGTCGAACACGTAGTGCTCGCCCATGTAGACGATCGCGAACACGACGCCGAGGAGGTTGAGCGCGAGCGCGCCGACGACCGGCCGCGGCAGCCGGGCGCGGATCGCGGTCACGAGGCAGATGAGCGGGTAGGCCGTGTGCAGCGACGGGACCGCAGCGGTGACGTCGTACTTCGTCGGATCGCCTTCGACCGCGGCCAGCGCGGATAGATGCAGGTCGCGGAGGCCGAGCTTGAGGATCTCGTGCACCCCCGTGAGATGGCCCTCGCGCACCGCGAGCCACGGCGGCGCGGTCGGCATCAACAGGAACGTACATGCGCCGAGGACGGAGACGGTGAGGATCCCGAACATGAGGAAGCGGAAGTCGGCGGACCTGTTTCGCAGCGCGAGCGCGAGACCGAGCAGGAGCGGGATGAAGAAGTGACCGCCGTAGAAGCCGACGCAGATTGCCTCGAGCACGCGTGTGTGCCCGTCGTACAGATGCTGCTGGAGCCAGACCGCCGGAACGGTTCCCCCGCCGAGCCAGCGGTCGGCGCGGATCTGGAAGGCGTAGTGCACCGTCAGCTTGTACTTGTCCACGTAGCTGCCGGCGGTTCCGTAGGCGAAGAGGCCCAGACAGACTGGCAGGAAGTACCGGCCCAGGCGCCCCAGCCGGTTGAACAGGATCGGCAGGGCGAGGAGGACGAAGACGAATGGGACGAACGCGATCGTTCCGCGCACCGCGTTGACGAGCTCGAGCAGGACTCCGTACGCGAGGAAGAGCGATCCGATCACCCAACGAATCCGCATGGCGCGCCCGGAGCGGCTCACCGGCGACTCGTCGAGGATCCACTCGACGCGCCGAAGGACACTCCGCCGGGGCGGGGCGTCCGACGTGGATGCGGCGTCCGCGTCGGGGTAGGAGGCGGCGGCCGTCATGTCTGCGCGAGCGCGGTCCGAACCACCTGCTCCGAGTCGTCCGCGACGATTCGATGCCGCAGCACCAGCATCGCCGTCTGCTCGACGTCCTCGAGTGTCACGGCTCGACGTCCTCTGAGCGTCGCCCTGGCCTTCGCCGCCGCGAGAAGGTGGATCCCGGCGCGGGGGCTTGCTCCGAGCTCGACTCCCGGCTGCTCGCGCGTCGCACGAACGATCGCGGCGACGCGCTGGGCGACGTGGTCGCCCACGACCGCACCGTCGGCCACCTCCTGGACCTGCAAGAGGCCCCCGTCCGCGAGGAACGGGAAGACGTCTCCGATCACATCGGTGACGACGCCGCGGTGCGGGAGCTGCAGCATCGCGAGCTCGTCCTCGACGCTCCCGTAGGTGACCTCGAGCTTGACCAGGAATCGATCGAGCTGCGACTCGGCAAGCGGGAAGACGCCGTGATGCTCGTACGGGTTCTGCGTCGCGACGACGACGAACGGCGACTCGATCCAGTAGGTTCGCCCGTTCATCGTCACGTGGCGTTCCTGCATCGCCTCGAGCAGGGCGGCCTGGGTGCGGGCGGG
>Ga0070739_10006381_pt1 | contig 13008 bp, 7 predicted proteins | sample Coa_R1_7_FD_66445 | JGI IMG/M metagenome (GOLD analysis project Ga0070739, IMG submission 66445) | Surface soil microbial communities from Centralia Pennsylvania, which are recovering from an underground coalmine fire - Coalmine... | ecosystem: Environmental > Terrestrial > Soil > Unclassified ... | reverse complement strand
ACGGTCTTGTCAGGCAGAGCGTCGGACGGTCTAATTGGCATCTTGATTGTCGAACCGGACAGGGAGGTCCGCATGAAAACGGCCGTCATCATTCCGGCTCGCTATGCTTCGAGCCGTTTGCCGGGCAAGCCGCTGTTGCGGCAAACCGGCAAGTATCTGGTGCAGCACGTCTACGAACGCGCCTGCCAGGCCCAACGCGCCGACCATATCGTTGTGGCCACCGATGATTCGCGCATTGTCGCAGCAGTGAAGAGCTTTGGCGGCAACGTTGTCCGCACGCGCCCGGACCATCCCAGTGGAACCGATCGCGTCGCTGAAGTCGCTGCCCAACTCGATGCGGATCTCGTGCTGAATCTTCAAGGAGACGAACCACTTATCGATCCGAACCATCTCGATCTGCTGTTCAATCTCCTGATTCAGCATCCCAGCGTGGATCTGGCCACCCTGGCGACCCCGTTTCGTTCGCTGGAGGAGTGGAAAAATCCTAACTGCGTCAAGGTGGTCTGCGATAATTCCGGGCGCGCTTTGTATTTCAGTCGCAGTCCTATCCCCTACGTCCGCGATGGTCAGCCCGACTTCGACCAGCGGCCGGCGCGATTCCTCCTGCACCTTGGCCTCTACGCCTATCGCCGGTCGTTCTTACTGAAACTTGCTTCCCTGCCGGCAGAGCAGCTGGAGCAGCTGGAAAAATTGGAACAGTTACGCGTCCTGGCTCTGGGAAATCCGATCCAGATCGGCATCGTCGAGGAAAGCGGATTTGGAGTCGATACCTACGAAGATTATCAGCGTTTTGTCTTCGCTTACCGTCACAATCCGACCGGACGAGCCGCTTGAGACTCCGCCCGGCGGTCGGCTGTGACTGACAGGGGAATCGAGATCGGCTATCATGGTGTACAGATAGCCCCCGGCTTGCCGGGGGAAGCCTTACCCCCGGCAAGCCGGGGGCTATCTGTTTTTAACGATTAATCGCAAGACATAATCATGACGACATCCACCAGCAAACAAACCAAACACATCTTTGTGACCGGCGGCGTGGTCAGCTCGCTCGGCAAGGGGTTGACCGCCGCCTCCATCGGGATGCTCTTGGAGCATCGCGGCCTCCGCGTCCGTTTGCAGAAATTCGATCCCTACATCAACGTCGATCCCGGAACGATGGACCCGTACCAGCACGGCGAAGTCTATGTTCTCGACGACGGCACCGAAACGGACCTCGATCTGGGCCATTACGAACGATTTACCCTTGCTCCCCTGACGCGCGACTGTAATTTTACCACCGGCCGTATCTACGAATCCGTCATCAAGAAGGAACGCAGAGGCACCTACAAGGGCCAGACCGTTCAGGTCATCCCCCATGTCACCGATGAGATCAAGGCGGCGGTGCGCAAACTGGCCTCGGAAGATGTAGACGTGGTCATCACCGAAATTGGCGGCACCGTCGGCGACATTGAGGGACTACCGTTTCTTGAGGCGATTCGCCAATTCGCCCTGGATGTCGGCAAACACAATTGCCTCTACATCCACCTGACGCTTATTCCCTTTTTGAAGGCAGCCGGCGAAGCCAAGACCAAACCGACGCAGCACTCCGTCGAACGCTTGCGGCAGATCGGCATCCAACCCGACATCCTCATTTGCCGCACCGAACGCGAGCTGAGCAAGGACGCAGCGGATAAAATCGCCCTGTTCTGCAACGTCGAGCCTCGTGCCGTCATTGAGGAACGCGACAAGACATTCAGCATCTATGAAGTGCCGATCAGCCTGGTCGAAAATCACCTGGATGAGTTGATCGTCGAGAAGCTCGGTTTGAGGGCGCAGCCGTTGGACATGAACGGCTGGCGAACGCTGGTGCAGCGCATCATCAACCCGACTCACGAAACGACCATCGCGGTGGTCGGCAAATATATCAAGCACCAGGACGCTTACAAATCGATCTACGAAGCGCTGGACCATGCCGGCATCGCTCTGTCATCGCGGGTGGTGGTGCGGCGCGTCGAGGCGGAGGAAGTGGAGCGCGAAGGGGCCGAGCGCGTGCTGGGCGGCGTCGATGGTATTCTTGTTCCGGGCGGCTTCAACTACCGCGGCGTCGGCGGCAAGATTGAGGCGATTCGTTATGCACGTGAAAAGCACATTCCCTTTTTCGGCATCTGTCTGGGTTTGCAGTGTGCCGTGATCGAATTTGCCCGCAACGTCGTCGGCCTGGAAGACGCCGACTCGACGGAGATGAATCCGCGTTGCAGCCATCCAGTGGTCTGTTTGCTCGATGCTCAGTTTGCCATCACCGATCTGGGCGGCACGATGCGTTTGGGCAGCTGGCCGTGTCATCTCGCCGAGGGTAGCCGTGTCCGAGCCATTTACGGCAGCGAGTTGGTCAAGGAACGGCACCGCCATCGGTACGAGTTCAACAATCAGTATCGCCAGCAGTTTGCGGCGCACGGCATGTCCTTTTCCGGCACGACCCCGGACGGCAAGCTAGTGGAGATGATCGAGTTGCCGGGGCATCCGTGGTTTGTGGCGGTGCAGTGCCATCCGGAGTTTCGCTCGAAACCGACGCAGGTGCATCCGCTGTTTCGTGGTTTCGTTGAGGCGAGCCTGAAACGGCGCGAAGTGCGAAAAAAAGCTGAGGCCGCCCGCAGCCGGGCGGCCGTCAGTGCGACGTGAACCAACATGGCATTACTTATCCGAGCCTGAAGCGTAAGCGAAGAGCTGTCCTACTCTTCGCTTACGCTTCAGGCTCGGATAGAAGTTACTGTGGCTTGGCTTCGAAATCCTTTGTCGTCTCCTTGTCCTTTTGGATTTCGATCACTTCACCCTTGCCGGATTCCTTGTTCAAGTAACCACATTTTTCGTGCCAGGCGATGACACGCACTTTGCCTTCGGGCAGGTTCTTGATCTCGTAGGTACCGAACTTGGGATCGCTCTTTTCGACCTTATCCTTGCCGTCGAGCGTGTCCGACTTGCTGATGTCGTAATAGGGCGTATCAACGACTCGGAGGTAGCCGCTCATCCAGGGATGGATATTGCAGACGATGCTCAATTCCTTTGCCTCCGGCTGCAAGTTATCGACTATCCGGTCCTTGTGCTTTTCGAGAATGACGTTATCGCCTTTGTTTTTCGAGCCTCCCGTCCAGTTGGTGTTGTGGCTAATCTCTGCATCGTTGACAACCTTCAACACTTGGCCAGTCGGTTGCAACTTGCGGGGGTTCTTCGGGTCGGGCTTATACTGGGAAAAAAGAAACGCACAGTGTGGGATGAACGCACAATGCGGTTGGCGGATCTTTACTTCCTTCTCAAGCGATTTGAGCTGATTTTCATCAACTTTGAAGAAGGTGCCCGTGTCCGGGATAACCCACACAAAGACATTGCCAAGAGTATTGTCCTTGCCGATGCGGTACTCTTGCTCCGTCTTTTCGCTTTCCGAACCCTTCATACAGTATTCGGTGTCCTTCTGTTTCATCTTGTCCGTAAGAATCTTGGTTAACTCATCTGTATTTGGCGATCCGTTCAACACGATCTTGCCCTTGAGGACGCCCTTGCCGGGGTTGAGGACTTTCAGATCCTGTTTCTGCTCACCCTTGTCGGCGCTCCCTCCTTCTTTTCCACCACCGCCACCGCCGCCCTTGGAGCCAGTGTCTCCGCCACCGCAGCCGGCCAGCATCAGGGAGAGTGCAAAGGCCGGCAGCGTAGCGATTGCCAGCCCGAATGAAAATCGACGCATTGTCCTACCTCCTGGTTGGAAAAGTCCGGCGAGCGGGGCGTGTTATCGCCCCGCTCGCCCAAAGTTGCTCGTAGTTCGTCATTCCGCCGTTTTTAGGGGAAATTTGCCGAGGTCGGTCGTCTCGCCGACCTTGATGGTGATCTTTCTGCCGTTCCGGCTCGGCTTGGCATTGGCATCGCCGGCGACCCAGCCGACCTCCTCGTGCCAGATAACCAGCCGAAAATTGCCGGCCGGGGCGTCCTTGATTTCGAAGTTGCCGTCCGCATCGGTGACGGCGAAATACGGATGGTTCAGCACAGCGATGCGGCCGCTCATCCACGGATGGATGTCGCACTTGACCATGATTGGAATCGGCCGCGCCTTGATGTCCTGCACGTTGAATTGTCCTCTCGGCGGCACAATCTGATTGACGTTCGGCCCTTTGACGCCGCCGATGAGATTGACGTTGTGCGCGATGCCTGCCGAGTTCTTGACGATCAGGGTTTGTCCTTCGCGCACCGCCAGCATGTGCGGCTCAAACTGGCAGCACGGCTGATCCAACTCCACGTTCTTGTCCTTGATCGCCTGGAGATTGGGGTGAATCGGGATGTCCTTGGTGAAGCCGTTCATGTCCATGAGGTAGACGATGCACCAGCGGACACCCTTGTTCTCGGAGTTGACGACCAGCTTGTCTTCCAGGAGCTTGCCGTTCTTCTCGCAAGCCTCTTGGTCTTTGGTGACGTTGACCACAGCGCGCTTGGGTGCTTCTTTGCCGGCCCAAACTACCTGTCCCTTGATCGTGCCCCAATTCTGGGCCTGCGCCACTCCCCCGGTGGTCAGAGCCACTGCACCGGCCAGAGCCAGCGCCCCAATTCGCATACTCAACAGGTGCATTATTTATTTCCTCCTGCCGCGATCGGCGCCCGCGAGCGATTGCCCGGCATGTCGGAGATACGCGGCAAATCCATCAAGATGTCGCGCACGGCTGTCACCTGATCGAAGGTCGGGCCGACCAACCGATCTTGATAGTCTAGTTTATCGTTGGGGAAATTCTGCGGCATCGCTGGCTTGTAGCCGAACAGACGGTCGGGATTGGCGATCCACTGTTTGACCCATTCCGGCCGCAAGCGTTCCGCCGTCAGGGACAGGTTCGGCCCCTGCGGCTGCGAAGTCCGCACGTCGCCGACATCGTGGCACTGCAAGCACAGGTTGCGATCGGTCAGCAGCTTGTAGGCGTCGCTGGCATAGGCGCCGGTCTCCTCCCACTCCTTGCGCAGCCGGCTGTAATCCTTCTTTTCCAGCTCGCCCTTCCAGGTCTTGATTCGCTCTTTGAGCGTATCGAGATCTTGCTGTTTCTGCTTCTTTAGCTCGGCATCTTTAGTTTGTTTGACGATTTCCTCCGTGCCCGAGAGTCCTGCCTCGGCGTCGGCGATGCGCCGCTTGAGCGCGTCCTGCCAGACCGGTTCCATCTCTTTAATGCGTTCGTCGTATTTTTTCTGCTCCTTCAGTCGCTGGACATACTCGGCAGTGCGCGTCCGCCAGTAGATCTCCTCCCGTTCCGGGAGATTGACGTACTCGCTACTGACGCCGGCGCCTGGATTCTTTTGCCGCGATACGCCGCTGAAATAATTCACCAGCGCGCGGGCGTCCTCGTGACTCATGTTGAACTTGGGCATGCGCAGCAGCATCCAGCTGGTCGGGCGAATCGCCGGCGGATTGAGCAGGAAGCCGTACAGCCAGTTCGGCTGCACTCGCTCGCCTTCGCGGATGAGCGGCGGCGGGACCGTGGCCCGCACCTTGTCGGCATCCGCCTCGCGCGGCTTCATGTACTGAATCATTAGATCCACGAACGTCCCGCCCCACGGATCGGCTCGCGATACCAGATCATCGACATTCATCGGGATATTGCTAGAGGCGGGCAGATTGCGGATAACGCCGTCGCTGCCCGCAAAGCGCAGAGCGTCGGTGGCGCGGACCACCAACATCGGACGGTCAAAGTCCGTATCGTTCACCTTCGGCTGCGTGCCGAACACCGTAAGGCGATCCGGAGTCGTCTGCGCCATGCCGGCCCAGGCGTTGTGACCGGCAAAGAAATGGTCCTTTTTCAGACTGCTCTTGTTGGTGTCGTAGGCGTCTTCCAACACCTTCAACCCTTCCGGCGTCGTCTTGAACTCGTAGACGCCGGGCCGAATCTGATGGCAGCCGGCACAGTTGAATTTCTCCAACACCTGATGGCCCTTGATCTCGGCCATGCGGTCGGGATTGGGCTGGTTGAGGTACTTCAGAGGCATCGGCTCGGCGACCAGGCCGAGGATGAAGGTCATGACGGCCTCGCGGGCCTCTGCTTCCTCGAACTCCTGACGCGCTTGATACGCCTCATCACTTTCGCCCTCGCGCTGCTTGGTGCGAGCAAAGCGGAACTGCGGCATACGCAAGCGATCCTCCCAGACGAGCTTGCGGTCGAAGTCGAAGCTGCGTGGCTCCATCAACTTCTGGTGCAGGAAGCCCTCGCGGCGATGCTCCTTGACCGCCTCGGCGTAGACCTTCTCGTAGGGCTGTTTGCCGTCCTTGGCGTGCCAGTCGGCGGCGTGCTTCTTGGGATCATTGGGATCGTTGCGCAGCGGCACGATGTTGTAATGATCGCGGACGAAGATGTCGGCATCCTCGAAAGCCAGACGTTCAGGATCTTTTTTGCCCCAATCGTTCAGCGCGGTGCCGATCGGCTTGGCCGTCTCAAATCCAGGCACGTCATGGCAGCCGAAGCAACCCAGACGGTTGATGGCTTTACGGCCGATGTACCATTTGAGGTTGTCTTCGGTCAGTGGTTTGCCGTCATTGTAGAGCCGGCGCTCGTCGGAATCGGGCGGCAAATTGTCCAGCCGCTCCTTCAAGACGCCGGGGATGTCGCCCCCCGAAGTCGGCAGGATCGCATCAACATCGGCCCTCGTGAAAGCGGGCGCTTTGGCGAGATAGACACGAGCCAGGGCAACGAAGTCTTCCTTCGTTGGCTCGGCCGGTCCCTTCTCATTCCAATCGGTCACTTTTTGACTCAGAAGCCACTCGGCCACATCGGCGGCATCTTCCGGTGTCAGATGCGTGATGGGCATGCGTGTGCGCGGATGATACACCGTCGGGTTTAGCACCCACTGCACGATCCAGCGTCGTTTCGCCTCTTCCATACCTTTTTCGTCGGCGATCTCCGGCGCGATCTTGGCGGCGATGCGGCTCAGGTTGGGTCCGAAATTCGCCTCGCCCAGGGCAGCACCGACGCCCAGCCCCGATTTCGTCGAGCCGTCATGGCTGTGGCAAGCCAGGCAGCCCTTCTCGGTGAACAGCCGGCGGCCATTGCTCAAGTGCTTCTCGCGCTCGGCATCCGCCGGAGCCTTGGGTAACTGGACCGTCTTGCCTTCCTCGTCGCTAATCTGCTTGGCCAACGGCGTGATCTGCCCTGCGGCAAGGAGGTCTTTTGTCCTCGCTTCCAGGTCTTTCGCCGCTTGCTTCAACTCGTCCTGTTCGCCGGCGCTTAGCTCACCATCTTTCTGATTGGCCGCTTTCTTGTGCAGCTCTTGCAAAGTGTCCTGCGCTTGTTTCTGCAAAGCAATCAGGCGATTGATCTCGTTAGCTCGCGCGGGGACCGACATCAGGGACAGATCGCCCAGGCGGCGGCTGGCATCCTGCAATTCCTTCCATTCTCGATCCGCCAGCACGCCCTTCGCCAGTTCCTGCTGTCGTTTTTCGAGAACGCCCTTGAGCGCTTCGCGCTGGCTGTCCTTGCCCTCCAGGTTGCCCTTGCTTTCGGCCAGCAAGTAGTAGGCGATGCCGGCAATCTCGGCATCGGGGAATTTCTTTTGGGGGTCGGGCAGCGCATCGGGGCTGTTGTTGGTCAGGCCGTAGAAGTGCGGCATCTTTGTGTCTGGCCGGAAGCCGCGCGGCGACAGAATCCATTTACGAACCCAATCCTGATTGGTCTTCTCAGCGATGCGGCGAAGGCTGGGACCGACCTTGCGATAGGTGCCGGGCAAATTCAGCGGATCGGATTTCGCTTTGTCCTGCTCGGCCGGCGTCAGATAGGTCAGGGCCGGCTGTGGCTCCAAACGCAGATCCGGGCCGACCGCGCGACCGCTCTTGATGCCGGAGATCTCGTGACAGCCGAAACAGCCGTTTTCCTGCACCAGCCGGTAGCCGAGCAGGAGCTTGGGTGCTTCTTCCTTGCTGCCGTAACGAATCAGGTCGGTCACTTCATGATGACATTTCAGACAGCTAGACTCCGTGAAACGGCTGGACAGCATGGGGAAATCCCAAAAATGGCTGTGCGCCCAACCGTATTCCTTGTGCCATTCTTCTTCTTGCGCCGCATCGGCCGGCGTGTGAGCCGCATTGACGAAATCGGTGGCGCTGCCCTGGCCGTTATGGCAGATGGTGCAGCCGAATTTCTCCATCGGATGCGGGCTGTTGGCGTCAACGAACAGATCGAGCCGCGGATGCGCGGCGTACATCTTGACCTGACCATCATCCAATTTCAGCCAGTTCACGCGCTTGGGCAGGTCGCCCGGATCGAAGCCAAGTTTTTCCCCGGCTTTTTCGCGCGCTAGGAGCATCTCGCGCGCGGTATCCAAGCGCTGTTGCATCCCTTCTGCGCGTTTGACATCCTCCTTGAGCGCGGCAATCCGCGCATCCATGCGCTTGACCTCTTCCTCGCTCCCTTCCTTGCCCTCCAGCTCCTTCTTGCGTGCTTCGGCCTTTTCCAGTTCTTTTTGCGCTTTCTCCGGAGACAGGGTCAAGCGCCTCACGGACGCATGATCGAAGTTGCCGCGATCGATGCCGAGATGGCAGGAGATGCAGCGATCATAGCGCGGCACATCCTTGAAGCCACCGTAATCGATGGTCAGCTCCGGCAGCCACTGCTGCTTGATTTTCGTCGGCGATTCGAAGGCATCGAGGATCGGTAGGCTGCGGAAGATATCCCCGAATTTCCAGCGTTTCTGCGCCGCCGTCTTGGCATAGCGGTCAAACCCGGCCGTCAGTTTTTTCAATTCGTCCTCGGCACGATTGACTTGCTGTTGCGGCTCGGCCAACGGCTGCGTGACTTCCTTCTCGATCTGCTGATTGATCTGGTCCAACTCGTCCTGCGTCTTAACAAGCTGGGCCTGTAGATCGCGCAATTCCTTGTCGATCTGATCAACTTCCGCCTTGAGAGTCTTCTGGCGATTTGGCTCCGTTTCTTTGCCCAGATGCTCGATGGCGATGTTATAAAAGCTCGTCTTCGAGTCGAAATCAGCTTTGATGGAGCGATAGGCATTGTCGACCAAATCGTGCTTGGCCATCAGCTCGCGTTCCCGGGAGCGAACCTTGTCATGGGCAGCTTCATAGTTTTTCTTGGCTTCGCTTACTTTCTGGCGCGCCGCGGTCATCTGCTCCTGGCTGGGCAGCTGCGCAAGCATCTGATACTCGCTCATCGCTTCTTCCACGTCGCGGAACTCGCGCTGGACATGCTTGAACTGGCGGTCGTAGTCCTGCCAGAACATCCAGAGCGTGCCCAAGAGCATCAGGATGCAGGAAACCGCAAAGACGATATCCAACGTCCTCTGATTGCGGTAAGTCTGATCGGTGGCGGCCATGATGATCCCTCAAAGAGCTAACCACAGAGGCACAGAGAGAAGAATAAGAAAGGAACGCAATACAAAAGAATTCATGGCAAACATAGGATTTCTTTTCTTTTTTTACCTTTCTTCTTCTCTGTGTTTCTGTGTCTCTGTGGTTCACTCATCTTTTTAGATGTTAAAGAAGATTTCGGGGATGGCGACGATGTACTTCAAGTTGATGACCCAGCGCAACACCATCTTGATGGGCAGCGCGGCCATGAACTGCATCAGCGTCACCAGCACGATAAAACGGACAAAGCCCATCCGCAAGAAGAATGACCGCATTACCGTGCGGGCCAACAGTGGCGGCAGGGCGAACAAATACAAAAGCACCAGTATGATGCCGGGCAATTCGCGGATGATCGGGCCGAAGAAATCGCCGAAGCGGACCTTGAAGTCTTCCAGCGGAATATGACACAGGTTCAGCCAAAATAGCTGCGACAGGTTGACATTGTTGAGCGGCAGCACCTTGTGCGGGTCCCAATACTCGAACGGTCCGAAGAAGTTCCAGTTCGGCCCACGCAGGAACGTGCCCAGCACAATCAGCGTCACCCACAGGACGACGAAGCCGAACATGAAGATCGTCACGGCGAATTTGCGCTCGGCGAAGGAGAAATAGCCGTTGCCTTGACGATTGAAATCGATGTAAGGAATGGCGATCAGGCCAATGATAATCATCGTCGGCAAGACGACGCCGGCCATCCACGGATCGTAATAGACCAACATCTCTTGCAGACCGAGGAAGTACCACGGCGCTTTGGACGGATTGGGCGCCTTTGCGCTGGTCGCCGGCTGTTCCAGAGGCGCCTTGAGCAACACCGCCCAGATAATCAGCACGAACGTAGCGATAATCATGGCGATCAGCTCGGTGTAAACCAGGTCCGGCCAGACCAGGACCTTCTCATCTTCGAGCTTTTCCAGCACCGGCTCGCCGCGGGCCATGCGCTCGTCGTTCTGCACGGCGCGATAGAGCGCGGCCCAGGTGAAGAACCCGACCGAAAAGATCAGCATACTGATGGGCACGTTGTCTTCCTTGGCGACGATGGCCTGGAAGTTCTTATCGGTCATGGCCCATCCGCCAAACAAAAGGCTGAGCTGCAAGAGTGCCCAGGCGACATGCGGCTGCACGAAAAACCTGCGGAAGTACAAGAGCAGGATGAATCCAATGATCGACAACGTGGTGTAAACGACCGGCCCGGTGAGATTGTCGATTTCTTCGCGGATGCCGATGGGCAAAACCCACTGCGCATGCGCGAAATAGGCGATGCTGTGGATCAGGAACACGACTCCGACGGCGGCCCAGACAGCGCCGGCGAGAATTCTCTTGGGGCCGTAGCACCAGTAGGCCGCGAAGCCGAAATTGAGCAGGGCTACGAGCAGATAATAGACGGCCAAGCCGTTTTGCAAACCTTTGTCGAGCGTATTCTCCATTGTGGTCGCCCCGATTTAACAATCGGCGAGCGGGGTCGCGTAAGCGCCCCGAGTGCTTGCTCTCTCGGGGCGCTTACGCGACCCCGCTCGCCGGGATGATTATAGTGGTCCGCTAATCCCGCCGTCCTTGCGCACGCGCCAGAAGTGGACGGCGATGAGGACGGCGACCGCCAGCGGGATGGCCACGCAGTGCAGCACATAGAAGCGCAGCAGCGTCTCGCCGCTGACGAAGCGCCCGCCCAGCAGAACGAATCGCGCGTCCGAGCCGGAATGGATGAGCGAGACATCCCCCACTTTCAGGAATGTCGCGCCCGGCCCTTCGTAGCCGAGGAACGGCGTGGCGCGAGCCATGTTGCTGCCGACGGTGATAGCCCAGATGGCCAACTGATCCCACGGCAGCAGATAGCCGGTGAAGCTCAACAGCAGCGTCAAGACCAGCAAGATGACGCCGACCCCCCAGTTGAATTCGCGCGGCGGCTTGTAACTCCCGGTAAGGAACACTCGGTACATGTGCAGCCAAATGGTGATGACCATGGCGTGCGCTCCCCAGCGATGCAACTCGCGGAGAATGCCGAGTGTGGCCACGTCGCGCAAAATCAGGATGTCGTTGTAGGCATGTTCGAGCGTTGGTCGATAGTAAAACATCAGCAGCACGCCCGTGACGGTCAGCTCCAGGAACATGAAGAACGTCAAGCCACCCATGCACCAGGTATAGCTCAGCGCGATGCCGCTTTTGCGCACCGATACGGGATGCAGATGGAGAAAGACGTTGGTGAGCATGACCACCACGCGGTTACGGCGATCGCGCGGCGCGGGATGGCGAAAGATGCTCTTCCAAACCTGACTATTGCGGATGAAGTCGCCGACGGACACGGTTGGCTCCTCTTTCCGCTCTCCGCTTTCCTTCTCTTTGTGTCGTTTGCGTCCTTTGGGTCATTTGAAGAGACCCAAAGGACGCAAACGACACAAAGAGAAGGAAAGCGGAAAGCGGTCTTACAGCTTGATGAACGATTCGGGGTTGCTCCAATCGCCGCGTTCTTGCTGGAACTTCTTGCTCATATCGACGACGATTTGGCCGTCATCGCCAATGCTGACGCCCCAGCGCTCCAGCGGTCGAGGGGCCGGACCTTCAAAGTTGATTCCACTGATGTAAAAGCCGCTGCCGTGGCAGGGGCATTTGAATTTCTGTTCACGTTCGAGCCAGTTAGGCGTGCAGCCCAGGTGCGTACAGGTGGTGCTCAGTGCGTAGATGATGTCGCCGAACTTCTCGTCCTTACGGCGGACAATCCAGGCGTGTTGGTCCTTGTAGCGTTCGACAACCTTGCCGTCCTCGTAGCTGTCGGGGAAGCCGACCTTGATCTTGCTGGGCGGCTCGGCGAGCACGTTGGGGAAGAGGAAGCGCACGGTTCCCAGCGTCATCAGGCCGAGCGAGGCGGTCATGGTCGTCCAAGCCAGTCCGATCCAGGTACCGAACATGGCGTAGAGAAAGCCACGACGTTCCTTGGTCTTGGCAGCCGGTTTGGCCGCGGGCTTGGGCGGCACAGCCGCGGCGGCTGGTTTCGTCGTCACTGCGGCCGACGGCCCAGGCGGCGCAGCCGGAGTGGCTGTGACACCGGTTTCGGGTTTATTGACAGAGGGCGGGCTATTACCGGGGGTATTTGTCGTGTTGGGATCTGGCATAACGAATGCAACGCTCCGTTCGGAAACCACCACGGGGAGAGGCCTATTGGCCGAACCACCGGGAGACGTTGTAGTGCTGGGACGAATTGTGTCAACCGTTTTCAGCGTGCGCTTTTGCGCGGAGGGAGTCTAGCAAACGTGGTGCCAGCGTTTTGCCTCTGAAATAGCGGGATTAATGGGCGCGGCATGACTGAACTTTCCCGTTCGCGGCAATCCGAAAGCCATTTCTTCTCGGAAGTGAGAAGGCGCGGCCGCAGAAAATCAGAGCCGCGACCGTGTGGGAGCGGTTTTAGACTCGGTTATCATCGCCTGCATCCTTCTCCGTTGAGTCGAGAGCGGATCGTCTCTTCGCAGACGGGCTGGATAAGACCCTGCTCCGTGATGATGCCGGCAATCAAATGATGAGGCGTCACGTCGAATGCCGGATTGTAGACGCGGATCCCATCGGGCGCCGTCTGCTTGCCGAAGCCGTGCGTGATCTCGTGCGGATCGCGCTGCTCAATGGGGATGCCATCGCCGTTGGGCAGGCTCAAGTCGAACGTGCTGGAGGGGGCGGCGACGTAG
>Ga0070739_10006380_pt1 | contig 13011 bp, 8 predicted proteins | sample Coa_R1_7_FD_66445 | JGI IMG/M metagenome (GOLD analysis project Ga0070739, IMG submission 66445) | Surface soil microbial communities from Centralia Pennsylvania, which are recovering from an underground coalmine fire - Coalmine... | ecosystem: Environmental > Terrestrial > Soil > Unclassified ... | reverse complement strand
AAGGTTTCCTTGCCGACCGGCTCGAATTGCCCATTGTTGATGAACTGCTGGCGACCCGCATCGCGCACGAGGGCGCATACGTTTATCCCTACAGTGATTCGGGCAAATTCAGCGCGCTGGTCGCATGGTGGTATGGCGGCACGTTGCGCAACCTGAGCCTGGTGCATGTGCCGGCTGTGGAAAACCGGGACGCAGTTTTGAAAGAGCAACTCGCGCAGATGGCCTGGGCGGGCGAAGTGGAGGGTTGGCTCACCAGCGAGCCTCGCTGGACACTGGTGGCCAACGACTCCGCTGCCGCAAACTGGCAGCCGTTGTTCCGCCCCTGGCTGGGCCAATCCGTCGAAGTGCTGCCGCCGCTGAGCGAGGCGGACCTTGCCACCCGCAACGCGAATCGCGCAGCGCGGGCGGAAACGGGCACGGGCATTTTGCCGCCGGAATTTGCAGCGCGTTACACGCAGCAATTTCACGACCGGCTTTGGATGCGCGGCCTTGGGGCTGTTTTCGTGATCTATATCGTCGCGGTGCTGATTTATTATGTTGGCGCTTCCTGGACGGGAATGCAGGCCGACGACCGCGAAGCCATGATGCACCGGCTGGCCCGCGAGTACACCAACACCATGCAGATCAAGGCGCAGGTGGACATTTTGCAGAACCGCGAGTTGCTGAAATTCGCCTCGCTCGATTGCTGGAAAACCACCGCTGAATTATTGCCGACGGGTGTGACGCTCAATTCGCTCGAATTCCGGGACGGCAAGACGCTCAACCTGAGCGGCACCGCTCCCGGAGATGCAAATGGGCAATTGACCGATTTCAACGAGGCCATGCGCAAAGCCACGTTGAATGGTGACAAGCCGATGTTTGAAAGAGTTGACCTGCCGACTGTCAGGTTGAACCCGGGCGGACAGACATTGTCCTGGAGCTTTTCCGCCGTGCTGGCGAACGCGGAGGAGTCGGAATGAAGAAGTACTGGGAGCAATTGAAGCCGCTGGAACGCCGCTGGGCAGTTGGCATCGGTGCGTTTGTTTTTCTCCTGCTGAATTACTTCTTCATCTGGCCGCATCGGCACGATTGGGCGCGTGATGAAGCAAGGGCAAAGGCAGCCGAGGAAAAGATCAGCACCTATAATGCGGAAATCGTGAAGAAACCGGCTTACCTGGCCAAGCTGCGCACGTTGCAGTCCGGCGGTCAAGATGTCGTGGCGGAAGACCAGGCGATTGATTTCGTGCATTTTTACAGCAGCAGGTTGTTGAGCAATCATATCCTCTTGCTCAATGGGGGAACACTGACCACCCGCACCAATAATCCCGTTTTCATCGAGCAGCAGCTTGGCATCAGCGTGCAGGGCGACGAAACGAACCTGGTCAATTTTCTTTACAGCCTTGGCGCGGGCAATTCGATGGTGCGCGTGCGCGCGATGAACCTTCATGCGACACCCGACAAACACGAGCTCAATGCGGGCATCACGATGGTTGCAAGTTATCTGAAGAAAGTGACGGCCGCTCCCAGAACTGCCCCGGCTCCCGCGACGAAGCCTGTCAAAACCGCCACTGCCGCGCCCCAAAACATTCCGCCTCCGCCTGTGAACAAGCGTCCACCCACTGGGCCGCCCGGACCGGGTGCCAAATTGCCGCCGGCTCCCGCGATGAACGCCTCTGTGATGAGCAACAGGATGGCCCGTTTTTTGCGACGCGGAAGTACGAACAACCAGCCACGATAAAATTAAAACGACCGTGAAACTAATACTGCCAATTTTATTGATCGCCTGCTTCGGCGCTTGGGCCCAAAACAACACCTCCAACGTCAATGGCCTTGACGACGCTGCAAAGGACGCCATGCTTCGCCGCGCCTTGCGCGCCGCGGAGGCGGCTGCCAATGCCAACGGCTCCAATCCCGATGCGGCGCCCGCCAACAGCCCTTCCAACAATGCGGCCGCTTCCACCACGAGTGGCCGAAGCAATTATTTCGCCATTCCTCCTGCGCCTTCTGTGCAATCGCAATCCAACACAATCGTGAACCCGCCGGGCGTTAACACCCGCACGAACAATCCGCGCAGACCCCGCAACGGCTTTCCGCCCGGGCTTACGCCACCGGCATTTCAACCGGCCGCCAATCCTGCCGCCCAGCCGCCGGGATTGAATCCCGCGGGCGCGGTCCCGACTCCGCTTCCGACAGCCAAACCTCCCGCGCAACCGGAAGAATTGATTCCTGCCGGCACGATTGATTTGCCGCAGGCGCCGCTTGATGCCGTTCTGGACATTTACGCGCAACTCGTCAATCGCACCGTGCTGCGCGGGCAATTGCCACAGGTTCAGATCACGCTGAAAACAGAAACTGCGCTCACGCGGGAGGAAGAGATCCAGGCGTTGGAAAGCGTGCTGGCGATGAATGGCATCACCATGGTTCCCATCGGCGACAAGTTTGTGAAGGCCGTGCAAGGCCCTCAAGTGCCGCAGACCGCGCCGCCATTCGTCAAGGCGGAGGCCAGCAAACTGCCGGAAGCCGACCAATACATCACCTATATCACGCAGTTGAAGTATGCCAAGCCAACTGAGATGGTCCCGATTCTCGCCCCTTTTGCACAGTTGCCGAACAGCATTCTCGCGGTGGACAGCAGCCAGATGCTCATCATCCGCGATTATTCGGCCAACGTGAAACGCATGCTTGAATTGATCAAACAGATTGATGTCACCGTGCCGTTGGATTACGACTCCGAAATCATCCCCATCAAATACGCCAAGGCCGAGGACATCGCGAGCGCGTTGAGCAGCCTGGGCGGCAACACTGCGGGAACCATCGGTCATGCTCCCACGACCGGCCAGCGCACGGGCGGCCTGGGCACAAGCGGTTTCGGAAGCCCCATGGGCAGCGGAACTTTGGGCGGTGGAATGAACCCGGGCGGATACCAGCAGCCGAATAACACGATGGGGATGGGCGCCAATCCGCGCACGAGCAGCTTCACCGACCGTCTCAATTCGATCGTCAAGAAGGCGGCGTCGCAGGGTGAATTCCAGGTTTTGGGCCAGACCAAGATCATCGCGGATGAGCGCACCAATTCCCTGCTCGTTTTCGCCGGCAAGCAGGACATGGACATGATCAAAAAGATCGTTTCGGAATTGGACATCGTCCTTGCGCAGGTGTTGATCGAATCGGCCATCATGGAAGTGAGCCTGGACAAGAACCACCAGCTTGGATTCAGCTATGTGCAGAATTCGCCCACCAGCATCGGCCACGGTTACTTCAGCGGCCTCGGCGCGGCGAACAACGGCACCATTCTTGGCCCAAATTATCTCCAGAACGTTGGAACCAACCTGAGTTCGTCCATTCCGGGCGGCTTCAGTTATTGGGCGCATTTTGGCAATGATTTCGACGCAAGTATGACTGCGGTCGCCGGCGACAGTCGCATCAACGTGCTGTCGCGTCCGACCATCCAGACTTCTCATGGTGTTCCCGCGACCATCCAAGTCGGTCAGAACGTGCCGATGGTCACGGGCACATACTTTGGCGGCATCACGGGCGTGGGCTCGTCTTCGCAATACCAGATGCAGTTCGTCGGTATTCAATTGCAGGTCACGCCGTTGATCAACCCGGATGGGCTGGTGGTCATGGACATCCAGCAACAGGTGCAGCAACTCGGGCCGAACTACACGATTGATGGCAACCAGGTCCCCAGCACCACTCAACGCAGCGCCCAGGCGACCGTCTCGGTCAAGGACCGCGATACCATCATCCTTGGCGGCATGATCAGTTCGACGCTCAATTCCAGCCATTCGGGCGTCCCCATCTTGAAGGACATCCCGGGTTTGGGCGTCCTGTTCCGGAGCAGCACGTATGACAATCAACGCGTGGAACTGGTCGTGTTGATCCGTCCCACGGTGCTGCCCACGCCGGAAGCCGCCGCACTTGTGGCCACGCATGAACGCGGGCGCCTGCCGCTGGTGAAAGCCGCCGAAGACCAGGCCCAAAAGGAGGAGTACCGCGAAATGAAGCAGGTCGATAAGATGAAGCTCGACAACGACAAGTATTGACCTGCACGATTCAGATTGGCCGAAAAACCTGACATGAAGACCAGAAGGAGCTTGTTTGCATTGTGTGCGCCATGGCTGCTGCTGTGCATCGCATTGTTTGGCGCTGTTTCTTTGCGCGCGCAAACCAACGTGTTGACCAACGCAAATGCTGATTTGCAGGCCGCTTTGGACGCAGGCGGCACAGTGATACTGAATTTCAACGGCAGCATCACCGCCCCCACCACATACAATATTCAGACCGATGTGATCCTCGAAACACTGACGAACCAGGTGACCATCAGCGGCGGAGGCACGCAGCGTCTGTTCCTCGTGCAACCCGGCGTAACGTTTCAATTGCAAAATCTCACGTTGAGCGGCGGGAGAAGGGCTGGCACCAACGGCCCGAATGGAGCGCCGGGCGCCAATCACGCAAATGACCGCGGAGGCGCTGGTGGCGCTGGCGGCAATGGCGGCACCGCCAGGGGCGGCGCGATTTACAACATGGGTACAACGCTCGCCATCAACTGCCTTTTTCTTACCAACAGTGTTGCCGGCGGGAACGGCGGCGCAGGCGGAACGGGCGGAGCCAGTGTGGATAACCTGCCGGGTGACGGCGGCAATGGCGGCAACGGCGGCATCGCGTTTGGCGGGGCGGTTTATAATGAGTACGCGTTTTACGCAAGCAATTGCACCTTCTCGGCAAACTCTGCGGTTGCCGGTAATGGCGGCGTGGGTGGAACAAATGGGACGGGTCCTCATTACGCGTTCCCAGGTGTAGGCGGCACTGGTGGTTCGGCGGAGGGCGCGGCGATTTATAATGATGTCGGTGCAAGCGCCACGATTCTCGCCTGCACGTTCGCGTTTAACTTTTGCACCGGCGGCAACAGCCAGGCAGCGTCCACGGACAACAATGGCAACGGCCAGACAGGGGCTTCCGGCGCGGCGGCTCGCGGCGGGGCCATCTACAACGCCAGTCCAAACCAAAATTTCGTCGTCAATTCCACTTTCTACGACAATCTCGTGGCGGGCGGCAACGGCGGCAATGGCGGCAACGCTGGATCCGGCCCGTACGCCGGGACTGGCGGCAACGGCGGCAACGGACAGGGTGGAAGCATCTTCAATGATTCCACCGGATACTTTGGGGCGTACAGTTGCACGTTCGACGCGGGACAGGCTTTTGGAGGAACAAACGGAGTCAACGGCACTGGGGCTTACACCAACGGCAGTCCAACCGCTGGCGCTGGTTACGGCGCGAACATCGCCAACAACGGCGGCACGTTCATCCTTCAGAATTCCATCCTTGCCTACCCAACCAATGCCCACAATGCGTCCGGCTCCATCTCGGATGGCGGGTTTAACCTCAGTTCGGACAACACGCCCGTTTTTAACAATAGCGGTTCGCGGAACAGCGTGAATCCGTTGCTTGGCCCGCTTGCAAACAACGGCGGCCCGACGCAAACCATCATGCCGGCGGCAAACAGCCCGGCGGTTGGCGCCATCACCGACGGAGTCTTTCCGCCATTCGATCAACGCGGTGTGCCGCGGCCAATCGGCCAGTATGCTGACATCGGCGCAGTTGAGAGAGGCGGGATGCTCAGCGGCAAAGTGACCTTCGGAACAAATGGCGTTGCGGACGTGAACATCACCGTGAGCAACCAATTGACCTTGGTTTCGACTACCACCGATGCTTCGGGTAATTATTCCTTCGCTCTGCCAGCGGGCATCTACACCGTCACGCCGCAACTTGGGAATTATGTTTTCAACCCGAGCAACTCCATTGTGACCGTCAGTGTGAGCAATTTTGCGGTTGCGAATTTTTCGGTGGTCGCAAGTCCTGTGAAGGGCACAGTCACGATGGACAGCAACGGACTGGCTAATGTGACGATCACGGCCACCGGAACGAACAGCAATTCCTCCTTTACTGCGACAACGGACACTTCGGGCAATTATAGTTTGAATCTGCCCAACGGCACCGGCACTTACACCATCACGCCGGCATTGGCCACTCTGGTTTTTAACCCGAGCAATCGCGTGGTCACTGCAAGCAATTCGAGCAGTTCGACCAATTCGACCAATTCTACGAATGTGAATTTTACGACCACCGCTCCGGCTTTCTTCAGCGGCGAAGCGCGCCTCAGCAATGATTACTTTTGGCTGAGCTTTACGAATAACACGAATGCCTTCGGCTATTACACCTTCATCGACTTTCCGACCTTCTATCACATCGATCTGGGATATGAATACTTCTTCGATGATACCAATAATGTAGGCAACGCGTACTTCTACGATTTTCAGAGCACGCATTTCTTTTACACCGGGCGCACCTTGTGGCCGTATCTGTACGATTTCAATCTCAGCGAGTGGCTTTATTACTTTCCCAACCAGAGCGAAGGTGCAGGCCGGTATTCCTCCAATCCGCGGTACTTCGGCATTGTCAACACCACTAATGTTATTACGGAATAAGGCCGCTTGGGATTACCTGCCGCTTCGTTGAGAACGAAACGGCAGAGCCAAAGTGCCCATCAAAATCTCCTTTCGTTAATAGGCTGCCTGGACGCCTTTGACGGAGCGTTTCTTCATCCAGGGCATCAAGGCGCGCAAACGTTCACCGGTTTTTTCAATCGGGTGTTGTTCACCTTTCTTCAGCAGCGCGTTGTATTTTTTGTAGCCGCCCTTGTATTCGGCGACCCAGCCCTTGGCGAACTTGCCGCTTTGGACGTCCTTCAACGCCGCCTTCATCCGCTTCTTCACGCTCGCGTCGATGATCTTCGGCCCAACGGTCACATCGCCCCACTTGGCGGTTTCGGAAATTGAAAAACGCATCCCGCTGATGCCCGCCTCGTTCATCAAATCCACGATCAACTTCAATTCGTGCAGGCATTCGAAATACGCCATCTCCGGCTGATAACCCGCCTCGACCAGCACTTCGAACCCGGCCTGCACCAGCGCGCTCGCGCCGCCGCACAACACCGTCTGTTCGCCGAACAAATCAGTCTCCGTCTCTTCCTTGAACGTCGTCTCGATGACGCCCGCGCGCGTTGCGCCGATGCCTTTGGCCCACGCCAACGCGATCTTCTTCGCGTCCTTGCCGGGATTTTGATAAACCGCGATCAACGCCGGCACGCCCTTGCCTTCCGTGTATTGACGGCGGACGATGTGTCCCGGCCCTTTCGGCGCGACCAAAATCACATTCACGTTCTTGGGCGGCACGATGGTTTTGAAATGGATGGCGAACCCATGCGAGAACAGCAGCGTCTTGCCTTTCGAAAGATTGGGCGCGATGTCCTTCTCGTAAGCGGAGGGCTGCTTGGTGTCCGGCAACGCGACGAAAATCACGTCCGCGCGGCGCACCGCCTCCGCCGTCGGATAAACCTCGAAGCCGCGTTCCCTGGCTACGGGGACGGACTTGCTTCCTTCGTAAAGGCCGATGATGACGTTCAGGCCGCTTTCCTTGAGATTGAGCGCATGGGCATGGCCTTGCGAGCCGAAGCCGAGCACGGCGAGGGTTTTGTTTTGGAGCACGCTCAGGTCAGCGTCCTTGTCGGTATAAACTTTGGCTGGCATATATAAATAAAATGGATGGGAACGCTAGCAATCTGTTGGCATGGGGTCAATTTGCAAATTGGGTGAAAGCCAAAGTGCGTCCGCGCAGAATCCAATTTGATCATTCCAAACCAATTCACCCGCATCGCCAACGTGCGCTTTCCGAAAGTTTTCATAATCGTTCCATAAAGCAAAGACTCCAGTTCTTGCTTTTGAAGAAAAATCCAGATCGCGCTCAACGCCGTCATCGAACTGAATCTTAATGTGGTAATTCTGCAGGACGGTCAAAGAGGTAATTTTTCTCATAAAATTTTCCATTTACAAGAATCTCGGGTTGATTCAGGAGGCCAATCGATGTGAAATGGTATTTCGCTCTCGGCTAAATAAACTCCCCAACAAGCCACGTAAAATCGTTCCCCATCTTTGATTTCAAATTTATAATCTTCGTCATTCTGTTCTGGATTTTGTTTTTCATGCAGTTCAAGGCTCGAATCTTTCCAGCCTGTCGAATGAAATTTTATGGTTCGGCATTCCTTGCATTGCACGTACAGACTTGACCTTTCATTTGGACGATAAAACCTGACAAGCAATGTTCCATGCCCGCAAACGTACTCCCAAACTTGTCCAGCTGAACCACGCCATTTGGTAAAAAGCTTCTCGATCTCATTCTGGTCCTTGATCCACATCACGGCTTCCTCGGGAGCGCCACTTTGCCGGTGCGCGAGAGGTCCATCACGCCGAACGTCTTCATCAGATGGAGGAATTTCTCGACCTTGCTTTCGTTGCCGGTGATCTCGATGGTGAGGCTCTTGGGCTGGACGTCCACGATTTTGGCGCGGAAAATGTCCGTGATCTGCATCACCTCGGCGCGCGACTTGGAATCCACGGAAACCTTCACCAGCACCAGTTCGCGGTCGATATATTCGTCCGAGCGGAAATCCTGCACTTCGATCACGTTCGCCAACTTTTCCAATTGCTTGACGATCTGGTCCAGCGTGGCGTCATCGCCGCGGGTGACGATGGTCATGCGGCTGGTGGCGGGGTCCTGGGTGGGCGCGACATTGAGCGTGTCGATATTGTAGCCGCGGCCGCTGAACAGCCCGGCGATGCGCGTCAGCGCGCCGAACTTGTTTTCCACCAAAACCGATATCGTATGTCTCATAAATCCCGAAGGCGTTCGGGGGTGCAAAAGCTAACAACGCGCCCCAAACCGGTCAAGCAGGCAGCAGGCGGAGCCTGCACCCAATTTTTGGTAGGGCATTGGCAGTCTGCAAAGAATTGCCGCGCGTCCGTCTCCCGGCATTTGCGATGACGGAAACGGCGCGGACAAGGCTGTCCGCGCTCCGGCGCCATCCGGGCAGGCGAAGTCTGCAGGCAATTTTTTTCCGTTAGCTGCAACAAGCTGCAACCAGGTGCAACAAGCCGCAACACCCGATAACAAAACGCGTGAAAATCCCGCAGGGCGTTCGCGTAAGTGGAACGTTCCGGGCAGCATGGGAGCGCGGACAGCCCTGTCCGCTCCTTCTTTAGCAGAGCTCGATGAGCCAGAGTGTATGGTGTCCATGCTTTAGCATGTCCGCAGACCGCACGCTGAAGCGTGGACACCGAGCCGACCTGACGCGCGTCCGAATCCCCGTAGCTAAAAACGTAAGATTTCAGCCTCCTCGTACCAATTTTTTTTCCCTTATAGCTGAAACGAGGTGAAACGAGGTGAAACAAGCTGAAACGCCTGCGACAATTGGAACGGATATGGAACAAAAAAGCGTCAAAATGACGCGTAAAGACACGAAGCACCAAACGCCCACATCCAAGCTCCATTGAAGCACCAATTCCCAAGCACCAAGACTGATGCGCCCGTTGGCAAGAGATTCGTTTGGTGATTGGCTTTTGAAAATTCTCTAGTGCTTGGATGTTGGTATTTGGTGCTTTATGGGTGCAAGGCTCACCTCCGCCAAGGCTGCGGTGAACAAGCTGTCCGCGCTCCAACGCAATCCGCATTATCCGACACAAGGCGACACAATACGACACACACGATGGGCAGTCTGCCCCGTAAGCATTGACTACAACCAGTTGTGGTAAGGACATTGGCCGTCGTGGTGATAGTCTCCCAACACCTGCGCACCCCCGTCTGTTTAGCAAACATCGAACATCGAACATTGAACACCGAACGCCCAATTGCACGAAATCCGATACATTCGACGTTCGGCGTTCGATGTTGGACGTTCGATGTTTCATGGTGCAGTGGATGTATTTGGCGGGTTAAAGCGGTTGCTTCCAAGGGCGATTGCGGGGGAGTATCTGAATCGCACCCTCCTGACGGATTTGACGTTAGCACGGGCTCTATTTCAGTCAAGGCAAATTGCTTGAAAAACGTTTTCAGAGCAGAATTCGTCAATGGTCAGTTGCGATCGTTCACGAACCTGAGGCCAAAATCATCTCAGCAATTCGTTCGTGATCCCGTGCTTTTGCATTGCTTGACCAAGCTGCTCAAGGGTGAGCTTTGCGTCCGGCTGTTCATTCTGGCCGTATTGAAGCATGAAATTAATTTTGGAGAGATTGGAACGGTTCGTTTCAATCCACGTTTTACCTTCCGGCAATCGGTCCAAGGCGGCAAATATTTCGAGCAAATCCTTTGGTCCGCACCGAACCCAATAATGTTTAAACATCACGGCAAGGTGGCCCAGATACAATTGCCGTATCCGTTCGATGGGATTGAAGCGGACGCGCGGCAGCGCGTCCCTACCAGTCGCGGGTTGTACATTATTTTGGAACGCGGCAGCGTGTCCCGACCGGTCGCGTGAGATGGACGCGAGTCAAACCCGCCAAGCAATACTGAGAAACGGACGCGCGGCAGCGTGTCCCTATCAATCGCGGGTTCTACACGATTTCGTCTTTCCTCATTCCTTTTATTTGCTATACTCACCGGGATGTTTCCGACCCAAGATTTGCATGTCAAAGAATTGGTCCGGCTCTCGACGCCCCGCGCGCTCAAGGCCGAACTGCCCACGACCGAGGCGTCCAATGCCACCGTGGTCCGCGGACGCGAAGCCATCACGCGCATCCTTCGGCAGGAAGACCCGCGCTTGCTGGTCATCGTCGGGCCATGCTCCATCCACGATCCGAACGGCGCCATCGAATATGCCAAAAAGCTCGGCGCGTTGCGCAGGGAATTTGCCGCGCATTTGGAAATCGTGATGCGCGTTTATTTCGAAAAACCGCGCACGACCATCGGCTGGAAGGGCCTCATCAACGACCCGTTTCTCGACAATTCGCATGACATCGAGGCCGGCTTGAAAAAGGCGCGCCAGCTTCTGTTGCAAATCACCGAAATGGGCCTGCCGGCCGCGACGGAATTTCTCGACCCCATCATCCCGCAATACATCGCCGACCTGATCAGTTGGGCGGCCATCGGCGCGCGCACGACGGAATCGCAGACGCATCGTGAAATGGCGAGCGGGCTTTCGATGCCGGTGGGTTACAAGAACGGCACGGACGGTTCGTTGCAAACGGCGATTGACGCGATGGGCGCGGCGATGCGTCCGCACAGTTTTCTGGGCATTGACCAGGATGGTTTCACGAGCATCGTCCGCACCACGGGCAATTCGGACGGTCACGTCGTCCTGCGCGGCGGACGGTTGCGGACGAATTACGATGCCGAAAGCATCCGCGAGGCGGAGGCGAAATTGAAGCAGGCGGGATTGCGGCCCGGTTTGATGGTGGATTGCAGCCACGCCAATTCCGGCAAGCAACACGCGCGTCAGGAGGATGTCTGGCGGAGCGTCATTGAGCAGCGCGTCGCGGGCACGACTTCGTTGACTGGCGTGATGATTGAAAGTTATCTGCGCGAAGGCAGCCAGCCGTTTCCAAAAAATCCCGCCGAATTGCAATACGGCATCTCCATCACCGACGCCTGCCTCGGCTGGGACGCGACGGAACGGATGTTGCGCTGGGGCAACGCGGAATTGCAGAAAGCAAGGCAACCGGTGGCTGCGAGTGCATTTTAATCACAATGCTTCAAAAAGCACCAAGCCTCAAGCACCAAGCTCCAGAGAATCACCAATCACTAATCAACAAACTTCAAATCGACTTTTTCGTGTTTGGAATTTGAGGCTTGGCGCTTCTCTGGAGCTTGGATGTTGGAATTTGGAGTTTCATTTTGATGACCATGAACATCTGGCCTCTTGATCCGCGCATCACGTTCCTGAATCACGGCTCGTTCGGCAGTTGTCCAGTTCCGGTGCTGGAATTTCAACAGGCGTTGCGCGAGCGGATGGAACGCCAGCCGGTGCAATTTCTCGTGCGCGATTTGGAGCCGTTGCTCGACGACGCACGCGCAAAAATCGCGGAATTCGTCGGCGCAAAACCCGACAATCTCGTCTTTGTCCAAAATGCCACAAGCGGCGTGAACACGGTTTTGCGTTCGTTGCGCTTTGAGGCCGGCGATGAATTGCTCGTCACCGACCATGAATATAACGCCTGCCGGAATGCGCTCGCCTTCGTGGCGGAACGTTGGGAGGCGAAAGTGGTTGTCGCGGCCGTGCCGTTTCCGTTGCGTTCAGCGGATGAAATCGTGGATGCGATTTTATCGCGTGTCACCCAACGGACGAGACTCGCGTTGCTGGACCATGTAACGAGCCAGACGGCGTTGATTTTGCCAATCGCAAAATTAGTCGCGCGGCTGAAAGCGCGCGGGATCGACACGCTTGTGGATGGCGCGCACGGGCCCGGGAGCGTGCCGCTGAATTTGGAATCACTGGGCGCGGCGTACTACACCGGCAATTGTCACAAATGGGTTTGCGGGCCGAAGACCGCTGCCATCCTGCACGTGCATCCCGACCGGCAGCATTTGATCCATCCGCTTTCCATCAGCCACGGGCTTACTTCGCCGCGCACCGACCGCTCGAAATTCCTGATCGAATTTGCGTGGACGGGCACGGGCGATCCGACGGCGTTTTTGAGCGTGCCGGAAGCGTTGCGGTTCATCGGCTCGTTCATGCCGGGCGGCTGGCCGGAAGTGATGTCGCGCAATCACGCGCTTGCGGTCGCCGGAAGAAAATTGCTTTGCGACGCGCTGCAAGTTCCCCTGCCCTGCCCCGATGAACTGGTTCCTTCGATGGCCTCGGTGCCGATCCCCAACGCACGCGCGAACGAGAAAGCCCACACGCCGCTTTACATCGATCCGTTGCAGGACGAATTGCTGGGAGAGCACAACATCGAAGTCCCCGTGATTCCATGGCCCACGCCACCGAAACGGCTCATTCGCATCTCATGCCAGCTTTACAACTCATTGCCGCAATATCAGAAGCTGGCGGAAGTGTTGAGCGAGAAATTCGGCAGGAGATAAAAACCTTAATGTGATTGCAGGCTTCGGCGAATATCTTTGATGAGCAGCATTAAATGCAATGGGTCCGTTGGCGATGGAGAAAATCCATATTTCAAATAAAACTGTGCCGCCGCTTCGTCC
>Ga0070739_10006379_pt1 | contig 13011 bp, 9 predicted proteins | sample Coa_R1_7_FD_66445 | JGI IMG/M metagenome (GOLD analysis project Ga0070739, IMG submission 66445) | Surface soil microbial communities from Centralia Pennsylvania, which are recovering from an underground coalmine fire - Coalmine... | ecosystem: Environmental > Terrestrial > Soil > Unclassified ... | reverse complement strand
CGGTCGTCTGGACGAGGGTCGTCTGCGCCGATCGTTCTGGACGAAGGTCGTCTGCGCCGATCGTTCTGGACGAGGGTCGTCTGCGCCGGTCGTCTGGATAAGGGTCGTCTGCGCCGGTCGTTCTGGGCCGCAGTCGTCCGGCGGCCTCCTCTGACGATCTCCGCTCTCCATTTACCGTGCCGTGCGCCCTAATGCTACAATGGGATCGAGGCGCGCGGCTCGTACCGCCGGATAAATGCCAAAAATCAGGCCGATGCCCACCGAAACAGCGAATGGCAGGATGATCGTGACAGCGGTAATCACTAATGGAATATTTATACCGCTGGCTCGCCCGCCCGATGCCGCCAGCGCTATCGCGCCCGTCGCCTGCCAGCCAACGAGCACACCCAGCAGCAGGCCGATGATGCCCCCGGCCACACAGAGCAGCAGCGCCTCGATCAAGAACTGGTTGCGGATATCGCTTCTCCTGGCGCCAACGGTCAGGCGAATGCCAATCTCGCGGGTGCGCTCCGTCACCGAGACGAGCATGATATTCATAATGCCAATGCCACCAACGGTAAGCGAGATAGCCGCGATGCCCACCAGGAGCACGGTAATGGCCTGCGTCGCCTCGTTCGCATCCTGTAAAATCTGCGCCGAGGTGATGGTCTGGAAGTCGTCGGGCTGGCCTCTGGAAATCTGATGGTTCTGCTCCAGCGCTCTCGTGACCTCCTGCTGCACCAGGTTAACGTTGCCTTCGCTATCGGCCTGTACATCGATCTCATTCAGGAAGCTCTGATTGGTCAGCCGCGCCATCGCTGCTTTGTAGGGTACGAAGATGACATCGTCCTCCTGGGGACCGCCTCTGGGCGCCAGCACGCCGACCACGCGGAAGAGCGCGTTGTTGATGCGGATCTGCTGCCCCACCGGATCGATACCCGCGTTCTTGAAGAGATTCTGAGCCACGGTGTCTCCGATGACAGCCACAGCGGATCCGCCAGCATCCTGCTGCTGGCTGAACCAGAAGCCCTCGGCCAGATCCCAGCTCTGAATCGTTTGCAGGTCCGTGCTCACGCCCTGCACCCGCGTCTTCCAGTTCTGGTTGCCGTAGACGACCTGCCCACCTGTATCGACAAAGGGACTGATCGCCGCTACATGGGGCAGACGGCTCAATGTCTGGACATCGCGTAATGTGAGCGTCTGGGACGCCTGTTTGGTGCGCACGCCGCGACTATTGGCCGCGCCGGGCTGCACGAAGACGGTATTGGCTCCCTGGCTGGCGATGAGATTATCAAGATACGCGCCCACGCCCTGCGTCAGTGTCATGGCCCCGATGACAGCGGTAATACCGATGACAACGCCCAGCACAGTCAGAAGCGAGCGCAGGCGGTGCGCCCAGATGGATTCCAGAGCGCTTTCCAGCCCGGCGCCGCCCAGCAAGCTCTGACCGGCGCCATTGCTGCGCAGTTCTCGAAGCAAGCTTTCCAGCGAGGCCGCCTGCACAGGCGCAGTTTCTGGCGGTGCTGGAGGCGCTGTTGATCGTGGAGAGCTACTCGCCCGTGATTGCATTGAACTGCTCATTCAGCTTCCTCCTTTCGTCCAGGCGATTGCCTTTCGGATGTGCGACTGGCGAGGAACCAGACAGGTTGTTATCGACAGTGACAACTCGCTATGGGATCGCGAACGGAAACACGGGTGAGTCGCTACAACGAAGGAAGAAAATATCTCTCAGGGGAATTATACAACATTTATTCGGTACAAGTATGCTCATGAGAAGAAAAGAGTTTTTTCTGGGGACACCCCAGCCCCGGCAGAGGGCGGCCGCCCTCTGCACTCCCGCTCAGTTATCGAGCGCGGCGGATCGCCACGATGGGATCGAGGCGCGAGGCGCGAACCGCCGGATAGAGGCCGAAGACCAGGCCAATGCCTACCGAGACGGCGAACGGCAGAATCAGGATGGTTGGCGAGATGATAAGCGGCACCTGCACGCTTCCGGCTAAACCTCTGGTGAGCGCCGATATAATCACGCTAATCATCAGCCATCCGACGAACATACCCAGCAGCAGGCCGATGACGCCCCCGGCCACACAGAGCAGCAGCGCCTCGATCAAGAACTGGTTGCGAATATCGCGCCGGCGTGCCCCCACCGAGATGCGAATGCCGATCTCGCGGGTGCGTTCCGTTACTGAGACGAGCATGATATTCATGATGCCAACGCCGCCAACCGTGAGCGAGATGGCCGCAATGCCCGCGAAGAGAATACTGATAGCCTGCGTCGCCTGATTCTCCTCCTGCAAGATCTGCGTGGAGGTCTGCGTCTGGAAGTCGTCGGGCTGCCCCTTTGGAATACGATGGTTCTGCTCCAGGGCCGTCGTGATCTCCTGCTGCACCAGGTTAAGATTGTCCGCGCTGTCCGCCTGGACCTCGATCTCGCTGAAAAAGTTCTGATTGGTCAGGCGAGACATCGCGGCTTTGTAGGGGATGTAGATCACGTCATCCTGCATGAAGCCGCCTTTGGGCGCCAGCACGCCGACCACGCGGAAGAGCGCGTTGTTGATGCGGATCTGCTGTCCCACCGGATTGACGCCAGAATTGCCAAACAGGTTCTGCGCCACAGTATCGCCAATGACGGCAACTGCCGCCCCGCCTGCGTCCTGCTGCGGACTGAACCAGAGGCCCTCGGCCAGATTCCAGTCCTGGATGGTTTGCAGGTCCGTGCTCACGCCCTGCACTCGTGTCTTCCAGTTCTGGTTGCCATACACTACCTGTCCACCGGCGCTCACAAAAGGACTGATCGCCGTGACATGCGGCAAATTGCTCAATGTCTGGAGGTCATGCGGCGTGAGCGTCTGATACGCCTGCTTGGTGCGCACACCCCCCGCACTGGTAGCCGAGCCGGGCTGGATGAAAACCGTATTGGCGCCCTCACTGCTGATGATGCCATCGATATATGCGCCCACGCCCTGTGTCAGTGTCAGCGAGCCAATCACGGCCGCGATGCCAATAACAACCCCCAGCATCGTCAGCAGCGAGCGCGTGCGGTTCGCCCAGACAGCCTCCAGCGCGCTCACAAGGCTCGCGCCCATCGGACTCCCCTGCCCGCCCCGCTGCGTGCGCAAATCCTGTAATATGCTTTCCAGTGGCGTTACCTGAGTCGCAGCCTGAGACGAGGAGGGCACAGTAGCAGGAAGTTTCGTCAAACGCGTCGCATGTGGTCGAATTGAACGGCTCACCGGGTTTCTCCTTTATTCTTCGGAGCGTATTGCCACGATAGGATCGAGGTGCGAAGCCCGAACCGCCGGATAAATGCCAAAGATCATCGCGATTGCCGACGCAACGGCGAAGGGGACAATGATCGTCGTCGGCGTGATGACGAATGGCAGGCTGGCAAGATTGGTGACAACCTTCCCGATGAGCAGGCCCAGAAAGAGGCCGATCACCCCACCGATAAGGCACAATACGAGCGCCTCGATTAAAAACTGGTTGCGAATATCGCGCCTTCGCGCTCCTATGGACATACGAATGCCTATCTCCCATGTGCGTTCCGTTACCGAGACAAGCATGATATTCATGATGCCGATGCCTCCAACCGTCAGCGAGATAGCCGCGATGCCTACCATCAGCGCCTCCAGCACCAGGTCGCTCTGCCCTATCTGCTGTAAGATGCGCGTGAATGTGAAGACGGTGAAGTCATCATTATTGGGATTGGTAATATGATGGTTCTTCTCCAGGACCTTTGTCACTTCCTGGCTTACCAGATCAACGTTGCTCTTATTGTCCGCCGCTATCTGGATTTGATCGATGGTATTTGTGTTGCGCAAACGGAGCTGCGCGGCTTTGTAGGGAACGAACACCACGTCGTCCTGGGTAAAGCCGCCCCCTTGAGAAGCCAGCACGCCGATCACGCGGAATACCGTATTGCGAATGCGAACCTGTTTGCCAATAGGATTGTCGCCCGAAGCATCGAAGAGATTATGATAGACGGTATCGCCGAGCACCGCAACCGGGCTGCCCTGGCTCTCATCTTCGGGGCTGAACCAGCTTCCCTGCGCCATCGTCCAGTTCTGCATCGTCAGCACATCGCCATTCACCCCTTCGATCTGGGTGGTCCAGTTCTGGTTGCCATACACGACCTGATCGTTCGTCACGATGAACGGGCTTTCGCCAGCCACGTGCGGCAGGTGAGCCACAGACGCGGCGTCTCGCGGCGTAAGCGAACTGCTTGTGCCGATCCCCTGCACCGCCCCGGCGCTGCGCGAGGCGCCGGGATACACAATGACCATCGTACTCAGACTCGCCAGCTTGTCCTGGATATACGCATTCGCCCCCTGCGTCAGCGTCAGAGCGGCGATCACGGCAGCCACACCGATAAAGATACCCAGCACCGTCAACAACGAACGCATACGATTCGCCCACAGGGCCTCCAGTGCGCTCTCAAAGTTCGCACCCACCATGCTCAGCGGCCTGCGTCTCCCGCGCACGCGCAACTGCTGAAGCACGCTTGCCAGCGGCGTTTCCTGCGCGGCTGGCGTCGCGGGAGACTGCGACGCCACTGTGGAAGGGTGTGTTGAACGGCTCATTCAGGTTCCTCCTTGATCTGGACTCCGCCCTCAGTAGCTCTGGCATTGACCAGCGCCTTCCATTCCTCCTGCGCCGAGCGCGGTTCAGCTACCGGCTCATCACGCACGAGGCGACCATCACGAAATCCAACCTGTCGTTTCGCATAGGCGGCGATATCAGGCTCATGCGTCACGAGCACGATGGTTAAACCCTGGTCGTTCAATGCCTGCAATACCGCCATAATTTCTACGCTGGTACGGCTATCAAGGTTGCCGGTCGGTTCGTCGGCCAGCAACAGGGACGGGCCATTGACCAGCGCTCGCGCGATAGCGACGCGCTGCTGCTGGCCGCCGGAAAGCTCCGATGGCTTATGATGCAGGCGCGATCCCAGTCCGACGAGCTGGAGCATCTTGCGGGCGCGGATCTCGCGCTCGCGCCTGGGCAGGCCCGCGTAGACCATCGGCAGAGCGACGTTGTGCAGCGCATCGGCGCGGCCCAGCAGGTTAAAGCCCTGGAATACGAAGCCGATCATGCGATTCCGAATGCTGGCAAGCTCATCGTTCGAAAGCTTGCTGACCAGTCTGCCGCCAAGCCAGTATTCGCCAGATGTAGGACGATCCAGGCAGCCAATAAGGTTCATGAAGGTTGACTTACCGGAACCCGATGGTCCCATCACCGCCACAAACTCGCCCGGGTAGACCTCCAGCGAAACTCCCCGCAGGGCGCGCACGTAGGTACCCCGGCCCAGGCGATAGGTCTTTGTCAGGTCGCGTACAGCGATTACCGGCCTGCCCGCTGTGGCGTTGATTGTGCCCTCATCCTGCGCGCCCAGGCCGGCCAGTGGCGCCTGTGGCTGTGTGGGCTGGTCATGGACCTCTGCCGACTGATCTACCTTTACCACAGCCGCTTCGGGCATAGTTGGTTGATCGTAGAGGACAGGCGGCTCCGCACCTGGAACCTGTCGCTCTTCTCCAGATACCCCGAATGACTGATTTTCCTCTGGCTGTTCAGGGTTATTGTTAGCCATGTTACGATTTCCCTTAATATCAGATCGGCGCACATCACGGCAATGGGAAAGTCACAGAAGAACACAGTATCGAAAGGTGACTTTCCCATTGCCTTGAGTACCCATCAACCACCCTTGCCGGTGCCGCCAGCGCCACCGGCACCGCCAGCGCCACCAGCGCCACCAAAGTTACCAGGGCCACTGCCCTGGACGCCTACGATTATAGCCTCACCATCGATGAGTCCTTGCAGCACCTCATAGCTGGTCCCATCGGTCAGTCCCAGTACAACGGGCCTGGCGATGATCTGACCAGACTTGCTCTGCTCAAGCACATAGGCGGGTATCGGATTTTCACTGGTAATGTTGGGATTCTGGACCTCAAGATCGCGCAACATCGCCCGGGCCTGTTCCATCGCCGAGGCCGCAGCCGCCGGGCTGATAGCACGGGGAACGCCGGTAACGGCACTGGCGCTGCTGGCATTGCGCGCGAAGTTCACGGCGTTCACCGGGACCAGCAGGACATTATGGCGCTGGAGCACTGTGACTGTGACATTGGCCGTCATGCCGGGCAGCAGGTGCGCCCCGTTCAGATGATTCATGTCGATATCGATATAAACAGGATAGGTTACGACGTTCGAGCTGGTCTGCCCGTTGGGCGAGATGGCGGTAACGGTTCCAGGAAACTGCTTTGTCCCGTAAGCGTTGACCGTGAACGTCGCCGGATCTCCCACCTGCAAGTTGGCGGTATCGGATTCGTTGACATCGGCCACAACCTGCAAAGCCGAGGTATCGACGATCTGAATAAAGGTGTTGCCGCTCGCCGCCGACGTGCTCGATCCGCTTTGCGGAATGCCGGGTTCGCCGCCAACGGAGCCATTAATGACCGTCACGATGCCGTCATGCGGGGCCTTGAGCGTTGCGTTTGCCAGATTATCCTGATCGGTCTTGAGCTGCTGCTGGTCTTGCTTGACGATCCCCTGGTCGGCGATGACCTGCGACTGCGCCGATACGATGCTGCTATTGCCCTGCTGCTGTGTGACGCCGATCTGCCCCTGCGCGGTATTGATCTGCCCCTGCGCGCTGGTATTGTTCGCGCTCGCATTGGCCTGCGCCAGCGCCAGCGCCTTCTGGTCATCGGAGACTTTGGACTGGGCCGCGCTGATATTGGCGTTGGCGGTTGCGCGCGCGACGTTGAGCGCCTGCTGATCGCTGTTCACCGTCGCCTGCGCCGATGCAACGCTGGCGTTGGCCTGCGCCACGGCCTGGTTATAGGCAGTGTTGGCCTGCTGGATGCAATTCTGCTTTTCAGAGCCAGTTAGACTACCGCACTGCCCTGTACCTGTGCCGTTGATCGTCGCATTCCTGGTCGCCTGAGCCGCCGCGATTTGCGCGTTGGCTAGCGCTCGCTGCTTGTTCAAATTCGTTTGAGCGCTATTGAGCGCGGCCTGCGCCTGGCTGATGCTGGCCTGGCCCGAACGCTGCGCCGCCGCCAGAGCCTTCTGGTCGCTGCTGAGCGTCTGCTGCGCCTGCGCCACGCTCGCCGCGCCCTGCGACTGCACGGCGCTTTTATTGGCCTGCGCGTTGCTCAATCCCGTCTGCGCGGAGGCATTGCCGGCGCTGGCCGACGCCTGCGCCTGCGCCAGACTCTGCATCGCGCTGTTCAGATTGGACTGGGCGGATTGTAGCGCGGCCTGATCCTTATTGACCGCATCTTGCAGCGCCGTCTTATCGAGCTGGGCGAGCGTCTGGCCCTTTTTCACCTGCTGCCCCACCTTCACATCTATCGAATCAATAATGCCACTGCCTGCCGAACCCGAAAATACGAGGTTGTAAACTCCGGCCTGGAGCGGGCCGGTGGCGCTGATCGTCTGAGAGAGATCGCCTGATGTGACCGGCTGAGTCTGGTAGGTCACGGGCCTTGGACGATTCAGGATTGAGATAAGAATTGCTCCTAATATGATGATGAGTAAAACTATCGCAATCCCTATGATGCCGCCTCGCCTCCGCCACCACGGAGGCGAAGGAGGGGGGAGTACCCCCTGATCTCCAGCGTCACCTGCGTCGCCCAGGCCAGGTAATGCGAGCAATTGATTTGTCGTCCCTTGTTGCTGCGACATACAATAGATGCTCTCCTGTTCTATTCATTAGAATATATTAAATTGTGCATCTTCAGAAAATCCGGTATAATATCTCTAGAGGCTTGTGCACGCACTTGTCCCTAAGTATACCTGCGCCCTCCAGAGAATGTCATCCCCCATTTGTAAAAAATTTGTAAACCCTTTTCAGGTGGTGTCACATGCTGTATAAAGTTGTATCATCTTGCTTACCTGGAATTAAAGGTAGCGAGTGTTACAACCGTTTCTACGATAACAGGACGACAAAGGTTGTAAGAAGTCGCTTTGAGGGGGGTTACAATAGTACTGGTGACAGCTCAGCGCCTGCGGCGCTTCGCTTTTATATTATAAGGTGCAGCCCAGGCACAAAGCGCCTGGGCTGCACCTTATAATATACTCCTTGCGCGGCTTTGCCGCGCGAACGCCTGGTCAGCAGGCTACCTACGATAGAGCCGCGCGAGTCCTGATCTCTCCTTCGCCCTCATCAGCAGCGCCTGTTTATGTGCTGCAAGCATGGCGGTCTCTATCGCCTCCTGCTCCTCCAGCGCCTCGACAAGCTCAAACACAGAGTCATAACGCTGAGCCGGATCGAGCGCCAGTGCGCGCAGCAGCACGCGTTCCAGCTCAGGCGAGATCTGGCTGTTGAGAGCGCGCGGGGTGATCAACTCCTGACCGCGATTAGTGTAGTCGCTCGCAACGCGCTCGCTCCCGGCATGGTAGGCCGGCCTGCGTCCGGTCTCACCATAACCTGTCATATCTTCCCCTCGCTCTCGCCCGCCAGGCAGCGGCGCTGCATGCAACCTGTATGCCGGCGCCACTGGAGCGCGGCGTGTGAGCATCAAATAGAGAATGGCGCCCAACGAGTAGACATCCGAACGGCGATCACAAATACCCCTGAGCATCTCAGGCGCGGCGAAAGCATTCCGCTCACAGCTTGCCCCGGCGGGAAAGACGCTATGATAAATATCAAACACGGATGGACCACGCGCGCGCTCCCTCCAGAACTGCGGAGCCGGGGGCCAGGAGACGAGTAGCAGCGGCGCCCAGGTGGCCCGCCCTTCATCATCAACCAGCACCGTCGCTGGCCCCAGATCGCCCAGCACAACATTCAGGCGATGCAGGCGTGCTATGATGCGGCCCAACTGCGCCCCCCAGGACAGCGCCAGTTCTTTACTCAGCCACGAAGGCCACCACTGATGCTGTAACAGCAGTTCTTCCAGCGTCACCACTGCGGTGCGACGCTCGCTTCTGCTGCTCTGCAACTGCATCACAAGGTAGTGCCGGCTTCCCTCGACGCGCACGCGATCCCCCATCCCGGGCAGGCGCGGAGCGCTCAACACAATAGGCGAGACGAATTCTTCAAAAGCGGCGGCCTCGATCTGGCTGCGCACCTGAGCATGCAGGCCGGTCAGTACCAGTTCGCGGATAGCCACCAGCGGCTCATTTCTACAGGCAACGCCTCCGAGGCCAGGAACCACACGCTTCGCGAGATAGAGGTTCAATCGAGGACGCTGGTAGAGCAGGCGCATGATACGGTAGCGCCCATCAAGGATCAGCGCGCCTTCCCTCAGTGCCGCGCCGTCGTCGGCGCGATCCTGAGTCGCATTGCCCGGCGTTTCGCCGCCCGTTTCGTCTGGCGTTTCATAGGTCCAGTACTGCTGATTCAGCGTATCCAGTTCCTGGTCGTAGCCGCCAGCACAGAGATCAGTTGGAGCTTCATATTTCGAACTATCCACTGCATACCTCCCATCCACATAACCCACTATTTATTAGAGCGTATCTGATTCCCGGTGCCATCTCCGGCTCGCGCCTGCGGCATTCATCAGATGAAAGGGATGGTGCGCAGCAGGCACTGCGTGCCTGCTGCGCACCATCCCTTTCATTTCTCGTGCGGCTTCGCCGCGCGACCATCAGGCGAGAGAGTGTAAACCCACGCACAACCACCACCTCCACAACATTTATGCATCATACTATTTCATGGAAACACACAATGTTCCTACCCTACATAACGAATAGCGCATCGAGCGTTAACAAGATCCGTCGCCACTAGAAAATCGGCACAACGTTTATATATTTGTTTATATATATTAATTGACTTTTCACCAAAAATGCCGTAGCATTAGCTCAGGTAACGCTGACAGGTCGTTTCCCTGGAACACAGATAAGGAGAGTAATTGTCATGGCTACTCGTCCTGAGAGGAAGGGCCGTCGCTGGTTCCTTCTTCTGCTTATCATCCCCTTCATCGCGATCCTCTGGCCCCCATTTTATAATCATACCCAGCCAGCGGTCGCAGGTTTCCCTTTCTTCTACTGGTATCAGCTCCTATGGATTGTTATCACCGGCATTATCACAGCGATAGTCTATTTCATAGGGGCCTGATTGAAAGGAGAATTCATCGATGTTGCGTTGGGATGCAATCGCCGTTTTCATCTTTTTCTTCCTGCTTGTCACCGTCCTCGGCTTTATAGCCGCCCGCTGGCGGCGCGGCGATCTCAATCTCCTGCACGAGTGGGGCCTGGCCGGGCGGCGCTTCGGCACGGTGGTGACGTGGTTTCTGCTCGGCGGCGACCTCTACACCGCCTACACCTTCATCGCGGTTCCGGCAGCGATGTTTGGCTTCGGCGCGCTCAGAGGCTTCTTCGCCGTACCTTACACCCTCATGGTCTACCCCATAGTCTACGTTGTGATGCCCAAGTTCTGGGCCGTCTGCAAGCAGCACGGCTACGTCACCGCCTCCGATTTCGTGAAGGCGCGCTTTGGCAGCAGCCCGCTGGCTCTGGCGGTTGCCTTCACCGGCATCATCGCCACTCTGCCCTACATCGCGCTTCAGATGTTCGGCATCGAGGTCTCTCTGGCCGCGCTGGGCATACCGCTTAACTTCTACATAGGCAGCGTGCCCGTTGACATTCCGCTGATTATCGCCTTTATCATTCTCGCGGCTTACACTTACACCAGCGGCCTGCGTGCACCGGCGATGATCGCCCTGGTTAAGGACGTGATGATCTACATTGTCCTGCTGGTGACGATTATTTATCTGCCCATCAAGTTCGGTGGCTTCGGCAATATCTTTGCCGCCGTGCACCAGAAAGCTGTAGCCAATCCGGGCACTTTCCTGGATATTCTCACGCCCAAACTCTTCCCCGCCTACGTGACGCTGGCGCTTGGCTCGGCACTGGCGCTGTTCCTGTATCCGCACGCTATAACCAGCACCCTGAGCACCAACAGCACAAAGACGATCAAGCGCAACATGGCGCTGCTCCCCCTGTACTCGTTGATGCTCGGTTTCCTGGCGCTGCTGGGCTACGTGGCTATCGCGGCGAAAGTGAAACCCTTTGCCTTCGCTGCGAATGGTGCGGTTCCGACGCTGATTAACATCTCCTTCCCCGGCTGGTTCGCGGGCTTCGCCTTCGCCGCCATCTCGATTGGCGCACTGGTGCCGGCGGCGGTGATGTCCATCGCGGCGGCCAACCTCTTCACGCGCAATATCTATAAGGAGTACTTCAACAGGAACGCCACTGATCGCCAGGAGGCAAGCGTCGCCAAGCTCGTCTCGCTGATCGTGAAGTTCGGTGCGCTGCTCTTCATCCTCTACATTCCCACCACCTACGTGCTGAACTTCCAGTTGCTCGGCGGTGTGTGGATCCTCCAGACGCTGCCGGCGGTCTTCCTGGGCGTCTACACGCACTGGTTTAACCGCTGGGCCTTGCTGATCGGCTGGGCAGCGGCGATGATCGCCGGAACCGGCATGTTCATCGCGACCAACTTCACCTCGACGACCACGACGATCTTCGGCCTTCCTATGTATCAGGCGGTGATCGCGCTGGTCCTGAACCTGATTATAGCTATTGTGCTCACGCCCATCTTTGAGGCCATTGGCGCGCGTCGCGGCCAGGATGAGACCTCACCTGCCGACTACGAAGAGGAGCGCGCTCCCGTGGAGGTCGCGGAGGCCGGAACGGAGGCGCTGGGCTAGTCAATCTCCTTCGCTTCACAAGAGGAGCAATAAGGGACGAGACCAGCTAACATTGGCTGGTCTCGTCCCTTAATTTTTTGTCTGCTCTATAAAATTGGTCTGCCAGCGAGTGCCAGTGCCTGGTTTATCTTTTCCTAAACTTCTCTCGCTTGCTACCGGAACCACTGTCAAGATGAAGAATATCCTGATAATCTGTAAAAAACGATATCATTCTTCGTGATTCGTCTGGATGGGTAATTTCTCATTAGAGGCAAGAAGGAAGTAGCGGCTTCATCTCGCTCCATTATATCAAGGAACGAACTTCTCGCCGCACTATAGTTCTATGGCAAACTTCGCAGTACAGCAGAGAAAGATCAAAGTACTTTTTGTGGCGGCTAATCCTGGCGGGTGTCCAAAAAGGTATCCGTCGAGGGATTGCGCTGCTGATAATCCTGGGAAGTCCCTGTACTCTTGCCTACATGCTCAATGGAGCAACCCCGAGATACACATCAGACCTGCTGCTCTGGCTTCTTATCATTAGTTTTCCGCTGATTTTCGACTGCATTCGTATGGCTAGATATAATGCAAAGCCACGACCGACCGACGAGGAGTATAATGACCGGGTAAATAGCTGGCGTCCTGCGATCCGCCAGTATGGCATACAGAAGCCTGGCCTGGCTCCAGATGAGATCATTGGTCAGCCATTATGGGTATGGGGTATCATCTGGCCTCGTTTTTGGGAAGCTGACTATTATCATCGTCATGGCTGCCCGGTGCTGGTCAAGCAAGGCAAAGATGGACGACCACACGCCAGCATTTACAGATTTACTTTTTTCTATCCTACGCAGCACTATATAGCCGTTTTCAGTGGTGACGTGAATGCTCCTGGCCCCCTCCGCTTCGAGTCCACACGAATCTACTTCTACGATGATATAGTAGGTGTGGAGACGACGGCTTTTGGTATGCCGCTGGATACAGTGACCTATACCATGCAACGCTTTGAACTACGCGTATCAAGTGGGAACTCCGTTGGGGCGACAACCTACGCTCAGGATGCGCCTGTAGACGAGGTGGTTCAGTCGCTGCGCGTGCTGCTGCGAGATAAAAAATATGGTATCCGTGGTGGCGGGCGCGGGCTGGCAGGGTCTTAAAAGAAAGGAATGACCATACTGTTCACAGATCGGGCATTGCTGCGCCTGCACGTCGAGGCCGTGTGGGGCGTGCGGCTGCCACCCATTGAGGAGCATGCTACGGATGTGACGCTCCTGCCGGAGAGCCAGCGCCCCTCATGGCAGCTCTGCGCGGCTGTGTTGAGCAGCGGCAGCGTCTCTATCTGGCGGCCAGAAGTTGCGGTCACGCAGCGAGAGGCGCAGCGCGCCCGCGCGAATGCGGCGCTCGC
>Ga0070739_10006378_pt1 | contig 13014 bp, 8 predicted proteins | sample Coa_R1_7_FD_66445 | JGI IMG/M metagenome (GOLD analysis project Ga0070739, IMG submission 66445) | Surface soil microbial communities from Centralia Pennsylvania, which are recovering from an underground coalmine fire - Coalmine... | ecosystem: Environmental > Terrestrial > Soil > Unclassified ... | reverse complement strand
TGCCTGATCCTGCAAGAGGCTGGCATCGAGCCGGTGCTGCAAATGAGCTGCCGGGATCGCAACCGCATCGCCCTGCAAAGCGAACTTGTCAGCGCTGCGGCGCTGGGCATCAACAACGTGCTGCTGCTGACCGGGGATCACCAGCGTTTCGGCGACGATCCGCAGGCGATGGGCGTCTTTGATCTGGATGGCATCTCGCTGCTGGCGCTGGCGCGTCGCATGCGCGACAATGGCGAACTGCTCTCCGGGCAGAAGATCGCGGTGCCCCCGAAACTGCTGCTCGGCGCCGCCGCTAACCCCGAAGGCGAGCCGCTCGATCTGCAAGTGCTGCGCCTGCAAAAAAAGGTAGCGGCGGGCGCCGACTTTATCCAGACACAGGCGGTTTTTGACATCGACCACTTCAAGCAATGGATGGCCGCCGTGCGCGCGCGCGGCCTGCACAGAGAGACGAAGATCCTGCCGGGGATACTCCTGCTCAACTCGGCGGAGCGCGCCCGCTTCTTGAGCGAGCACGTACCCGGCATGCGCATTTCTGAAACCATCGTCGCGCGGCTGGCACGGGCGCAGGATCCCCGTGAAGAGGGCAAGAAACTGGGGCAGGAGCTTATCGCATCGCTCGGCGAGATCGAAGGCGTGGCCGGCGTCCACATCATGACGATTGCCTGGGAGGAGGCTATCCCGGAAGTCCTCGCTGGAGTCGGTCTGCTCTAACTACCTCGATGTGCCTGTTGGGGCGCGCCCGGGGCGCCCTTTCTGATGACGCACGAGGTTCGTCGGCAATCCTCAGAGGGGGAAAGTGGAGATGGGCGCGTGGCGCGGCCACGCGCCCATCTCCACTTTCCCCCTCCGGGAGCGATGCAGTCGCGATGTGTAATATGAAATAAACTGCTCCGGTTTGCAACTTGCGCACGGCAAACAGCGTTAGAGTATTATAGTGTGTAAGTATTTCTATGTATGTCAGGGGGATTTGTTTGCCATGCCTCACTGGCCCAGAGCGGTGATCTTATTCGCCCTGCTGCTCCTGCTGAGCGCCTGTGGTTCCGGCTCACAAAGCAAGGCCAGCACACCCACACCGGCGGTAGCGCATACGCCATTGCCAGCCAGCGCCAGAACCGACCTCTGCCCCTCTTTTCTCAGGAAGAACCCGAACTGCTATACGCCGCACGCCCTGCGCGTTGCCTATGGGATAGAGTCGCTGACCGAGCAGGGCTACGCGGGCAAGGGACAGACCGTGGTTGATATCGTCTCCTATGGCAGTCCCTTCTTGCAGCAGGATATGGATGTATACGACAGGCAGTTCGATCTGCCGCCTGTCAATCTCAGGGTCATTGCGCCGCTGGGTACGGTGCCCTTCGATCCTAAAAATCAGGAGATGGTTGGCTGGGCGCAGGAGACGGAACTGGACGTGCAGATCATTCACTCCATCGCGCCCGATGCCAGCATCGTCGTCATGACCAGCCCGGTAGACGAGACCGAGGGCACCATCGGACTGCCCGAATTCCTGAAACTGGAGCAATATGCTGTCGAGCATCATCTGGGCCACATCTTCTCGCAGAGCTACGTTGCCTCCGAGGTGACGCTGGCGGACCAGAAAGGCCGGCAGCTCGTCAAAACCTATACGGATTTCTACCGGCAGATCACGACGCAGCAGGGCTGGACCGTTCTCTCCGGCAGCGGGGATCACGGTGCAACCGACTTTGCTGATATCGCCGCGACGAAGCTCTCATCCACACCAACCGTCAACTTCCCGGCGGACGTTCCCTGGGTGACTGCCGTGGGCGGTACCTCGCTCCACCATGTGGGGAGCGGCTACAACGAAAGCGCGTGGCCGGAGAGCGGAGGCGGCGTGAGCCAGTTCTTCAGCGAGCCGGATTTTCAGCGCGGCCTGCCCCCGGCGACACAATCGCTGCTGGCAGGGCATCGCGGCCTGCCCGACATCGCCGGAGACGCCGATCCGTTTACCGGCCTGGCCTTCTACTTCGCCGGCCAATGGAGCATGGCTGGAGGAACCAGCGCCAGTACGCCGCTGTGGGCTGGCATTGTTGCCATAGCCAACCAGGTCGCCGGGCGTCCTCTGGGCTTCATCAATCCCGCGCTCTATAAAATAGCGCAGCAGGATGGCTCGCAGGCTTTTCGCGATATTACCACCGGCCGCAATGGACTTACCGATCCCAAAATTCAAGGCTATAGCGCGGGACCGGGCTGGGACGCGGTTACTGGTTGGGGCGCGCCGCAGGCAAAACAGCTTATTCCCGATCTGATCGCAGCGTTGAAGTAAAAATGTCTCTGATGCTCAACGTCCTTGCCCTCTCTCGTTGGGCGTTCGCGCGGCTGCGCCGCGCAATGATTGTAAGTTATTGTGTGAAACAGGTGCCTGTTTCACACAATAACTTACAATATGGTGAGCGCTGCCGACGCTCGCCAGCGAGGGTACCAGAAAGCAGAAATACTGTTTGATAGTCAGGAGCGCATCATGATACCATTCTTGCGACGGTTCCTCCCCCTGTTGATCTTGCTCTTTCTGCTGGCAAACTGTGGCGCTCCGGGCAATGCGGGCAAGCAGAGCAGCGCCAGCCCGACGGCGGTAGCCACACGGCCTCTCTCGCCCGCCAGCACAACCGATACCTGTCCGCGCCCCTTTAACCGCGTGCCGGGCTGCATGACGCCGCACTCCCTGCGCGTCGCCTATGGCGTTGAGCCGCTCACCGAAAAGGGCTTCACCGGCAAGGGGCAGACGGTCATCGATATCGTCTCGTTCGGCAGTCCAACGCTGGCGCAGGATATGGCCTTCTTCGATAAGCAGTTCGGCCTTCCCCCCGTCAACCTCCAGGTCATCGCGCCACTGAATGCCCGTGAATACGACCCGCACCACGATAAAGAGGGCTGGGCCGGCGAGACCACGCTGGATGTAGAGATTATTCACTCCATCGCGCCAGATGCGAAGATCGTCGTGCTGGTCAGCCCGGTTGCCGAGACCGAAGGCACCATCGGCCTGCCCGAATTCCGGGAGCTGATACAGTACGCCATCGATCACAGGCTGGGCAATATCTTCTCGCAGAGCTGGGGCGCGTCCGAGCTTACGCTGCAAGATCAGAAAGGGCAGCAGGAGCTTCAGCAGTGGAATAACCTCTTGCAGAACGCTACAACGAACCTGGGCATGACCTTCTTCTCGTCCTCCGGTGATAACGGCGCCACCGACTACGCGGATATTCAGGAGACGCACATCGCCTCGGTGGCGACCACCAGCTTCGCCGCCGATTCGCCGTGGGTGACGGCTGTCGGCGGGACCACGCTGGTACGCAATGGCGCGGGCTTCAGCGAGACCGCGTGGAGCGACAGCGGCGGCGGCTTCAGTCGCTTCTACAAGACGCCTTCCTATCAGCAGAGCCTGCCGGCTGCCGTTCAGAAGCAACTCGGGGGCCAGCGCGGCGTGCCGGATGTCTCTGCGGACGCCGATCCCGGCACCGGACTGGATGTCTATCAGGATGGCTTCTGGGCGCTGGCCGGAGGCACGAGCGCGGCGGCTCCGCTGTGGGCCGGCATCATGGCGATTGCGAACCAGATGGCGGGCCGTCCTCTGGGCTTCATCAATCCCGCGCTCTACAAACTGGCTGCATCGAGCACCTATGCGCAGGATTTCCACGATATCACGCAGGGCAACAATAGTAATCCCGAAGCGCGTGTCAACGGCTACAACGCCGTCGCGGGCTGGGACCCGGTGACGGGCCTCGGCTCCCCCAACGCCGTGAAGCTCGTCCCCGATCTGATCAGTGCTATGCGGAGCTGATATTACATCCGATGGTTCAAGTATGCCACAGGCCAGTGACAACAGTATGGCAAGAGCGGAGCGGATTTTTGTGCGCCTGCGGCGCACTTATAGAAAAGAGTCTGTGGGCAGGATGCCGGCGGCGTCCTGCCCACAGACTCTTTTCTATGGCGAACCGCGCAGCGGTGGGCAGTCAGGAAGACTTGTCCACGGCGTTAGATAATTCCTTTGCTCACGCACAGTTCGGCGTTGAGGATGGAGCCGCCGGCGGCACCGCGAATCGTATTGTGTCCCAGCAGCACGAACCTGTAGCTCAGGATGGGGCAGGGGCGCAGGCGGCCCAGCGTCACGCTCATACCGTTGCCGGCGTCGCGGTCACGCAGCGTCTGCGGGCGATCATGCTCGCGCCGGTAGAGCAGCGCGCGGGCGGGTGCCGACGGCAGCTTGAGTTGCTGCGGCTCCGGTGTAAAAGCCTCCCAGGCCGCGATAATCTCTTCGACGCTGGCCGCGCGCTCAAGCTCGATACTGGCGCATTCAAGATGGCCCTCACGCGTTGCCACGCGATTGCAGTGCGCGCTCACTACGATACCTGCATCGATGAAACCGCGCCCCTCCTGCCACTCGCCCAGCATTTTGCGCGTCTCGTGCTCCAACTTCTCCTCTTCGCCGCCGATATATGGGATGACGTTATCGACGATATCATAGGAGGGCACGCCCGGATAGCCGGCGCCCGAAATCGCCTGCATCGTCGTCACCAGAACTTTACGCACGCCGAACGCCTGCTGCAAGGGCTTGAGCGCCATCACCAGCGGGGTAGCCGAGCAATTGGCGTTGGTAACGATGCAGCCGGACCAGCCGCGCCGCCTGCGCTGTTCGATCACGGCGGCGCAATGATCGGCGTTGACCTCCGGGATGAGCAGCGGCACGTCGGTATCCATGCGATGATTTTTGGCATTGCTGAAGACCGCCACCCCGGCGCGCGCGAATGCCAGTTCGATTTCGCCCGCGACCTCGCCCGGCAGCGCCGAGAAGACGATCTTCACCCCCGGCAGCGCCTCCGGGCGGCAGGCTACGACGGGCAGCGCCGCTACTGCTGGCGGCATCTCGCTGCCCGGCAGTCGCCAGCGCGTCGCCTCGCCATATGCCCGCCCGCCGTGCTGGTCCGAGGCGGCGACGGCGACCAGCTCAAACCAGGGATGCCCCTGGAGCAGCTCGATAAAGCGTTGGCCGACCATCCCCGTCGCGCCCAGTACGGCGACGGGGATGCGGGATTGTAGTTGTGCAGACACAGCAGCCCTCTCCTTCTCTCTTAGCGCGCCTCGCGCCGCTTCTCCTGAACGGTATGGCGCACCAGCGGGATGACCGGCGCGATCAGGTCGCGATGCAGGCCGCGCAGTGCGCGCTCGCTATCGCGGTCCTCGATAATCAGTGTGATACCCAGTTCCGAGGCGCCCTGCGTGATGACGGGAATGCGTTCACGCGCGAGGGCCGAGACGGCGCGTGCTGGACTCATCGGATCAGCGGTGAAGCCGGAGCCGATGCAGGCGCAGGCGGCCAGCCCACGCCGGCAGCGCACGCGCCACAGTTCGCTATCCATGTCACGGTGCAGGAGCGAGACCACCGAATCGGCTGATTGCTCCTCGACGACGAACGAGAGATGATGCCCCGATGATGAGCAGATGGCGACGGGGGCCGCGCCGGCACGTGCTGCCAGCGCGAAGACCTGCCCCGCGTTTTCGGGTGCGCCGAAGAGATCCGTGCTTTCTACGGTGATGAGCGCCAGGTGGCGGCGTATAGTAATGGCACCCGCTCCGCTTTGCGGGTGTACGGGGCCGACGACGGTGCCGCGAATGTGCGGGCGGAAGGTGTTGCGCACGCGCACGGGGATGTTGCGCGGCGCGATGGGAATGAGCGTGCGCGGGTGCAGCACTTTGGCGCCAAACCAGGAGAGGCGCGCCGCCTCCGCGTAGGAGAGCGCGGGCAGCAGGCGCGCGTTCGCTACCAGGCGTGGATCAGCCGTGAGCACGCCATCAACGTCGGTATAGATAGTGACTTCGCTGCAATCCAGGGCCGCGCCGATGACTGTGGCGGAATAATCGGAGCCGTTGCGTCCCAGCGTTGTGATATGTCCCGATGGCGTGCGCCCGATAAAGCCCGCAGCGACCGGGACAACGCCGCGCTCGACAATGGGATCAATCAGGGCGTGAGCATTGGCACGCGTCTCCTCGGCCAGCGGCTCGGCTCCGACAACGACGCCCACCGGCTGCACGGAATCCGAATCGGGGTGGCCGGTAATAATCACTTCCGAACGCACCGGCTCGGCCGGGGTCCCGATATCGCGGACCGCTGCGGCAACCAGCAGCACCGAGAAGCGCTCACCCCAGGCAGCGACGGCTGCGGTTGGCAGTGCGATGTCCTGACCCTCGCGAGCGGCCAGGCGCAGGACAGAAGTATTCTGCTCAAGCCGCGCCAGCGCGGTTTCGAGATCGGCGCATAGGGACGCACGCGCCTCGCTGTCATGCACGGCGTGTTCAGCCGCTTCCAGGTGGCGCCGGCGCAATGACGCCAGTTCTTCGGCGCAGGCTTCGTCTTCACCTGTGCAGGCGAAGCGCGCGATACGTAACAACTGATCGGTCACGCCCGACATCGCGGAGACAACGACGACAGGAAAATCATCTCCCTCATTTGACGCTTTGCGCGCGTTGGCGATGATCGCGGCTACGCGGCGGATACGTTCGCCGCTGCCAACCGATGTGCCGCCAAATTTTAAAACACAAACAGCATGTTTCATACTAACCTTCACTTTATCTATTTAAACCATGTACACATCTTCCTGACTGTTCACCGCTGCGCGGTTCGCCGGTAGGAAGCGTCTGCGGGCTGAGCACCTGCGGCGCTCAGCCCGCAGACGCTCAGGAGGTGCGCCACCTGCGCACAATAAACATGCCCATCGGGTTATTTATACATTGACCGGCGTGCCTGTATCGATGACGGCGGCGCGCAGCGCCTGATCCAGATCCTCGATCAGATCTTCCACCGTCTCCAGGCCAACAGAGAGACGAATGAAATCGGGCGTTACACCGGTCTCAAACTGCTCATCGGGCGTCAACTGTGAATGCGTCGTGCTGGCGGGATGGATAATTAGCGACCTGGCATCGCCGATGTTCGCCAGGTGCGAGAAGAGTTCGATGTGGCGAATCAGGCGCTTGCCGGCCTCCAGTCCGCCCTTGATGCCGAAGCCGAGGATGGCGCCGTAGCCATGTGTGTGATACCTGGCCGCAATTTCGTGCTGGGGATGGCTCTTGAGACCGGGGTAGTTCACCCAGTTGACGGCGGGATGCCCCTCCAGGAACTCGGCGATGCGCAGCGCGTTCTGGCTGTGCCGCTCCATGCGCAGCGGCAGCGTCTCCAGCCCTTGCAGGAAAAGCCAGGAGTTGAAGGGCGTGGTCGCCGCGCCCAGGTCGCGCATCAACTGCACGCGCGCTTTGATAATGTAGGCCAGAGGGCCGAAGGATTCGACGTAACGTATGCCATGATAGGAGGGATCGGGGTCGGTAAAGGCCGGGAAACGCCCGCTCGCGGCCCAATCGAACTTGCCGCCATCGACGATCACGCCGCCAATAGAGGTGCCGTGGCCGCCGATGAACTTCGTCGCCGAGTGAATGACGATATCGGCGCCATGCTTGAGCGGCTGCACCAGGTACGGCGTCGGCATAGTGTTATCAACGATAAGCGGCAGGCCATGCTCATGCGCGATAGCGGCAACGGCGCGAATATCGAGCGTGTCCAGGCGCGGATTACCTACTGTCTCCGCGTAAATGGCCCGCGTGCGCTCGTTGATGGCCGCGCGGAAGTTCTCCGGGTCACGGCTATCCACAAATCGCACGTTAATGCCGAGCTTCGGCAGCGTGTAATGGAAGAGGTTATAGGTGCCACCATAGAGACTTGTCGACGAAATAATCTCGTCGCCAGCCCCGGCCAGATTGAGCAGCGCTAACGTCTCGGCGGCCTGCCCGGAGGCGGTAGCCAGCGCGCCCACACCTCCTTCGAGGGCGGCAATGCGGCGCTCAAAAGCATCCTGCGTGGGGTTCATGATGCGGGTATAGATGTTGCCGAATTGCTTGAGGGCAAAGAGGTTGGCGGCATGTTCTGGACTGTCGAAAACATACGAGCTGGTCTGATAAATGGGAACGGCGCGCGCGCCCGTCGCGCTGTCGGCTGTCTCCTGCCCTGCATGCAATGACAATGTTTCAAAACCGTAACTACGCTTGCTATTGAGTGCCATGAATTGAATTACTCCTTTATCTGTCAACAGATCGATTGAAGCGCAGCGGCCATCTGCTCCCATTCCTTGAGGAAAGCGTCATGGCCGTGCGGTGAATCCAGTTCTACATAGGTCGCGTCCCCGCCCACGGCGCGCACGTTATCGGCCAGGCGGCGCACATGCACCGCCGGAAAGAGAAAATCTGAGCGAATGCCGACAAAGAGCGCTTTGCTGCGGATGCGGCGCAGCGCGGCCTCCAGCGAAGGATAGCCCTCGCTGACATCGTACAAATCCATCGCCCGGCTGATATACAGGTAGCTATTGGCGTCGAAGCGCCGCACGAGCGATTCGCCCTGATAGTACAGATAGCCTTCGACATCGAAGCGTGGGCCGAGATCGGGGGAGCGGCTGGGTGATGCAACGCTGCTATTCCTGGCGGGCCTGCGGGCGAAACGCAGCTCCATCGCCTCCTCGCTCTGGTAGGTAATCATTGCCAGCATGCGCGCGATGGCGAGGCCGCTGGCCGGTCCCTGTCCCGGCGCGTAGTCGCCGCCCTGCCAGCGCGGATCGGCCATGATTGCCTGGCGCTCGACCTCGCTGAACGCCACCGCCTGCGCGGTCAGCGCCGCCGTTGCCGCGACAACCGCAACCCTGTCTACGAGTTCGGGATACGCTACGGCCCATTCCAGCGCCTGCTGTCCGCCAATAGAGCCGCCGGCGACCATTGCCAGCCGGCGCACCCCCAGGTGCTCGATAAGTATACGCTGCGCCCGCACCATGTCGCGGATCGTCACGAGGGGGAAGCGCATGCCGTATGGCTTCCCAGTGCGCGGATCCGGCGATGAAGGGCCGGTGCTGCCGTAGCAACCGCCCACGACGTTCGAGCAGATGACGAAATAGCGCGAGGTGTCGAAAGGGCGCCCCGGCCCGATCAGCGGATTCCACCACGCGGCCTTCACATCGTCTGGCCGCTCCACGTCGTGCGCGTGCGAACTCCCGGTGAGCGCATGAGTAATCAGGACGGCGTTGTCACGCTCGGCATTGAGGGTGCCCCACGTCTCATAGGCCAGCGTCACGGGGCCGAGCTGGCCGCCGTACTGCAATGGCAGATGATCGAAGGTGTAGGTAGACACCTTATTCGTGGAGACAGGCTGGGGATGTATCCCGGCAGAATACTCCACCTGCGTCACCATCGTTTCTCCTCCTTGAAATTGATAACAAAAAAACCCTCACCCCACAGGGGCGAGGGGTAAACGTCTTCGCGGTACCACCCTGGTTTGTCGATGCCTCACGACATCGACCTTATCGAGTGTTGTTCGCTCCAGGGAAATATGCCTTCCCGGACAGGGGCAGGCCCTATCTCTACATTTGTTGAAAGAGGGACAACACTCCGGCCCGTAACGAAGGCCAGACGGCTCGGCTTACTCGCTCATCGCTTTTAGCCGGCGACTTGGAGGCCATTTTCCATGCTGGAGCGGCGTTGACTTCTCACCGTATCAACTCGCTGGAGCCGTCCGTAGCATGTACTCTTCCTCTTCAACGTCGTACAATATCTCGCTTGTAAGGTGCAGGACAGAAAATCTACCAATAAAAAAGCCCCTGTCCTCAGGGGCCTGCACCATTGCTTTTTCCCCTCATCTTGCGGAAAAGCTTCCGCCGGAATTAGCACCCTGCCGGCTACGTTGCAGGCGGGTTGCTGGGCTTCACAGGGCCGTTTCCCTCCACCCTCTGGATGAGAGCAGTTCTACTGCGATTTCTTTTGTTGTTTCAATCCTCAGCAGCTATTAGCGGGCTGCTGCATCGTAAGTTCAAGTATACCTGAGAGGAGACAGCCATGTCAAGGGTAAAAAGGATGTGCATCATTTTTAGCACTCGTCGCCATCGAAGGTGGCAGACAGGAGGAGAGAGGCCGGGTGGCGGCGTCCTGCGGACGCCGCCACCCGGCCTCTCTCCTCCTGTGCGAAGCGCCGCGAGCGCTGAGGTGTCAGGGGAGAGATGCAGCGGAGCAAAAAAGCACTTTACAGCCCGTTTTCTCTATGTTATCATGTAAGTAAGTAACAGATAAATAAATACGCACGACGTAGACGCGAGACATGTTCCCGCCCGGAGGTAAACAGAGAGGAAGCGCCGGCGGCTGAAAGCGCTCCTGCCAGCAAGCGGAGAATACCCCTCGCCATGTCATGTACTGAGTCAGCAAAGTACACGCTGACCGCGTTACAGGTCGAGCACGAGCGCATCTTTCGGCTGCATGCTTAAGGACTTTGTGCCTTTTCCCTGATCGTGCAGAAGGATGCGGAATGCGGGTGGAACCACGGAAAGCGTGATTAATAGCCTTTTCGTCCCGGTAGGGGATGAAAAGGTTTTTTTGTTGTTGTTTTTAACCCATTGTACCTGTTTTTGTGCGCCGCAGGCGCACCCTTGAGCGTGGAGTCTGCGGTGAGCCGTTAGCAAGACTTGCACATGACGTTTTGGAATCATTTTTTAGGAAAGGAATGATTGTTATGTCTGTAGAAGCGGAAATTGAGGAATCGGTCAACTATACGCCGATTCAGCGCATGCGCCACTCCGCCGCACACGTTATGGCGGAGGCGGTGCAGGAGCTATTCCCCGATGCTAAATTCGCCATCGGGCCGGCCATCGAGGACGGCTTTTACTACGATTTCGACCTGCCGCGCCCGCTCACGCCCGAGGACCTGCCGGAGATAGAGCGCCGCATGCAGCGCATCGTCGGCGCGCAGTATCCGTTTATGCGTGACCGCTGGCCGCGCGAGAAGGCGCTGGATTACTTCCGTAAGAAGGGCCAGGTCTACAAGGTCGAGATCATCGAAAATCTGCCCGACGAAGAGGTGGGCATTTACCAGCAGGGCAATTTCCTTGACCTGTGCCGGGGTCCGCATGTGGAGAATACGGGGCAGATTGGCCCCTTCAAGCTCATGCGCGTCGCCGGCGCCTACTGGCGCGGAGACGAGCACCGCCCGATGTTGCAGCGCATCTATGGCACGGCCTGGTTCACGCAGGAGGAGCTGGACCGGTACCTCTGGCGTCTGGAGGAGGCGCAGAAGCGCGACCACCGCAAGCTGGGCCGCGAACTGAAGCTTTTCGTCCTGAGCGACGACCTGCCTGCCGGTGTGCCGATGTTCCTGCCCAACGGTGAGATGCTGCGCCATCTCATGGAGGGCTACGTGCGCGAGACGCAGGAACGATACGGCTACCAGCATGTGTGGACGGCGCATCTGGGCAAGGTGCATCTCTACAAAACGTCGCGCCACTGGTACACGTATCGCGAAAATATGTTTCCGGTGATGAGGGGCGAGCAGGAACTTTCAGAAGATGATTCCTACGTGCTCAAACCGATGAACTGCCCGCATCATTTCCTGCTCTATAAGTCGCAGATGCACAGCTACCGCGAACTACCTGTGCGCTACGCCGAATTTGCCACGCTCTATCGCTATGAGAAGACCGGCACGCTCACGGGCCTGGCGCGCGTGCGCAGTGTGACGCAGGACGATGCCCACGTCTTCTTGCGCCCGGATCAGGTGCAGCAGGAGTTCGATAATGCCATCAACCTGACGCTGGAGGTCTTCGAGACGTATGGCCTGACAGACTACTGGGTGCGTCTCTCGCTGCGTGATCCACAGAAGAAAGAGGAATATATTGGCAGCGACGAAGTATGGAATGCGGCGGAGAATGCGCTGCGAAACGCAGCCGAGGCGAAGGGCATCAAGTACGAAGAGGCGCTGGGCGAGGCGGCGTTCTACGGCCCGAAGATCGACTTCATGGTGCGCGACGCACTGGGCCGTGATTGGCAGTGCTCGACGATCCAGCTCGATATGAACCAGCCGGAGAATTTCGAGCTGGAATACATCGGCGAGGATGGGCAGCCGCATCGCCCGGTGATTATCCATCGCGCCGTGACGGGAGCCACGGAGCGCTTCATGGCGATGCTGATCGAGCATTTTGCTGGCGCGTTCCCGGTCTGGCTCTCGCCGGTGCAGGCGATGGTTATTCCCATCGCGGACCGTCACCAGGAGTATGCGAACCGTGTGCTGGCAGCGCTCAAAGCGGCGGGCGTGCGCGCCGAAGTCGATGGGCGCAGCGAGCGCATGAATGCCAAGATCCGCGATGCGCAGCTCCAGAAGATACCATATATGCTCGTCGTCGGCGACAAAGAGGCGGCGGCAGATGCGGTCTCGGTGCGCCTGCGCACGAACGTCGATCTCAAGGCGATGCCGCTCGCACAGTTTATCGAGCGCATCAGCGAGATTATCAAAACGAAAAGCCGAGAATTGTAAATGCCCGCCCCCTGTAGGGGCGATCCTGGTGGTCGCCCGCCCTTGTAGGGGCGATCCTGGTGGTCGCCCGCCCTTGTAGGGGCGATCCTGGTGGTCGCCCCTATAGGGGAAGATCAATCGGCGACCGATCAAGGCAGGGGCAAGCCCTGCCCCTACATTGTTTCAGGAGGCGAACAGGGGTGCCAGTTGCTCTTTGAAGAAGGTCCGCTCCTCCTCGTGGGGCAGCAGGACGAGCGCCTGGCGAGGCGAGAACCAGCCAACCTCGGTGAAACGCGCGTCGGCTGGTCTCGGCATAGCTCCGTCTGGGGATGTGTCCGGCGCGTAAGCCAGGTAGTAGTGGATGGTTTTCTGCACCAGGTCGCCGTTCTCCCTGACGGACTCACGCAGGATGGAGCCGAGGTGCTTGAGCAATTGAACGTTCGTTAGCCCGGTCTCTTCATAGATCTCGCGTAAGGCCGCCTGTTCGAGGGTCTCGCCCGCTTCGACGTGCCCTTTGGGCAGCACCCAGGTGTTGCTGCTGATGCTGTTCTGGTGCTGGGCCAGGGCGATCCTGAGTTCTCCCGCTATTTCACGCAGGATTATGGCTCCTGCCGAAACCGCCGTTCTCTGAGCCATGTGAGTTCTCCTAAAAATGGTCGCATGTCATCCTCTTACGCTGTGCATGTCATCCTGAGCGGCAGCGAAGGATCCGC
>Ga0070739_10006374_pt1 | contig 13018 bp, 4 predicted proteins | sample Coa_R1_7_FD_66445 | JGI IMG/M metagenome (GOLD analysis project Ga0070739, IMG submission 66445) | Surface soil microbial communities from Centralia Pennsylvania, which are recovering from an underground coalmine fire - Coalmine... | ecosystem: Environmental > Terrestrial > Soil > Unclassified ... | reverse complement strand
CTCGAGCTGATGGAGGAGCCGTGCGGGCGGGTGCTCGAAGTTCAGCGGCACGTACGCGCCGCCGGCCTTCAGGATCGCCAGCAGCCCGACGATCGCGTCGACGGAGCGGTCCATACAGAGACCGACGGGGACGTCGGGGCCGACGCCGTGCTCGACGAGCCGCCGCGCGAGCCGGTTCGCCGCGGCGTCCAGCTCCTCGTAGGTGAGGCTGACGTCGCCCGCCGCGACGGCGACCGCGTCGGGTCTCGCGGCGGCGCGCTGCTCGAACAATTCATGGACGACGGCATCGGGTGCGCTCGAGCGTCCGGCGGCGAGATCCCGCGGACGGTCGGTCTCGAGCGCGAGCTCCTCGACGGCGAGCGTCGGGTCCTGGGCGGACTGGGCGACGATCTGCGCGAGGTGCTGCGCGGCCTGCTCGGCATCCGAGCGGTCAACGACCGCGGGGTCGTAGCGCAGCTCCGCGCGGCGCTCCTCGCCGGCCGTCGTCCAGACCAGCTCGAGGGCGAGCGGTCCCGGGCGGTCGACGCAGGCGCGGAGCGTCGCACCCGGGAGCGGCGGCAGCTCGAGCGCCGCGAACGCCACGGCGGGCGGTTCGAAGACGGCCGCGAGCCGATCTGCGTCCGCGTAGTCGGCGAACCGCTCGACGAGCGAGCGGAGGCGCTTCGTGCGGTCGACCAGCTCGGCCATCGTCACCGTCGGCTCCACGCTCGCCCGCGCAGGGAGCTGCGTCGAGAAGCCGCCGACCGCGTCGAGGAGGTCCTCGTGCGCACGGCCCGACGTGCCGACGAGCACCGCCGGCTCCGTCTCGCCCGAGAGTCGCGCGAGGCAGGCGTGCCAGCAGGCCTCGACGAAGATCGGCTCGGAGACACGGCCGGCCGCGGCCCCGCGTACCACGTCGCCCGGATCGAGCGGCACCGCCACGGCTCGCCACGAGGCGGGATCGGTCGGCGCCGCGTCGCGCGCGAAGAGCACCCGTGGGCCCGCCTGCGGTGACGCCTCGTCCCAGTGGCGGCGCCCCTCCGCCGCCTCCGGCTCGTCCTCGGCCAGCAGCCCGTTCCGCCATTCCGCGTAGTCGGCGTACTGCAGCGGGTCGTCCGCGAGCGCGGCGCCCGAATCGAGCCCGAGGAGGACGCAGAGCTCGCGCGCGACCAGCGCGAGCGACCGCGCGTCGGCGCACGCGCCGGCGACGGAGAGGACGAGCAGCGACGAGGAGGGCGCGCGCACGAGCAGCGCCTGCACGACGGGGCCCTGCTCGACGTCGGCCGGCTGCGCCGCCTCCGCCTCGAGCAGCTCCGCGATCCGCTCATCCGTGAGCTCCCCGTTCTCCTGCCGCACGCTCCAGCCCGGCTCGAGCGTCTCCTGCACGAGCTGGGACGGATGCCGCATGCCCGCGCGGCGCCGGAAGAGCGTGCGCAGCGCCTCGTGGCGCGCGACGACCTGCGCCACCGCGCTCCGCACGTCGTCGTCGCCGCACGAGGCGGGCAGCTCCACCGCGCACTGCGACCAGGCGGCGGTCCACTCGGGGCCGAGCAGCCACAGCTGCTGCTGCTGCGGAGAGAGACGAAAGCCTGCGGTCTCGGCGGAGCTCATCTGACTCGACACGGCCTCATGCTAGAGCCGAGGACTGCAGGGCGTATGCGCCGATGGAGCAGCCTTCGGGGGCTCAACTAGCCGATCGGACGGCCGGAGCTCGGCCGAGCGCCGCAACGCTCGTCCAAGGTCGGGTAGGCAGTCCCACCCCGGCTCAATAGCATCCAACCGAGGCCGGATGAAGCTACGCGGCGGCAGCGCGGACGGACCCTCGGCCGGCGAGACGTGACCCCAGAACCCTCGATCAGACTCGGGTACGCGGCGGGCGACGCCTCCCGCACCGGGGCGGGCGGCCCTGTCCCGGAGTCGCCACGGGTCCCGGGTGCTGCACGCGACGGATCGCTGCCGTGCTCCTTCGCGCAGGAGCAGTTCTGGTTCGTCGACCAGCTCGCCCCCGGCAGCGCCGCCTTCAACTTCTCCTGGCCGGTTCGACTCCGCGGCCGTCTGGACACGGCTGCGCTCGAGCGCGCATTGACAGAGGTCGTCCGCCGGCACGAGGCGCTGCGGACCGGATTCGCGCTCGAGGACGACCAGCCGGTCCAGGTCGTCGCGCCGGCGAAGCCGTTCTCCCTCCGGATCGTCGACCTCGCGGCGGCACCGGTCCCCGACGAGGAGGCGAAGCAGCTCGTCGAGAGCGAGGCGCAGCGGCCGTTCGACCTCCGCCGCGGCGGCCTCTTTCGCGCGCAGCTCCTCCGGCTCTCGGAAGACGAGCACGTCTTCCACGTCGTCGTCCACCACATCGTCTTCGACGAATGGTCGAAGGTCGTTCTCTTCCGCGAGCTCGGCGCGCTCTACGCAGCCTTCCGTGCCGGGACCGAGTCGCCGCTGCCTGCGCCTGCGCTGCAGTACGCGGACTTCGCCGCGTCGCAGCGTGAGCGGCTGACGGACGACGTCCTGCGGGAGCACCTCGCCTACTGGGTCGACGAGCTTCGCGGGGTACCCACGGCTCTCGACCTTCCCGTCGATCGACCGCGCCCCGCGGTCGCAGGCACGGCCGGCGCGCGCCGGCGGCTGCCGCTGCCGGACGATGCGGCCGCGTCCCTCGAGGCGCTCGCCCGCGACGAGGGGGCGACCTTCTTCGAGGCAGCGCTCGCGCTGCTCGAGGTGCTCCTCCACCGCGTCACGCGTCAGGACGACTTCCTCGTCGGGCTCCCCGCCGACACGCGCTCGCCCGCTTTCGACGAGACGATCGGGGTCCTGCTGAACACCGTCGTGCTCCGCAGCGACCTCGGCGACAGACCCACATTCAGGGAGTTGCTCCGGCGCGTTCACCGGCGCGTTCTCGCCGCCGCCCCCCACGCGGAGCTGCCGTTCGAGCTGCTCGTGCGCGAGCTCCAGCCGGTGCGGGATCTCAGCCGGCATCCGCTCTTCCACGTGCTGCTCGCCGTGAACCCACCCGAGCCGCGGCTCGAGCTGCCCGGGCTCGAGACGGAGGAGCTGCAGACCGAGACGACCGCGGCGCAGGTCGACCTCTTCCTCTTCATCCAGCAGCGCGACGGCGGCTACGACGCACGCTGGGACTACAGCGCCGAGCTCTTCGACGAGGTGACGGTGGACAACCTCCATACGTACTTCGTCCGGCTGTTGAACGCTGCCGTCGAGGACCCGGACCGGCCGGTCGACGAGCTGCCGCTGCTCGCGGCGGGCGAACGCGAGCAGCTGCTCGCAACGGGACGCGGCCCCGAGGTCACCTACCCCGAAGCCACGCTCCATGCGCTCGTCGAGGCGCAGGTCGCGCGTACGCCGGATGCGATTGCCGTGTCCGCCCCGGGCGCGGAGCCGACCTACGCCGAGCTCGACGCGCGCGCGAACCTGCTCGCGCACCGCCTGCGCCTCGCCGGCGTCGATTCGGGATCGCTCGTAGCCGTCGCGCTCCAGCGTTCGCCGGAGCTCGTCGTCGCAGCGCTGGGCGTGCTCAAGGCAGGCGGCGCGTACGTCCCGCTCGACCCGGAGCTCCCGGCGGACCGCCTGGAGTTCATGCTCGCCGATTCGTCGGCCGCGGTGCTCGTGACCACCGCGGCGCTCGAGCCTCGACTCCCGCAGCACGCCGGCGTCACCCTCCACGTCGACGCAGCCGAAGCGGACGCCGCCGCGGACCGGTCGGCGCCGCTCGCTCCGAGCGGCGGGCCGGACGACGTCGCCTACGTCATCTACACGTCCGGCTCGACCGGACGTCCGAAGGGCGTCCTCAACACGCATCGCGGGATCGTCAACCGGCTGCTGTCGATGCAGGACACGTATGCGCTCGGGCCGTCCGACCGGCTCCTCCAGAAGACGCAGTCGAGCTTCGACGTCTCGGTGCGCGAGCTCTTCTGGCCGCTCCTGGTCGGCGCGCGCATCGTCGTCGCGGCGCCGGGCGAACAGGGGAACCCGCGCTACCTCGCCGAGGTCGTCGAGCGGGAGCGAATCACCACGCTCCACTTCGTTCCCTCGATGCTCCAGCTCTTCGTCGAGCAGGTCGACCCGGAACGGTTCCGGACTGTCCGGTGCGTGCTCTCGGGCGGCGAGGCGCTCCCGAACGACCTCGTCCGCGCCTTCTTCGCGCGCTTCGACTGCGAGCTCCACAACCTCTACGGCCCGACCGAGGCTGCCGTGAGCGTCAGCGCGTGGCGTTGCCGCGCCGACGACCGGCAGGCCGTGGCGCCGATCGGCCGGCCGGTCGCCAACACGCAGATCTACGTCGTCAGCGACGACCTCGAGCCCGTTCCCGTCGGCATCTGGGGCGAGATCCTCGTCGGCGGCGTCCAGGTCGCGCGCGGCTACCACGAGCGGCCGGACCTCACCGAGCGGAGCTTCGTCCCGAATCCGTTCGGCCCGGGCAGGCTCTACCGGACCGGCGACCTGGGCCGCTGGAACGCCGACGGCGCGCTGGAGTTCGGCGGCCGGATGGACGACCAGGTGAAGCTGCGCGGCTTCAGGGTGGAGCTCGGGGAGATCGAGGCCGTCCTGCGCGAGCATCCGGCGGTCGCGAACGCGGCGGTGGTCGCCGTCGACACCGCCGGCCCGACCGAGCTGGCCGCGTACCTCGTGGCGGCGGACGGCGACGAGAGGCTCGTCCCGGAGGTGCTCTCGTTCCTGCGCACGAAGCTGCCTGACTACATGGTTCCGGCGTCGGTGACGCTCCTCGACGAGCTGCCGCTCCTGCCGAACGGAAAGCTCGACCGCACCTCCCTGCCCGACCCGGAGCGACCTGCGCCCGGGGACGACTACGTCGAGCCGGCCACCGAGACCGAGCAGCGCGTCGCGGCCATGTGGCAGGACCTGCTCGACGTCGAGCGCGTCGGGCGGTCGGACGACTTCTTCTCGCTCGGCGGCCATTCCCTGCTCGCCGCCCGGCTCGTCGGGCGCGTGTGCAAGGCGTTCGACGTCGACCTGCCGCTCTGTACGTTCCTGCGCGAGCCGACCGTCGCCGCGCTCGCGGCGGAGCTCGAGCAGGCGGACCCGGGCTCGCAGGCGCAGCTGCCGCCCCTCGTGGCGCGTGCGGGGCGGCGCGAGGCCTCGTTCGCGCAGGAACGATTCTGGTTCGTCGACGAGGTGATGGGACGGAGCGCGGCCTACAACATCCCGCTCGCCCTCCGGCTGCGCGGAGAGCTCTCGGTCGACGCGCTCCAGCGCGCACTCGCCGAGACCGTGCGGCGGCACGAGATCCTCCGCACGCGCTTCGCGCCGGAGGGCGACCGGCTGGTCCAGATCGTCGACCCCGCGCGCGGCATCTCGCTGCCGCTCACCGATCTCGGCGGCGAAGCCGATCCGCTGCAGAAGGCGCAGGCGCTCGTCGACGAGCGCGCCCAGACGCCCCTCGACCCCACCGCAACGCCGCTCTTCCACGCGTCCCTGCTGAGGCTGGGCGAGCGGGACCACATCCTCCAACTCGTCTTCAGCCACCTGGTGTTCGACGGCGTCTCGCGGGTCGTGCTCCTGCGCGAGCTCGCGTCGCTGTACAACGCGTTCTCCGCGGGCCGGGGCTCGCCGCTGCACGAGCTCGAGCTGCAGTACGGCGACTACGCGGAGTGGCAGCGCTCTTGGCTCGAGGGCGAGCTGCTCGAGCAGGAGCTCGCGTACTGGAAGGAGTCTCTCGCCGACATCCCGTCCACGCTCGAGCTGCCGACCGACCGGCCGAGACCGGCGACCGCGAGCCTGCGCGGCGCCTGGTCCAGCTCGACCATCCCGGCGCGCACCGTCGAAGCCCTGCAGGCGCTCGCGCGACACGATGGCGCGAGCCTCTACATGACGCTGCTCGCGGCGTTCGACGTCCTCCTCAGCCGCTACAGCGGCCAGGAGGACATCGTCCTCGGCATGCCGGTGGACAGCCGCGACCGCGCCGAGCTCGACGAGGCGATCGGCGTCTTCGTCGACACCGTCGTCCTGCGCGTCGACGTCTCCGGCCGGCCGATGTTCCGGGAGCTGCTCGGCCGTGTCCGCGCACGCGTGCTCGAGGCGATCGCGCACCAGCGGCTTCCGTTCGAGCGGCTGGTCCGCGAGCTTCAACCCGAGCGTCACCTCGGGCGGCACCCGCTCTACCAGGTGATGCTCACGCTGGTGCCGAGCGAGGGGCTGCCGGAGCTCGTGGGGCTCGAGGCGTCGGAGGTCGTCGCGCAGCGCGCCTCGTCGCCCATCGACCTGACGGTCTTCCTCGAGGAGCGCGACGGTCTCCTCGAGACGACGTGGGAGTACAGCACCGACCTCTTCGACCGCGAGACGATCGAGCGCATGCAAGGCCATTTCGCGCGGCTGCTCGACGCGGTCGTGGCCGATCCCGACTGCCCGGTCGACGAGCTGCCGCTGTCGCCCGAGGAGGAGCGCGGGCGTCTCGTCGCGGCGTCGAGCCGGCTTGTGCCGGAGTACCCGGTCGCCTGTCTGCACGAGCTGTTCGAGGCGCGTGCAGCGGCCACGCCCGACGCCGGCGCCGTCACCTACGAGGGGCAGACGCTCACCTATCGCGAGCTCGACGAGCGGGCGAACCGCCTGGCCCACCGTCTGCGCGGCCTCGGGGTCCGCCCCGACGTGCTCGTGGCGCTGTGCCTCCCGCGCTCGCTCGAGCTGGCGGTCGCGATCCTCGGCGTGCTGAAGGCGGGCGGCGCATACGTGCCGCTCGATCCGGAATACCCGGCCGAGCGTCTCGCGTTCGTGCTCGCCGATTCGGGCGCGCCCGTCGCGATCACCGTGGCGGAGCTGCTGCCGCGACTGCCGGCGTCGGCTGCGACGGTCGTCTGCCTCGACCGGGACGAGGAGCTCGCGACGCTGCCGACCTCGCGCCCGGAGCCGCTCGCGCGCCCCGAGAACCTCGCCTACGTCATCTACACCTCGGGCTCGACCGGACAGCCGAAAGGCGTCCTCGTCGAGCACCGGCAGGTGGCGCGCCTCTTCACGGCGACGAACGCCTGGTTCTCGTTCCGGCCACAGCAGACGTGGACGCTGCTCCACTCCTATGCGTTCGACTTCTCCGTCTGGGAGCTGTGGGGCGCACTGCTGCACGGCGGCCGCGTCGTCGTCGTCCCCTTCTGGACCGCGCGCTCGCCGGAGGCGCTCGCCCGGCTCCTCATCGGCGAGCGGGTGACGTTCTTCAACGCCACCCCGAGCCTCTTCACGAGCGTGCAGGAGGAGCTGATCCGTGTGGGCGACGAGCTCGCGCTCGAGATCGTCGTATTCGGCGGCGAAGCGCTCCAGCCGCAGTCGCTACGCCCCTGGTTCGCCCGCTTCGGAGACACCGGTGCACGGCTCGTGAACATGTACGGGATCACCGAGACGACGGTGCACGTCACGTACCGGCCGCTGAGCGCGGCCGACTGCGAGCGCACGTCGAGCCCGATCGGAGAGCCGATCCCGGATCTCCAGCTCTATCTCCTCGACGGGAAGCTCGACCCTGTGCCGGCAGGGCTGCCCGGCGAGATCTTCGTCGGCGGCAGCGGCGTCGCCCGCGGCTACCTCAACCGGCCGGAGCTGAGCGCGGAGCGCTTCGTGCCGAATCCCTTCGGCAGCGGCCGTCTCTATCGAAGCGGCGACAGCGCCCGCCTGCGCAGCGACGGGGAGCTCGAGTTCCTCGGCCGGATCGACGACCAGGTGAAGATCCGCGGGTTCCGGATCGAGCTGGGCGAGATCCAGGCCGTCCTGCTCGAGCACGACGGCGTCGCCGAGTGCGCCGTCGTCGCTCTCGAGGCGGCCCCGGGCGACACGAGGCTGGCCGCATACGTCGTTCCGACCTCGTCCTCGGAGAGCGAGGAGACGCTGCGGCAGCAGCTGCGAGCGTTCCTCGAGGAGCGACTGCCGACGTTCATGGTTCCGTCCTCGATCGCCGCTGTCGGCGAGCTGCCGCTGACGGCGAACGGCAAGCTCGACCGCCGCGCGCTCCCGGAGCCCACCTGGGTCGAGCAGGCCGATGAGGGCGATACCTTCGTCGCCCCCCGCACGCCGCTCGAAGCGGAGATCGCCGAGGTCTGGTGCCAGGTCCTGGACGTCGAGCGGGTCGGCACAGGCGACAACTTCTTCCATCTCGGCGGGCACTCACTGCTCGCCGCGCGGGTGATCACCCGCGTCCGCGAACGGTTCTCGATCGATCTCTCCGTGCGCGCCCTCTTCGAGCATCCGACGCTCGCGTCGTTCGCCGAGCAGGTCGCGGCGCGCGTGACCCCCGGCGAGGACGCGCCGGCCGCCGACGGGCCCGATGAGCGTCCACCGCAGGCGCAGCCGCCGTCGTTCTCGCAGCAGCAGCTGCTCGTCATCGACGAGCTCGCGCCGACGATCGCGACCTACAACGGCGCGCTGGCCGTGCGAATCCGCGGCGACCTCGACCGGAGCGTGCTCGAGCGTGCGCTCCGCGACGTCGTCGAACGCCACGAGTCGCTCCGAACGGTCTTCAGGTGGGAGGAGGAAGGCCCGGTGCAGGTGGTCCTCGACCGCTGGGACGTCTCGCTGAGGGTCGTCGACCTCACCTCCGTCCCGCCCGACCGCCGTGAGTCGGAGCTCGGAGCCAACCTGCGCGAGGAGAGCCGGCGTCCGTTCCGGCTCGGCTCGGATCTCCTGCTGCGCCCGAGCCTGTTCGTGCTCGGGGACGACGAGCACGTCCTGCTCTGCATCACCCACCACATCGTCTCGGACGGCTGGTCGGTCGGCGTCTTCTGCCGGGACCTGAGCGAGCTCTACGCCGCGCATCGACAGGCGCGGCCCCCACGGCTGCCCGAGCTCCCGCTTCGGTACCGCGACTTCGCGCGCTGGCAGCGCGAGCGTCTGCGCGGGGAGCGGCTCGAGGCCGAGCTCGGCTACTGGCGCGGGCGTCTCGCGGGCGCGCCGACCGTGCTTCGCTTGCCGACCGTGCGCGTCCGGCCTCAGCGCCAGACGTTCGAAGGCGCGAGCCACGAGGTGATGCTGCCCGCCGACCTGGCGGCCGCGGTGATGGCCCGGAGCCGGGAGGAGGACGTGACGCCCTACATGCTCCTGCTCGCGGTCTTCGGCCTGCTGCTCTACCGGCGCACGGGCCAGGACGACATCCTCGTCGGCAGCCCCTTCGCGAACCGGCTCCGGCACGACTTCGACGAGCTCGTCGGCTTCTTCGCGAACACGCTCGTCCTGCGCGTGCAGCTCGGGGGCAACCCGCGGTTCTCGACGCTGCTGAAACGTGTGCGCGAGACGGCGCTGGAGGCGCTCGAGCACCAGGAGGTGCCGTTCGAGGCCATAGTCGAGGCGGTGCGCCCGCAGCGGAGCCCCGGCGTCAACCCGCTCGTCCAGGTGAACTTCCGGGCCCGAGTGGACTCGCCGGCGACGCTCGACCTGCCGGGCGCCGTCTGCAGCCGCGTCACGGTCGACTCGGGCTTCGCCGCCTTCGAGCTGGCGGTCGACCTGCACGTCCTCGCCGACGGAATCCTCGGCGAGGTCCTCTACAACGTCGAGCTCTTCGACGAGGCGGAGGTCGCTCTTCTCGCCGCCGACTACGAGGGCCTGCTGCGCCAGGTGCTGTCACAACGGGACGCGAGGCTGCTGGACCTCGAGCTGCCGAGCGAGCGAACGCCGACGACGGTGAACGGCTCGTCGCGCAGCAGCTCGATCCGCGGCTCGCGGGCGAGCGGCGAGCGCGAGGCCGCCGGCGGACGTTCCTGAGAGGGTCGCCCGCCGGGCTCAGGCGAGCGCGGCCTGCGCGTCGCGTTCCCAGCCGAAGTCGATGCCGATCAGCTCGTAGAGCCGCTCGTTGTGGGGCCGGAAGTAGTCCGTGAGAGACGCGCGCGTCTCGGGCGACACGCCGCTGTATGCCTCGCCGGCGTTCAGCCGCCGCACCTTCTCGGGGCGATGCGCCGGCAGGCCGAGGAAGTCGTAGGTCGCGGCGAGCACCGTCTCCGGCTCGGTGAAGAGGTCCTCCGCCTTCAGGAACAGGAACTGCGCGCGAGGGAAGAGGGCGAGCCACCGCTCGACCTGCTCCGCGTAGCGGCTGCGGGCGAGATACGACCAGCAGCCGAAGTTCCAGCTGTTGTACCACTCGTCTCTGGCCATCCGGTCGAGCTCGGGCCGCAGACGCTCTTCCTCGCGGGCGACGGCCTCGTCGAACGACTCCAGCTCCTCCACTCCTTCCCGCCGCGACATCTGGAACTGCGAGTAGGCACGCTCGATCGGGTCACGGAGGACGGCGATCAGCTTCACGCGCGGCACGGTCTTGCGGACACGCTGGGGCGCCCACAGATGGGAGATGTAGGACGGGCTGGCTTCGCCGGTCAGGAACGGTGCGCCGTGGGTCTGCGCGAACTCCACCCGAGCCCGCTCTCGCGGGAAGTGCGTGCGGTACCAGTCGACGCCGCGGTAGAAGTTGTAGTCGAAGAAGTGGACCTCTTTGGTGTTGGAGAAATGCGGGTCCCTGGTGACGCAGGGGACGACCAGGGGATGCTCGATCAGCCCGCCATAGAGGCTCGTCGTCCCGCTCTTCGCCGCGCCGAGGACGATGAAGTCCGGCAACACGTGACCGCGGCCCGGGTTGCGCCTCGCGACGCGGCGCGCGCCGTCGAAGCGACGTCGCGCGAGCCGGTATACCGGCCGCGGCAGCCGGTTGCGCATCGTCTGCTCGATTCGGCGACGGAGCCGGGGCATCGGTTCATTCTCACCGCCTCCGGCCCGACCCGCACCTAGTCGTTCGAGCAGTTAGCTCTCAGCGAATGGTGAAGCCCGCGTCGACCGGCAGCGCGACGCCCGTGACGCGCGCGGCCGCATCCGACGCGAGCCAGACGATCGCGTTCGCGACGTCGGAGGCGTCGACGAGCGTCCCGAGCGGGTGATGTGGCAGCGAGAGCGCCTCGTAGTCCGGTCGCTCGAGCCCGAGCATCCCGGCGACCCCCGTGAGCATCCCCGGAGGATCGTCGTAGATCGACGTCGGGCAGACGGCGTTCACCCGGATCCCGTAGGAGGCGTAGTCGAGCGCCAGTGCACGCGTGAGCCCGACGACTCCGTGCTTCGCGGCGACGTAGTTCGCGAAGTGCGGGAAGGCAACGAGCCCGGCCGTCGACGCGACGTTCACGATCGCTCCCGCGCGGCGCCGGATCATGCCCGGCATCACGGCCTTCGACGTCCGCCAGACACCGCTCAGGTCGACGTCGATCATCACCGCCCACGCGTCCTCGGTCAGCTCGTCGGCGCGCATCGCGCCGGGGCCGACGATGCCCGCGTTGTTCACGAGCACCTGGATGTCTCCGAGCTCGTCGGCGCAACGGCGGACGGCGAGATCGACGGCGTCCTGCCGACGCACGTCCGCGGCGAGCGCGACGACGCGCGCGCCGGCCGCCCGGCACCGGGCCGCGGTCTCGTCGAGGTCTTGCTCGCTGCCGAGCGGATACGGGCACCCGGGAATCGGGGCGCACACGTCGGTCAGCAGGAGATCGGCGCCGGCGGCGGCGAAGGCGACTGCTGTCGCACGCCCGACGCCGCGCGCAGCGCCGGTGACGTACACGACCCGCCGCGCGTGCTCGCCGGCGTGCGTCGTGAGCTCGGAGGTATCCGCCACCCGCGCATCGTAGAGCCGTGCGATCGGGGAAGCCGCGTCGACGCTGGCAAGCTGTCGCGATGGTCCGGCTTGCGCACGAGGTCGCGGGGAGTGGTCCGCTGCTCGTGCTCGTCCACGGAGCCGCGGCGGATGCCGACAGCTTCCGCCTCCTGCAGCCGATCCTGGCGCAGCGATTCACGACGGTGACCGTCGACCGCCGCGGGCGCCGGGCGAGCGCGGACGAAGCGAGCTACTCGATCGACGCCGAGTTCGACGACCTCGCGGCGCTGATCGACTCGTTCGGCCGACGCGCGGCGGTCTTCGGCCACTCGTTCGGCGGCAACGTCGCCCTCGGCGCCGCGCTCCGGACGAGCAACGTGTCGAGCCTCGTCGTCTACGAACCGGGCTTCCGCGGCGACATGGCAGCCGAGACGCTGGCCGAGTTCATGCGACTCGACGCGGAGGAAGACCGCGCCGGGCTGCTCGCGCTCGCGCTCCGCGAGTTCGCCGGCTTTCCGGCGGAGCACGTCGACGAGCTTCTCGAGGTCCCCGTCTGGCGGGAGCGACTCGCCTACGCGCACACCATCGTCCGCGAGCTCCGCGCCTACCACGAGTTCGACGAGCGCAGGCTCCTCGAGCTCGAGGCGCCGACGTTGCTCCTCGTCGGCGGTGACAGCAGCGACGCCGACCGTGAGCACGCGGCGCAGCTTGCGGCGCGCCTGCCCCGCGGAAGCGCCGGGGCCCTCGCAGGCCACGGGCACACCGCGCCGTTCACCGGTCCCGCTCCGCTGGCGGAGGCGATCGCGCGCTTCGTCGGCGACGGACGCTGAGCCGCTGCAGCGCGACTGTTCCTTCGTCCAGCTGCCCCGGGCCGGGATGCGCGACTAGGGTTGCCGTGGGGCACGAGCACGCGGGGCGCCCACTCGACGATGCGGATACTCCTCGTCTCGTATTACTTCCCGCCCGTCGGCGGAGCGGGCGCGCAGCGACCGGCGAAGTTCGCAGCGGCGTTGCTCGAGCGCGGCCACGAGGTGGCCGTCGTGACCGGCCCGGGAACCGAGACGGGCCGCTGGACCCCTCGCGACGAGACGCTGCACCAGGAGTTGCCACGGCTGATGCCCGTACACCGCGTGCAGATGCCCGACGATCTCGGCGTCGGCCCCTGGCGCCGTCGAGGCGAGCGCTGGTTGCGCCTGCGGACGCGCTGGGCGCGCTGGTGGATCGACGGCATGCTCGAGCTGCAGACGGCCGCCGAGAACGCCGACGTGATGCACGCGATCATGTCGCCGTTCGAGTCGGCGGAAGCATGTGCTGCGCTGTCGGCTGCGACCGGGACGCCGTGGGTCGCCGATCTCGGCGATCCGTGGGCGTTGGACGAGATGGCGGTGTTCCCGACCGGCCTGCACCGCCGGCTCGAGATCCGCCGCATGCGCCGGCTGCTCGGGCAGGCAGCCGCGATCGTCATGTCCACCCCCG
>Ga0070739_10006371_pt1 | contig 13021 bp, 12 predicted proteins | sample Coa_R1_7_FD_66445 | JGI IMG/M metagenome (GOLD analysis project Ga0070739, IMG submission 66445) | Surface soil microbial communities from Centralia Pennsylvania, which are recovering from an underground coalmine fire - Coalmine... | ecosystem: Environmental > Terrestrial > Soil > Unclassified ... | reverse complement strand
GCAGGCGGTCGGGCGTGGAGCCGGCGTAGATCAGGTCGTAGTCGCCCGGCCGGAGGCCATTGGGTCCCAGCATCTGGCGGAGCAGGTAGGCCGAGACGTCCTTGGGCCCACCGACGCTCAGGGTCTGGCCCCGCAGGCTGGCCACGGTCGTGTCCGGATGCGCACCGAACAGCTCGTAGATCGAGGGGTTGAAGGTGGTGCCGACCACGGCGATGTCCGAGCCGCTGGCGATCGAGCGGACGATCGGGTCGGGGTTGGCCGCTACCATGTCGATCGAGCCAGACACCAGCGCCAGGGCGGCGTTGGCGGCGCTGCCCGTCGAGCTGTCGTCCATGACGATGCCCTGCTGCTCGAAGTAGCCGCGAGCCTGAGCGATGAAGATGCCCCAGTAGTTGGCGGTGACCGTCGTATAGCCGTAGGTGATCGACTCGGGCGCCGGCGGCGCGCTGGGCGCGGGCGACGACGCCCCGAGGGCGCCCGCGGACGGGGACGCGGCCGGGCGGCTCGTCGCCGCGGGCGCGGTCGTACTCGGCCCCGCGCAGGCAATCATTATGGCGAGTAGCAGGAGGGCAGCGGCCCTGGACATGCGGCTCTCCTCGGGGGCGGGTAGTGGAGCGCGGCGCCGGGCGGTTGCTTCCCCCGTGTCCAGTCTACGATACAATGGGCGAAGCTTCCGGAGGGCTCGTCCGTGCGCTTGATCGCCTTCATCGTCTTCCCCCCGCTAGCGGCCGCCCAGGAGCTGGGCTACCTGGCCGAGGAGGGCCTCGACCTGAGCGTCGAGATCACGCCGTCGTCCACCGAGCTGATGGAGGGCATCGCCCGCGGCCGCTGGGACGTGGCCCTCTCGCTGTTCGACAACCTGCTCGCCTGCACGATGCGCTACGGCGTCCAGATGGTGGCGTTCGCCGTGACGGATATCCGCAACCTCTCCTTCTACGCCCGCCCGGAGATCGCCGACTACGCTGCCCTGCGCGGGCGACGGATCGCCGCCGACGCCGTCGACACGGCGGTCGCCCTCGTGCTCCGCAAGCTGCTGCTGGCGCACGGCCTCGACTACGCCCGCGGCGACTACGAGCTGGAGGCGGTGGGGGGGCAGCCGCAGCGCCTGGAGTCGATGCTCCGCGGCGAGACGTACGCGGCGATGCTCGGCCCGCCCGAGAGCGCCGCGGCCGCGGCGGCCGGCTTCCGCCGCCTCGGCCACCACAGCGAGGTGCTGCCCGACTACCCCGGCAGCACGATCGCCGCGCGGGCGAGCTGGCTGGCCGAGCCGGCCAACCGCGACGCCGTCGTGCGCCTGCTCCGCGCCTGGCAGCGCGGCGCCGCCTGGGCCACCGAGCCGGCGAACCGCGAGGCGGCGATCGCGCTGGTCCAGCGGGCGCAGCAGGCCAGCCGCGAGGGCGCCATCGCCCTCCTGGACGCGGTCGCCACCGACATCCGCCCTAACCCGGCGGGCTTCGCCGGTGTGCGCGACCTGCGCGTCGAGCTGGGGCTGATCCCGCCGCCCGGGCCGGACGTCGAGCCGTACTACGATCTCAGCCTGGTCCGGGAGGCGTCGTGAGCCCGCCCGTCGCCCTCGCCGGCCTGATCGACCAGCAGCGCGTGGGTTACGCGGTTGGCCGACTCGGGCGCGTCGCCCGGTAAGCTGCCCGCGACTCGCCAGGGCCGATCATTCCCTGTATATTGCGGTACCAGATGCGGGGGGACCTGATGCTCACGATCGACTCCGACGGACACCTGCGCGAGCCGTTCGACCTGTTCGATCGCTACCTGGAGAAGGAGTACTGGGCTCGTCGGCCGCGCATCGTGCGCATCGAGGACCATGCTATCGACCGCGGGCGCTGGCTCGTCGAGGGCCGCCTCGTGCCGCGGCTGCCGTTTACGCCGGGCGTGGGCGCCGGCAGCTTCCGCGGCCCCGGCCCCCGCCATCCCGGTGTCATGCGGGCGCGCGACGATACGCTCGACGACGTGCCGGGGCGACTAGCGGACCTGGACGCGCTGGGCATCGACGTGCAGGTCGTCTACCCCACGGCGCTGGTCTGGGTAACCGACGTGGCCGACCACGACCTCGCCACCGCCTGCTGCCGGGCCTATAATAACTACGTCGCCGACCAGTGTCGGCAGGCGCCGGAGCGGCTCAAAGGCGTGGCACTCGTGCCGCTGCAGGACCCCAGCGCCGCCGCGGAGGAGGCCCGCCGCGCCGTCGCCGACCTCGGGCTGGTCGGGGTGACTATTCCAGGCCTGGTCGGCCGCGACTCGCTCGACCTGCCCCGCTTCCGTCCGTTCTTCGAGGCCATCAGCGCCCTCGACACCACCCTCGGGCTGCACGCGGTCACGGGGATGCACGACACGCCCTGGGCCGATTGCTTCCGCGACTTCTTCTCCACCCACGTCACCGCGATGCCCTTCTCGGTCATGGTTGCGCTCACCTCGCTGGTGCGCGGCGGGCTGTTCGAGGCCTTCCCGAACCTGCGCGTAGCCTTCCTGGAGGTGGGCGCCTCCTGGCTGCCCTACTGGGCCTGGTGGGTCGGCCACCACGTCCAGGAGTGGGAGGAGCGGGGCTTCCGCGCGCGGCCGGACTTCGACGACTGGGGCGCGCCATCGCAGGAGATCGCCCCGACCCGCCGACCGCTCGACTACGCGCGAGAGGGACGCATCCTCACCGGCTTCGAGCTGGAGGAGGACCTCCGCTACATCCTCGACAGGCTGGGCAGCGCGAGCCTGATGTACGCTAGCGACTACCCGCACGGCGACATGTCCTGGAGCAAGGTGGCCGATACCCGCGCCCACCCCGACCTGAGCCCGGCCGAGGTGGACGCCCTCCTCGGCGGCAACGCTGCGCGCTTCTACAAGCTGCCGGTCGCCGCGCCGGCGTAGGCACCGCGGTCTCGGCAGCAGCGTCCGCCACCGGCCGGGGCTAGCCGGGGAAAGGGAGGACCGATGCAAGCGGCATCTCGAGCCAGCGCACTCGTTGCGCTCGCGCTGCTCCTCGGCGCTTGCAGCGCCCCGGTCGCGCCGCCCGCTTCGTCTCCCGCCGACGGCCACGACGCCGCGCCGCCCGCTTCATCCGCGGCCGAAGGGCGCCCGGCCGCGGCGTCGGCCGCCGCGGCTGCGGAGCCGACGGCGACCGCGCCACCGGCCCCCATGCGCGTGCGCTTCTCCTTCTCCTCGATCAGCGGCATCGGCATCCCTTACTGGGCGGCGCTGAAGGCCGGGCTGTTCACCCGCCAAGGACTCGAGGTCGAGCAGGGCTACAGCGTCGCCACCGCCGCCATGAGCGCGCTGATCGCCGGCGACGTGGACCTACTGACCAGCGCGGGCTCCGAGCTAGTCGCGGCCAACGTCGAGGGGGCGGACATCGTCGGCGTCGCCGGCACGCTGAACAAGGTCGTCCAGGCGTTCATGGCCGCGCCGGGCCTGAGCGAGCCCAGCGCGCTGCGCGGCCACCAGGTCGGCGTCACGCGCTACGGCTCGCTGTCGGACTTCTCGGCGCGCTACCTCCTGCGCAACTGGGGGCTGCAGCCGGACACGGACGTGGCGATCGTCCAGATCGGCGGCATCCCGGAGATCCTGGCCGCGTTCTCTGCCGGCGGCCTCGACGCCGGCGTGCTGACCCCGCCCCAGACCCTCCAGGCCACGGACCTCGGCTTCGTCGAGCTGGCCAACCTGTGGAGCCAGCCGATCGAGTACCCCGGCAGCGTCCTGGTCATGCACCGCGCCACCCAGCCCGAGCAGGAGGAAATGGTGCGGCGCTTCCTGCGAGGCCTGGCCGAGGCCGTGCACCTCGTCCGCACCGACCGCGACCTGGCGATCCGCGCGCTGGCGGCGGGCACGCAGACCAACGACGCCCGCGCCCTCGCCGCGACCTACGACATCTACACGCCGCTGTTCGAGCGCGATCTTCGCCTCTCGCGCGCGGCCGTGCAGACGGCGGTCGACCAGCTCGCCGCCTCGAACCCGCGCGCCGCCGGCGTGGACGTCGACCGCATGATCGACATGCGCTTCGTGGACGAGCTGGCGCGCAGCGGCTTCGTCGACCGGCTGTACGCTCAGTAGCAACTACCGTCGGGATCGCACCGCGCGCTCGGCGGCGCGGAGGAGAGCAGGTCATGGAAGAGCAGCTATCGGCCAGCAAGCGGCTCGCACCGATCTTCCGGCGCTACAGCGCTGCCGTCACCGGCTTCCGCCACTACTGGTATCCGGTTGCCTTCTCGCGCGAGGTGGGTAAGCAGCCTCTCGCCCGCACGATCTGCGGCGAGAAGATCGCCCTGTTCCGCGACGGCGGGCGCGTCTACGCGCTGCACGACCGCTGCCCGCACCGCGGCGTGCCGCTGTCGATGGGCCGCAAGGAGTTCCCCGGCACCATTAGCTGCATGTACCACGGCTGGACCTACGACCTGCCCAGCGGCCAGCTCGTGGCGGTGATCACCGACGGCCCGGACTCGCCCATCTGCGGCAAGGCCAACGTCGCCGTGCCGACCTACCCGGCCGAGGAGCGGGCCGGGCTGATCTGGGTCTACGTCGGCGACCCGCCCGCGCCCCCGGTCGAGGTCGACGTCCCCGCGGAGCTCCTGCGCCCGGACACCGTCCTCGAGGGGGTGAGCGCGGTGCGCACCGGCAACTGGCGCTACGCGATGGAGAACGGCTGCGACGAGGGGCACGCCAAATACCAGCACCGCTACGCGCTGTGGTACTTCTTCCGTGAGAACGCCGCCTGGGCGAAGGACGTGCGCCTGTTCCCGAGCGAGGACGGCGTCTGGCTGGAGCGCGTCCGCGGCGAGGTGCGCTACTCTGACATCTACGGCCGCCTCGGCCGCTGGCCGCGGCGCGGCCCGCGCTTCTGGCAGTCGCGGAACCGCGGGACGACGACGATGTCGCTGCGCCTGCCCTGCATCATGCGGCAGCAGCAGCGCGGCTGGACCGAGTACCAGATCTACGTGCCCTGGGACGAGACACATTACCTCTGCTTCCTGCTGGCGACGAAGTGGACGACCGGGCTCGACGCCCTGCTCTTCCGCGCCCGCTACCACACCTACATTCGGCGGCTCAAGCACGAGGCGTTCTACGCTGAGGACCAGCTCGCGATCGACCTGATGGACACGCCGCCGGAGCAGCTCTACCGGCCCGACGTGGCGATCACCGCCTGGCGGCGGTTCTGCGAGGAGCGCGCCCGCCAATCGCCGGCCGACGCGCTGGCCGCGCCCGCGACGCCCGCCGCGCCGGCCGCGCCGGCCGCGCAGGCGCCCAGCGGCGCCGCCGGGCGCTGAGTCCTACAGCAGTTTGCACAGACACCGAGCCGGCCTGAAGGCTGGGCCAATGGACTGACGCCCAGCCTGGCGTGCAGGCCCACGAGGGCGCCAGGGCCACCCTGACCATCCATAGCTGGCGCTCGCGCTGCATTCCGCGGAGGTCGGCGATGGCGCCCGAGCTGCTCGGCCGTCTGGATCGCTGGCTGGCGGCCAATCGCCCAGACTACTACGCTCGCCTGCTGCCAGACGCGACCGAAACCGCGCTGGCCGCGTTCGAGGCCCGCTTCTCGCTGGAGCTTCCCCAGGATTTCCGAGACCTCCACGAGTGGCGCAACGGGCAGGAGGCAACCTGTTCCGCCAGCGTGTACGAAAATCGGATGTTCTCCTCGCTCGAGGAGATCGCCGCGACGAAAGAGCTGCTCGACGACATGATCGGGGCCGACTTCGAGGACCCCCGCTGGTGGCGGCGGGGATGGATCCCGTTCCTCGCCAGTGGGGGCGGGGAGCATCTCTGCGTGGACGTGACCGCGGAAGACGGGGGACAGCCGGGGCAGCTCGTGAAGTTCTGGCACGACTGGGACGATCGCTCGGTGAAGTACACCAGCCTCGAACGGTGGCTCGAAGCCATCGTCCGCTCGATGGAGAACGGCACCCTGGAGCTCTCCTGAGCGCCTGGCAAATGTCATTATTGATCCCGGCGCTGAGAAGTCGATCGAGCAACCAGCGGTCGTGAGCCGGAATAGACACCTGGCATGCTGACCATAGCACAGGTTTAGCAATCTATGCCTAGGTCAGCGGTGTGGTGTAGTTGTGCGCGCAACCATCGAAGCTCGGCCAACAGCAGTGGAAGCTCTGTACGAGCGATATTCAAGAAATCGACTATAGACGCGGCCAGGTGGTAACCTCTCCGCGGCACTCCAACCACTGCCAACGTTAGCCAATAGTCTTCTGCCGTTCCCGGGGCCACGCTTAGTTCCCAGTTCTCGGGTCTGGCCTTGGCATAGCAACCCTCGATTTTGTCTAGATCAGGGCTAGGCGGGTTGGTTAGCTCTGCTACCAGCGGGTCGAGCTTCAAATTGCTAGAGCTTCCCGCTTCCGAATCCAATATCATACGAAATGATTCTCGCTGTGCTGCTGCCCTGGGATCTATGCTGTGGCCGCTTCGTTCTCGAGCCCGGGCGCGCTTGAGCTTTCGCACGGCCCTGTCGTGGAGACTGCGGATATAGCCGACAGAGACGCCAAGGGATGCCGCTATCTCCTCCAAAGACATCAGGTGTTGTCCTTCTTGGCTGTAGCGTAAGGCCAATACTTCTACCTCGCGATCGGTCAGTAGTTGACTGGAGTCTTTTGTGACCTTGCTCGTATCAGCAGGCAGTTTGCCGAAGAGCAAATCCATTTGCTCTTCGTCACCGGACTTCACAATACTGGTCAGAAACTCAACTGTTCCTTCTCCAATTTGGCGCTGATCGAGCAATCTAGCAACCGGTAGTGCCCGTAGAGCCTCAGGGCTCTTAATACCCAGGCGCCTTAATAGGTTGCGCGCTCGAGTATAGCGGATTCTTTCCTCTCGACTCAGACGCTGCGATGCAACAGTCCTCTCAACGCGGTGGTCGTGAGTCTGGCTCTCAAGAGAGCTAAGCGTCGGCTCCTCGCCTAAAGTAGTTACCTTGGGGGGTAGCACGCCACCGAAAGACGTGCCGCACGCTCCACAGAACTTCTCGCCGGCCTCACCCGAGAAACCACAGGCCGGGCAGACGGGTGCAAGGACGGCACCGCACTCACTACAGTATCGGTGTCCTTCCCGGTTATTGGCCTGGCATCGGATGCAGCGCATCACACCCCCAGAAAGCGACAGGGGCACCCGCCCTGGGATCGTCAACTGGTATTGTGTCTCGCCGCCCCCGGGCCGTCAATCTGAGATAGAGAGCGGGTTGACTGCGTGGGGCCTGAGCCGAGCTACGGGGTGGATCTGAAGGTCAGCCGGGCGCCAGGAAGTTCGCAGGGCCCAGCAGCCCACAGTGTGGTTCACTTCCCGACGCTGGGGTCAGTAGGCGAGTACTTCGCCAGCGCAGTTCCGCTGGGGCGAGTCCTCTCGGGAGCTATCCCGGGCACTAATGACCAGTGCGGCGATCGTAGCAAACCCCCAAGCCGAGCGCAAGACTACCAGACTATCTGGGCCGGAGCGCCGGACCTCGCGCGCCGTTTGCCCGCTCCTGCCGGGCGGTGCTAGACTGCCGCGCCGAGAGCGCGAGGCCGCGCCAGCCGAGCGCCGGCCGCGGCAGGCGGGCGCCGGCCGCCTGGAGCCGCCCCAACGCGGCGGGCAGTCCCCGCCGGGAGACGAGCCGGCGCGGCCGCCGGAGGCGAGCGATGGCCCAGGTCGTCCAGATCATCGGCGTTACCCACAACCCCGTGCTGCCCGGCATCTTCCAAGACCATCTCGACGCCGAGCCGGCGATCCGCGAGGCGTACGACAACTTCGCTCTGATGCGCCAGAAGCTGGCCCAGGCCCGGCCGGACGTCCTGGTCGTCGTCGCCGGCGACCACCTCAACCAGTGGTTCATGGACAACATGCCGGCCTTCGTCGTCGGCAAGGCGCCGGTCGCGCGCGGCCCGTTCCCGCACGAGCTACGCGCGCACAAGCTCTCCGCGTACCAGGCGCGGGTCGACGTCGAGGTGGCGCAGACCCTACTGCGCGAGGGCTACGCCAACGGCGTGGACTTCTCCTACTCCGACGAGTTCCAGATCGACCACGCCTTCACCATGCCGCTCTCCTTCCTGCGGCCGGAGATGGACCTGCCGATCGTGCCGGTCTGGACCAACGTGATGGCGCCGCCGATCCCCCCGGCACGACGCTTCTACGACGTCGGCCAGGCGATCCGCGGCATCGTCGACGCCCTGCCGTCGGACCAGCGGGTGGCGATCGTCGCCAGCGGCCACATGGCGAACAGCGTCGGCGGGCCCGGCATGCTGCGGATCCGCACCGATCCGGTGCCGGAGTTCGACGTCACGATGAAGGCGCTCCTAACCGAGGGGGACGCGGAGGCGGTGATCCGCGAGGCGAGCTGGGAGCGGCTGCTCGCGGCCGGCAACGGCACGGCCGGCTTCCTCGATTTCGTGCTGCTGCTCGGCGCCGCGCGCGGGCGGCGGCCGTCCTACGTCGACCTCAACTCGACGCGCATGACGACCGCGTCGTTCTTCCTGACCTGGGACGGCGCCGAGGATGGGACACGATGAGCCGCTACCAGATCGACAAGGTAATGCGCGAGGTAGCCCACGACGAGGCGGCCGCGGCCGCGTTCCGCGCCGACGCCGCCGCCTACCTCGCCGGGCGCGACCTGACCGACGAGGAGCGCGCGGCGCTGCTGAGCGGCGACTACGGCGCCCTCTACCGCCTGGGCGCGCACCCGTTCCTGCTCTGGGCGTTCACGCGGGTCGCTCTCCCAGACGGCGGGCCGAAACCCGCCGAGTACGTCGCCACGATCGCCCCGCTGGGCACCCCGGACTTCGCCACCTGAGCGCGGTGGTAGAGCGGTGCGGTGGGTCTGACCCGCACGCCCGCGCTGACGTGGAGTGGGCTATGCGGTGGTCCGACGCCTGGCGACGCTCTCTGCTGATCTCGACCGCGCTCTGTCTCGTCCTCGGCCTGGCCATCGCCTGCGGCTCTTCTAGGTCGGCCGGAAACAGCAGCGGCGCGGCGGTAGCGGCGACCCCCGAGCCGGTGAAGCTGCGGCTGCACCTGCCGTCGCGCTCGACGTCCTACCTGCCCTGGTACCTGGCCATCGACCGCGGCTACTTCCAGGAGCAGAACCTGGACGTCGAGATCGTCCAGGCCGCGGGCTCCGCCGGACTGGCCGCGCTGCTGGCCGGCGAAGTGCAGTTCTCGGGCACCCTGTCCGCGGGCATCCCCGCCATGGCCCAGGGAGCCGACCTCAAGGTCCTCTTCGTCCAGTCACCCCGGGCCAACTACTGGCTCACCACCCGCACCGACATCAACAACCTCCACGACCTGAAGGGCAAGCGAATCGTCGTCCCGAACCTCGGCCTGTCCGACGCCTACACGCGGCTGCTGACCGCGGCGCTGCGCAAGGCCGGCATGGACCCGACCTCCGACGTGATCTTCATCGCCGGCGGGTCGGCCGGGGGCGGCGGCTCGGACGTCCTGGTGGGCGCGCTCGTCGCCGGGGCCGCCGACGCGATGGTCGGCAACGTGCTGCAGCGGCTCGCCGCCGAGGAGCAGGGCTTCCACACCATCTACTCCTTTGGCGACGACTCCGCCGACCTCCAGGGCGGCGTCCTGACGACCGCGAACATGCTGCAGACGCAGCCCGACGTCGTCCGGCGCTTCCTGACCGCGGCGGTCAAAGGGATGCGGGTGATGGCGCAGGACCCCGGCACCAGCCTGGACGTGCTGCTGAAGTACGTCGACCTGGATCGCGCTCAGGCGGCCAAGGGCCTCAACTACATTCGGCCGCTGATGAGCAAGGATGGCCTGCTCACGCCGGACGAGCAACGCGCCGGCCTGGACACGCTCAAGGAAGCGGTCCCGGAGATCGCGAACCTGGAGCCGGGCCAGGTCTTCGCCTTCCGCCCGCTCCAGCAGGCCATCCAGACCGTGGACGCCAGCGGCTGGCAGCCAAAATAGGGCGGTCCTACTTCGGTTTCCAGCCACTGGCATCCACGGTCTGCGCCGCCTGCTGGAGCGGGCGGAAGGCGAAGACCTGGCCCGGCTCCAGGTTCTCGTCGATCTCGTAGGTCTGGCGCAGCACGGCGAGGATCTCCGGTTGCTCGGCGGCAGGGATCAGCCCGTCCTTGGCCGTCAGCGGGCGGACCCACTCCAGGCCCCGCGCCGCAGCGTCGCGGTCCAGCTCGACGTACTTGAGCAGCACGTCCAGGCTGGTGGCCGGGTCGTCCACCATCACGCGCGTGCCCTTCACGGCGGCGACGAAGAAGCGTTGCGCCAGGTCGGGCTGGTTGGCGAGCAAGCTGTCCGTCGTGGCCACGCCCCCTTGCAGGTCCAGGGCTTCGTCGCCGAAGGAATAGATGGTGTGGAAGCCCTGTTCCTCGGCCACCAGGCGCTGCAGCACGTTCCCGACCATCGCGTCGGCCAGCCCACTGACCAGCGACCCGACCAGCACGTCCGAGCTGCCGCCGCCGGCCGAGCCACCTGCCACGTAGTTCACGTCCGTCGCGGGGTCCAGCCCGGCGCGGCGCAGGGCGCCATCGGCCAGGCGCTGGTAAGTGCTGCCGCCCAGGTTGGGGACGACGATGCGCTTGCCCTTCAGGTCGGCAAGCGTCTTGATCTCGGGCTTGGCGACCAGCCAGTAGTTGGCGCGGCCGGACTGGGCGTAGACGACCTTCAGCGGCGCGCCGCGGGCGATGGCCGGGACAGCCGAGCTGGCCGCGCCGCTGAACTGCATCTCCCCGGCCAGCAGCGCCTGGATGCCGACGGTGCCGGTGGCCTGGACGATCTCCACGTCGAGGCCCTGCTCTTTGAAGTAGCCCTGCTCGATGGCGATGTACCAGGGCAGGTAGGAGGTCGAGCGCGACGGCAGGTGCAGCTTGAGGGCGGTCGGCGCGCTCGGCGCCGAGGGCGCCGGCGCCCCCGTGGAAGCGGCCGAGGGCGCGGACTGGGTAGCGGGCGCCGCGCGCTCGGCGGTCGGCGCCGCGGGCGCGCAGGCGAACAGGGCGAGGCAGGCGAGGCCGAGGGCGAGGCGCGCGGCCAGCGAGCGCCGCCGGGTGTGGGATCTGGACACGATAAGGCTAGCCATACTCAGTAGCCGTACTTGGCCACGGCGGCCTGGGCGGTCTCGAGCGCGGGGCGCAGCTCGGGCCGGCTGCTGACCGCCCGGTAGGCCTCGGTTACCGGGCCGTCGCGCAGAACGTCCTCGACCGCGAGCGGTCGCTCCAGCTCGCCGAGCCCCACCAGCTCCTCGATCACTCCCGCCAGCGCCTCGTGCGACACGCCACCCGTGATCGGGACCGTCCAGCCCTCGACCTTGTGCGGGCCACTGATGATGCGGACCCGCCGCTCCTCGTCGTTGTGGCTCTGGGCGCGCAGGCGCGCCTCGAGGTCCTGCAGGTAGGGGAAGTTGGCCACGTCGCGCATGAACCAGAAGGCGCGGATGTTGGCGCGGAGGAAGGCGGCCAGCTCGTCGGCGCGCTGCTCGATCGTCCGGCCGGTAGCAACGATGACCTTGTCCGGCCGCCCGCCCGGATAGATCACCAGCGGGTCGAGCAGGAGCGAGAAGCCTTCCTCCTGGAGGATGTCGGTAAACGGCGGCTGGGAGGTCATGGCGTCCACCTGGCCGGAGCGCAGTTGGTCCAGGTGGGCCGGGTCGTTGCCGTAGGAGAACACCGGGTCGTAGACCCACTGGATCTCCGTCTTCGGGTCGATGCCCACCTTGCGCAGGCCGTTGGAGATGAAGAGCTGGCCGAGGTCGCCCGGCTCGCGGACGCCGATGCGCGCGCCGCGGAGCTGGCGCAGGTCGGTGAGGTGCTTCGCGGCGAAGACCTTGAGGTTTGGCGGGTAGCGCCAGCCGCCGACGACGTAGAGGTCGGCGCCCAGCAGCCGCTGGTAGAGGATCGAGCCGACGTCGACGGCGGTGGCGATGTCCACGCCGTGCTCTTTCATGATCAGGGCCAGGCCCTCGCGCTCCACCGGGCCGGGAAGCAGGCCGCGCCACTCGTAGACGTGCTCGGCCAGCCCCTCCTCGCGGAAGAAGCCCTGCTCCTCGGCGACGCGGACGGAGGTCTGCTGGCCGACGTGGTAGTTGCTGTTGGCGATCAGCAGCGGCTGGTCGAGCCCGCTCATGCATGTTCTCCTTCTCTGGGCGTTCGGGGCGCTTCCCGGCGGTTGGCTACCCTGGAATCGGTGCGGCGCGCGGGATACGGACCAGCGTCAGGTGGCGAAGTCCGGGTAGCCGTGGGGCCGGACGGCCTCGGCGTAGCGATCGAGCAGCGTCTCGCGGTCGATCCCCGCCACGCGGTTGGCCCAGCCCCAGAGGAGGAACGGGTGCGCGCCCATCGCGTACAGGGCGCCGAAGTCCCGCTCGGCCAGCGCCCGCCGCTCCTCGGCCTCCAGCGGGCGGTCGGCCAGGAAGGCGGCAGGGTCGGCCAGGAACCGCTCGCGGCTGGCGCGGTGCATCACCATCTCGCGCACGACCTTGTTCACCTCGTAGCGGCTCATCGCCTCGCCTCCGGGTCGAGGTCCCAGCTAAAGAACGGCGTGCTGCTGGTGCGCAGGAAGACGCAGTCCGCGGCCGTCGCCGGCTGCCCGCCGGCGACCCCGACCAGCGCCACGAAGTTCAGCAGGCCGGCCGTGAAGTTCCCGGCGCGCAGCATGCGCTCCCAGGACGCGTCGCGGAGCAGGCCGGCGACGTCGCCCTCGCGCACGTGGCCGACTACGCTGGCGTCGAACTCGGGGTCCGGCGCCTCGCGCATTGGTCGCGGGCCGCCGATCTCGACCGACAGGTGGCCGCTGCCCAGCACTGCCACGCGCAGGCCCGCCGGCAGCCCGGCCACGATCGCCCGCAGCGCCTCGCCCACGGCGTAGAAGCGCGCCGCCGGGGGCACCGGCGGCGCCATGACGTTGGTGAACAGCGGCACGATCGGCAGGTCCATCTCGGGGCGCAGGAAGGTCAGCGGCAGCGTGAAGGCGTGGTCCAGCACGAACTCGTCGGAGTAGGCGAAGTCGACGCCGCGCTCGAAGCCGCCCTCGACGATCGCCCGCGCCACCTCGACGGCGACCGGCGCCGCGTACGGGGGCAGGCCGAACT
>Ga0070739_10006370_pt1 | contig 13021 bp, 15 predicted proteins | sample Coa_R1_7_FD_66445 | JGI IMG/M metagenome (GOLD analysis project Ga0070739, IMG submission 66445) | Surface soil microbial communities from Centralia Pennsylvania, which are recovering from an underground coalmine fire - Coalmine... | ecosystem: Environmental > Terrestrial > Soil > Unclassified ... | reverse complement strand
TCCCTCGGGGCGCTGACGCGACCCCGCTCGCCCTTCGAGCAGCTTCGACACCAGATGCCAGCCGAGCCAGAAGCCGACCGCCAGGAAAGCCGTCAGGACCGGGACGTGCTGCGCTTCGATATGATGCGCGAACAAGGGGTTCATACCGTCCTCCTTTCCCGCCAGGCGGCCGCCAAGCGCGTCACCGCGCCGGCCAATATGCCGAGCAACAGGACAACGCCGCACAGGAGGATCTCATCCTCCGGCAACATCTGATGGAACGATTCCATAAAACTTCCTCCGTTAGCGTCCCAAGGGCGAAGAAAACGAGCCGGAAGCGTAAGCGACGGATGCTTCACCGTCGCTTACGCTTCCGGCTCGTGAAAATCTGTTGGCAAAGTCCCAAAATAGGCGAGATAGGCGTCATGCTCTGGTCCCCTTCCGCGAGGCGGTATCGAGCGCGGCAGAGGAGATCGACCTGGCTTCCCGACTCGGCCAAACCGAGGCGGGTTACAGTTGCGGGACAGCGCCGGACTCGCACCGGCTTCGTCTAGGCCCCTGCCGTGAATTCGGTTTGTCAGACTGTATTAGATGTAGCAAAAGCGGCGGCGGAAACCAGAGGCCAACCTACCAGATGAAGGGCACGAGACGGTAACGTACCGACTGACGATACGCTTCATAGCTGCTCAGATTTACTAACAAATATCTCTCCTCCTCTCGCAATCTCGTCACAATAACGAGTATCAAGGGTAAGGCGAAGGGAAGGGCCACCCAGGATCCAAGCGCAAGCGGCGAGAAGATAAGCAACAGACTGGCTCCCGCATACATCGGGTGTCGTACCATGCTGTACGGCCCACTGGCTATTACCTTTTGCTCGTTTGACACTTCAATAATGGCGCTCGTATAGCTGTTTTCCCGGAAGACCAGAAACACGATCAAGAAGCCAAGTGCCACAAACAAGTTGGAAATCGCGCTCACGGCTAGCGGTACCTCCGACCATTGAAACCGATGATCCAAGCCAGCAACGATGAACAGGCCGATGAAGAACAGACTCGCCAGACTTTGGATGAGCTGTTGACGCCGTTGGGTTTCCGCGACTGGTCCCGCTTTGATGCGACGGGCTAACAGTTTTTCATCGTACGTAATCAAATATACGGTGATGAACAGAGTACAGAGCATAAAGACGGCCAAGTAGACCCAAGCCTGCCAGAAGTTCAGCGATCCGGCCGACACAAAAAGCGCCCCCGCCATAATCAGCATGAGGAAGGCAAGGCCCAAGATCGATTTCAGAATCAACTTGCCCATTTCTTTTCTCTTCTTACCAGCCCGCAGCGCCAGCAAGGACCAAAACTGTCAGCCCACAGAGGACAACCATTACCGTCGCCGCCATGCTCACCACGAGCGAGTCTTCCCGCCTCCGTCTCGGCCCCTGCCGTGAATTCGGGTTGTCAGAGCGTATTAGATGTAGCAAAAGCGGGGGCGAAAGCCGGAGGCAAATCACTCTATCAGTATGTCGGTGCGGGGATGATTTTGAGTCGGCGGTTCTTGCCATAGCGGTATACGGAGAAATCGCGGCGGTCGAGGGTGAAGACGGTATCGATGCCCTCGCGATTCGCCAGGTAAACCAGGGAGGCATCGGCGAGTTGCGCTCCAAGCGCGTGGTAGCGATCCAGAAAGGCATCGATCCACGGCAGCGCTTCTGGGCCGAGGGGCGCCAGCGCCCACAGGTTGTCGGCAAACCCGCGGAAAAGGCCCCGCACCGCGGCCGCCTCCCGGCGAACGAGCCATAGAGCCTCGGTCATTACCGGCCAGCAGGTGAGCAACGGTGTGCGCAGCTCAGCCAGTTCCTCCACGCAACGCTCGTGGTGTGCATCTTGGCGAGACACGATGGCCACCATCGGCCCGGTATCCAGTAGCACATCGCGCCGCCTCACTGACCGAAGCCCTCGAAATGATCTTTATTGGTGCTGAGATCGGGCGGCAGCCCTGTCGCGCAGCCGATGATACCAGCCCGCCGCGCCACATCCAAAGCGGTTTCCGGCGGCTGGCGAGATGCGAAGTACGCTGCCAGGGCTTCACGCACGACCTCGGATTCGTTGGTGCCAGCGGCGCGAGCTTCCTCCCGCAGCCGTTGCTCCAGGCGCCGATCGAGTCGAACTGTAATGCGTACCGGGTTCATTGTCGGCATTTCCTCTCATGTGCTCTGTCTGACAGATTAGCACAACTGTCGGACAAATGTCCAGCGTTTCCACTTTCGACCTTTTGCTTTAACTACATCGTTTCCAGTGGGATCTGCACTCGGCTGGCTCGCTCTGCATCATACGGTGGCTGCAAGATGCTTACGACACCATCACATCGCTCTGCCGCATGGCGGAACAACGCGACTGCCTTCCCAATCTCAATGCGATACCAGTCGTCTTCTGGCAATGGATACTCGGCGAGGAAGCTATCCCACGCTAGCATCAGTGCCGCCGACAGGTCGCGGACGCTCTCCGGAGAGTGGTAAACTGGTGCGCGGAGCGGATGCCACAGCGGCGCAGCAAGCAGCTCACCGCCATCCAGCGCCCGAGAGAGCAGACTTTGCAACGGCTGCGCATTGACCCAACCGCGCATGCCGATCAGATGCGAAACAGAAGTGACGCGACTAGGACGCAGGCGGATCTTACCGTCGCTTCGGAATGCCGTAACCTGCTCCGGCATGACAGCAGCGAGCAAGTTCGCATAAGCCATACACGTCACCTCTGAGGGCCGAACAAGTGATCATGTGACTGTAGGCGTATTATACTGCACTACCCGACTGGGTGGTTATTCTCTTTTTTTTCTCTGCCTACCAGCCCGCAGCGCCAACAAGGGTCAAAGCTGCCAACCCGCAGAGGACAACCATAATCATCGCCGCGATGCTTACGAGGAGCCAGGCTTGCCGCACTTTCTGCGGCGTCAGAGGCTCGCGCGGATCGCCGAGGATGTAAACGCCCTTTTTCTCCAACTCGACGCCGAGAAGTCCGGCCATGACGGCCATCGGCCGGCCGCCGTTGGGGCTGGGTGTTTTCGCGCCATCGCGGCGGAGGATGCGCCAGGCGGAGGCGACGTTTTTGCCCGTTAGGCAACCCGCCAGCAACAGCAGACCCGCCGTCAGACGGGCGGGGAGCCAATTGGCCACGTCATCCAGGCGAGCGGGCACCTTGCCCAAAAACTCGAAGCGACCGCGATAGCCGATCATGGCGTCCAGCGTGTTGACGGCTCGATAGCCCATCGCGCCGGGGACGCCGAACACGGTCCAGTAACACAGCGGCGCAATGAAACTATCGCACAAATTCTCGGCCAGGGATTCGATAGTGGCTGCAAGTAGAGCGCTTTCATCGAGGCAAGAGGGATCGCGGCTGCACAGGGATCGGAGCGCTTCGCGCGCCTGGGCAAGGTTGCCGTGCTGAAAAGGCTGGACGACGCGGTTGGCGGCGCGCTTCAACTCCCACAGGGCGAAGGATGCCTTGAGGAAGAATATGCCGATGAGGATTTCTACGATTGGCCACTCAGCGGCCCAATGCAGGATCAGAAATGTCGTCGCTGCGCTCAGAGTGCAAATGCCAAGCGCCAGAATAGCGCCGAAAAGCAACTGTCGCCAGCGGCCCTGTTGCGGTGCCAGCCGCATTGCCGCATGGATCGTTTTGCCGATCCACACCACCGGATGCAGCAGCGACGGATACTCGCCGAGTGCCCAATCCACCACGAGCGCGGCGGCCAGGACGATCAGCGCCGATGCCGTTGCCGCGTGCATTCATGCTCCCGTGTCGGTCACGCCGGCCGCGGTGAATGTCGCCATCTCGCGGGCGATCCGCAGCGATGCCTCCACCAGATGCATGGCCAGGACGGTACCCGTGCCCTCGCCCAGACGCATCTCCAGATCCAGCAGCGGTCGTAGATCCAACTCGTGCAGGATCGCTTGATGTCCCGGCTCGACTGAGCGGTGAGACGCGATCAGGTAGCCGCGCATGGCGGGACAGAGGCGGACGGCGATCAGAGCGGCAGCGCCGGTGATGAAGCCGTCGAGCAGCACCGGAATGCGGCGAACGGCGGCACCGAGCAGGACACCGGCCAGTCCGGCAATCTCGAAACCGCCGAGCTTGGCAAGCGTGTCGAGTGCATCGGCGGGGTTCGCTCGGTTGACGGCCAGGGCGCGTTCGATGGCCTGGATCTTGCGCTGCCGGCCAGCGTCGTCGATTCCTGTGCCGCGTCCGGTGACGCGCTCCACGGCTTGACCGCACAGCACCGCCGTCAACGCGCTCGCCGACGTGGTGTTGGCGATGCCCATGTCGCCCACGCCGATCAGGCCAATACCGTCCGCGGCCAACTCCGCAGATACGCCGATGCCGATTTCCAGTCCGCGGACGGCGGTTTCTTTGCTCATAGCCGGCCCGCGGGTGAAGTTTGCCGTTCCGGGACCGAGCCGGAAGTCACGAACTTCTCCCCCACCCCCGCCCTCCCCCACAAGGGGGGAGGGAGTAAGATGTCTCCCTCCCCCCTTGTGGGGGAGGGCGGGGGTGGGGGGAGCGCTGATCGGCGATTTCGTTCCCATGTCCACCACCAGAACGCGCGCCTCCGCCTGTCGCGCTAGCACGTTGATGGCGGCGCCGCCGGCAGCAAAGTTCCTCACCATCTGCGTCGTCACTTCTGCGGGGTAAGCGCTGACGCCTTCCTCGGCGACGCCGTGATCCGCAGCCATGACCACCACGGCCTTGCGCGGAAGTGATGGCGATTCGGTGCCGTAGATCGATGCGATCCGGCAGGCGAGATCTTCCAATACGCCCAGGCTGCCGCGCGGTTTGGTCTTGCCGTCGAGGCATTGCCGCATCCGACGCGCGGCGTCGTCATCCACCGGGACGATGGCACGACAGGTTTCCGCAAGCAGGCTCATCCCTGTATCTCCGCGAGATCGAGAAATGCCGGCGACGGTTTGATCCGCAGAATTGTGCCCAACACCGCGAAGTAGACCTCATCCGCCGCCGCGCTGATCCGCTGATGGGCCATGCCGGCAACATCGCGGAAGGTTCGCCCCAATGGCGTTTCCGGCACGATGCCTAAACCCACCTCGTTGCTGACCACCACCGCATGAAGCGAGCGCCGCGCCAGCACCGCCGTCAATTCCTCGACTCGTTGCACAATAGTTTGCGGATCGTTCCCTTGCAGTAGAAGGTTCGACAGCCACAGCGTCAGGCAATCGAACAAGACAACATCGTGGCCGGCGTGTCGCTCGATGGCCTCGGCTACGGCCAACGGTTCCTCCGTGGTGTCGAAGTCCGGGCCGCGCTCGCAGCGATGGCGCTCGATCCGCTGGCGCATCTCATCATCGCTGGGCTGGGCCGTGGCCAGGAAAAGCCGTCGCTGTCCCAGCCGCCGCGCCAGCGACAGAGCAAAGGCGCTCTTGCCCGAGCGCGTTCCGCCACCGATGAAGACGATCCGTCCGGGTTTTCGGTTTTCGGTTTTCGGTTTTCGGATCATGGCGACTATCCTACGATTTTCGGTTTGTGTCCGAAAACCGAAAACTGAAAACCGAAAACCTAGCTGCTTTTCCGCTGGCCGCTGCGGCATACGTCCATGATGCGGCCATGTTCATCCATCGCCAGATGGAAGCGCTCGCTGCCCTGGATGCGGTGTAGCGACAGGTGATAATCGCGGCTGCTGGCGACGAGGTAGGGCAGTTGGTCCGGCGTCTTCGGTGTGCGCAGCTTGCCCCACGAACCATCGCCCAAGTACAGCACGCCGTTGTCGTGGGCCAGACCGCCCAGAAGCGGTTTGGTCCGCTTGAAGGTGTGATCGTGGTGTTCCAGCACCACCGGGACGCGGTATTTCTCGAACAGCGGCACCCAGTGTTTGCGGCTGTCGGCACCGGTGCCGGCTGTCTCCTTGCCGTCCTTGCCTTTGACTGGGTTCGGATTACGAAAGGACGGATACGACGGAACGTGATTGACCGCGATCACATGGGGATGGTCCTTGCGGTCGCGCAGCGTTTTCTCCAGCCAGTCCGCCTGTTCGCCGGCGACGGGCGTGGTGTGGTTAGTGTCGAGCAAAATCAGACTCAGATAGTCGCCGAAATCGAGGCTGGCGAAGCCTTTTTCCGGATATAAACCATCAAAAAGTGCGTAGAAAAAGGGCGCCTTGGTTCGCGGCTGATTGTAGCCGCCTTCGACTTCGTGATTGCCGATGCAGGCGATCATGGGAATCAGCCGGCCGCCGCGGCCGATCATGTGCTTGCTGTAGTTGCGCAGAAACCCCAGACTGATGGCGGCGGAGATGCCGTTGTCGTAGCCGAGGTCGCCGCCGACGACGGCGAACATCGGGTCTTGCCGGGCTGCCGAGATGTTGTTGGCGACGGCGTGGGGATTAACGCCGCAATCGCCGCCGGAGATGAAGTGGATCGTGTCCGTCGCCTTGGCCGGCATGGTGCGGAAACGATAGATCGGCGACTGCTTGCCGATTCGGAACTGATAATCGGTGCCCGGCGTTAGGCCGGTCAATTCGGTGCGGAAAACCTTCAAGTCGGTGCGCGGATAGGGCCGAACGGCGGTGGTCTGCCCTTTCCACTGCTTGCCGGCCAGCGGAGCGTAGTAAACGGTCGTGTCCGTCGTCTCGCCGAGCGCGCCGACCCATTGCACCGTCATGGTCGTGGTCGGATCGCGCTGCCAGGTGAGAAAGAGGGTACTTGGTTCAAAGGCGGGTTCATCAGTGTCCTTGATGCCCTTGATGTCTTCCAAAGGGGACGCCGCCAAGAGACGGCCGCTAGCCAAGCTGGCCAGCGAAGCTCCCAGAAACGCCCGGCGAGACGGGGAAAACATGGCGGTAATGTCTCCGTAAAGGTTCAATAGCCCCCGGCGTGCCGGGGGCTATTTATTTTATTGTTTGTCCAGATCGATGACGATTTCCTTGGTTTGGCCATCCACGTCGAAGACGAACGGAGAGCGGATTGTGTCGAACTTCCCACCGAACTGATCCTTCTTTTTCTTCATCAACTCGACGGCGACCCGGTACTTGCCCGGGGGCATGCCCTTGAGATCCTTCCCGGCCGGGCGGAACGTGCCGGTCGTCTGATCGACTTCGGCGTAGTAGTAATCGGGGACCGGCTGGCCGTCCGACCGAATCGGGACGAAGGTGATCTGGAGGTATTCCCCCTCCGGTGGGATGAACGGCTGGCCGCTCTTGAGCAGCCGGCCCTTGGTCCGCAGCCGCCCGTCTCCGCAGCCGGTCATGAAGATGCACAGTCCGAAGACGGTTAGCGTCAGAGCGCGTCGCATGGTTTGGCCCTCCGGGTTAGTAGTCGGTGTAGGTGCTGATCTGGCCGTCCGCCTTCGAACACAACCGGCACCAGTCCAGTTCACTTATCGATTTTTGGATCATGTGGACGCTGCCATCGCCGAAGCAGATGTTCACTCCGCCGCCGGTGTGCAGGCTTCGGGACATCGCCGAGGTCATGAGGCTGCCGGAGGTAGTGCAGCCCATGCCCAGCAGTGCGTTCTGCGGAGAGCAGAACAAGGCCCCATCCTCCAGCTCATCCCCGCCGTCCGCCGGGGTGCCTCCCAGGAGGTTGTTCGGGGTGGGATTGTACGTTGCGCGCCCTGCGTTGGTGACGCTCGCCCCTGGGAATCCCATCGCCCACACCCCGCGGGGATCGATTGGGACCAGTCCGGCGCGGATTTCTGTGATCATCGCGGTGTTCGAGGAGCCGTCGGTCATATCCGTGATCTTGCAGCCGTAGTTGGAGGACATAACGGGGCTGTCTGTGATGCCGGCGGCGCCGCACACCTGAGACGGGTGGCCAGGGAAGTTGACTCCCCAGGCGACGTGGTCGTAGTCGTCGTAGCCGGCGTTGGCCGCATAATTGCCGCGCGCCCACCCGGTCGGAGTTCCAGGCACCGCCGGGTTGTAGTAAGGAACCTGGTTGTACCCATCGGAGGGGCATTGGTAAACCTTGAGCGGAGTGCCGACGATGACCCGCCAGGAGATGTTGGCCCCCGGGTCCACGTTATTTTGCACGACCGGCACACCGGGGAAGGACAGCACGTTCGCGAAATTGTAGAGGTTTTGTTGCTCGATGAACGGCAGGATCAACACGGCCCAGTTCGGCCCAAACGTGCCGTGATACTCCATGTGACAATCGCCTGTGCCGGGCGTCCCCCACGGCACCTGCGAGGCGGGCGGGAGCTTATTGTACACGTCGTGGTAATTGTGCATCGCCAGGCCGATTTGCTTGAGGTTGTTCTGGCACTGCATCCGGGCAGCGGCCTCGCGTACTTTTTGTACGGCGGGCAAAAGCAGGCCGATCAGAATGGCGATGATGGCGATTACCACCAACAGCTCGATCAACGTGAAGGCTCGACGACTTCGCATGGGAACCTCCTTCAATGTAGGATCAGGAACAGCCCGAGGAAAAATCTTGACCTCAGGATGCCGTTCTTTTATCCGGGCAAGATGAAGAAAATGAGCAAGCTGCGCGAAGAAGAGGCGGAAAGCTGATGAAGAGAAAGGGGCGGGTTTTGATCTTGATTTTCAAACACTTGTTTGATATGATTGTTTGGAGAGTACAGGAGGAGGGATAGGCCATGACGCCGGAGAACCCACGAGAGCGGCTGCTGGAAGCGGCGGGAGAAATCTTCGCCGAGAAAGGGTTCAAAGGGGCGACGGTGCGCGAGATCATCGACCGCGCCGGCGTCAACATCGCGGCGGTCAATTACTACTTTCGTGACAAAGAACGGCTATACATCGAAGCGGTCAAGCACGCGGCTTGCGGCGAACCGGAGGAACCGCACCTGAGCTGGCCGGAGGGCACGCCGCCGGCCGGGAAGTTGCGCGACATCATCCGCTTTCAGCTACTCAAGTTTCTTGATCCGAGCCGGCCTGCTTGGTTGGCGCGACTCATCATGCGCGAGCTGACGCAACCCAGCGACGCCTGCGCCGAACTGGTGCGCGAGTATATCGAACCTCGAAGCAAAGTGCTGCTCGGCGTCCTCCGCGAGCTGCTGCCGCCCAACACGCCGCGCCGCAAGCTGTTTCTGACCGCCTTCAGCATTGTCGGCCAGTGCCATTTCTATTGCTCGCACAAACCGATCATCCGTTTGCTGATCGGCGAGGATGAATATCAGCGTTTGGACCCGGCCACTTTGGCCGAACATATCACGCAGTTCACCCTGCGGGCGCTAGGAGTCGAGAAGAATTAACCACAGAGGCACAGAGAAGTAAAAGACAGAAAAAGACAAGAGAGGACTGAAAGGACACAATATTTATTTTTGCTTTCTCTCGGTGATTTTTCTTCTCTGTGTCTCTGTGCCTCTGTGGTTCCTAGAGAGGGGACTATGAGCTGGATTGCCTTGAAGATGCTGACCGGCAATCGGGCCAAGTATTATGCCATCATCTTCGGCATCTCGTTCGCCGTCATGCTGATGGCCGAGCAGTCGGCCATTTTCACCGGCCTGATGCGCAACACCACCAGCCAAATCCGCGACATTCTGGGGGCCGACATCTGGGTCATGGACCCCAGCGTGCAGTTCATCGACGACATTACTCCCCTGTCGAACAATGCCGTGTATCGAGTGCGCGGCGTGCCGGGCGTGGCTTGGGCGGTTCGGTTCTACGACGGCAAGGCTCGCGCACAATTTCCCGAAGGCAATTTCAAACAGTTCATCGTGCTGGGCATCGACGATCAAACGCTGGTCGGCGCGCCGCGGAAATTGCTGCTCGGCTCGCTGGCCGATCTGCGTCGTCCGGACGGTGTTGTTCTCGATGAAAGCGGCTTTCGCTATCTGTTTCCCGGCCAGCCGCTGCAAACCGGCAAGGTTTTCGAGATGAATGACCGCCGGGCCGAGATCGTCGGCATCTGTGGCGCGTCGCCGACTTTTCAGACATTCCCCATCGTCTATACGACTTATAGCCGGGCCGTGCGTTTTGCCGCCCAGGAGCGCCGGTCGCTGTCGTTTGTGTTGGCCAAGGTTGAAGAGGGAGCGTCGCCCGAAGAAGTGTGTAACCGCATCGAAGAGCAGACTGGATTGATGGCCATGTCGCCGGGTGATTTTGCCTGGAAGACTATCGAGTATTATCTGATTCAAACGGGCATTCCGGTGAATTTCGGCATCACCGTGTTGTTGGGCTTCCTTATCGGCGCCGCCATCGCTGGGCAGACGTTCTATTTGTTCACTCTCGACAACCTGAAGCAGTTCGGCGCACTCAAGGCGATGGGGGTGGCCAACGGACGGATTGTCGGCATGGTGCTGCTGCAAGGACTGGTAGTGGGCGTGTTGGGATACATGATCGGTTTGGGAATGGGAGCAGCGTTCATGGAGCTAGTGGGATTGCAGATGCGCAGCCGTGGCTTGCCGCCGGCCAACTTCATGGCCTGGCCAATCCCGCTGGGCACCGGCCTGGCCGCCGCCCTGATCGTTTTCTGCTCGGCGATGATTAGTCTGCGCCGCGTCCTCGCGCTGGAACCGGCCGCAGTATTTCGATGAGAGGAGTTAACCACAAAGACATAAAGGACATAAAGGACACAAATCGAGAAGAGCCATGACCTGGATCGCCATAAAAATGTTGACCGGAGATCGAGCCAAGTATCTTGGCATCGTCGCCGGCATTACCTTCGCGTCGCTGCTGATAGCGCAGCAAGCGTCGATCGCCATTGGTCTCTTGCTGCGCACCACGGCCCACATCCAGGACATCGCCGACGCCGACATCTGGGTCATGGACCCCAACGTGCAGTTCATCGACGAGTTCAAACCGTTGACCGAAAGCACGCTGTATCGCGTCCAGGGGGTGCCGGGCGTGGCCTGGGCGGTGCGCATCTATAAGGGGCAAGGCCGGCTCAAGTTGGCCGTCGGACAGCTCGACAAGAAAAAAGCCAAGTATCAACAGTCGGTCGTCCTGGGCCTCGATGATGCCACCATGACCGGCGCACCGCAAAAGCTAATTCTCGGTAATCTCGCCGATTTGCGCAAGCCCGACGCGGTGATTATCGATGAGAGCGGCTACCACTATTTGTGGCCCAACGAGCCATTGGCCGTCGGGCGCGAATTGGAGATGAACGACCATCGCGCTGTCATCGTCGGCATCTGCAAGGCGTCGGAAACTTTTCAGACTTTCCCGATCTTCTATTGCCGCTATCACCAGGCCATCCGCTACGTGCCGCAAGAGCGCCGCGTGCTGTCGGCCATTCTGGTCGGCGTGCAGGAGGGTGCGGACAAACAAGAGGTATGCCAGCGCATCATGGAGCAAACGGCGCTCAAGCCGCTCAAGGCGGGCGATCCGCCGCGGCCCGGACTGAAGGCGCTGACGCATGAACAGTTCGTCGAAAGCACGTTGATGTACTTCGTGCGGCGGACGGGCATCGTCATCAATTTCGCCATCACAATAAGTTTGGGCTTTATCGTCGGCTGCGCCGTCGCAGGACAGACATTTTACACGTTCACGCTGGAGAATTTGCCCCAATTCGGATCGCTCAAAGCGATGGGCGCAAGCAATGCCCGCATCGTCGGCATGGTGCTGACGCAGGGCCTGATGGCGGGGTTGATTGGCTACGGCTTGGGCGTCGGCGGGGCGGCGCTGTTCGGCCAGCTGATGACGGCTTCCAGCCGTTTGGCCTTCCTGATGCCCTGGCAAGTATTGGCCGGCACTGCGGCGGCGGTTGCGGTCATCGTTGTGCTATCGAGCCTGGTGAGCGTGTACAAGGTGCTGGTTTTGGAGCCGGCCGTCGTCTTTCGATAGGAAGAAATAGACACAAAGGACATAAAGGACATAAAAAATGGTCCTTGTGTGTTTTTGTCGTTTTCGTCCTTTGTGTCCTTTGTGTCTTTGGGGTTCGTTAAGCGGAGCGAGAATGATGGGCAGCGTCGCAGAGTCCGAGCGAGCGGTGATTTGCCAAGGCGTCACCAAGGAGTTCGGCATAGGCGAAACCTGTGTGCGGGCGCTGCGCGGCATCGATCTGGAAGTGCATCCCGGTCAGATGACGCTTCTGGTCGGTCCGTCCGGCTGCGGCAAGACGACGCTGATTTCCATCATTGCCGGCCTGCTCGATGCGACAGCCGGCGAAGTGACAGTGTTGGGACAAAACTTGCGCCGGCTGCGCGGCCGAGAGCTGGTGCGGTTTCGCGGTCAGTACATCGGCTTTGTCTTTCAGCAGTACAACCTGCTGCCGTCGCTGACGGCGGCGGAGAACGCCGCCGTGCCGCTCATCATCGCCGGTCAGAAGCGGAGCGTCGCCGTGGCCAAGGCCAGCGCCATCCTCGAAGCGGTGGGCATGGCCGACAAGATCAACGTGCTGCCGGCGCAGCTGTCCGGCGGTCAACAGCAGCGCGTGGCCATCGCCCGCGCGCTGGTGCATGAGCCGAAATTGCTGGTCTGCGACGAGCCGACCGCCGCCCTGGACGCGCAGTCGGGACAGGTTGTGATGCAATTGTTACGGCGCGTGGCGGTGCAGCCGGGACGGGCGGTCATTGTTGTGACACATGACAATCGCGTTTTCGGCTTCGGCGACCGCATTGTGCATATGAACGATGGGGTCATCGACAGCGTGGAAGAACGATCTCTGGCAAAAATTTAACAAGGACAGAAGGGACGGAAAGGACAGTAAGGGACAAAATTCAGAAGAAATTCTTGTCTCTTTCTGTCTTTTCGGTCCTTGGCGTCCTTGGCGGTTGGTTGGGAGGTGTTCCATGAGCAAGCGCTTCAGCAAATATCTATTGCCGCTGTTCGCGGTGGGTATGTTGGCGTTCGCCGTCTATCATGTGGTGCTGGCGCAGCAGAAGCCGCCCAAGCCGCCGCCGCCCGTGGAGCCGCCCCGGTCGCCGTTTGGCCGTACCGTCGCCGGCGCGGGCATCGTCGAGGCGCGCAGCCAAAACATCGCCATCGGCTCGGCGTTGCCCGGCGTGGTGCTCAAAGTCTGGTCGCCCGAAGAATTGGGGCTGTCGTCCACTTCCAACCTGATGCCCTGGGAGGCGCTGATCGGCCAACACGTCAAGCAGGGCGATCCGCTTTTCCGCGTCGATGATCGACAATATAAGGCGATGCG
>Ga0070739_10006366_pt1 | contig 13031 bp, 11 predicted proteins | sample Coa_R1_7_FD_66445 | JGI IMG/M metagenome (GOLD analysis project Ga0070739, IMG submission 66445) | Surface soil microbial communities from Centralia Pennsylvania, which are recovering from an underground coalmine fire - Coalmine... | ecosystem: Environmental > Terrestrial > Soil > Unclassified ... | reverse complement strand
ACTTATGAATAGATAATACCATATTCCGCCTTTCTGAGCAGCCAGGGCTTGTGAATGATCTGTGCTCCTCGCGCCTGCGGCGCTCAGAAATGTTCAGAGAGGACATGTTATGCGGGGGCTGCGCCCCGCATAACATGTCCTCTCTGAACTTGAAGGCCCGCTTCGCGAGCCTTGAGGCTCAAGGAGTGTGTGGAGGCTGGCGTAGCCAGCCTCCACACACTCCTTGAATATTTGCGAGCGCCGCAGGCGCGAGGAGTGCGCACGATACTTGTTGAAACATTCTGACCTCTGTTATAATGCAGAGTAACCACTTTTCCAGCGAAAACAACCTGTAAAGGGGTAAGGGGTGTAAGGTCTGGCAGCGGGTAACATAGAGAGCGCTTCTCATCGAGCAGGCGTGCAGAGGAAAGTATGACCACCAACACCGTTCTATCTGGCTCACTGAAAGATTTCGGACTGGTAGAAGTCCTGCAAGTTATGGAACTGGGAGAGATGACCGGGGCTATCCACCTCAAGCACAATAACGGGCGCGTGGGGATTATCTACTTCAATGAGGGCAAGATGGCTAACTGCTCCGAGTTCGATCCCGGCGCCCTGACGCTGGGCGATGTGTTGCAGCAGTTGGGCATGACAACTTATCACCATATCGAGCAGGCTTTCGCGCAGCAGTTGCAGGATCCCTTCGGCAAGCGCATCGGTGAGCGGCTCGTGGCAATGGGGGCAATCAGTGATGAACAGTTGAAGGAGGCCCTGCGCACGAAGGCTCTGTGGACGGCGCGCGAACTGGCGCTCTGGCAGGAGGGGAGCTACGAATTTTTCGCCAGCCCCAGTGTGCAGAAGCTCTTACCCTATGGCGAGTCCTCTCTCGATCTTGCCATCGTGCGCGTGACAATGGAGATGGTACGCTACGGCGATGAATGGCAGGAATTGCGCAACTACCTCCCGCAGGGCATGCGTACAGCGCTCCAGATGGCGCCTGCCATCCCCTATGCCATGCGCTTCGATATGCGCACGCTGGAACTGCTCACTCATGTTAATCTCTATCGCAAGGTCCGGCGCATCGCCACCGCCATGCGCCGGCCGGAACTGGACGTGGCGCGCGAACTGGCGCAACTGGTGCGCCAGAAGTTCCTGTTGCCCATCTTTCAGGAAGTGGCATCGCATAGCAATGGGCGTAAATTGCGATTGCCAGATCCCGCCGAACGCCTGCGCCTGGAAGATTTCGAGCTGTACAATCTCATCAGCCGCATGGAGCAGGAGTGGGCCAGACGGCGTACACCCGCCGAGCAGTTGCCCGCTCTCGTCGAATTTATCAACTGGACGATGGATGCCCTGAGCGAGACCTATCGCGCCAACGGCACCGAACTGGATCCCAACACGCTGCGCACATTGATGTACAACGAGAATCTCCACCATATGGGCACCTACGAGTTTCGCGTCGATCAGAATCACATCGATGTCGATCACTTCTCCTCACTGTGCAACGAGGTACTGAGCGGGGAGATACACAAGGCCGAGAGCTTCTATGATGAAGCCTCAACCGTCCTCCAGCGCCTGCTCTCCTGCATCTTCGATTCGATCAACGCACGCGTTGCCAACCCGCGCGAACGCCTCGAGAATCAGGAGGTATGGGAAGCCATGTTCGATCAGTTCGCGCAGCAGCGCAGCCAGCCTCTGCTATAACATAATGCCATCAGCAAAACACGGACCGGCCAGAGGCCGGTCCGTGTTTTGCTGATGGCATTATGATCGGTGCGGCGGATACGAGACGAATACGCTCTTGATCTCGCTAAATTCTTCAACGGCAGCCGCGCCAAGCTCGCGGTGTCCATTGCCGCTCTGTTTCATGCCACCAAAGGGTAGATGGATCTCGGCGCCAGTCGTGCCCGCATTGAAGTAGACCAGCCCCGACTCGATATCGCGCATAGCACGGAAGACGAGCCGCATATCTTCTGTAAAGAGCGCGGTTGAGAGGCCATACTCCGTTGCATTGGCTACCTGCACGGCCTCCTCGTAGGAAGCGACGGGCAGAATCGAGACGAAGGGGCCAAAAATCTCTTCGCGAGCAATGCGCATAGCGGGACGAACCTCGGTGAAGATGGTAGGGCGATAGAAGGCGCCATCGCTATAGGCGCCCCCGGTCAGCGGAGCGCCACCCGTGAGCAGTTGCGCGCCCTCCTGCTTGCCGATCTCCGTATATTCATGTACCGCCTTCACGCGGTCTTTATTGACCAGCGGCCCCATATCGACATCGGGATCGAGGCCATCGCCGATGCGCAGGCGCTCGGCAGCGGCCACCAGGCGGTCCGTGAACGCCTTCAATATCGGGCGCTGCACAATTACGCGGCTCGTCGCGGTACAGCGCTGGCCCGTCGTGCCGAACACACCCCATGCCACGCTCTCAACGGCGAGGTCAAGGTCGGCGTCCTCCAGCACAATCACGGCATTCTTGCCGCCCAGTTCCAGCGCGCAGCGGCGCAGGTCGCGCCCGCAGATCTCGGCCACGCGCCGGCCGACCTCGGTTGAGCCGGTCAGGGAGATCATATTCACGCCCTTATGGCTCGCCAGAGCATCGCCAGGCGTGCCGCCGGGGCCGGTGACAACGTTCAGCACGCCGGGAGGCAGGCCAGCCTCGCTCAGCATCTCGGCCATCTTGAGCGCGAGCAGCGGCGTGTCGCTGGCCGGCTTGAGGATCACGGCATTGCCAGCCAGCAGCGCAGGGAAGGTCTTCCAGGCTGGAATAGCCAGGGGGAAGTTCCACGGCGTGATAATGCCGACGACGCCGAGGGGCTGGCGAATGGTCATGCAGAATTTGTTAGGGATGCCCGAAGGCAGCGTCTCACCTTCCGCGCGGCGGCCCTCTCCGGCGACAAATTTAGCGACATCGATGGCGGTCTGTACATCGCCGAGCGTCTCTTTGAGGACCTTGCCCATCTCGCGCGTCATCAACGTGGCAAGCTCCTGTTTATACTGGTCCAGCAGGAGCGCCGTCCGCAGCAGAATTTCGCCGCGCTGGGGCGCAGGTGTCGCGGCCCATCCGCGCTGCGCCCTGGTGGCAGCCTCTACGGCGTCGTCCAGGTCGGCGGCATGCGATTTTTGATAATAGCCGATGACTTCACTGCTGCGAGCGGGGTTCGTGCTGATGAAGGTTTCGCCGCTGCGCGAGGCGCGCCATGCGCCATCAGTCAATCACCTCTGGCTAGAAGCCGGAGGCTTGCATCTAGACTCCACCGCAACTCTGCATACCGAAGCCGGCGTGCAGCTTTGGCTTCGTTGTCCGAGGCATCAGGGGCAATTGACAGGTGCCCCGTCCTGATCCAGTCCTGCCGGACCAGGAGCGTTCTCATCGTCACATTGCGAGCGCCAATCAGATCAGCATGGAGCGTGTAGCCACATCTTGGGTTCTGACACACAAAGCGTAATCCTTTGTGGGGACGGTTCTCATCGGAAGTCAGCCCACACATGGGGCACGCCTTTGAGGTGTAATCCGCATCCACCTTGATGGCAAGCGATCCCGCAAGCACGGCCTTGTAGCTGATGAGATTGTGTAACTCAGCAAAGGACCATTGCGAATAGACCCGATTGGCTTTGCGTGCCTTTGGGGAAACTGGCTCTGTACCTTTCCCGTTCTTTTTGCGCTTGCGTTTCTTGCGTTTGGTGCGCTCCCTGATATCAGTGAGGTTCTCTAACCCGATAAGCGCGTGTGGGTGCTGCTCGACGATCTGTTTGGCGATGCTATGGTTGGCTTGCTGCTTCAACCGTCTCTCTCGCTGCTCGATGCGTCGTAAGCGACGTTTCGCGCCACGAGTGCCTTTTTGCTGCAAGCGTTTACGCAGTCGTGCGTAATGGTTCGCTTTATGCCGTGTTCGTTTGCCAGGGTGAAAGTCTGCTTTACCTGTAGAAGTGGAGGTCACAGCCAGATAGCGAATACCCACATCAACCCCAACCACTTCGGTAAAGCTCTCAGGTATGGGATCAGGTTTCTCGATGGTGAGGGCAACGAGCAGATAGAACGTCTTCTTTTGTCGGTCATACCACAGTTTGGCGTCCCCGATGGTGGCTCCGGCTCGGATGAGGGCTGTATGCTTGTCATAGCCCTGGTAGGGGATGCTGGTGCGCCCACTCAAGGTTCCGACACTGACCTGACTGTCGCACTGAAAGGTGTAATCCCGCTCATAGGTGTACTGTACGGTAGGTGAACTGTACTTAGGAGGCTTGTCCAGACCCTTAAAGCGTTTCTTGGTGATTTTGGCCCGACGATGCTCCACATTCTTCTTGAGCTTTGTCCATAACCCTTTGTAGGTCGCTGCCACCTGCCGTTCCACGCTACAGGCCAGTTGTGAAGGGAGATGATAGCGAGCGCGTAGTTCAGCATACATCCCTTTGTGCAGCCTAGTCACATTGCTGGTTTTGCCCTGAGAGAAGGCATAACAACTCACCGCGTTAAGCGCATCACGATAGGCCAGTTGCGTTTGGCGTAATGCTTGCAACTGCTCTGGCGTGGTGTTGAGCTTGAGTTTGGCGGTGATGATCTGTTTCATGTTGCTGATCTCGATCAGGGATGGGAAATGGTCCCATCCCTCGTTATCCTACACTGCTCTACTCCTACAAAGCTATTCCAGTTGGGCTTGCTGGTTTCGGTAGTACCACGAAGCGGTGGTGACGCTCCTTACGCTCTTCGCTAGATTCTGCGATAATCGGGCCACTCATGTATCCCAGGAAGAAGCCCAGGATGTCAAACGGGCCGTTGAAGACCATGCGATCAAAGCGGTAGCCACCCGATGCGTTTTCATCAGCCACACTACTGACGGCATCCAGGGTGCTCATGTGGTGAGCGATGTGGGGAGTATCGTACTCACTGTCATCAAAATACATGTTTCGCCCACTGCTAAAAGATTTCCGAAACGTCTCGTTGTCCAGGTGCAGGGTGATGGTTCCCCACTGGATGTGTTGGGGTGCCATGTGACAAGCTACTCCTTTCGCTTGATGACCGATAACGTATTATACTGTATTAAAGATACCATATCGGAATTATGCCATCAAGTAGTTATCTCTCGATACAGATCATTGACTAAGCATACCGAACACGCTATAATTGTGCTCATCCCCTTCCCATTTTGTGAGAAGAGGGGAAAAGAGAATTGTAGGAGTAGCATCGTGCCAGAAGAAGTATTGACAGCCGAGCAGGTTGCAGAAGAATTAAAAGTCAATATCAGGAGGGTCTATAGGTGGATACAAGATGGGGAACTTTTAGCTACAGATTTGGGAACTCCGTCACGGCATAATTATCGTATTCAACGCACTGACCTGGAAGACTTCAAACGGCGCAGGCGTACAGGTCAGAAGTGATTTATTCTTTTTCTGTCTTATTTCTCTTCAATCCTGACCTAATTCGATGTACTTGAGCACGGTATCTATGCTCATATCCCCGACACTGCCCACATAATACGAACGAGACCAGAACGCGCCGCCCCAAAGCTGTTTCTTGATTTCTGGAAAACACTGAAACACTTTTCGGGCAGTGGTGCCTTTAAGCGTGTGAGCAATCTGTGAAGGCGCAACTGACGGCGGTGCCGAAAGAAAAAGATGCACATAGTCGGGCTGGATGTTCACGGCTCCAATGAGCCAATTATTCTCAACACAGATGCGGCGAATCTCTTGTTCGAGAAACGTGGCAATCCTGCCAACCAGAATCTTTTTCCGATATTTGGGACACCAGACAAAGTGGTAAGCGAGCTTATACGTAACATGTTTGGTGTGCTGCGCATCCATACATCGTAGTATAACATGCGTTCTAGCTTCTCTCTACTCCCTCGTGGGGCCGCCTTACCCCTCGATGAATCGTAGGGGTATCCGGCGGCCCTTCCATGAAGTTTTGAAAGGTCTGATTGTCCTGTGGGGTATGGGTATGCGATGACATGGAAAATCTCCTCACTGAGCTTTGCGTTTCTGCGTCTTCTTTGACGTGGCACCGATTGAGAGTACATCCCATTTTTGACACTAGAGCTTGCTCGCGCCACCAGCGCTCGCCGTGTGATCGCTTGCTCGCGCTACCAGCGCTCCCGTATGATCGTTTGCTCGCGCCACCAGCGCTCGCCGTATGGATGAGGGAGTGCGGCCAGGCGCTTCGCGCCTGGCCGCACTCCCTCATCCATACCTGGCGCGGCGAAGCCGCGCGAATAAAGAAGGCCGGGACGCTGAGTCTCAGATACTCTCAGAAACGATAGTTATATTAGAGCTTCCAGGTCATTATAACACAAGGAGGGGACAGGTCATCAGGTTCTGTCCCCTCCTTGTGTTGCCACTTGTTTATCGTGATCAGGCAGATTCTACGGTGGGGCTGCCGCCGGTTTGAGCTGGCTGCTGCTGGCCGGCTGCGGATGATTGTGTATCCGCATAATCGCCCTCCTGCGCTGGGCGCTTGAAGACGTAGTAAGCCGAGTTCGCAGTGAGAGGCTGGATACCAACCAGTTCCCAGCCGTCTTTACCCAGGCTGTTCAGATAGCGACGAGCGAACGCGCTGCGCCGCTCGTTGCCGATCAGCGTCTCAAGCCCCTCGGAAGAGATACGCCCGCGATAATCAATATAGGCAACCTTATATGCCCATTGCGCCATGTTGCCTTGCTCCTTTCTCCCAGGGCCTTGTGAAAAGTCCTGTGGCCGATACGATGAAACGAGTTCCTGCCGCTATGAACCCTCGATGCCATGTCCGATGGCATCTTATGCCGGCCCGCTCATCGGATAACGCCGCATCGTCTCACCTCGCCCGCAGACGATGTTGACTACTTACGCCGAGCGTTCCGCCCCTGAGCTGCTTCACGCCGGGTTCCACAAACAGCGTGTGCCGCTCGTCGGTCCACAGCGGCAGGCTTCTCCGCACAGTTGTAAGTATAGCTCGCCTGGTGGCACATGGCACCGCCATTTTCAACAGTTTTTGGGGCAGATAGAACTACCTGTGCATACCCTGTCAATTTCTACAGGGGCGATCCAGGCACAGGCCCATTGGCATGCACAACCTGGGCACAGGCCCATTGACATGCAAACCTGGGCACAGGCCCATTGACATGCAAACCTGGGCACAGGCCCATTGGCATGCAAACCTGGGCACAGGCCCATTGGCATGCAAACCTGGGCACAGGCCCATTGACGGGATCGGGCAAGGCGGGGGCCAGCCCCGCCTCTACATGTCGTACCCTCCAACGCTTGCAATGTAGAGGCGGGGCTGGCCCCCGCCTTGCTGGCCCCCGCCTTGCTGGCCCCCGCTTTGCTGCCCCCGCCTTGCCCGTTCTCGCCTGCATCTAGTGCAATGGCAGATCAAAGGAGAAGGTTGTACCCTGCGGCCCTGCGTTCGCGCTCTCCTCCGCATGCGGCTCAAGACGCAGTGTGCCGCCGTGCTCTTCGATGATCGATTTGGTGATATAAAGGCCCAGGCCGGAGCCTTGTCGCGTACCACTGGTTGCCTGGATACGCATGTAGGGGCGGAAGAGCAGCCCCATATCCGCCGAGGGGATGCCCGTGCCCTGGTTGTGTACGCTGACATGCGCGCTATTCTCTGTCGCATAGACCTGGATGGTGATCGTCGTATGCTCATCGGAGTATTTGATGGCGTTATCAAGCAGGTTGCCAATAGCTTGCTGGAGACGCATACTATCCCAGTTTCCGATAATCGGAGCGTCGGGCAGTTCCATCACAAAGGTATGATAGGGAGCGACGGGGCGCAGTTGCTCGATGATCTCCCGCGCCAGCGCCACGATGTCGCAAGGCTCGCGCAACAACGTGAACTGGCCGGAAGTGAGGTGCGAGGCGTCATAGAGATCGTTAACCAGGCGCGTTAAACGCAGGGCCTGGCTGATAATGACGTTCGTGTAGCGCGTGATCGACTCCTCGCCCCTGGAAGGCGGAGCCGCTTCAGCGCCCTCGGGCGCACAGCGATGGCGCGCTAGCCTCTGAGCATAGTTGATGATGGGTGAAAGGGGGCCGCGCAATTCATGGGCGATCATCGCTGTGAATTGCTCTTTCTGGCTCAACTCCTCCTGCAATCGGAGGTTGGCCGCTGTGAGTTCATCGATCTGGCGTTGCAGTGCCTGAATAGTCTCGTCCTGTGATTGCTCGCGCTGGATTCGCATGAAACTGGTCCCCTGTATAACCGGCGTCTTCCTAACGGTAGTTAGGATTGTGTAATCAGTATACACTCTGGGGATGATGGAGGGATCGTAATGGGGTACGGTCTAGGAAATTTTGGTAGGGTTCTTCCCTCTTTTGTAAAAATATACTACACTGATTTCTTGTGTAGCAAGAAACCGGCATTGTGGAAATTTGAGACGGGGAAACAATGACCGGCGTTGTGGAAATTTGAAACGGGGGCGAGAGACGGGGGCAAGCCCCGTCTCTACATTTAACGAATACCTGAAATGTAGAGACGGGGCTTGCCCTCGTCTCATTCTCCCCGTCTCTTGCCTCTCTTGCCTCCGTCTCATTCTCCCCGTCTCTCCCCATTTAAACCAACGCCTTTATTTTTCTTGAGTGGGGAATAGACCCAGTTCTTGCAGTTCCTCTTTCGCCATCTCGCTAAACTTCGTCACGTCCAATGACGGATCAGCATGCGCGATCATATGCCGCAAGCGTTCAATCGTGCTTGCGCGTATATAAAAATCAGAAGTAAGTAAAAGTTCGCCTATCGTTATTTCAATCTGCTGTCGCTGCAAGGCGGCAAGCGCTGATTCCTCCATAGCCCACCCTTTCTCCAGAGCGAATAGAGCACGGCGAAAACGGAAGAGCTTTCTGCGTCACTTCACGCCGGCGGCGGGAGATTTATCGCCTGCCGTCGTGCTCGTCGAACCCGTCGAACCCGTTCCATTGGCCGACGGCTTGCTCTCACCATTCGCGGAAGTTTCAGTAGTTCCTTCGGTCCTGGTTGCTTCGCTATGACCGTTGGAAGCCGGGATAGCGCCATTTCCATGATCGGTTTTATAGAAACCATGACCTTTAAAGACGATGCCTGCGGGGAAAAGAATTCGGCGAATGTGCCCGCCACATTCGGGACACATGGTTAAAGGCTCATCAGTCATTTTCTGCCATGTCTCGAAGCGATGGCTGCAAGCCTGACAGAGATATTCATACGTTGGCATATTTACCAATCACCTCTTACATATCGCGCACTAATCGGTTCCCATTAAGAAAGTATCTGATTTCCGCCATCCTCGCGCCTGCGGCGCTCACAAGATGTAGTTTGATGTGTGGAAACATGCGCTGCGCGCATGTTTCCACACATCAAACTACATCCGTCGCGCGGCAGAGCCGCGCGAAGGTCTGGTGCAAGCGGGGACGCTGAACATCAGACACTCTCTGCACTTCTGCTAAGTATGGTAGCCTGAAATTGTCCTGTTGTCAATCATCCCTGGCGACTGCTAGCACTCATACCCCGTCTATAGCTTAGAACGTCGCAGGGGAGGCAATCTATTCCACCCGGCCGATATACTCCTTCACCTTCTCGGCGGCATCCCGTGTCATGCCATCGAGGGCCGCGAGTTCATCGATGGTGGCGGCGCTGATAGCGCGGACCGAGCCGAAATGCTTCATTAACGCCTGCTTGCGTTTGGGGCCGATGCCCGGTATCTCGTCCAGCACCGATTTGAAGGTCCGCTCTGTGCGCAGCTTGCGATGATAGGTAATGCCGAAGCGGTGCGCCTCGTCGCGGATGCGCTGGAGCAGGTAGAGCGCCTGCGAGGAACGCGGCAGCATGATCGGCTCGGACGCCCCGGGAGTGAAGATGGCTTCCGCCGTCGCCAGCCTGGTATGCGAACCCTCCTCTTTCGCCAGGCCGATAGCCGGAATATCGAGATGCAGCTCCTGTAGCACCGCCATCGCCGCGTTCAACTGGGCCTTGCCACCATCGATAATAATCAGGTCCGGCATAGCCCACTCATGCTCGAAGCGTCCCCGCTTCTCATCGCCGGCGCCATCCATTGCGTTATCGACGCTCTCCGCCAGCGCCTCTTCCTCAACCGTCTGGGCATTGCCGGCCTGCGCGACCTGCGCGGCCTTGCGGAACCGCCTGCGCAGAACCTCCTGGTGGCTGGCAACGTCGTTCGCGCCCTCAACGGACTTGATTTTGAAGCGCCGGTACTCACCATTGCTGGGCCGCCCGCCCTCAAAGACGACCATCGCGCCTACCGAGTTGGTCCCCTGGGTATTAGAAATGTCGTAACACTCGATGCGCTGCGGCGGCGCAGCCAGGTTGAGCGCATCCTTCAATTCTTCCAGCGCGAGCTGCGTCTTCTGGCTATCGGTCAGCCACTTGATACGCTGCTGATCCAGCACCTCTCGCGCGTTCTGCTTTACCATCTCGACCAGGCGCGTCTTATCCCCGCGCCTGGGCACGGTAATCGTCACGGATGCGCTGGCGGCTGCTGTCTGCCTGCGTCTCTCCCTGAGCCAGTTCTGGACCATGCTGCGATCATCGGGTTCTACCTCGGCGATAATCTCGGCGGGAATGTGCGGCGAACTCTCATAGAACTGTTGCAGGAATGAGGTCATCACCTCGCCCGGGCTGCTCTCGCGCGTGCCTTGCAAAATGAAGAACTCGCGCCCGATGAGTTTGCCGCTGCGGAAGAAGAAAACCATAGCGCAGGTTTCATCATCGCCGCTCGCCAGCGCGATCACATCCTGATCGTCCTGGCCCTCGGTATTGATGATGCGCTGCTTCTCCTGCACGCGCTCAACTGCCTTGATGCGATCACGGATGCGCGCCGCTTCTTCGAAGTTCAGATTTTCAGCGGCCTGCTCCATCTTCTCGTGGAGGCTCTTGAGCACCTCTTCATGTTTGCCCTCCAGGAAGAGGATCACCTGTCTGATGATTGCATCGTATTCTTCGCGCGAAGCATACGCGACGCATGGAGCAACGCAGCGGTGAATATAGTACTGCGTGCAGGGGCGCGGCAGCAGCTTCTGTTTCCAGCCTGGCGGTGGCTCTCCGTCGCGCGGCGGCGCCCATGTGCTGGCATCGTAGTGACAGGTGCGGAAGGCGAATAGCTTGTTCAGCAGATCGAGCGTGGCATCGACGGCTCCCGAATCGGTGTAGGGGCCGAAGTAGCGGTTGCCATCGCGGTGAAAGCTGCGCACGCGGTAGACGCGCGGAAAGTCCTCTGTGAGCGAGACCTTGATATACGGATAATTTTTGTCGTCGCGCAGCAGGACATTGTATTTCGGACGGTACTGCTTGATATAGTTGCTCTCAAGTACCAGCGCCTCGACCTCGTTCTTGACGACGACGTACTCGATATCATCGACCTTCGCCACCATGCTGCGATTCTTGGGACTCAGGTCCGTCGATTCCTGGAAGTAGGAGCGCACGCGGTTGTAGAGCGAGATAGCTTTCCCCACATACAATATTGTCCCCTGGGCATCCTTCATGAGATAGATGCCCGGTTTGTGGGGGAGCGAATTTAATACCGATTGGATTTTATCGTTCATAATTATTGTAGAGTATCGATGCCCAGGGACGTTGCAAGACGGAGGCATACATGTAGATGCCCCTTGCGGGCATCCCGTTCTCCATTATACCCTTTCGTGCGCGGAGTGTCGATGGTTATGTTGATTGCTTTTTTGCACTCGTCGCCGCCTGCGGTGGCTCACAGGAGAAGGATGGTCAGGCAGGCGGGCGTCCTGCGGACGCCCGCCTGACCATCCTTCTCCATACGAAGCGCCTGCGGCGCTGAGCTGTCAGGCGCAAGCAATCAGTTCACTAAAAAGGTGACGAACTGTGGACTATGCAATAGTCAGAAAGGGCGACGGAGTGCTATACTGTGACTCATTAGCGAGGATATGACGTACTAAATAGAAGAGAAAAGCGCGGGGTTATCTGCCTGGCGCCGCTGTAAGGCTGTAATACCATGAGCTGTATTGGCACCGCCGGACACATCGATCACGGCAAATCCACTCTGGTCAAAGCGTTGACCGGTATCGATCCTGATCGCCTGGCGGAAGAGAAAGAGCGCGGTATGACTATCGACCTCGGCTTCGCATGGCTAACACTGCCGAGCGGGCGCGAGGTGAGCATCGTCGACGTACCGGGGCACGAAAATTTCATTAAAAACATGCTGGCTGGCGTTGGCAGCATCGACGCTGCCCTGCTGGTCGTCGCCGCAGACGAGGGCGTGATGCCGCAGACGCGCGAGCACCTGGCGATCCTTGACCTGCTGCATGTGCAGCGCGGTGTTGTCGCACTGACAAAGGCGGATCTCGTAGACGAAGAATGGCTGGAACTGGTGCGCGAAGAGGTTGAGCAGCGTCTGAGCGCGACCACGCTGGCAAAGGCGCCGATCCTGCCCGTCTCCGCCTATACGCGCCAGGGTCTGCCCGAGTTATTGAGAGCGCTGGACGAAGTTCTCGATCAATCCCGGGGTGGGCAGAACATAGGACGCCCGCGCCTACCGGTTGATCGTGTCTTCACCATCACCGGCTTTGGCACTATCGTCACGGGGACGCTGCTCGATGGCGTCTTCAATACAGGGCAGGAGGTCGAGATTCTACCGCAGGGCATCAGGACGCGCATTCGCAGCCTGCAAACCCATAAGCGCCAGATCGAGACTGCGCAGCCGGGGAGCCGTGTGGCGATCAACCTGGCCGGAGTGGCGCGCACGGATCTTGAGCGCGGCAGCGTGATCGCACTCCCCGGTCAACTGCATCCGACTATGCTCATCGACGCACGCATCCAACTGCTGGGCGATAGTGAGCGCATCCTGACGCACAACATGGAGGTTGACTTCTACAGCGGCTCGCAGGAGATCCCCGCGCGTGTGCGACTGCTCGATAGCGCGGAATTGCAGCCCGGGGAGAGCGCCTGGGCGCAGTTGCGCTTGAGCCGCCCGGCGGTGGTGGCGCGCCGTGATCGCTTTATCCTGCGCATCCCCTCGCCGAGCAGGACCATCGGCGGCGGAGAGGCGGTAGACGTGCAGCCGCGCTATCACCGCCGCACGCAGCGCCAGGTGCTCGCAGCACTGGAGACGCTGGCGCGGGGATCGCCCGAAGAA
>Ga0070739_10006363_pt1 | contig 13035 bp, 12 predicted proteins | sample Coa_R1_7_FD_66445 | JGI IMG/M metagenome (GOLD analysis project Ga0070739, IMG submission 66445) | Surface soil microbial communities from Centralia Pennsylvania, which are recovering from an underground coalmine fire - Coalmine... | ecosystem: Environmental > Terrestrial > Soil > Unclassified ... | reverse complement strand
CCGCTCCCCCTGGTGTATGCCGCGGTGCTCGGGCTCATCATCGCGAATGTCATCAACGCCGGCGCCGACATCGGCGCGATGGGCGCGGCAATCGGCATGTTCGTGCCCGTTTCCACCAAAATCCTGATCGTCCCTCTCGCGCTGCTCATCCTTGCGTTCCTGATCTTCGGGAACTTCGACATCATCGAGAACACCTTTAAGTGGCTGACTCTGGCGATGTTCGGCTATATCGTCACCGCCTTCATGGCCAGCCCGAATCTCCCGGCGATGATCCGCGGAACCTTCCTTCCGCACATCACCCTTAGCGCCGGCTTTCTCACCCTGGTCGTCGCCACGCTGGGTGGGAACGTCTCGCCCTACTTGATGTTCTGGCAGGCGGATCTCGAGGTGGACGAGGCCGGCGGGACCACCGGCGCGAGGAAGGCCGTTCCCGATATCCGGCACGGCAAATACCTACGCATGAAGGCCACTGCCCGGCAGCTCAAGGAGCTGGCATGGGATACCAACGTCGGCATGATCTTCTCCAACCTCATCATCTTCTGCATCGAGGTTTCGAGTGCCGAGACACTGTTTGTGCATGGCAATCACAACGTCACTACCGCGGTGCAGGCGGCGGAAGCGCTCCGTCCCCTGCTCGGGTCCGGCGCTACGGTGTTGTGGGCCATCGGAATGCTGGGCGCCGGACTGCTCGCGGTCCCGGCGCTCACCGGCTCGATCGCCGACGCGGCGGCGGCTCTCTTCGGCTGGGGACGCGGCGTCAACCAGGCTCCCAGTCACGCCAAGCGCTTCTACGGCGTGCTGGCGGCCGCGACCCTTATCGGTCTCGGGATCAACTTCCTCGGTATCAGTCCCATCCGCGCCCTGGTCATTTCCGCCGCGGTGAACGGCTTTCTCACGCCACCACTTCTGATCCTGCTCATCCTCGTCGCTAACAAGCGCGACGTCATGGGGCAGTATGCCAACGGGCGAACACTCAATATCCTGGCCGGCGTCACGACCGCCATCATGATGGTCGCCGCCGTCGGCCTGCTCTACACCATGCTGTAGCCGCCGGTGGGAGGTTAAGATGCCGGACGATAATTCACCCGCGCTCGACGTCTGGTTGGCGCTCATCGGATCGATCTTGATGTTCGCCGGATGGGTGCTGGCCATCGTGCCGGTGTTCCATCACGCCAAAGATTTCATCCTTCCCCTGGTGTTGGGGATCATCGGATTTGGGATCGTGCTGGTCCCGGCCGGTCTGGCGTTCTTCGCGACGGTTCGGGAACCGGCTGAGAAGCGCGGTGTGGGCGTCGTCATCGTCTCGATCCTGCCGGCGGCCGTGCTCTTTGTGATCACCGTCGCTGCTTTCCCGCTCGCGCCCCTCTTCCGCGTCCTGGCCCTGGTTGCCGAGTTCATAGGAATGGGCGCCTACGGCTGGGCGTTCTGGGCCTACCACCGCGGTGCAGCCTCGACGGGCCCCTCTACTCGCCGGGGCCGCGGCGAATAACGACTACGCGGCGCGACTGCGAATTGCGAGAAATGCCGGGACGTGCGCGCGACCGGGATAGATCTCCGCCGACTTGCCCGAAGCACGCGGCTCGAGGATCCGGTCGAGCGCGAATCCCGTGTCCATGAGACCGTTCAGGTAGGCACTGAGCGTGCGGTGGTGCTCGCCCTTTCGGCTCCGCACGTCGTCGGCGCGCGTCGCCATCCAGTACCCCTCCGCGAAATAGTCCGTTATCTGTCGAACCTGCCGGCCGTCGTCGGTCGAAACCCAGCCCGAGTGCGGGGTCTGGAAACAGGGATGCGTGATGATAAATACGTACCGGCCACCGAGGCGCAGGACGCGATGCGCGGCGCGGAAGGCCCCCGTGAGGTCCGGAAAGTTCATGAGAGCCATGGAGCAGGTAACGAGATCAAACCTCCCGTCGGGCAGTGTTCGTAGCGTTTCGGCGTCATCGTGGACGTAGTGGATCCCCAGCGGTTCCGATCCCTCGTAGCCACGGGCCAAGTCCAGAAGCCGGTCCGAGATGTCGGCCCCGGTTACTCGCGCGCCGCGGCGCGCGAGGGCGCGTGACACGAAACCCTGCCCGCAGGCGATGTCGCATACATCACAGTCGGCGACAGTGCCGGCCAGCTCGAGCATCGCCGGGAGGACGATCTCCTCGTAGATCGGGTTCTCCCGCAGGAAGGAATCGTACCATTCCGCGATTTCGTCGTAGGAACCGGTGGCCATTACCGCACATTACCATCGATGCCGATGACAAAGCCGGTCAATCGATCCGTCTTGTGGCGGACGCGGATGGTGAAATCCTCTACGACTCTTCGATGGTCGGCGCGTTGACGGCGCCGCAATTGGAGCAGCGGAGGGGCTCGGGAGGCAGGTCGCCGCGCCGCAAGATAATCCCGCAATGACCGCAGAGGTACATATCGCCTTCGCCGCAAGGCCCGGGTTCAGGACTCGAACGGACATCGACCTTATGCCTTGGGCCGGCTCCCGGAGTGATGACACGAAGGCGGTATTCGGCCATGTGGCGCAGTACCTCCAGCCGGTATTAAGAGAGGTGATCGAAACGGGAACGGGCGCCCGATCGCCCGTGTAAATCCGAGTAGTTATTCATACTCTACACCCTGCGCGCAATATCAGTGATACGATGAACGCTAGGCGTCCGCTGCTGCGAATCAGTACAATTTAGACAAACATGCATGGTGCGCCCGGCATGCGATAGGATTGCCTGTACGACCTTCGTAAACCCGCCTCGTTACAAAGGATCAATCGAAAATGGCTAGGGAATCAACCGCAGTCACGGACCGAGTACCAACCGACGTTCTTGCGGCCGAGATCGGTCGACGCATTCGAGTAGCGCGCAAGGAGCGCGGCATGACACTGGCGCAGGTTGGAGGGGAAGACCTTTCGCGGTCGTTTCTGAGCCTGGTCGAGACCGGCCGGAGCCGGATTTCACTCCGCGCGCTCTCGATCGTGGCCGGGCGCCTCGACCTGCCGATTACGTATTTCCTCGAAGGCACCGGGCCCGACGCTGATACGATCGCGGAGCTGGCGCTCGACGGCGCCGAATCCGCGCTTCACGCCGGGAACGCTCGTCAGGCGCTGGAGCTCCTGCCGGACGAGGTGCCGGATCGCTTGACCTGGCGGGAGGAATGGCTGCGCGGGTGGGCGCTGCTCGAGCTGGGGCAGGCGAAGGAGGCTATCCCGCATATCCGTGCCGCAACCGAGCTGGGTGAAGCTGAGGCAAGCCCGCGGGACGTTGTGCGTGCGCTCTATGGCCTCGGAATGGCGTTGTACCGGGTCAGCGCGTACGAAGAGGCGCACGGTTACCTCGAGAGGGCCCTAGCGCGCGCCCAGGAGTTGGATGACCTGAGCCTGGTGGGGATGATCACCGTGGCCCTCGGTCACATTGCGTATACGCAGGGACGCTTCGATCGCGCGATGGCCGCTTACGATCGCGCCCGCGAGCTGTTTTCAGCCGTACGCGATCCGTTAAACCTGGCAAGCGTCTACTCCGGGCTGAGCCGGGTGTACGAACGATCGGGCAACAGCGCGGCAGCGCTTCGTTATTCCCGGCTGAGCTTGGGAATTCACGAGCAGCGGCACAACCAGCGCGAAGCGGCCCGCGAACTGGCGGCAATAGCCGAACGAGCGCTAAAGGTGGGGAATACCGACGACGCGATTCGCGATGCCCAAGAGGCCGTTGAGCTGGCGCACGAGGCGAACGCGCCCGATGTCGAGGTGGGGGCGCATGCTGCGCTCGCCGGCGCCTACCTGTCCCGTCACGACCTCCCGGCTGCCGAAGCTGAAATCGCCGCGGCCGAGGCGAACAAGCCCGCAGCCGGTCCGCTGGAACAGAGCGAGCTTCTGCTCATCCGAGCCGGCATTGCCGAGGAACGCGGAGACAGCGATGCCGCGGATTCCTACTACAAGCAGGCAATCAAGGAGCTGAAACGGATCGGCCATGGAGGTCTCCTTGGGCAGGTTGCCCTGACCTATAGCAAGCGGCTGCAGGAGCGCGGTGACGTGCAGGCAGCGCTGGAGTACGCCTTGCTCGCCGCTGAGGCGCGACAGATCGAGCCGGACGCCGGAAGCGGAAAATAACCGTGTAGCCGGATCCGATTGCTGCCTCCGGCTGGAACACCGGCCTCGCCCAACCCGAGGGCGAGGCCGGTGTTCTTGCTTAGAAGAGTGCCGCGGTAGGTCGCGTACTCCAATCGCCCCATTGCGGATACTGAACGCCGCTCATAGAGTGACGCTGTATCAGTAATCACCTGGGGAGGTGTGTGATGAAAAGGCGTCTTCGCGTTCTGGTTCTCGGTGCCCTGTTGCTTACAGGGGTCCTCGGCTCGACCGTCGAGCGGCACATGATTCAGGCGAGTTCGGGGCGAGCCCATAGCGTCCATCTCGCGGACGGCGATCCCGGTTGGCCCCCGATCCCCAAGGTTCCGGTCGGGTAGTCAGGTTCGCTAGCCGGCGTCGCTAGACTGGATTTCCGCCCGCGGGACCGTGGTAGATCACCTCTTGTTTTGCCCGGCTCGCGGGCGGGAAGCGACCCTATACTGATTTTGACCGGGGACATCACGAAAAGGGCGATCTCGGCATTGGTGCGCCCAAGAACGGCGCGCGGACAGGCATTGAAGCCCGTGTCCCCATGGGGTGAGAAACATGCTGATCAAGAACGGGCTAGTCCTGCGTCCCGACGGCACGGCGGAGCGAATCGACATTCGTGTCGAAAACGGCCGGATCGTCGAGATGGGACAGATCGAGGGGGATAGCCCGGTTCTCGACGCACGCGACCGGCTGGTCGCACCTGGCCTGATCAACACCCACTGCCACTCCAACGAGAACTACTTCAAGGGGCTGTTCGACAACCTGCCGCTGGAACTCTGGCTCCTCTTCTCGTACCCTGTTCTCGCGGCCCCGCCGCAGAACCCGCGCCAGATCTATATCCGGACGATGCTCGGCTGCATCGAGATGCTCAAGACCGGCTGCACGGCGGTGGTCGATTTCCTCTACGAGATGCCGGAGGTAACCGAGGAATCAATCGCGGCGGTCCTCCAGGCGTATGCCGACAGCGGGATGCGGGTCCTTCTCTGCATCGGCTACGCCGACAAGGTGTACTACGAAACGACTCCGCTGGCGATGGATCTGCTGACCCCGGAACTCAAGGCTCAGATCGACGCCACTCCGCTGCTCTCTCCCGAGGAGAACATCTCCTTCGTCGATGCCGTCCGCGGAACCTGGCACGGACGCGAGAACCGGATCGCGATCGGTCTCGGACCATCCGGACCGCAGCGCTGCAGCGATGGCCAACTCGAGCTATCGGCGGCCTACGCCGCCGAGCACGACCTTTGTATCCATATCCATACGCTCGAAACCAAGATGCAGGCGTATACCGGCCGGCTGTACTACGGCAAGACCATCGTCGAGCATCTCTCCGACCTCGATTTTCTCTCGCCTCGAGTCAACCTGAATCACGCTATATGGCTCACGGAGCGCGATATCGACCTCATCGCCGCGTCCGGGGCAGGCACGACGCACAACCTGCTGAGCAATTTCAAGCTCGGAAGCGGCATCTCGCCGGTTCCGGAGATGCGGGCGAAGGGGATCAACGTCAGCCTGGGTACCGATGGCAAGAGCAGCAACGATAGCCAGGATATGTACGAGGTCCTGAAAGCGGTAGCCCTGCTGCACAAGACGCAGCTACCCGAGTTCCGGAACTGGTTGGGAGCGCCGGAAGCCTGGCAGATGGCGACGATCGCCGGAGCCCAATCGATTGGGATGGCGGGCGAGACCGGCGAGATCTCCGTCGGCCGGCGGGCCGATCTGGTCCTGTTCGATCTCAATACCATTCCCTTTACGCCGCTGAACAACCCACTGCACCAGCTCGTCTACTGTCTGCCCGGTCATGTCGTGCGGACCGTCCTGGTCGAAGGGGAGATCGTCGTGGACGATGGGCGGCTGACGCGAATTGACGAGGAGGCGCTGCTTGCCGAGGGGCGCGAGCTGGGCCGCGAGATGGTGGCGAGCAACGAACCGGCGTTCGAGCTGGCGCGAGCCCTCTTCCCCAGCGTGGCCGGCGGCTACCGGCATGCTGTCGCCCAAGACGTCGGGATCAATCGCTACCTGCGACCGCAAGGAGTCGGACATGGCTGACAAACCGCTTCAAGTGATCATCGAAATCCCCCGTGGGAGCCGGAACAAGTATGAGTACGACCACGTCACGCACCGTATCCGGCTCGACCGCGTGCTGCACTCTGCCGTTCACTACCCCACCGACTACGGGTTCATTCCCGAGACGCTGGCCCAGGATGGCGATCCGCTGGATGTGATGGTGATCGTCGAGGAGCCGAACTACCCTGGCGTCGAGGTGCCGGTTCGCCCGATCGGCGTCCTACGGATGCGCGACGAGAAGGGGTCGGACGAGAAGATCCTGGCGGTGCCGGTGAACGACCCGCGGTTTGACGAAATCAACTCGCTCGACGACGTTCGCAAGCACTGGCTGCGCGAGATCGAGATGTTCTTTGCCACCTATAAGCTGCTCGAGGACAAAGAGACCGATCTCGAGGGCTGGGACGACGAGAAAGATGCGGCGCGGGTGATCGCCGACGCCACCGAGAGGTTTGTTCGGTCGGAGCGCGCCGGGCGGGAACTGTAGCGCAAACGAAAAACCCCCTTCTCCCGGCCGGGAGAAGGGGGCTACTGGTCCGGCTAGATCAGTGGGGATGAACCTTGCCGGGCTTGTTGGACTGGTGGCCGTTGCCGTGCGGGTTGGTGCCGGCGATGACGGCGGTTGCGTCACCTGGCGACCAGGTCTGGATCAACTGAGGGATCAGATTGTTAGCAACAGGCGAGCCGAGTCCCGTCGTCGGATCCCAGCCTGGACCGGCGTTGAAGCCCGAGACGCTCACGGGGTTGCCGTTGCTGTCTGTCTCAACAACCGAGTTGTTGCCGCTCGTGACATCGTGGAAGTCGGCACCGTACTTCGGCGGTGACTGGGCGATGTGGTAGAGCGCGGTGTTAATGAAGCCGAGGTCGTGCCCGGCCATCTGATCGGCAATGGCGACCAGGGCGGACCACTGCGGCGAGCCGCAGCTCGTGCCTCCGAACAGGTACGTTCCGCTATCGCCGGGCTGGTAGATTCCCGGCGTGTCGTAGAAAACGAGCACACCATGGTAAATCGCGGCATTGTAAGCAACATCAGGAACCGCTCGCTGGTTACCGCCGTTGATCGTGCCCTTCTGGTACGGAGGCTCGTTGTACAGCGTGCTGTAACCGCCGCCGGTGGACTCAGAGTCGAACTCATTCCAGGCAGTCTCACTCAGGTACGTGCCGGCAGGAGGATTGCTGTTTGGGTCACAACCGAGGACGGCGAAGCAGTAATCCGCCGCGTGCAGCTCGGTCCCACCAACGGAGGTGACGAGCGGGTCGCTGGCGGGCGATGATACCGCCTGGACCCACGAATTGCCGTCGCAGGTCTGCTGCGAAGCGCCCTGATCGCCGGAAGAGGCAACCAGCGTAATGTTCTCCCGCGTCGCCTGAACAAAGACCTGATGCTCGGCGGCAAGGGTGCTGGGCTCGACGCAGCTTTCATTCTCACCGAAGCTCTGCGAGATGACATCGCCGAGGTGGTTGTCCACGGCATACTTGGTCGCGCTCAGGATGTCGGAATCGTCGCTTGTCTTGGCCAGGTCAAGCACGATCTTCGCTCCGGGTGCGATGGCGTGAGCCCACTCCACATCAAGCGTGATCTCCTGCGTCCAGCTGTACTGTACCGGATCGTTGGGGTTGAACGGCACGGTGCCGTTCGGGGAGATAATCGAGAAGTTGGGGGCAGGTAGGCCGTACCAACTGTCGAAGGCAGCCAAGTCGGCCCGAACAGCCGGCGCCTGGAACGCGTCGACGATCACGATCGTCTTCCCGGTCCCGTCGTAGCCTTGGTTGATCAGCGACGTCGTGCCGTACGCATTGCGCATCTGGTACGGGTCATAACAGACAAAGCCGGGGGTCTCACCGAGCTGGCACGTGAACAGTAGATAGCCGGGTGCTGCCTTGGCGCTAGCCGGCTTCGCCTTCGGACCGACAGTCAGGAATGTGGACATCTTGCCGCCCTGCGTTGCCGCACCCGCTCCGGGTACGGCGACGAAGCCGACGGCTGTAACGGCAGCTAGCGAAATGCAGGCTGCCAGGCGGACGAGGGGACGTTTCATGCGGACTCCTTCTCCGACAAAAATCGCCGAACTATACAACATCTGGCATACAAATGTCAAAAAACTGTATGGCCATACGAGAGCGTGTGGAGGCTGGAGGATCGAGGGAGGCGCGACACGGCATAAAAGTTGCTTCGGTTGTCGGCGTTTCATGTCACGGTCGGTCCCGCACTTGCTGTTCGAGACGCCGTCTTACCCCGGAGGCCACGAATGCCCTTTGATCAATATCACGAACCTGCCAACGAGCTGAGTGAAGAGATTCGAAGCTTTGCGCGCGTGATCATGTCGATGATCGAAGAAGCCGATGCCATCGACTGGTACGAGCAGCGCATGTCGGTGGAGAAGGATCGGGAAGCCGTCGCCATCATGCAGGATGCGCAGCAGGAGGAGTTCAAGCACTTCGCGATGGATCTCGAATGGCTCCTGCGACGCAAGCCCAAGTGGCGGGTGGCCGTCGAGGGCATCGTCGGCAAATCGGGAGACATCGTCGCGAATGCTAAACAGGCTGAGGAGAAGGAAGACCGAACCGGGGAAGGACTCCCCTGAGCTGTTTCCGGCCCTGGTCCGGCGCTTGTGATGCAATTTAGTGCCCCGCTTCGGTAGAGTGACTGCAGACAGTACTCTCTACGTAGAACGGGGCTGCATATGGATGAACCACCTCCGGCCGGGCTGACCGTCGGCGTACCGAAGGAACGCGTACCGAACGAGCGGCGCGTTGCGCTGGTACCGGATGCCGCCGGCGATCTGATCCGGGCCGGGCTGCGCGTGATCGTCGAAAGCGGAGCGGGTGATGCCGCCAATTTGAGTGACGATGCCTACCGGGAAGCCGGTGCCGAGATCGTCTCCGGACCCGCCGAAGCCTATGACGCCGAGATTGTCGCTAAGGTCCAGCCGCCGCTCATCGAGGAGATCGAGCTCTTCCGTCCCGGATCGCTTCTGCTTTCGTTTCTCGAGAGCAAGCGGGACGCCGATTTGATCGAGCGGCTCGCCGATCGCGGCGTGCGGGCATTTAGCTTCAACGCCGTGCCGCGTGTCACCCGCGCCCAGTCGATGGACGCTCTCTCGGCGATGAGCACGGTTGCCGGCTATAAAGCGGTTCTGATCGCGGCTGACACAATCGGACGCTTTTTCCCGCTGCTCATGACCGCTGCCGGGACCGTTCCGCCGGCCCGGGTGGTGGTGATCGGCGCGGGCGTTGCCGGCCTGCAGGCGCTGGCAACTGCCCGAAGGCTCGGCGCGGTGACGTTCGCCTGCGACGCCCGTCCGGCCGTGCGGGAGCAAATCCAGAGCGTCGGCGCTACCTTTATAGATATGTCGGTCCCGGCCGAGGCGGCCGAGGGGCAGGGCGGCTACGCCAAAGAGATGGGCGATGAGATCCTGCGGCTGGAGCGCGACGCGATCCGCGACGATATCGCGGGGGCAGATGTCGTCATCAGCACCGCCCAGGTTCCCGGCGCCCGCGCGCCGCTCCTGATCGACGAGGCGATGGTCGAGGCGATGCGGCCCGGATCGGTGATCGTCGATCTGGCCGCCGAGACCGGCGGCAATTGCGAGCTGTCGGTGCCGGGCGAGACGGTGGAACGGCATGGCGTCACGATCCTGGCGCCCTTCAACCTGCCCAGTACCGTGCCGGTTCACGCCAGCCAGATGTATGCCCGCAACGTCGTCACCGTTATCAAGTACCTGACCAAGGCCGGAACGCTGAATCTCGATCCGTCGGATGAGATCGTCAGCGCCGCTGTCTTGACCGCCGTTCCGGCCGCGACCTAATGGGATTTGACGATGAGAATCGGTAGTCAGGCAACGGCACGTGTAGGGCGCCCCACTGCTTCGCGGGGGCGCCGCCTCGCCGGAGACGAGGGAGGCGGGACACTGGCCTCCGGTCGGTCCCGCGCGACCGATTGCGACCGTCAAGATTCACTGGAAAGAAAGCGGAGATCGTCATGACCGAAACCCTCCTCGGAGCCTATGTCTTCATCCTCGCCATCATCGTCGGGTTCGAAGTGATCGGGCGCGTGCCCGCGATGCTGCACACGCCGCTGATGTCCGGGACGAATGCCATCCACGGCGTGGTTCTGATCGGCGCGATCATCGTCGCCGGGCAGGCTCACACCACGCTGACCTACATCCTCGGCTTCCTGGCGGTGGTGCTGGGAAGCCTCAACGTCTTCGGCGGCTTCGTCGTCACCCAGCGGATGCTCTCGATGTTCCACGCCCGGCTGGGTGAAAAGCGATGACCTGGCCGATCGGTATCGCCTATCTCATTGCCAGCCTGACGTTCATCGCCGGGCTGCGTCTGCTCAGCTCGCCGGTCACCGCCCCGCGCGGCAATTACGTCGCCGCCGCCGGCATGGCGATCGCCATCGGCGCTACATTTTTCACTCACGGGATGGGCAACTACCCCCTGATCGGCGTCGCCATGGTCATCGGCGCGGCGATCGGGGCCGGAAGCGCGCGGCAGGTCAAGATGACCGCCATGCCCCAGATGGTCGCCATTTTCAACGGCATGGGCGGAGGAGCCGCCGCGTTGATCTCCAGCCTGGAATTTATCCATGCGACCGCATCGGGAACACCGCAGACCGGGCAGGCGGTGACGATCGGACTCGGCGCGGCGATCGGCTCGATTTCGTTTGCCGGAAGCATCATCGCCTTCCTGAAATTGCAGGAGTTGATGAAGGGAACGCCGCTGCGCTACTCCTGGACGAAATACGCCAACGCGTTGCTCGTCCTGATCGTCCTGGCTCTCGTCGGGCTCATCACCGCGCACGTCGGCGGCCGGGATGTCATTCTGCCGTTGGCCGGCGTGGCGTTGCTTCTCGGTCTGGTCCTCGTGCTTCCCATTGGCGGCGCCGATATGCCGGTCATCATCTCGCTGATGAACTCCCTCACCGGGCTCGCCGCCGCGCTCACCGGCTTTGTCCTGAGCAACGAGCTGCTCATCGTCGCCGGGGCGCTGGTCGGCGCCTCCGGCACCTTGCTGACGCAACTCATGGCCAAGGCAATGAACCGGCCGCTATCCAACGTTCTGTTCGGCAATTTCGGTGGCGGGACGTCGAGCGCCATGGGCGAGTTGCCGGAGGGCGCGACGGTGCGCGAGATCTCGGTCGATGACGCTGCGGTGCTGATGTCCTACTCGCCGCGGGTGATCATCGTCCCCGGCTACGGTCTGGCGGTGGCGCAGGCGCAGCACCAGGTGCGCGAGCTTGCCGATCTGCTGACCGAGGCCGGCGTCGACGTGAAATACGCCATCCACCCGGTCGCCGGTCGCATGCCGGGGCACATGAATGTGCTGCTGGCCGAGGCCAACGTCCCCTACGATGAGGTCTACGAGATGGACGCGATAAACGGCGAGTTCCCTAGCACCGACGTGGTCCTGGTCGTCGGAGCCAACGACATCACGAACCCGGCCGCCCGCCAGGACACCGGCAGCCCGATCTACGGCATGCCGATCCTGAACGTCGATCAGGCCGCCAATATCATCGTCCTCAAGCGCAGCATGCGGCCCGGCTTTGCCGGCATCGACAACCCGCTGTACTACAATCCCAAAACAGCGATGCTCTTCGGCGACGCGCGAGAATCGCTGCAGAAGCTGGTCGCGGCGGTAAAGAGCGCCCGGCCGCAAACCGGTAAGAAGGCGAAAACACCGGAGGCAGTCGCATGAAACCGACCAACGTCCAGGACCCCAGCTACTACCACAAGGTCGTCGACTGCCAGTGGGCCTGCCCGGCCCATACCAACGTACCCGAGTACATCCGGCTCATCGCCCAGGGCCGCTACACCGATGCCTACATGGTCAATCGGGAGTCAAACGTCTTCCCGGGCATCCTGGGCCGCACCTGCGACCGGCCCTGCGAGCCGGCCTGCCGGCGTCATCGTGTCGATGGCGAGCCGGTGGCGATCTGCCGGCTGAAGCGTGTCGCCTCCGATCTGCGCGACGACATTTCGGATCGCCTGCCGGTCATCCCGACCGAGAAGAACGGCAAGCGCATCGCCTGCATCGGCGCCGGTCCTGCCTCGCTGACCGTTGCCAACGACCTCATGCCGCTCGGCTACGAGGTCACGATCTTCGAGAAACAGGACAAGCCGGGCGGCCTGATGCGCACCAACATCCCGTCATTTCGGCTGCCGGCCGAGGTGCTGGACGAGGAGATAGAGGTCATTGTCGACATGGGTGTGGACGTGCGCTATAACTCGCCGGTCGAGAGCCTGCAGGCCATCCGCGATCAGGGCTTCGACGCCGTGTTCGTCGGCAGCGGCGCGCCCCGCGGCAAGAACCTGGAGTTGCCGGGCCGCTACGAGACCGACCGGATCCACATCGGAATCGACTGGCTGGAGTCGATAGCCTTCGAGCACGTCGATTCCATCGGCGAGCGCGTGCTGATTATCGGCGTCGGGAATACTGCGATGGACTGCTGCCGCTCATCCGCACGGTTGGGCGGCAAGGCCATCAAGGTCATGGCGCGGCGTCCGCGTCCGTACTTCAAGGCTTCGCCCTGGGAGCTCGACGATGCCGAGGAGGAGGGTGTCGAGATCGTCGTCAACCACGCGCCGAAGCGCTTCGTGATCGAGGACGGCAAGCTGGTCGGCATGGAGTTCGAGCGGCTGGAGTGGGACGACGAAGCACGACACTCGACGACCATCGATACCGTCTTTCTCCCCTGCGACGACGTCATCCTGGCGATCGGGCAGGAGAACGCGTTCCCCTGGATCGAGCGCGACATCGGCATCGAGTTCGGCAAGTGGGACATGCCGGTGGTGGACGAGACAACCATGGCATCCACCCTGCCGGGCGTATTCTTCGGCGGTGATGCCGCCTGGGGGCCCAAGAACATC